>ERZ791746.19-NODE-19-length-207737-cov-14.999904_pt1 | contig 207737 bp, 163 predicted proteins | sample MGYA00510038_ERZ791746 | MGnify/ENA primary metagenome ERZ791746 (study PRJEB30046, sample SAMN00792018) | human gut metagenome | study: EMG produced TPA metagenomics assembly of the A metagenome-wide association study of gut microbiota in type 2...
TCTTCAGCATACTTTGTTGGGTGAAGCTCAAGGAAAGCCTGACCGAAGCAAGCTGAGAATGTTGGTGTAGGCTCAGTGATTCCACGCTCTGTACCTGCAAGCTTTGCAGTAAAGCCAGAGAGGAAGTAATACTGTGTCTGCTCTGGTGTGAGGATAGATACTGGAGGCAGTACACCAAATGCGTCTGCTGAAAGGAAGATAACGTTCTTTGCAGCAGGTGCAGAAGAAATAGGTCTTACAATGTTCTGGATATGGTCGATAGGATAAGATACACGAGTGTTCTCTGTAACGCTCTTATCAGCAAAGTCGATCTTGCCGTTCTCGTCAAGAGTTACGTTCTCAAGAAGAGCATCTCTTCTGATAGCGTTGTAGATATCAGGCTCAGATTCCTTATCAAGGTTGATTACCTTAGCATAGCAGCCGCCCTCGAAGTTGAATACTCCGTTGTCGTCCCAGCCGTGCTCGTCGTCACCGATAAGAAGTCTCTTAGGGTCTGTAGAAAGTGTTGTCTTACCTGTACCGGACAGACCAAAGAAGATAGCTGTGTTCTCACCGTTCTTGTCTGTGTTAGCTGAGCAGTGCATTGAAGCCATGCCCTTGAGTGGAAGGAAGTAGTTCATCATTGAGAACATACCCTTCTTCATCTCTCCACCGTACCAAGTGTTGATGATTACCTGCTCACGGCTTGTGATGTTGAACATAACAGCTGTCTCAGAGTTAAGACCAAGCTCCTTATAGTTCTCTACCTTAGCCTTTGAAGCGTTGTATACAACGAAGTCAGGCTCAAAGTTCTCAAGCTCCTCAGCAGTTGGCTTGATGAACATATTTGTTACAAAGTGAGCCTGCCAAGCAACCTCAACGATGAAACGGATAGCCATTCTTGTATCCTTGTTAGCGCCGCAGAATGCGTCAACTACGAAAAGTCTCTTATTTGAAAGTTCCTTGATAGCGAGTTCCTTAACAGACTTCCAAGCCTCCTGTGAAGCTGGGTGGTTGTCGTTCTTGTACTCGTCAGAAGTCCACCAAACAGTGTCCTTAGAATTTTCGTCCATAACGATGAACTTATCTTTAGGTGAACGGCCTGTATAAACGCCTGTCATAACGTTTACTGCGCCAAGCTCACTCTCCTGACCCTTTTCATAGCCTTCGAGTGTTGGCTTTGTTTCTTCCTCGAACAGCTGCTCGTAAGAAGGGTTGTAAACAACTTCTGTAGTTCCGGTGATACCGTACTTGCTCAAATCGATCTTTGACATGTTGCAATAACTCCTTTTCAAAAAAATATCGTTAATAGGCGCTATAATGAAACAGCACACACCGGCACATTCATTTTCTTTCCTTATTATTAAGCATAAGCTATACAGAAATTCATCTGACAATTGAAAACACACTGCCAGCGTTTCATGCTGTGCTCCTATTACAGCAATATAATTATACCACATATTTTTCTGAATTGCAAGGGTAAACGCAGATTTTGTGAGCTGATTTTTTACATTTCGCTTAAATCTATAACGATTTTTTATGAATAAATGTAATTTCATGGTATAAAATAGATAATAAAAGATATTGACTATTATCAATAGTTAGTCTGAGCTTGCGCGGACGATTTTGCAGTATCAATATAAAATAATTGCATTTTTATGCTTCTTTGCAAAAAAGCGCCCCAAATTATGCAGGCAAATTCCGCTTTCCTGCAAACAGAAAAAAGGCAGTCCACAAGGAACTGCCCTTCTCCGAAATATCAACAATAGGGGAGATCTTATTTACTTTTTCTTCTTAGCCATGACCACAGCCGCACCGCTCAGAAGTGCAAGAGCGAATGCTCCGCCTGCAACACCGGTCGATGGGTTTGTGTTTGAAGCGTTTGAAGCTGCCTTTGAACTGCTGTCTGACTTGCTGTCAGTTGCCTTGCTGTCAGAAGATGAGCTGTCGGAAGATGAGCTGTCGGAAGCAGAACTGCTCGTATCTGACGAAGCATCAGAACTGCTTACGCTGTCAGGCTGTGAAGAAGCAGGTGCTTTCTTTACAAGGTTTGCCACAGCGTCATTTATAGCCTTTACCATAGCGTCCACATCAGCCTGCTCTGTGATGTTCTTCGTTCTGTCAATAGCGGCAAGAGCCTTTTCGACTTCTGAGAAGTCCTCATAATCGTCTTTGTTGAGAGCCTTTGCAGCTTCCTCTGCCTTGTCAAGCTCTGTATAGTCTGCTGACTTGTAAACAAGTGCCTCAACAGCGTCGTTTATATCTTTCGCCATTTTGTCAACATCTGACTGCTGTGTAAGGTTTTTAGTTCTGTCGATAGCTTCAAGTGCCTTTTCTACGGCTGTAAAGTCCACATAGTTGTCCTTATTAAGAGCCTTTGCAGTTTCTTCTGCCTTGTCAAGCTCTGTATAATCTGCCTTTGCATACTCAAATACAGCCGAACTGTCTCTATGAACTGCGAATGGTTTTTCACATTCATCAGTATGGAATGTACCGCCCTTTATCTCGCACTTTTCGCAATCGTTAAGGAAAATTCCTATGTCACCACCGAGTGTGATATCTCCTCCCGAGATAAGACCGTTCTTTATATTGTCTGTACCAAGATAAATATCCGCAAGCTTGGCATTGATATCTACCTTTCCGTCCTTTATAATCAAGCCTGTCTTAGGCTCAGGGGCACCTATACCAACTACTAATATTCCTGCTCTTCCTGCATTGATATTCACATCTCCGCCGTATATCTCAACAGAGCCGTTTGCATACAAACCGTCATTCCAGCCACCATCGGCAACTTCACTTGTGTCAATATTAAGAGTTGCGTCCATTACCTTTATGGAATAAAGTGTTATGACAGCACCGCCCTTTGCGTTGACAGTTCCTGACTCAAAAGTAATATTAGGCTGATCCATTACTGGAAGGTTGCCTGTTTCTTCAAGATTAAGCACGCTGTCCTTAGTCTTTCCACTTAGTACTACACCGGTATCTTTTGCGCTTCCTTTTCTCGAAATAACTGTAGTGCCTGAGGTCATCTTGTTATCTCCTGAGAAAACTATATTAGTAACTTTTTCTCCGTCAACAATGACACAAGACTTTTTCGCCGTCGAAAAATCAACATTGTCAAGTGTAAGAGTAGAAGTTGCTGCGTCCCAGCTCCAGCCCTCGTCTTCATTTTTCTGATCGTTCTGAAATCCTGCCACTGTAAGGTCAAGAGTTGTAGTTCTCTGCTGATTTGCCGCAAAAACATTTATTGCAGGCAAAGATGCCATACATATGACCGTTGCGAGCATTGTGCTAAAAATTCTTGTCTTTTTCATATTTTATCCTCCCAAAATATAAGACTTCATATCATATTTGCATTGCAATATAAAACCGCCCTGCTTATAATTATGATAGCAGAGCGGTAATAATTTTTCAACTATTTTGACACAAGCGGTCAAAAATCTGCACAAGCGGTATTCATTTAAACAAATAATGTATGAAAGTCCCACTTAATTGCTTTGCATATCCATTTAATGGATATATTACTTTTTCTTCTTAACCATGACCACAGCCGCACCGCTCAGAAGTGCAAGAGCGAAAGCTCCGCCTGCAACACCGGTCGATGGGTTTGTGTTTGAAGCGTTTGAAGCTGCCTTTGAGCTACTGTCTGACTTGCTGTCAGAAGCGGAACTGCTCGTATCTGACGAAGCATCAGAACTGCTTACGCTGTCAGGTTGTGAAGAAGCAGGTGTTTTCTTTACAAGGTTTGCCACAGCGTCATTTATAGCCTTTACCATAGCGTCCACATCAGCCTGCTCTGTGATGTTCTTCGTTCTGTCAATAGCGGCAAGAGCCTTTTCGACTTCTGAGAAGTCCTCATAATCGTCTTTGTTGAGAGCCTTTGCGGCTTCCTCTGCCTTGTCAAGCTCTGTGTAGTCTGCTGACTTGTAAACAAGTGCCTCAACAGCGTCGTTTATATCATTTGTCATTTTGTCAACATCTGACTGCTGTGCAAGATCTCTATACCCTCTTAAAGCCTCAACTGCACTGTACAAGTTTGCAACGCTTTCATCTGTGTAGATAGAAAGGTCGGCAGGAATATTACCCAGCACTTCATAAACATTGCTGTAGTCAGCAGGCTCAGCACCGCAGGCAGGAGTATCGTTATCACGCTTAGTCCATACGTTTGATGAGCCGTTGAGCACATTTAAAAAGCTGTCTGTTTTCATATCGTCAATAGTAAGAGAAGCTGCTGATTCCGTATTTTTTGCTGTATTTTGTATGTTGTAGTAGCAATTTTGAATCGTACTTCTATTCATCGTATCTTGCATTGCAAAAGCATAAGCGGAAGAAGAAATATCAGATACAAGACCTGTTGCATAGCAATTCTTTACAGTGCCATAATAGTTATTGCTTGCAGCGTCAGTACCCAAGAATGACGCACCAACAAAACTATTGCTTACATCACCCTTTGCATAGCAGTTGCTGATGTTAAGACCTGAGATGTTTCCAACAAAGCCGCCTGCATATTCTGCACCTGTTATATTGCCTGTGGCATAGCAATTTTCTATCAAAGTTTCATCAGTTGTCACTCCATTACCTATTCCAACGAAGCCGCCTACTGCAATGCCACGTCCGTTTCCTGTTACCTCAACAGAAACGTCTGCACCGCAATATTTAGCAGATGAGCCTTTTGCGAGTGTACCAACAAAGCCACCAACATTGCCCTTTTTTGTTGATTCCTCTATCTTTCCGGAAACACGGCTGTGGCTCACTGTTGTACCTCCGTCCTGAACGCCTACTAATCCGCCTATGCTGTTAAGAGCAACATAGCTGCCGTCAGAGCCTGCTTTCATGTCAAGACCGATAACAGTACAATTTACTATATCGCCCATAGAATAACCTACAAGCGCACCTCCCATGCGGAAGCCATATCCACTGCTGTGATTTCCGCCAACATAGTTTATAGAAACATTTTCAAGAACTACGTCCTCGATAGTACCGCTGGTCGCACCGAACAAGCCGCATACATCGCCACTGTATGGCGATGTTTCTGTTCCAATGGTAAGATTTTTGATAGTATAACCATTTCCGTCAAAGTTGCCAGAGAAAACAAAATATTCATGACCACCCATAATAAGATCCGCCACAGTTTCTCCTACTGGAGTCCACTCTTTTCCACCGAGGTCGATATCCTCTGTAAGCTCAAAGTATGTGTCTGCATATTTTTCACCATATTCCTCTGCGTTCACTCTTTTCGCAAAATACGCAAGCTGTGAGCCATTAGCTATTTGATAAGGGTCATCTTTTGTGCCTTTTCCTCCTGCAAAAGATTCCGCTACAGAGCCGTCCCAGACCTCTGTACCGTCAGCAAAAACAGAAACAGGCACTAAGCTTGCCGCAAGACCCATCGTCACCAAAAGGCTTAAAATCTTCTTTTTCATTCTAATTCCTCCATAATATTTTTCGGGGTTGATATTTCTTTTTTACTCAGAGCATAAATTTTTCACGATTATTTTAACACAACCCACACACTTGTCAACAAGTTTGACACAAACGGTCAAAAATCTGCACAAATGGTATTCGTTTAAACAAATAATGTATGAAAGTCCCACTTAATTGCTTTATATATCTATTTAATGGATATATTACTTTTTCTTCTTAGCCATGACCACAGCCGCACCGCTCAGAAGTGCAAGAGCGAACGCTCCGCCAGCAACACCTGTTGACGGGTTTGTATTTGAAGCGTTTGAAGCCGCCTTTGAGCTGCTGTCTGACTTGCTGTCAGAAGCGGAACTGTCAGGCTGTGAAGAAGCAGGTGCTTTCTTTACAAGGTTTGCCACAGCGTCATTTATAGCCTTTACCATAGCGTCCACATCAGCCTGCTCTGTGATGTTCTTCGTTCTGTCAATAGCGGCAAGAGCCTTTTCGACTTCTGAGAAGTCCTCATAATCGTCTTTGTTGAGAGCCTTTGCAGCTTCCTCTGCCTTGTCAAGCTCTGTATAGTCTGCTGACTTGTATGCAAGTTCAAAAGCCTGTGTATGTGTTGCGATATCTGCTGAAATAGTTATTTCCTTGCTGAGAGGCTCGCAATCGTCAGCAGTTACCTCTACTGTGTAAGTGCCTGCTGTAAGCATTGCAGTATTGTTTGTTATCTCTTTTCCGTCTACCTTTATTACAACATTTTTCAGGTCAGCAGGTGTTACTTCAAAATCAACTGCATATTCCTTAGTTGGCAGGACAGGCGTTTTTCCCTCAACATACTGATACTTTGCACCGCCAGCTGTCAGCTCGTCATAAAACTCTTTTGTTGTCATATAGTCATATGATTTAGCCTTGCCTGCTTCTTTATTTGAACCGCAAGCTTCAACATTTTCTGTTTCTGTGAAATAGTTGTTTTTAAAGTCAGGTGTAGACGAGGAATCTTTTCCCACTATTCCGCCGAAACGTGTATATGGCTTTCTGGCTGAATACTGTGAAAGGTCAATTTCTCCTGCAAAATAGCAATCACTTACAGAACCGCCGGCTACTGAACCAACGATACCGCCTACATCTGTGGTTCCGTTGCCAACCGGCGTGAGTTTTCCTGTAACATAGCTGTTTATGACCTTGGAATCGCCATACAAACATCCTACGATACCGCCGGCGTCTGGTGCAGCATATACCATATCGCCTGTGCTTGAACAATAGCGGACTTCCGTTCCATTCTGTGCATATCCAACTATACCGCCCACATAAAGACTTCCGCTGTCGCCTGAGATAGTTATGTCTGCTGTGTTCTCACAATACTCAAAAGTTGTGCCGTCTGCCTGACCTACCATGCCCATTAAGCCATAAACATATTTGCCGTTATTGTTGAAAGATACGTTTGACACACAATCAGTAATAGTACAATCACCTGCAAATCCTGCAATAGAGCCATAAAAAGTATAGTCGTTATCAGCATTTGTCACATCAATACTTCCCTCTATAGTCAGACCTGATACCTCTGCACCTTCAATATCGCCAAAGAAACCGACCAACAAGTCTTTGCCATAGATAGGTGTAAAGTCAATATTTGATATCGTATGACCGTTTCCGTAAAATTTACCGCTGAAATAATTCTGAAGTTCACCCTTTGCGTTAAAAACATTTCCAATAGGTGTCCAGTCAATGCCCGTTAAGTCAAGATCCTTATTGAGAACTACAACAGCGTCTGTCTTGCCGTTAAAATCGCCATCGTTTACTGCTTTTCCAAAAGCCAACAGGTCGTCAACAGTTTTTATTACCGTCTTATTGTCGTCTGCAAATGCCGTTGTCGGCACAAACAAAAGACAGCCCGTCACCAAAAGACTTAAAATTTTCTTTTTCATTCTAATTCCTCCATAATATTGTTCGTTGCTGATATTTCTTTTTTACTCAGAACATAATTTTACTCGATTATTTTAACATAGCCTACACACTTTGTCAATAGATTTGGCACAAACGGTCAAAAACCTGCACAAGCGGTAATAAAATAAATGAATAATGCTTGAATTTTGCTTTGATATGTGTTATTATATATTAAGAAATCATGTATAAGAAAGGATTTTTACAGTATGAGAGTGGCATTGGTAGACGATAATAAAAACGACCTTGCACTTCTTCATGAATATATTTCCGAACAAACCGCTCACAGCTGTCAGATAGATACGTTTTCAAGCGGAGAAAGCTTTTTGTCATGTTGGCAGATGGGAGCTTATGATCTGGTGGTGCTTGATATATTCATGGGGAAAATGACAGGGATAGCGGTCGCAGAAAAGCTTCGTGAAACAGACAAAAACGTGCATATCGCATTCGGCACTTCAAGCAACGAGTTTGCAAGCGAAAGCTACGACCTCAACGCCTGCTACTATCTTTGCAAGCCCTTTCAGGCTGACAAAGTAAAAGCCATGCTTGACCGGATCGGTTCTGATGAAATTGATCGTATGCGTTCCGTTAAGCTTCCCGATGGTCAGAACGTGATACTCAGAAATGTTATCTACATAGACTGTGCGTCACATATCGTGACTATCCATTGCACAGACGGTGAAAACATAGTTTCAAGAAATTCTTTCGCTGAGATCGAGAGCATTTTTTGCAGTCATTCATACTTTTACACCTCCACCAAAGGCGTCATCGTGAATTTCTATGAGATAGCCCAGCAAAAAAGCGACCTTTTCATAATGAGCGACGGCACACATATCCCCATAAGTCGCCGAAAATCCAGAGAAACATTAGACGCCTTCGCTCAGTTTCGCTTCAGTGATCTGCGAAAAGGCGGTGAGCAGTAATGCCTCCTTTGTACCGCCTTGTGGAAGTGGGCATATATTCCCTTCTGAATTTTCTGCCACTTATGGTGCTTGCCCTTTATCCCTTCCGGCATAGGCTTCGCTTTTCCAAAACAGCTACTGTGGGACTTGTTGTGGCTCTTTCACTGGTGCAGATCTTCTTAGGCTGGCAGGCGGCATTTTTCAGCACAAATGCAGGTCTGCTAAGTGCAGTCAGCACCCTGCTCTATGCGGCTTTTTACTTTTTCGCTGTGAAGGTCAAGGTCGGCAAAACAGGCTTCACACTGCTTCTGCTTTCAAATAACGCAAGCTTTATCGTCATTACCTCAAAATGTCTGGAGGGCATTCTGTTCCCGTCACTTGCCTATGAATCATACCGCTGGTCGTTTTCCCTTTGCATGCTTATGACAGAAGCCGTGGTATGGGGACCGCTTTTTATCTACATGAAAAAGGTCTACACGCCTGCGGTGGAAAGAGAGCCGTCAGGTCTGGAGTGGCGCTATCTTTGGCTTATCCCATTTACGTTCTATATAATATGGTACTATACTCTCTACGGCAACTCTGCGAAAAGCAGCTTAGAGCTTGCTCTGGAGCCAAAGAACACCATAGCTCTGTTCTTTATAAACGCAGGAGCATTTCTGGTGTATTACATCGTGGCACGGCTGGTCATCGAGCAGCAGAAAAATCTGCGGCTTCAGGAAAATAACCACCTGCTTGAAATGCAGAACCTGCAATATGACTATTTGCAGGATAAGATAAAAGAAACAAGACGCTATAAGCATGATGTCAGACATCATATCGCTCTTATGCAGGAGCTTCTGAAAAAGGGCGAATATGATAAGCTTTCGGAATATCTCAACGCTTTCAGGGATTCTATGCCCGATATATCAGAACGCATTTACTGCAAAAACACATCTGTAAGCGCACTTCTTGCATATTTTGCTCAAATAGCGGAAAGCAGCGGCATTGAATACAAGGTGAGCGCTGACATCCCAGATGATATAAAAATAGACATAACCGACCTCTCTGTGCTTTTCGGAAATCTTATCGAAAACGCCATTCACGGCTGCGTGTCTGACAGTGCAAAGAATAAAAAAATAATAATCAGAGCAAAGGCTGACATCTATTCCCTTTGCCTGGCGGTGGACAACACCTTCACCGGAACTATCCTCACAGACCCAGAAGGCGGTTTCCTTTCCTCAAAACGCAAAGGCAAAGGGATCGGCACAGAGTCTGTCAAGAACATTGCCGCCAAATACAATGGCGTAGCTAAATTTGAATACGGTGACGGAATGTTTTACGCTTCCGTAATGCTGAACATATGAAAAAGGCGGAAAGCTCGCAAAGAGCCTCCGCTTTTTCTGTTTTATCGTCCTCCAAGCTTTACATTTTCAAATGTTGCCACAACAAATAATTCACATATCATTTATAAAATGTTCCTTGCATCTTTTGTGCAAAATGCTATAATCTAATTGAAAATACGGAGAGAATTCCGTATAAAGTTAATAAATCAAACAAATCGGAGGTAATTCATTATGATGGGAAGACTCAGAGCAATGCGTGAGCCGCTCAAATATGTTCAGGGCAGAGATGCTACACTTAAGTTTCATGAAGAAATGGGCTATATGGGCAAAAGGTGGCTGTTTGTATGTTCAAACAGTGGCTACAAAGCCTGTCATGACAAGATAGAGAAAAGCTTTGGCGAGCTTGACGATTACAGACGCTATGAAGTATTTGGTGGTATATCAAGCAAGGGCGAGATAGCCAAAATGGAAGAGATAGTAAAGGCTGACAACATCGACACAGTAGTTGCAGTTGGCGGCGGAAGTGCAGTTGATACTGCAAAAGCTACAGCATACTATACAGGCAAGCACATTGTTATCGTGCCTACAGTTGCGGCAACAGATGCGCCATGTACAGGTCTGTCAGTAATATACAATGATGACCACAGCTTTGACAAATATCTTTTCTACCCTACCAATCCAGACGCAGTAATGGTAGACACAACAGTTATCGCAAACGCACCTGTAAAGTTCCTTATTGCAGGCATGGGTGATGCACTTGGTACATATTTTGAGGGCAGAGCCTCCATAAGAACAGAGTCTGCAAGCCTTGAAGGCACAGGCATCACAAGAGCAGGACAGGCACTTGCAAGACTTTGCTATGACACGCTGAAAACATACGGCAAGCAGGCAGTTGAGGCTTGCAAGGTACACGCAGTTACACCTGCCCTTGAAGCTATCTGCGAGGCTAACGTATATCTTTCAGGTGTTGGAGCAGACAACGTAAACTGTGCGGCTGCACACTCGTTCTACAATGGCGTAACATCATTGGGAATCAAGCACGCAGACCACGGCTGCTGTGTAGCACTTGGTACACTGGTTCAGCTTGTACTTGAGGGTGCGCCAAAGGAAGAGTTTGAAGAGGTACAGAACTTCTGCCTTGAAGTGGGACTTCCTGTCACACTTGAAGAGATCGGTGTAACTACACCTGAGCAGGTAGAAACTATCGCAAAGAACGCTTGTATCCCAGGCGAAACTATCCACAATCTTGCAGGCGACGTACAGCCTATCGAGCTTTATGACGCTATCATGCAGGCAGACGCAATGGGCAAGATAGCGCTGGGAAAATAAAGAATAGTGTATATTTAAAATAATATTGCCACCCACGGCTGATTTGGCTGTGGGTGGTTTTCTGTGCGAAAAAAAACAGAGAAACCCGATCAATGGGTTTCTCTGCATCTTTTAGCTGTATTAAATCATAATATCTTAGTAAAGTATATCTTCCTGCGAAGCTCAGTTGTCTGCAACGTCCATAAGCTCAACAGCAATATCGTCAGACCCGGTATCATCTGCATCAGCCTGAATATCGTCCGGTTTATCGTCCTCTATGACAGCTCCCGTAAAATCAATACAAACATTCTCACTTTTGCCAAAACGAGCCATTGTCAGCAGATCGGTGACAGTCGAGCGTGTGACATGAGCGCCTGTGAAATCCATCACCACATTTGCAGAATTATCCTCGCTGTTTTTGCTGTTGATCTCCTCACGAAGCCGGTCAAAATTCGTATCTTCAAGGTCTGCATAAGCTGAAAACTCTTTTGGCGCATAAAGCGTTGCAACAGCGTGCATAGCAATGAATACAAACCTGAAATCCTCGCAATCAAAGGAGCTGAAAGGTATCTCAAAAAGCCTCAGCATACCCTCGTCGGTCTTTTTGCATAAAACAGGCTTATATCTGTTCTGAGCCAAATCGTAGGTGTATCTGTCTTCGTAAGCTTCATCGGTTAAGCTGCCGTCTGGCATAGGCACGATCTCAAAACGAGAAGTTTCATTGCACGTATTGCAATAGCCTCCGACTATCACAAATCTGAAAACATAGTCGGTATTTTTCTCAAGCTTTTTGTCACAGCATATCTGCGTCCAATCCCAATTCCAGTTTCCAATAGAATAGGCAATAACGTTTTCGCCGTCCTTATCGGTCACAAAATATTTAGCTATGACATTGTTTTCGCAGGACTTATCTGCCTTAAAATCTCTAGGATCAAAATCAATTACTTTACTCATATTATTTACCTCCGTAACATCCACGGTCGGCTTATGAGTATCCAACATTCTTATAGTACATTTTTCACAGTCGTTTGCATACTCTGCCCGACCGTTCTTAACAAGCCCCTTAGCCCTTTTGGGATAGGTAGCTCCGATTCGTTTTCCGTTTATGTCTGTAACAATAACGTTTTTTTCTATGGGTATCTCCCCCTTGCACAGCTATATTAAATTAGCACCTGTATTACACAGGCTTGCGTTTAGCTCCGACGCTGTTATTTTCTATGGGTGTCGTCCCCGGTCTTTGCTTAGGATAAGTTTAACAGACGTCCGGTCTTTTGTCAAGACTATATGCACCTTTTCGACATTACATACAATTGCGATCTTGTGGGCTTAGCACATATGCACAAGGGACATGAGTACATAAAATGCCAGTCACGACGAGTGATTTCAAAATTTATCATAACGCAATTCTATCTCACCGGGAACAAAAAAATCCGTCCTACCCAAAGTAAGACGGAAATTGGGTGCAGGGTCGAAACTTTCGGAAAAAGACCAACGATTGGTGCTTGAAGTTTCTGAAAGACTAGGAAAAGAATAATTTTTGAGGCCTCGAACTGCAATATCAAAGTAAAAATAAAACAGCGTACCGCAGCCCCCTGCGATACGCTGTTCTCATATAAAATTACTTCTTAGTAGTAACACTCTTTGAAGCCGACCAAGCGCCGTAGTATTTCGTACCCTTTACAGTTGTGTACGAACGAACACGAACATAGTATTTCTTTTTGCCTGAAAGCTTTGAAACAGTGGTCTTGTCGGTCTTGTTGTTTGTTATGGTAACTTTCTTTGCACTTGTGAACTTTGAGTTGGTAGCGTACTGAATCTCGTATCCGGTAGCAGAACCTTTCTGCGCCCAATCCACAAAGAATGCCTTGCTCTTAGCTGTGAGCTTCTGTATCTCCTGCTTGGCAGGATTTATCTTGAATGTCTTTGTGACAGTGCCTGTGTAAGAGCCTTTTCCTGCAATTTTTACAGTGGCAGTGCCTACTTTCTTGCTGTTTGAGTACGAAACTGTGTAGTCAGTGCCTTTTTTCAGCGTTTTGCCATTGTATTTAACAGTAATGCTCTGAGTGATGTTCTTGCCAGTGAAAGCCTTTGTGGAAATGCCTGAAATGGTGGCTTTCTTGAAGTTGTTTTTGATACTGTAGGTCTTAGAAACTGAGCCAGTGTAATTGCCATTGCCCGTGATAGTGACCTTTGCTGTGCCTACCTTGGTGTTGTTTGAATAGGAAACTGTGTAATCTGTACCATTCTTCAAAGTTTTGCCGTTTAGCTTGACCGTTACACCAGGTTTCTTTGCCTTGCCGTCATAAGCGTAGGTCGAAGTGGAAAGTGTCACGCTTGCCTTTGAAATGCTAATTCTTGAAAGTGCAGGGATTTCAGCCGTTTCAAGAACTTTCTTGCAGACTGTACATTCCTTGTGCATTGAGCCTTTAACTCCGATAGAAGCCGCCTTGTCAGTTATCCAACCGCTTGATTTGTGACCTGTGGCATTTATCACTGTCTGAGCCTTGATAACAGTATTGCAAACTGAACAATGTGAGCCGTCTGTTTTGCCTGCGGTGGTGCAAGTAGCAGGGTAGCCCTTATCGGTAACTGCAGTGTGACCCTTTGCAGGAAGCTTTTCTGTAACTGTCGCATTGCACTTTGTGCAAGTCTTTGTTTTTGTACCCTCTGATGTGCAGGTCGGCTGTTTTGTTACAACCGAATTTCCGTAGCTGTGACCTGTTGCTTTTGTTGTGCTGTCCTTGTATGAAGTACCGCAAACAGAACACTTGTGGAGAGTGTAGCCGTCAGTAGTGCAAGTAGGTGCAACAACTGTGTCAGCATATTTGTGTGAAGTCTTTGCTATAGTTTCTGTAACTGTCGCATTGCACTTTGTGCAAGTCTTTATAGCAGTACCCTCTGATGTGCAGGTCGGTTGTTTTGTTACAACAGAATTTCCGTAGCTGTGACCTGTTGCTTTTGTTGTGTTGTCCTTGTATGAAGTACCGCAAACAGAACACTTGTGGAGTGTGTAGCCGCCAGTAGTGCAAGTAGGTGCAACAACTGTGTCAGCATATTTGTGTGAAGTCTTTGGTATAGTTTCTGTAACTGTCGCATTGCACTTTGTGCAAGTTTTTGTTTTTGTACCCTCTGATGTGCAGGTCGGCTGTTTTGTTACAACAGAATTTCCGTAGCTGTGACCTGTTGCTTTTGTTGTGCTATCCTTGTATGAAGTACCGCAAACAGAACACTTGTGGAGAGTGTAGCCGTCAGCAGTGCAAGTAGGTGCAACAACTGTGGTTGTGTAGCTGTGGGAAAGCTTTGCAATTGTTTCTGTTACTGTTGCTCCGCACTTTGTGCAAGTCTTTGTTTTTGTACCCTCTGATGTGCAGGTCGGCTGTTTTGTGATAACAGCACTGCCATATGTGTGGCTCGTGCATCCGCAGGTGAATTTGTATGTCTTTGCTACAGACGGATTGTATGTAGGATAAATTTTTACAGTGAGTGAACCGCCGTTTTTGAATGTGATACGTCTGATATCATTAGCATAGTTTTCAAGCTTATTTACACTTACCATACTGCGATCAGAAAATTCAACTGTGTAGTCTGTATCGTCATAAAGCCAGAAATCAATGCTGTCGCCCACACTGAACTGAGTTTTGCTCAATACGCTTGAAAAGGACGTATTCGAAAGGTCTGTGCGCCAATAAACAGTGGTAGAGGTCGGAACTGTGAACTTATTCACATAACCGCAAGACTTGCAGGTCTGTGTTACAGTGCCGTCAGTTTTTGATGCGTACTTTGTTTCGTAGTCATGACCTGTTTTGACATCAACCGTCTTTATATCATCAAGATTTGAAAGGTTCAGGGAGTTGAAGGTCACGTTATTTTTATCGTAAACATACCAAACTGCTCTGCCGTTTTCGATAACAGGCTGGCAATCTGAAAGGCTTCCCTCAAAGGTGTGTATACTGCCGTTTACTGTGCCGTCAGCGTTTAGCTTCACACAGCTTACCTTTGTATCTCTGCTCCACAATAGCAAAAAGCTGTTATTATTTATCTTCACAAGCTGTGGAGCAGAAGCTGAGTCTGTACCCTCTGCATAAGAAGTTATCTTATTGAGTTTGTTTGTGGAAAGATCCTTTGAAACAGCGGAAACGTAGACGTTTCGTGTTTCTGACGTATTGATATAATCAAGGTCAACTGTACTCTGTGCCACGATATAGCTTGATGATGACACATCAAAGCCGCCTATAGCCGCACCTGTATAGTTATAGTGACCGGCGGTATATTCAGGGTATGTTACAACGTCGATATTGCTGACCTGTTCAAAATATCTTGGGAAGAATTTGCCTGTAGTAAAATCAGAATTATATTTCACCAGAACGGCAGAACGTGGATGAGCGTCACCATGGTCGAGGGCGACTATATGGTTGCCGTCGGTTTTTATAAACTGATTGAAGGAGTGGCTCACATAGCCATAATCAACGTTCATGATGCCGGTATACGAATCAGTGATAGTCATTGAAGGCATATCCACTTCAATGGTAACATTAGACTGATGATTATTGCCGTCGCTTGATTTATACATTTCGTGGCAGGTCCTCACAAGCAGGTGGTCACCGCTATGGGTCATTCTTGCCGAGCCTGCATCGAATGGAACTGTAGTGTTAGCTCCATACAGACCGCAGGACTTTATTTTGTTCCAATTCTTATCATACTTCGTGATACGGAAAACCTCGAGGGAGTCGTTTTGTTTCGGATTTTCCTGACCGCTAAGGACATAATAATTATTGCCGGAGTCATAGAAAGCACCAAAGACCGGCAGTTCATTGTCGATAAGCTTAGTGCTGAGCGGTTCAAAATCAGAGCTGTAATATTCCACAAGGAGCTTGCCCTTGATAGCGCCTGACTGGACACGCATATAATTGCCGTTGTCGCACACTGTTAGGTAAGATTTCACTGTGTCAGACCATTGCACATAGTCCTGATCATTCACATTAGAGCCTGAATACGCAACACATTGCGCCACGGCAAAGGCACTGAACGATCCAGCAGACACAGCAGTAGAAACAGCCATTGCGCCAGACAGGACAATGCTCAACATTCTTTTCTTCATATTCATTAATTTCATCACCTCATACAAAAACTTTTAAATGAGAACACCTTTATATATATAATATCACAACGCAAGGCATATGTCAATGAAAATAAGTTACAATGAGAATGATTTCAATAAATTCGTCATACACCAAAGGTCAACGCAGTAAAAAAGAGCAAAGAGGATACAAAACAGAAAAAAACGCCTTGACAAGGTTTGATGGGTGTGATATAATATTACAGTGGTATTTCGAGGTGTGGCTCAGTTTGGTAGAGCGCTGCGTTCGGGACGCAGAGGCCGTGGGTTCAAGTCCCGTCACCTCGACCAGTCACTCGCCGTGACGGGCATCGTCCGTCATGGCTTTTTTATTATCAGAACTTAACACCGCAGGGGGAGTTTTTGTATTACCTAAACAAGTAGGGTTATGCTTTGAGGAACCGAAAAGCGTAACTCTTTTTTTGTATGCTCCACATAGCAAAAGTGCCTTATGACTAGCATTAAGGCACTTTATCGATTCAATCTTTCCCAAACCTCTCCGAAATCTCCAACACAAGCTTCTGATCCTTCTCAGAAAGCCTCGATACGCTGTCCACGATTTTCTGTGTGAGAGCAGGATTTTTGCTGCCATCGTCGAAAAACTGCTTCGGAGTGACTTCAAGATACTCGCAAATGGCAAGAAATTCACCAAGGGACGGCATCGTCCGACCCGATGATATGCTTTGAATATACCCTTTACTGTGTCCGAGTGCAAGGCTCATCTTGTATTCGGACACATTTTTTTGCAATCTAAGCTGCGTAATTCTGTTGCTGATATCCTTTTCCGTCATTTTCATTCTCCCTTCGTCGATTTGTATCACTATACCTATTATAATATATATAATGTGACAATATTACCGCTTATATTAGTATTATTTCTTGACATATACCGCTAGAAAGGGTTATAATGTAAAAGTAAACTAATTTTAAACGGACATACCTTTGTCTGGCAATTATGCTATACTGAAAGCAAGATAAAACGACAAAATACGATGATTTGCCGCACCGATAATTTGACATTTTTGGTTAAAACAAAAAAATATTCTACGAAAACGTTATACTAAGCTGTCAGCTTAACAAATTCAAAATCAAATGTGGTATAATTAAATCATACATTAATTGTTAGTTTTATTATAGAGGTGATAATTATTAAAATAGAAAATTTATCCATGTCGAATATTTTGGTTTATAATCCAATTATTAATGACTCAGACAGTGTAAAAAGAGAATATTTTGAACGGCTGAAGAAATATCTGAAAATTGGCGGTTTTGATAAACGAATATACGAAAAGTCATTGCTTGAAGCATATGAGAAAATAATTTTGACTCATAAAAGTGCTGATATCGTCCACGACATCTCTTTTTATCGTAATCTTATTGTGTTTGATCTTTTACATATATTAGGCTGCTATGTAAACGACACCACAATAAGAAAATTAAAGCAAATAGAAAAGCAATATGTATCAGATTTTCAGATAAGGTCAGGTCAATGGAACTTGATGCTTCCTCTGGCAGCTTCACTAACAAACTCCGTGAAGATCTCTTCTTCAATACGTAGACATTTATCTGACATCGAAAAAAAATATGCAGATGTATTTATGCACAACCTTGCATTTCGTAACAAAAAGCCATTCAGAATTATGGTAACAGCGACTATGAGTGCAGGCAAATCAACCTTTATCAACTCATTAGTCGGCAAATATGTATGTTTGTCTCAGAATATGGCTTGCACAAGTAAAATACACAGCATATACAATAAGGCTTTTGAGGACAATTATTTTTACGAATACGATCACGACTTAGTCATGACAGCAGGACGTGAGGAGTTAGTAAATGATAATGAACTTAATTACACTGACAAAATAATAGTTGCAGGTCATTTTAATGGAATATTATCAGACGAGAGGATATTAATTGACGATTCTCCAGGAGTGAATTTCAGTGAAGACAGCTCTCATCGTGAAATAACCGAAGCCATGCTCAAACGTAAAAAATACGATCTTCTCATATATGTGATGAACGCAACTCAGCTCTCCACAAATGATGAGAATGAACATCTGGAGTTTGTGAGGAAAACAATCGGTAAAACGCCATTGATCTTTGTGCTTAACAAAATAGACAGTTTCAATGAAGAAGATGAAAATGTGCGTGATGTGATAGATCGACAGATACAATATCTTAAAAGCAAAGGTTTTAAAGAACCGATAGTTTGTCCACTCTCTGCACGGGCTGGTTATCTGTCAAAGACTTGCCAAAACAGCACTTTGAGCAGAAGCGATGAACGCACGCTGTATTATCTGATAGATAAATTTGAAAGAATGCGGCTTAAAGAATATTATAAAACTTCATTTCCGCAAATAAAGGTGCCGTACAGCGATGACGAAATAGAACAGCTCCAAAACTCCTGCGGATTATCATACACAGAAAAAATCATAAAAAATTATATAAACGGAGGTAAAAAATTATGACACAGGTCAATGTAAAGTATAATCCCTACAAACTTGAAACACAGATCAAGATCAACGGAAAAGCTATCCAGAATGACAGCGCCCTTTACAAATTGGTAAAAGGAAAAAGACTTCAGGAATGGGTTGGTAACTTCCCCAAAATGCTGGTTGATGACCAGAACACTGTCGAGCTGAAAGTTGAATTCAATGGTATGGCTCTTGATTGGGATGACTTTGAGGACGCATTTAAGACAGCTAAATCAGACGGTGTGATAAGAAAGCTTGAAATGAATTTTGTTGAGGGAAAAAGCGACGAAGCTGTTACAGATAATATCGTCAAAATATTCTATGACCTGAGAAACAGCGGGATAGAAGATTTTAAAGACCCGAAGCTTGTCAAGGCATTTGATAATATCAACAACTCAGTTTTCCCTATAAACGTTATTGCAACAATGAGTTCAGGAAAATCTACACTTATCAATGCCCTGCTCGGCAAGAAGTTAATGCCTTCAAAAAATGAAGCTTGCACGGCAACTATAACTGAGATACTTGATAATGATGAAGATACATTCTGTGCCATTGTACATGATGAAGACGAAAACCCTATCAAAGAGATACAGGAACTTACCTATGATATCATGTGTGAACTGAATGCAGACGAGCAGGTACACAGAATATCCGCAGAGGGAAATATCCCGTTTCTTGACGCCAGAAGCACTGCTCTTATGCTTGTTGACACCCCAGGCCCTAACAACTCACAAAATCAGGCTCACAAGAATACTACATACAGAGCCATAAACAGCGACGCAAACAACCTTATCATCTATGTACTCAATGGCACACAACTCAGCACAAATGATGACGCTTCCCTGCTGTCATATGTTGCCGAACAGATGAAAAAGGGCGGCAAACAGGTAAGAGACAGATTCCTTTTTGTTGTTAATAAAATGGACGGCTTTAATCCTGATGAAGAAGATATCGAAAAAGCTATCGAGTCTGCAAAGAGATATCTTGCAAATTACGGAATAGAAAATCCGCAGATATTCCCTTGCTCGGCATACACTGCTCTTAATATCAGAACATACCTTAAAGATGTAGATATCGATAATCTTACAAGAGCAGACGAAAGAAAACTTCCGTCTGCGGCAAGAGATACGCTACCAATGATAGATAAATTTATTGAGAAAGAAAATATGCACCTTGAAAAGTATTCCACACTTTCTCCAAGCGCACAGCAGCAGTTGGAATATCAGTTAAGTCAGGCAGAGAAGAATGGGGACACGAAGGAACAGGCACTTATACACTGTGGAATCTATTCCATAGAAGCTGCCATAACAGCTTATGTAAAGAAGTATGCAAAGACAAAGAAAGTAAAGGACCTTGTGGAGTCATTCAAAGAAGTTCTCGAAAGCAATCAGGTGCTTGCAAAAGCAAAAACCTTGGTTGCCACAGATGAAGAAGCGGCAAAAGCCTGCGCTGAAAGAGCGACGGCAGTTCGTGAAAAAATAGACAATGGACAGGACGCAGCTATTTTCAAAGATAAAATTGCCAAGCTTGACCCAATGCCGACCTTGAACAAAAAGGCTGAAGAGCTTAAGGGAAATGTCGCAAGAAGAACGAGCAGGATATTTGAGCCATACGGCGACACAATAACCAACAGAGAAGAAGCCAAAAGGCTTGTATCTCAGTTCACCAACATGAGTTCAGACTGCATTGCCGAGATAACTTCTGACCTTGAAAGTGCAATAAATCATGAGGTAATGGAAACAGGTTCTAAGATACTTAATGAATATCAGGAAAAACTCACAAAAATAGACGAAAGCTCCAATGAAAAACAGCTTGATTTCAATACTGTTGACCTTATCAAGGGCACATTGAACGGTATGAAAGAAAACGTCAATGTTATGTGTTCTGATGATTTTGCCACACAGACAGTTGATGACTTCGGTGAAACGACAACAGAAGAAAAAAAATACTATGAAAAGACAGGTCAGAAAGAAGAAAAGATAGCTGACGGTATTGAAAAAGTCAAGATAGGAACAAAGAAAGTAAAAAGCGGATCACACAGAGAGAAAGCCGGAACAAAAACAGTTCGCAATCCTTCAAAGCGTTGGTGGAAGATATTCACGCCTAAATATATTGAAAAAGACGTATATGTTACTGTAGATGACTACAAGGACGAAGATGTGTATGAAGACGTTATAAAGTATAAAACTATTATGCGTGATGTTTTTGAGGAGCGCACTGAGACTATAGAGAAATTCTCATGCGTGACTGCCGTAATCTCAGCAGGTCTTATCTCCCAGCTTCACAGAGCATTGGACGACGGAATCGAAAAGGCTCTTGAATATGCACAAGATCAGATAACGTCAATGAAAGATCAGTTCACTGCTATGTTTGATGAGCTTGACAGGATCATCAAAGAAAAATATGACGAGCTTGACAAGTGTGCAAACGACCAGCAGGCGAAAGAAGCCGAACTGAAAAAGAATAAGGAAACACTCGAAAGAATTGAGAAATTCAATTCTGAGATAGACAGTATTCTTGATATATGATCTTGAGAGGTGATAATTATGCTAAGTGGAGTAAAAAAATGTGCAGAAAGCGGAGATATTAAGAGGCTTCATTATATCTTTGTTGACTGCCTTGACGTTGACCCTACATTTGAAAAGTATAAAAGCGACTATGATTACTGTAAAAACATCAGCGGTTTTCTTGAGCCTTATCAGGAACTAACATCTTTTACATTTGATAAAAATAATTGGAACATGGAATATTGGCAGCATTTGAAAACAGATCTTACGAAAAACTTTTCAGACAAGCGTTTTCAGCACATGATACAGGTTGCAAGCGTGGTAAATGCTGATAAGATCGCTAGGCTTACAAAAGAAAGAAACGCTGCTAACACACCGAATATACAGCAGGTGAACAAGCCAAACGTTATCCACGAAAGAATGCAGAACAATACTGTCATGCCGCAGAGTTCAGCCAGCACATACGATCAGGCACAGATACTTGAAGCACAGCGCAGGCTTGAAGAAGAAAACCGTGCAGCAGAAATGGCTATCCAAGAACAAGAAAAGCGTAGAAGAGAAGCTATGGCAGCCTGCACAAAAGAGGAAGCTGACGCATCAAAAAAAGCAATAGGGGTCGTGGCGGCTGTGGCGGCAGCGGCAATAATTACAGTGGCTGTGTTGATAATAAAGTAAAACGACCCCTATACTGTATAAAAATTCAAAAAGGCAATTTTACTTATTGTATTTGGTCTGATCTTACCAAAATAACAAGAAGCTTTCCGAATGAGGAAAATGTCACAATCTCATATTGCTACGAAAGAGTTACTGATATACAAAAGATAAATGAGATAGAAAGTAAAAGTGAAAAATGGAAACTGATCGATAAATTCAAACTCAACGACGATAAAAATGAATATACTTTATATCATCAGAGAAATAAAGAAAGAAAGCTGCTTGTAAATCTAAAAATAACACATTTAAACGAAATTACTAGATATTACACAAGAAAGAAGTGAAAACAATTGAAATTACAACAGCAAAGAACAGAAACATCGGTCACAGCCACCAGAGATAAAACTATCACCGCACAGCCGCAAAACCTGAACATAGAAGTTTTGCAGGAAAATCTTGGCCACTGTCTGAGCATTATTGATGACGAGGTAATGAAAGGCTATGTCACAAAGCTCGATACCCTGCCTATAGTTAAGCTTGACGAAACGGCGCTTGAAAACCTTAATGCCATACATTTTTTCAGGATATCTGAGCTTGTATATCAGGAGGACGAGTTTTCTGTAGACAAGCTGTCTATGGTTTTTCACGCACTTTCAGGCAAACCATGCACACTTGTGCTTATGCTCAAAAGCGACGGAATAAAAACAGATTTTTACTTAGGCGCACGTCCTGATGATGACTATTCGGCAGGAACACTTTTTCAAATGCTAAAACAAAGTCTTATGGGCTTCTTTCCCGGAAGCCGCATAGAAGACTATTATGATGAAGATATGAAAAAGGACATTGACGCACTTGATGTCGGCTGTATCTCAAGCGTAACAAGCGTTGCCGATTATAAGCAGGAACAGGACAATATGACAAACAAAGAATTCATACAGGGGCTTGAAAAGTTTGTATATGCCGTTCACGGCAAAGCATACACAGCAATGTTTATCGCAAACAACCTTTCCTATGATGAGCTTATGTTCCGCAAGAGAGAATACGAGCAGATATACACTCAGATATCTCCCTTTGCAAATATGCAGATGAGTTTTATGGTAACAGACGGCACAAGCACTTCCACAGGATCAAGTGAGGGAAAGACCACAAATCTGTCAAAAACCAAAACCAGCGGAACATCGACCACCACCACAAATTCTGTTACCGACACCAATGGAACGAGTGATACAGTTGGAACATCGGAAACAAAGACCGCTGGAGAAAGCGAATCAACTTCTGACGGCACAAGCCATACAAAAGGAAAAGCTGATACAGAGGTCACAACAAAAACAGTCGGAGCAAATGTAGGATTTGGTGGTAAGGATGGCGGCTTTTCAGCTGGTGCTAGCTATTCAGTATCCAAGAGTAAAGGTCACACCACATCTGTTTCAGACTCAGTTTCAAAAACGCTTACCCATGGTTTCAGCAATTCAACAAGCATAGGCACAAGCAAGACCCATGGAACAAACCAAAGCCAGAGTCTTTCAAAAAGCAGCGGCACAGGAACAAATGAAAGCAGTGCATATACATACGGCGAATCATTTAATTTGGTTGACACTCAGACCTTGACAGACTCTTTCGGAACATCAAAAGGTGTTACGCTCAACACTCAGAACATGACGCTGACACTAATTTTGCAAAGATTACAAAAGCAGCTTGAGCGTATTGAAGAATGTGAAAGCTTTGGTATGTGGAATTTTGCCGCATATTTTCTTGGCGAAACAGCCGCCGAAACTGAAACAGCCGCCAATACCTATAAATCAGTTATATCAGGAACCGACAGCGGTCTTGAAGCACAAGCGATAAATTCATGGCATAATGATGAAATGATACACGATATTCTCCCTTATCTACAGAACTTTCTTCACCCAAAATTCTCTTATTCAGGATTTAGCTATGACGGTGCAAGAAATATACCTGTAGACCCCTCCGCTCTTGTCAGTACTAATGAGCTTGCCATACATATGGGTCTGCCAAGACACTCTGTAATAGGTCTGCCTGTATCAGAACACGCAGCATTTGGGCAGGAAGTTGTAACAAGAAGAACAGATAAAAAGAACAACATCAATATAGGAAACGTATATAATTTTGGGCGTGAAACAGAAGCCGCTGTTGACCTTGACCTAAACAGTCTTTCAATGCACACCTTTGTTACAGGCTCAACAGGCTCAGGAAAATCAAATGCGGTCTATAATCTTCTGAATGAAGTAAGAAAGAAAGGTATCCCATTTCTTGTAGTCGAGCCTGCAAAGGGAGAATACAAAACAGTATTCAGCGACGTAAAATGCTTTGGCACTAACCCTCTCATGGGAGAACTGCTGAGAATAGATCCTTTCTCTTTCCCAAAAGGAATTCATGTTTTGGAACACATAGACAGAATAATAGAAATATTCAATGTTTGCTGGCCTATGTATGCCGCTATGCCCGCCGTATTGAAAGAATCCATAGAAAATGCCTATCGCACAGCAGGCTGGGACCTGGATATGTCTGTTAATGAAAAAATCGACGGTCTCTTTCCTACTTTTGACGACGTTCTGTCGGAACTTGAAAAAACGATCAAAAGCTCAGCCTATTCTTCTGATGCAAAAGGTGATTATATAGGCTCATTGTCAACTAGATTAAGATCACTGACGAATGGCATTAACGGCAGAATATTTGACAGTGATGAAATGGATCTGGCTGAGCTGTTTGACAAAAGTGCAATAATAGATATAAGCCGTGTCGGCTCAACTGAAACAAAATCACTTATTATGGGTCTGGTCGTAATGAAGCTTCAGGAATACAGAGCCACAAATTCAAATGGCATGAATTTGCCCCTCAGGCACATAACTGTGTTGGAGGAAGCACATAATCTGCTGAAAAAAACGTCAACCGAGCAGAGCGCAGAATCATCGAATATGGTCGGCAAATCTGTTGAAATGCTTACAAACGCTATTGCAGAGATAAGAACATACGGAGAGGGCTTTATCATAGTTGACCAAGCGCCTAACCTGCTTGACACTGCTGTAATAAGAAATACAAACACAAAGATCGTTCTTCGTCTGCCTGAAAGCAGCGACAGAGAAACTACTGGCGGTGCTATTGCTCTTGAGGATAAGCAATTCAATGAACTTTCAAAGCTGCCAACAGGTGTTGCCGCTGTTTATCAAAACGATTGGCAGGAAGCAGTTCTATGTAAAATGCCAAAGTATGAGCCATATTATTTCAGCCGCAGTAAGCAAAAGGCCAACCTGCCGACAATGACCAAAAAGAAAACTGAAATTGATGCTCTGCTTCATATTCTTATCAAACGTGATACTTCTCAGATAGACCAAGCAGAGCTTAAAGGCAGAGTAATGAGGTCAAATATATCCGCAAAGTCGAAAAAAGAGATACTGCTTAATTGGAACAGGCGCAATTTGGCATATGAATGGGCTGTTGCCGAATTGATAAAGAAAAACTATGACCTCTCAGACGTATTTAATGGCACGAATGAAATAGGCTGGGATAGGTTTTCACAGCTTAACGCTATTATGCGAGATAACCTGCAAAGCGAATTTGAGGGCTTTAGCAATGAAGAAATGTATACTGTAATGTATTATGTATGCAGAATAGAGCATAAGATCTATCCAAAAGAACCGATAATCGAAACTCTTAGAGTTAAATATCTAAAGGAGAGAGCATTCTGATGAACATAGAAGCACTTGATAAATTCGATAGAATGGAAACCAGCAAGCCCAAAGAAGCTGACAAGCCGTTTTTTGAGGATTCTGAGCCGCCTGATGATATGGTTTCTCCCATATTAGGCGGCATATCGAAATATGAACCAGAAAATTCACCATACTCTGAAATAAAAACTTCTGACATGCCGCACTGGTCTGATGAGCCGTTTTTTGAAGACTCTGAACCTCCAGAGGAAATGGATTCGCCAATACTCAGAGGGAATGAACTTAGCGATACTCCGTTCTATCCCGACTCTGATATGGAAGCGTCAGACGGTCCGCAATGGAACGATGATGCAATAGATATAGAAAGCCTGCTTGATGAAACTGATGAAACTGACGATCCTAACACAGCGGACGTTGACGATACCGACAAAATTTTAGGCTGTCCTATTGATGAACACGGCGGACACTGGGAAGGTGAAAGAGGAAATTCCAAATGGTTTCCAAATCTTGATGATATCCCTGGCAACCAAAAAACAAATCCTGAACAATTAACATGGAAAGAGATACTTGATAAATATGGCATTGACGGTATAACGTTCATAGACGGAGAACCTGATTTTTCTGAAATATCAAAGGGTACTGTAGAGATCGATAATTTCACAGATAACCGTTATGGCAAAGGCGGAAATTTTGATCAGGCTTGTGAAAAACTCGCACAACAGCGTGGCTGCACAAAGGAAGAAGTCAAGGCATGGATGAAAGAGAACAAGTACACATGGCATGAAAGATCAGATTGCAAGACCATGGATAAAGTGCCGACCGAAGTACATGGAAATGTACGGCATAACGGCGGAATTTCTCAAATAAAGAATTCACAGAATGAAATTGCGGATACCAAGGAGGTTTCATAATGAACGATATAATTTTTGGCGAATTGACCTATAATGGTGAGTGGACCAAAACAGAACATCTGAATCTATGGGGAAAAGATATTGATATCAAGATCATAGTTTCTGCATATGAAAATGAAAAGCCTAATATATCACAGCAAAATGCTTACCAAAAATTAATGACAAAATCCGATGAAATTTCGAAGGTCACTTTGGAAAAGCTCAAGGAATATATGCAGGAAAACAGCTATGATATTTGTGCATATGCCAACGTTGACAAAATTCCTGATGATGTATTTGAATTGGTCGCTGTTACTGAGATCCTATTCATGGAAAGCGGCTCATTCGGGATTATGTGCAATGCAAAATGGGACAGCCATGGCATAGCTATACTTTGCAAAGAAAATGATGTTGAAGTAGGGCCGCAGGATATTGTTTGGCTCGAAGAATAGTATATAAACAAAATAAATGGCCTGTTGATACAATGGGTCATTTATTTTGTTTACAGAAAACCGTGGAAAGCAAGTCCTATAAAAATAATCGTCATATATAAAAACAATAGATAAATTTTGTTAAAAGGAGAGTAGAAAAACAGTGAAATATATTGATTCTTTGTTAAGAATGTGGTAAAATATCCTTGTAAGCTTGTTACTGTAACATTTTTCATTGAAAGGTAAATAAAGATGAATAATATGGAGATACAACCAGAAGCTATTATAGAAATCGTCGGTACACAATATAACAATCGTGCCATTAATCACAAAGATCTAATGCTATCACAAAAGCTTGTTATGAAACATCAATTAGACAATCCACATGATCCTAATGCTGTCGTAATAACAACCAATACCGCAAAAGAATTAGGTCTACTACCAAAAGGGTATGCTTCACTTTATGCACCGGCAATAGACAGCCAAAAATATAGTTTTATTGTTGAAGTAATCAAAACAGAGTATGATCCCGAAAGACCAATACTTATTGTAAAAATTACGGCAGAACATATTGTCCGTAACGAACAAGAGGTTGAGAACAGCATTTTGAAATATATTCAGAATATTGCAAATGGTCACGCTCAAGAAAAAAACGAATACATAAAGTTTATCTATTCTAAGACAGTTGACTTTAACGAACTTGTTATCTGTTTGAACAAGGCACGCTTATATCAAAAGCTTTACAGCCTTTTGACCGATCTCAACAAAAATAATATAATTGAATGCCCACAAGCTGCATATACCCCATCTTCAAGAGACAAACTTCTGAAAGTCACATATGATCTTAAAACCGACATCGGTGATATCTTAAAGCAAATACAGAAAGAATACAATGAATCTCTCGATATAGATGATGATGATGAATACATCAGGATACAGAGTGAAATTCGTGAGAGGCGAAAAAAATTTCGTGCATATAGCGACTTTTTTATATCTTGCTATGAAGTGATCGATAAATTCGCATATTCAGAACTGACAAACACTAATGCTGTGGCTGATGTGCAGGAAAATGAATTATCTGATACAGTTATAGTTTCAGATAATACCACCAAAACATCGGATATATCGAAAAATGAAGCTGTCAAAGAATCCTCTGTTTTCACTGAACAGGAATTTTTGACGTGGCTCATGACCGACAGTAAAGTTTCTGAATTGACCGCAAGGCAATTCATCTCAGACATTCACAGCATTGAAAAACTTTATCAAACGCTTTTTGGCGATAGAAAAAAACTGCTTGGCACTTCTTCGGCTGAAAATGCTAAAGTGATGATAGAATCACTTATCGTAAGAGAAGAATATATTGATGCCAACGATAGACGGCATAATAATTTTAATATAGCTTTAAATATGTTTGCTAAATTTGCAGATATAACTGTTGAAAGCTTAAAATCTTCAATTGAAAATAAAGATACAAAGTTGTCTGAACACACAGAAAAATATATCGTAAAAACAGTGGACTTTAATGATCCAAATAGTTGTACTTATTGTAAGCCTTGTGCTTTCAGGATCAATAAGCAGTCATTTTCTGCAGGAAGCTGGCTCGATTTATATAAAAAATATTTGATCCTTCTCCACACAAATAGTAATTATACGAAACAGCTTAATAATTTGATTGGCAGATCATTATATGGCAATAGTATAGACTTTGCAGATAAAAATCATAAACACGAGCTACGCAGGGCTCTTGAAGTATCATATGATTTCTATGCAGAGGGAAATTTGTCTGCCGCTGATATTATCAGGCACATAAAATGCTTAATGGATATATGCTCTATATCTTATGATCGTATGGTAATAGAGTACATTACTAACGATAAAACAGGTGATGTAACAGTTAAGAACGGCATTTCATCAAATCATGAGCAAGCAGAAGTTCTTACAGCATCAAAACAAACATCAGCTGAAAACCCCATTGATATACCAATGGAAAATGACAATATACAAAATGGTAACGATATTTCTGGCACAAATGGCAACGAAACAGATACATCCGACTTTATCGAATTTGTTCCCGATACAACAAAAAAAATCGTATTAAAAAATGCGGTCATAGAAATACTATCCAGTGACGCTACAGATATAGCAGAATACAAAAATCATAAAAATGGTATAAACACCAAAAGCTTTCGTGATATTCTAAAAAAATATTACGATAAAAATGTGAACCTTTTTGAACTGTCAAGGCTTCTGATGTTAGATAAAACTTTTAAACCTGCAGGAAAAGGATATTATGTGCTGAATCCAGAACAACTTTCTCAAGGGAAAACTGCCAGTGAGACAAAGATCGTAACAGCAACAAATGAAAATGTTGTGCAGAAAAGTACAGACAAAGTAAAAGATAACTCCCCTGTTATGCTTGATGATGAGCCGCCCGAGGACAAAGCTGAAAACAGCGAGAGCAATATAAGCACCGACACGATTTTAGAACTGATGAAAGAAAATTGTGACAAACCTCAGTATGAAGATGGATTTGGTACTTATGAAATAAAAACGCTTCTTGCCAATAAGGGTATCGTTGATATTTCAGAGGATACCATAGAAAGCTTGATGTCAGAATGTCCGAAGCTGAAAGAAATAGAAGACGGCTATTATGTGCTTACCGACAGCGAAAACGATACTGTGGATAACAAGCCAGATAGTCTGCTTACGCAGGAAACACCTTTGACAGCGGCCGAAAGTCCTGTGCCGCAGGAAAGCATACCGACCGCAAATGGTCATATTGTTCTTGACATTAACGGCAAAACCACAGAAGCATATGACTACTCTGACGCACTTAAGAAGGTCTGTGAATTTGCAATAAATCATGAGCCTTTCAAAATGGCTCGTATCGCAGGTCAAGGTATACAGCTGCGTGACCAAAACGTGTTTTATCGTAAAGCCGTTCCTGTGTATGGTTACAATAGGCTGTCAAATGATCTGCAAGTCATGAATATTGACAACACCGCAGAATTGCAAACTATCACAAATGAAATAAAAGATTATTGTCAGTTGGACGATGATGTGGTCAAAATTATTAGCAAGTGAGGATTGTTAAATGGATAATGCTACAAAAATAAAAGATGAGTTGGACGTTCTCTGTACTGAATACAAAAATAACAAATCGCAACTAAGTGTAGAGAAAACAAAAAGAGTGTCAAATCTGCTGATTGAACTCACTTACTGCAAAGACAGTGACATTTCTGATGTTGCGTTCCAGCTCTCACGATTTTCAGCAGATGTTGCAAAAATGTACTTTGAAAGTATAACTATCATCCGAAAAGCACCAATCGAATTGATCGACGAGATTTTAAAGGCTCTTATATCTACAATTAAAGATCCTAGCAGAACACAATTTTATGTAAATAAATTTGTGTACGCTGTTATTGTAATAACGAAAAACTATACAGACAAAGCTATTGAATCTAATGAGTTGCCTTTCATTGTTGCATTCGTTGCAGATTTTGCACTGAGATCTCCTGCCAACAAAAAGAAAATGATTAAGCTTGTGAACAATACAAGCGGCAAAATATATTTGCTTGATTATTCAAAAACCGATAAATCCCAAATAGAAAGCATATGGAAAATCACAAATAATATTTATTCTGAATTAGAGAGTAACATAATAAAGGCTTTGATTGGAGATTGGGCCGCAAAATACGGTTTCAATACAACTAAAAAAAGTGAAAAGCCACAGGTAAAAGAGAATGTTACAAGCCAAAACAGCGAACATTCACCGCAGGAGGATAAACAAGCTCCAGTTTCAACAGCAAAGCCAATTGCGCCAGACAGCTCTTCTCAAAAATCTTTGCCACAAGAGAAAAAGACGCAAAGCATTGAGGCTGTCAAAACAACAAATGACGATAAGATATCTAAGTCTGAAAATGCAAAAGTGCTTCCAGCTATGAATAACGTTACCACATCAGATAAGGTGGAGAACAAACAGGATAACGTTGCAGAGGTAATGGCAAAGAAACTTTATAACAGCATACGCAGAGATATGACTAATGAGAAGAATGCTCTTGTCTCTGCATTTGCGGATATGCTGACGCCTGTCAGCAAAGCTTTTGAGTCAGTTCAGGGTGAGATAAGCAAGAGCCGTGTGCTAGGTGCTGAAAACGTGGTGCTAAAGCGCCAAACAGAAGAGCTGAAACAACAGTTAGCTGAAACAAGATCACAACTGCAATCAGCAAATCAATCGCTGATTGCTGAAAAAGAGAACAACAAAGAGCTAAAGAACCAGATCACCGACCTTGAAAACAAAAAATCAGATCTCGACCAAAAGCTTAACGAAGCCTATACTATCAACAGCCGTGAATCTTCACTTGAAGCTGAAAAGGTGCGCTCAGAGCTGAAAAAGGCATTTGCCTTTCTGTATGAAGACTGGCTTGAATATGAATTTTCTGATGTGAGCGAAGAAAATTACGAATCGTTGCAGGCAATAATAAAAAAGACTTTCCGTGCGCTTGAAAGAAACGGCATAGATTTTAAGGGAGAAAAATAATGAAAAATGGATCTTATTTTGGAATCGATTTTGGAACAACCAACACATCGGTATATTTGTATAATTATGAGCATGGCAAGGGAGCTATCGGCACCGGCTATGGAACAAACGGAAGAGACATCACCCCATTCAGTTCTTGCATAGCAATATCCAGAAACAAAGATAATGATTTTAAATTTGGACGTGAGGTCAAAGAAAAAATAAACGAATATGCAGATGACTACAAGATAGTAACTTCATTCAAATCACTGCTGGGAACTGACGAAGAGATAGTTGTAAACGGAGTAAGATATACAGGTCAAAAGCTTGCTGTTCTGTTTTTGAATTATGTAAAAGAAACTGTTAACGCTATAAGGCCTGACTTTGATGAAGCTGTATTTTCAATACCTGTTGATTTTTCAGCAAGAGCAAGAACAGAATTGCTTGAGGCTGCCAAGTGCATTGGCATAAAGGTAAAAGGGTTTGTGAGTGAGTCATCAGCCGCCTATATCTCTAAAATAAATGATATCAAAGCCTTTTCAAAGGTCATGGTGATCGACTTTGGCGGAGGTACGCTTGACCTGAGCATATTAAATCTCAAGGACAAAAAAGTATACGAAGACGCTGTTTACGGCATAAAGTTCGGCGGCGATGATATCGACAAGGAGCTTGCTTTAAGATTGCTGCCTAAAATTTATCCTGGCGTTGAATTTGATGAGCTTGATTCCCCAAAAAAAGATAAGCTCATGAACGAAGTCGAACGTATGAAGATAGAATTTACCGAGTATGACGATTATACCATGACTTTGGGCGAAGGCTCAAGACCTGTTGACATTGATTATGATACATTCTCCAATATCATAACTCCACTTATTACTGATAATATTTTTGACGCTATCGGAAATGTCATGAAAATAGCTAACGTTAGTGCTGATAATATTGATGCGGTCATACTCGCAGGAGGCTCGAGCAATCTGCGACCTTTTGCAGATATTATCCTTTCCATGTTTGGCGAAGAAAAAATAATATTCGATGACGAGAACAACAGATATCAATGGATAGTTGCCAAAGGCGCTGCAATAACCTCAGCGGCAGAGTGCGATTTCAGACTTGGCGATGATATCTGCATATTACTTAGCGACAATGAAAAGTATCCTGTACTGAAAAAAGATGAAAATAAAGTGGGAGATAAAGTAGAAAACTTGTCTTTCTCTTTGACCACCGACTCTTATGACGCACATTTCATCTTCACCGATTCTACAGGCAAAACACGTTATGCTACTATTCTTGCCAACGCTAAAGGATATGTCAACGAGAACTTTGATATGTCAGTTGAAATAGGCAAAGATCAGATAGCAAGGGTCGTTATCAAGAATAAAGATATGGGAACAGGTTATCAGGTAAAAAGCGAGATAAATAAGCTAAGGTTTTATTATGACCTAAAGGATATCGAGGGATAGTATCATGACAGAGTCTAATATAAACATCACTTCAAATGTATATATCAGAAAAGATCTTGACATAACAAAAGACAGAGAATATACGAAAAAAATAACAGGAGTAAAGCGCCTTACTGATATAAGAAATCGCTACATTGGGACTGAAAATATCCCACTTAACGATGCTCAGAGAAAAATAATGGAGGGCAATCAGACCTGTTCATATGCTAAAAGCGGCGAAATGTCATTTGGACCTGTCATGGTAAATGGCAAGCTTGAATGGGTAAACAGGTGTGAATATACAAAGTGTAAAGGTTTTGGCGGATGCAAGCCACTACATATCCAACGTACACCCGTACCTGAGGAACAAACTGAGGATATAGAAAGTCTGCAAGAATTTATGAAAAAGCTTGGTATCGTAAAGAAAGACGATATTATATCAGTTAAAATAGACAGAAATGTTGCAAAGCTTAAAGAAAGTCCCAAGAAATTCATAGCACCACGAGAAAATTCTGTCAAAGAAATAAAAGAGTCTATCAGCAAATATACCGAGATAACCGAGCCAAGCTGTATAATAAATGCACCATTGGAAACTCACATCATTTTAAATTCTGGACCTGGAACAGGAAAAACGTATACGATAATCCAAAGACTTATGTATATTCTAAAAAACGACCTCTGCCCTGCCGAAGATATATATATACTTTGCTATACCCGTTCGGCAAAAAAGGTTATTGAAACTAAACTTGAACAAGCTATTGCTGATGATATAATTCCGCCTGCCGCTAAAAATATATGTATTTTGACATTTGATTCATATGCAACATATTTTCTTATGGAAATGAAAGAACAAGGCGTTATCAAAGAAAACTTTGATAAATATGACTATAACGAACGTATAAAGCTGTTTAACAAATACATATCAAAAGAAGATTTTGAAGATATCAGCTACTTTGTGGTCGACGAGATACAAGACCTTGTAAATGAACGTGCTGAAATGGTATTAAAAATACTTAGCAATTTAAAATGCGGATATCTGCTCGCCGGAGACCGCTGTCAGTCGATATATGATTATGAGGCTGATAAAGATGCAACTATTGATTCTGTGGAATTTTATAAGAGAGCTGAATCACTGTTTCCCAAGGATATGCGTCGATATGAGATAACTGTAAACCGCAGACAGACAGCCGAACTTGCCAAAGAAGCGGCCAAAATGCGTCAAGTGTTGTTAAATGACAGCTTTGTCAAGCAGAATGAATACGCAAAAAACGTGTCTTTAAAATACTTAGGCAAAACAAAGATCGAAACGTACATAAAAGCGCTTGATCATGCGCCCACAGTTTCCACTGCGATACTTTGCCGCAATAATGGTGAAGCTGAATATATAAGCAGCCTTTTATGCAAAAAAGGTATACCGCATAATTTAAACAGAGGTGTCAACAATACGGCTTCTCTTCCAAGATGGATAGCCGACGTTTTCTGGGATCATTGCTTTGAAAATATCAGCAAAAGCGACTTCATAGAAAGATTCAAATTCAGATGTTCTTGTGATATCGATCCTGAGATATTATGGAAACACCTTTGCAAATTGACCAACACAAAGGATGACACCATAATAAATGTGTCCAAGCTGACCACTGCGCTTACAGTTTCAAATAATATACCCAACGATTTTTATGGAAAACCACCTATGCTTACCGTTTCAACGATACATAGAGCAAAAGGCAGCGAGTTTGATAAAGTAATTCTTATTGAATCAGCCATTGACACATCTTCAAAAGGCGCCGAAGAAGCAAGAATACAGTATGTTGCACTTACACGTCCTAAAATGCAATTTGAGACAATGAGTAAAACCACAAGATATTTTATGCGAATTATGTCTGGACGTGTGATTGAAACAGGACTTCATAACATTTATAAAACGCTCAACAGATATTGTAAATGTATCGCTGTTGGTCTTACAGGAGATATTGACGTTAATTCATTCGTATCAGGTAATTTTGATTCCATACTTGATCTACAGCAGTATATTATAGAAAACGTGAAGCTTTATGATGAACTCTCAGCAAAACGTTCTCCTGTTACAGGGCGTTATGAGATATGCCACAAAGGTCGCTGCATTGGAAGCCTTTCTAAGGAAATGATTGCTGAGATCGACTTAGGAGTAAGATCCACTGACTACAAATACAATCTTCCCAAAGAATTGGAAAACTTATATGTCAGCGGAATCACAACAGAAATATTAAAACAATTTAATACAAATGTTCCCATAGAATATCAAAAGTCCAAGATCTGCTTTGGAATACAGATAACCGGACTTGCTAGACTTATATTTGAAAAGAAGTGATGAAATGACTTTCTATTCTGAATTTTATAATGTTATAGATGATATTACAGATCATCTTAAAAAAGACTTTATAGGTCCGATAGACGAAAACGAAATACTGGAAATGGAAGACCCCTTGAGCCGTTATTCACTAGGAATACTCTATGCTCAGCCAACAAACAAAAATTCCGAAAATATTGATGAAAGCATCTCTGCAGAGGAAATATTTGAGGATGAATTGGAAAATGACGAAAAGAGCCAGAGTTTCAGCGTATTCAAACCATCCACAATGGGTATCTCTTTCGTTTGCGCGTCAAATGATGAGATCAGTATTTCATTTAATTATGCCGTTTATAATCATTCTGAAAAAGCTATAGCAAATAATGACAAAGAAGTAAAGCGACACTATTATTCAAGAGAAGCAAGACGCTTTACAACTAGAGTCAAAGTACCTGAGCATATATGCAACACAATCATTTCCAATAAAGAAAACACTGATATAACCATGTTCCTCCATGTAAGAAAAATAAACGATGATAACAGTGAACTGCTCACAGTGTCCGTAATAAACAAAAACAAAGTGGGAAACGAATTTCAGGCAAGCAATACAAAAGCTTTATTTCAGTGTCAGCTATCCATAGAAAGTCAAACAGGGTTTATGCCTTTATACAGAAGAAACACTCACAGGTCTTTGGAAGAAGAAAAAAACGATATGCTCTATGACTCTGTAAAAAATTACTCTTATGGTCATGGCTGTTCTTCCGCATATTCGCAAAATGGAGAAATGATATATGAAGTAAGGAGCGAGTTCATTCCTCAATATAGAATGCTTCAAATGATGCCTAAGCTGCTAAATAATTCAAAATATTTGTTTATGAAATATTGGGAAAACGCAGATAAGGACACAGCTTGCAACCAATTTGAGGCTTTTATCAAACAATATGAAAAATGGTATACAAGTCTAAAAAGCAACAACGAATTGATATCCAGATTTCCAAATGCAACTGAAAATTCATTTAAGAATATAGAAAAATGCGTTTCAAGGCTTTATAAGGGCGTAGCTGTGCTGAGAAATAATGATAACGCTTGGGATTCCTTTTTGTATATGAATGAAGCAATGCTTATTCAGCGTATAAAAACCAAACACTGCTCTGCCGACGCTGTCAGTTGGTATCCTTTTCAAATGGCATATATACTCCAGATAATACCCGATATCGTTGATGACAAGTCTCCTGATCGAGACAACGTAGATCTTTTATGGTTTCCAACAGGCGGCGGTAAAACAGAAGCTTATTTGGGATTATCAGCATTTGCAATATTCTTTCGCAGGATCAATGGCGCAACGCAGGATATAAACGGCGTAACTATAATAATGAGATACACCCTGCGGTTGCTTACTCTCCAGCAATTTGAAAGAGCAACTGCGCTTATTTGCGCCTGCGAACATATACGAAAGAAATATAAGATACCAGGCAACGAGATATCTATCGGTTTGTGGATAGGCTCAGGAATGACCCCTAACCATATAAAAGACGCTTCTGAAACGCTAAAGAAAATTCGTGAAAATGCCGCTGCAACAATATATGAAGCTAACCCTATGCAGATAACAAAATGTCCATGGTGCGGCGCAGAGATAAATGTCAATGGTTACAATATCGTTGATAATACCATGAACATATCCTGCTGCAATAATCATGATTGTGAATTTCACTATCATTTGCCTATATATGTTGTAGATGACGACATATACAAAATAGCGCCAACGTTCATTCTTAGCACAGTGGATAAATTCGCCAGACTAACATGGGAAGAGAAATCAGGAAATCTTCTTGGAGCAAACGGCTGCAAACCGCCTGAACTTATCATACAAGATGAGCTTCACCTTATATCAGGACCGCTTGGCTCAATAGCAGGTCTATATGAAATGGCTATAGAAGATATCTGTAAACATTATGGAAAAACGTCTAAGATAATAGCGTCTACTGCCACTGTAAAAAATGCAGACGATCAGATCAGAATACTCTACAACAGGAAAATGACGCAGTTCCCACCTAACGGATTAAGTCACACTGATTCTTTTTTTCAATTGAAGCAGATCAGGACAAAAGGCCTGCAAGAACTTACGTCGGTCTTTGCTCTATCGGCTCAGGCACTTCAGAATTACTGATAAAAATATTTGCATTGCTCACCTTTTTAAAACATATTTACAAGCTTAAAGGTCTGCCGCCAGACGTTGTTGACCAAATTTATACGCAAATAGGTTATTTCAATACGCTCAAAGAACTCGGCTCTAATTCGATAATTATTTCTGACCGTATCTCAGCTGAGATAAAATATCTTGCATCATATAAATTCAAAAAGGAAGCTGAAAGCGTTGGATTAAAGGTAAACGGAAAAGATGCCCATATACCTTCGTATAAAAAGAACGACGAACTTACTAGCCGAAACTCTGCGAAAGAGATACAAACTGTGCTGGAAAGGCTATCTCACAAATACACCGATCCAGATTGTTATGATTATGTAATGGCTTCAAATATGCTTTCAGTGGGAATAGATATCGACCGACTAGGCATAATGTGCGTGTATGGCCAGCCCAAATCAAACTCTGAATATATACAAGCAACAAGCCGTGTGGGAAGAACTAATCCTGGTCTTGTCATATCGCTTTATAATAATATGCGTTCCAGAGATAAATCTTACTATGAACAGTATAATTATTATCACCGCACCTTTTATAAGTACGTCGAAGCAACAAGCGTCACATCATACTCTCCTCGTGCTATAGAAAAAGCCCTGCACTGTGCTATGATGACAATTATACGCCATACCATTCCAAAATATAATCCAAATGAGGGTGCTCGTAAATTTGTCAGGGATGATAAAGATATAGAGCAGATAAAACGAATCATGCTTGAACGTGTCGAAAGTATCGAGTCCAGAATAAGAGATTATGCAGAAGAATGGCTCGATTATTACCTTGATTGTTGGTCCACTCTGACAGAGCGGCTTCCAAATAAATTAGTTTTTACCGATTATCATAATGAAGATATTGCTTTGTTCAGAAGCGCAGATAATCAAAACGGCTCAGATATTCCTACCATACTTAATTCTGTACGAAATGTTGAGCCAAACGCAAATATTTATTTTACCAAAAGATAGGGGGCAATTAAATGCCTAAACCAAATTTCAGAAAAAAAGTCAAAGACGAAAACAATGGCATATCAACATATTCAGACAAAAAGATCTCCGTTGGAGATATAAGAAAAACTCAGCTTATCACTACATATGGTGTTGGCGCTATAGTTGACTTTAAGAACGATACTGTTGTTATCGCTTCTACAGACGATTGGGACTATTCCCCTAATGACGCTTATGAGGTAGAAAATCGAAAAATATTCAATGAAAATCTTTCTGTAATAACAGGCGCAGAATACTTTCTCATGCCACGAACAACTCAAAGCACCAATAGCTTTTCACAAAGCAAAGATATTCCATCTTACATATTTCCAGAAAAACTTCATTGTTCTAACTGCGGCAACATCTATGATTTTCGGGAACTAGATATAAAAGAGCGTCACAAATGTCCTAAGTGCAAAAGCACCCTCAATGCGTCAAGATTTGTTGTCGTTTGTCCGCATGGTCACATGGACGATTTCCCTTACGATTGGTGGGTACATAATGGTAAACCCTGCCCGTCTGGAGTAAAATCGCCAAGAATAAAAATGACTAACATCAATAATCGAACCGATATTGACAGCCTGCGACTTGAATGTACCGAATGCGGTGCTTCCAGAAGTATGGTGCAAGTATTTTCCGAAAATGCACTATCAGATTTTCAATGCACTTGTAAACACCCACATTTTAAAGACCCTCTGGCAAAAGCGTCATATGGCTGCCATGATAAAATGCGTGTAAGATTGCGTTCAGGCTCAGGCGTTTATTTCCCGTTAACAAAATCGGCACTGCTTATACCGCCATGGAGCAAGAAAGTGGTAAACGCCATACAAAAGGATTATGAAATACTAAGCGCACTTGACGAAAGCAAACTAGCATCGGTAATGCGCAATAAGCTTAACGATCCTGAACTAAGTGATGATGAAATAATACGCTCGTGGAACGCTGTAAAAATATCTATGGAACAAAAGCGTGAACGCACCGAATTATCTGTATATGAAGACGAGTATGCGATCTTGTCTAAAGGCGACAATGATAGCGAGGGTAATTTCTCATCATATCCCTCTGCTGTTCCGCAAAAATATCAGGAGTATTTTAATAGGCTTACAGTGGTCGACAGGCTGACCGTTACTCTGGCTTTTACGGGATTTACAAGAATAATCCGTAATGAAAGCAATATCGTTCCAATTTCACAATATCCAAAGAAATGGCTGCCGGCGGTCGAATTAACCGGCGAAGGAATTTTCATCGAATTTAACAAAGACAAGGTCGACCATTTGAGAAAGGCTCATTCTTCACGCTATAAAAAAATGAAAAACGCAATGGAAAGCAATAATTTTGTTTTTAACGCTTTCTCTGAAACCTACGTCATGCTCCATACTTTTGCCCACTTGTTTATTCGTGAGATATCCAATATCTGCGGATACAGCACCGCTTCCATAAAGGAAAAGATATATAGCGAGATAGATGAAAAGAACGATAATGTAAAAATGTGCGGAGTATTGATCTATGTTTCATCACCTGACAGCGACAGCAGCCTTGGCGGACTCATAAGCATAGCCGACGATAAAGATGTTTTTGAAAACATTTTGGATAGTATGCTTGAGCATGCAAGCTGGTGCAGCGGCGACCCACTGTGTATATCCTCAACAAAACAAGGCTATAAAAATCTAAACTATGCGGCTTGCCATGATTGCACCCTATTGCCGGAAACATCTTGCGAACGTTTTAATTGTTTTCTTGACAGAGCCTCTATAGTTGGCTTACCGGACAACCCGACCCTGGGATTTTTCATTTAGCCACAAAAACAGGACCTTACCACATCGGTAAGGCCCTTTTTTATCACATCACCTATGTTTCCTAATCACGGGTAAAAAGCCCCTCAAATTGCTCAACATTCAGCTTCTTAAGGAGCTTCATCAGCTTTTTGGCTTCTTCTTTTGTGATATGAGTTGTTACATCTTTAGATATCTCGCCGTCTTTATCCAACAGCTTTATGCTGCTGCTAAGCGTTTGCAGATATCCGCACCACATTGCATACAGCGCTCTGATTTTCACTTGTCCAACTTCTTCTTTCCAAAAAAAACAAATCAAACAGAATATCCACCTCGTCTTTTACAGGAATGAATATCACCGCCGCCTCTTGTCCCCCAAGAGAACGGCGGTATCTACACCACGCTACTTTTCAGTAAGATATTCATTTCTGTCAAACAACTGCTCAATTGAAAGATTTTTAAACCTCGGAATGTTGTATCCAAACGGCGAGTTGAGAGCCTTTACAAAGTCTTTCGTATAGCCGTGATTTTTTAAAAGATCGTCCTCATACTTTATTTTCTCTTCTTGCTTTGTGTCATCTTCCCTTTTCGTGATACAGCGCTGCATAACATAATGATAAATGGAGAAGTAAGAATCCACTGTACGAATATCTCCTATGTATTTTTTCAGTTCACGAACTACAGTAAGATGAGCAATACAGTTGCGGTATTTTCTTGTCATGCTGCTGTCTGCATTATTGATATCAACTTCAACGCACTTGCGCAGCCGCTTGTTCTTTTTCAAAAACAAATTCGGCGACTCATCACGATCATCACAAAGTTCACAAAGCGTCTGTGAAAGTATCCTGTAGTCATTTTTCAAGTTCTTTGAAGCCAACTCAGGAATTATCTCCTTATACAGCCCAAAATCACGTTCAAGGCAGTGTATCGCAATAACATACCTTGCATTGACATTCACAAGATTTTTCACCAGCAGATACATGACCGTAAGATAAAGCCCGATAACAGCCTTTGCCCTCTCCTTAGCCACGTTTTCTCTGCCCTTTGCCTGCTGTTTCACATTTTTGAAATCATCAAAGCTGATGTTCTTTATCATTCTCGCAAGCTCACTGCGCTTTGCTTCCAAAGAACTGTTCATGTCAGGAAATTCCACACAACTCTTGTAATAACGCTCTATCTGCGTGTCAGGGATACCCCCAAGAACAAACATGACAACTTTCTCATTCTTAGCCACTTCTCTTATCTTCTGAGCGTTCGCATACTTGATAAGGTATACAAACCGAGAGGACTCGATAACATTGTTTGTTATAAAATTTCTCAGACCATGTATGCCCTTGCCTTTTTCTTTAAGTTTTAAAATCTCTCTTATCCTATCGTCCGTGATCTTGTCGTCTATACCGAGTATAGTCAGTGCGTCACGGAACATCGTAAGCTTCGCCGAAGCCGCAGGCTTTCTCATGGAAGCAATGTTCTTTACGATAAAAAGCTCGTTGGTTATCCTCTGGCTGTCATTGAACAGCTTGTAGCCCGCCGTAAGCTCACACTCAACATCAACAGCAGAGCTTTTCATTATCTTCAAAAACTCCTTGATGTTATCAAACTTGCTGATAAGCGTTGTAAGAAGGTCGTTTATCTCCTTGCCGTCAAGAAAATATGTAAGCATATATATCATTTTGGAGAAATACAAAAGGTCAGACGCATTCTTCTTTTCACTGTCAAGAATTTTCTCATCAAAATCCATGTCAGCCTTGCCAAGCTCCTTGATAACGTCACCGTTCATGTGGTCGGCGATATTTTCAAAATCATTCCTAAATTTGCCCCAAAGCTTTGCTGCTTCATCAGCATATATCCCCTCTTTTTCATCATCGGTCATTGAAAAACGCAGTTTACGCACAAGAGCTTCGCCTGCGACAACGTCATTTCTGTAGTAGTTGCAGAAAAGCAGATAATCCATAAGCTTGTACATCTTTGAGCGCACAGAGTCATATTGCTTGTCCTTAAATCTGAAGCCGTATTCGTCCAGCATTTTCTCACGAAGCTTTTTGATAGAAAAACCGAGATTTTTCTGAGATTTAAGCACAATGAAATCATAATAAATGCGTATGATATCATCAGCCTCATAGCCTTTCATCATATCAATAAGCAAGCTGATATTGACCTTGTTACCCTGGATAAAGTCCTTGTTTATGGACTTTAAACGTTCCTCAACAAGATAGTCAAGAGTGTCTCTGTATTCGGGATAAATATTGTTAATAAAACTGTAAAGGTCAAATCTTTTTGCACCCGATTTATCATGAAAAACACACTGTCTTATCTGTCCCACAATTGCAAGCATATGATAAACACGCTTTTTGTATGCTTCCGAAGCTCTTGTATCCTTTGTCTTTGGCTCTTCAAGGCCGAAATAGCCAAGACGCTTAGTTTTCAGCAGGGCATTGAATTTGCTAAGACTTTTTCTGATATTCTCTTTCTTATCGTCGGATAAAGTGCTGCCATTAGGATTAGTAAAAACTTTATAAGTGTTAAATGTGGAAAGATACCCCATGAAATCGTAATTGCTCTCATCGCCTTCCCCAAGCATATTGTTCAGGGCATAAACGATATTCGTTACATACACCGCAAGTATCTTTTCAATATCCAGAATGTTGTAAATAAGCTGGATATGTATATTGTCATCAAAAGTTTTGCCGAAAAAGCGCTTTTCAAGCTCCGATTTAAGCCCCAGCATATCCCATCTTACAGGCGAGCTTTCACCGCTTCTGTGAGTAGGGTTTGAAGTATTTATCTCCACTCCGCTCTCAAAGCCATGCTTGCTTGAAAAAGTGATGTTTACTTCGTTTACACCATGAAGCTCGATATTGCTGCTGCCCTTAGAGGAAAGCTGAGTTTTGTTGTAGTCATTATTATCCACCTCATATTCAAGCACAGCAGAATTGCCCTTGCCGAAAGAGGTTATGTACATTTTATTTTCGCTGACAAGAATAGACTTCATTCCTGCCGCCTTTACGGAGGATTTTTTCTTCTCTGTCGCAGGTGCAATGACCTCTGCAGCAGGCATGGCAGCGATCGCAGGAGCAGCGTTATTATTTATCTCAGCCGCTTTGAGCTGTCTGGCTTTTTTCTGAGCCTCACGCAGCTCTCTAGGCTTCATTTTATTCTTTTTTGCCATAAATATTACTCCTTATATTAGTTATCCCTTAGCGCATTGAGCGTTAAGGGATTTTTTTATTTGTTGGTTTTGATGTTAAACTTTGCCAGTTGGTGCAAATTCGCACCAGTGTAGTAGAGTACCATATTGGCAGGGAAGCGGAACGGGGTTTTAGACTAGTGCAAATTCGCACCAGTGTAGTAGATACACAGCGGTACTGTCGACCCACGGCAAGTTTTAGACTAGTGCAAATTCGCACTAGTGTAGTAGTTCTCTCACATCAGAGCTGAGCGGAATGAGTTTTAGACTAGTGCAAATTCGCACCAGTGTAGTAGGTCAAAGTTGACAAAATAATCAATGATATTCTGTGATAAAACACCAAACTTATTTTATCGACGCTTTAATATATATATTATACCATTTTCGGACATAAATGTCAATAGAAAATGGCTGTTTTACATAAAGCATTTTAATCACCTCCTGTCTGTTGTTATTTCATCTCATTCCCCAATCTCCTTGACAGCTGCGATAGCGCAGTCAAGTACAGCTACAATGATAGCCGTAAGGATCGTCTTTCCCATTTTTATCACCTCCTGTCCTTTGTTCTGTATACATTATACCACCTTATCATCGTCAACAAAAGTGTAATTTTCAAAAACTTTTTTGTCTATGTTTTTGCACATTTATCACGTTTTTACGGCATTTATATCACAATTTCAACAGAATAATTTTCTATGATATTGACAAAAAGTACATTTGTGATATAATGGATACAAGAGGTGATAAAAATGAGCATGACCCCAAGCACATTTCTGCCCAAGCGTGAGGGCGGCGTACCATATATCGCAGAGGTGCAATCCATACCCCTCTCACCCTCTGCATATTCCGTCATTATCAAGGACAAGTCCATATTTGAAACAAGCCTTTCCCCTAACGGCAGCGTATCAATGTCCTCATTTCTCACAAGTATATTTGATTCAGCATATATCGCATCATTAAAATACAAAAGTGACGATAACTATAAATATATTGGTATCCCACTTCTGAACGCATTCGTAAAATGGCAGATTGAGGAGATCGATGACGGCCTTGATGATAAAAGCAAGGAGATAATAAAAAGCTATCTTATCTCAAAACTCTCTGCAAAATACAAAAAAACCAAGACCGAAAATGCAGTGCGAGTAAGGCTCAGCATATGCCGTGGCCTTTACGATACACTGAGCAGTGATGACCTTTATTATGAAAACAAGGTGTACAGCTCGACCCTAAGAAGATTTCTGAAAGCCGTGTATGAGGACTATGCCCTGCTGTCAGATTGTGAACGTGAAAGGCTCATTTTCGCCGACAATATCATAAAAATAAATGAAGTCATCAAACAAAACGGCAGCAGATATTACAGCTTCATTTACGCATATTCTAATATGTACAGCCGTGAAAAGCGCCGCATAAGGCTTATCCCATACCGTATCGTCAGCGACGAATATAAGATGTATAATTATCTTGTCTGCCTGTCCGACGAAAAAAGCGCAGGCAAAGAGTTCAAAGCCGACAGCTATCGCATAAGCAGATTGAGCGGACTAAGCATTGCAGAAAAGCTCAGCCAAAAGGAATACTCCTCCGTCACCGAATACGAACGGCTGAAAGAGGGTCACGTCAAGTCCGTGAAGCACCTACTCAACGACCCACGTTTTGGCAGTGATGAGAGCGATATCTCCAAAGTATACCTCACCGAAAAAGGCGTTGAAATGTTCGGCAAAATACTCTATCAGCGCCCCATACTGAAAGGCAATGAAAAGCCCAAGCCCAACGCTGTCAACGAGTTCATCTCCCCGCCTATCCAAGTCAAATACTATTTCAATAAGTTCGGCAAAGACGGCGTTATCCTATCCCCAAGCGACTCGTTTAAAGAAATGAGAACGCTGTATGTCGAGGGGGCAGAGGCGTATAACCGAGAAGTTGAGATGTGAGAATATATGAGTTTATCTTTGTAAAATAAACCGACCCCATTCGCTAGACTTTTTGACCTAGCAAATGGGGTCGGTTCAAATATCAATATCATTAACTTAAAAAAATCAAAACATAGAAGCAAGCATAATATGCGGATCACTTTACTTTTCTGCCGTAAACCTTGCCCACTCATATTCAGCCGTCAGCGGAACTGTGCCGTCAAAGGCTTTCAGCCAGCTGTCAACGCCAATGCCGTTCCACGCATTCATCATTATTTTACCAGGCGTAACAGGCAGATTTTCAGTAGCCTTGTATGCCTCTTTTCCGTCAACATACCAAGTTATGCCGTCCTCTTTCCACTCAAATGCGTAAGTGTGAAAATCCTCAGAAGCGTCAAAACCAAGATCATACATGTATTCGTGCTTGCCAACACCATTGGTGTAGTAATTGAACTGCACCTTTGTTGTGTCCTTGCCAAGGACTTCAACATCTATTTCGTCCCAAGGATTATCCTCCGACGGACCTGTGTATGTAAAGAACGATGATACAACGCCGTCATTCTTTATGGCTTTCATTGAAACCTCATAAAGTCCATAGCCATAGTTCTCTTTTGAACGATACTCGCCGCCTCTGTACGCTTCGGAATCGCCCATACTGTCAATGGTAAGCTGCATTTTTCCGTCATTGAAAGTTACGTTATCTTCGCTCCACGAACAGTTGAACGGATCACCATTTGACCAGCCTGCTGAAATGGAAAAATCATTTGACGCACCCTTGCTGAAATCTGCCTCAACCGTGTATGGAGAATTGCTTTCCGTTTCCGCCTTGCTGCTGACATCTTGCGAAGAACTGCTGTCAGATGAAGCACCGCAGCCACCCATAGACATAACTATCATTGTGAGAATCGACATAGCCAAAACTTTTTTCATTTTTCATTACCTCCGAATAAATATCAGAATTTTATCTTCTATAAATATTATAATTCAACAAATGTGATATTTATATCAGAAAAGTAATGCAAATATCAGATTATTAACATCAACTTATATTTTTGATCTGCTTGTGCTATGCTTGTTCCAGTTTGCACGGAAAAACTGATCTCTATACTGTTTCGGCGTAAGTCCTGTCTGTTTCTTAAAGCAGGCAATAAAATGGCTGTGCGAGCTGAAAGCAAGATAATTGGCTATATCAAGCGGACTATATTCAGAATATCTCAGCATATTTTCAGCCGCCTGTATCCTTTTAGACATAATAAAATCAGAGATCTTTACGCCAACTTCCTCTCTGAAAAGCTTTGAAAGATACTGAGGCGTTATGTTCAGTTCATCAGCTATCTGATTGACGGTCACGCCCTTGTAAATATTATCGAAAATGCAGTCAAAGCACATAAGGATATGCTTCGAGTAAACGTTCTGTGACGCCGCCTTTTTCATTTGCTTTGTATAATAAACGATGACTTCTTTGTGTACAGCCATAACGCTTTCTTCATTGCGGCACTCATCACATTTATTAATGTATATATCGCTTATGGTATATGCAGTTTCCGGGTCAAGTCCACCCTCGATGCAAAACCTGCACAGCATAGCTATGGTTATGACAAGATGATACTTGACGTTTCTAAGTTCGTCTTTGCTGAGCCTGCCCTTTCCGTTTGTATCCAGCGGCGTATACAAACGTTTGACCGTTTCAAGGTCGCCCGCCCGCACCGCAGAATAAAATTCCAGTTCCGTTTCATATGGTGAATGATGATAGTCATTTTCCTTTTGCATAAACTGCCGCTTAGACAATTCTCTGTTTATTTCCATAGCTTTCACCCCCTGCTTTTTAACTTATTATATCATATTTACAGACACAAGTAAAGCCTCATATTTATAGAAAAAGGACGGCAAATCACCCTGCCGCCCTTTTTTCTGATAATTAGATATTATTTAGCCTCTTTCATTGAAGTCATAGCCTCGTCGATAAGATAATCTATAGCCTTTTCATTTTCCTGAACGACCTGTGACCAGCTCTTTGACTCCTGCGGATTCATTGTTCCTCTTATTGCAGTATCGCAAATAGAGTTAAGGTCGGCAGATACGCCCTGTTCAAAGTCAAATACAGGATTCTGTGCAGACAGATCATAGATAGTTTCTCTCATTTCAAGCATCTCATCTGTCCAGCCGTAATCGTCCTTGTACTGATCAAGGGTTATCTGATGTGCAGCCTCGTCAAGCTCTGCATAACGGCAACATTCAAGGAAAGCTGCCACGCCCTCAGGATTTTGAGCGTTTCTTACAATGCTAAAGCCGTGTACTCTTGAAGGGATATACTGTTTATCGCTATCAGCTGAGCAAGGAACAGGAACGAACATTACCTCTCCCTTTGATACATCGCCATAGTTTACAGTTGTTGACGGAGCATTCTCAAGTGCCCAAAGTCCGATAGGATAGAAAAGCGTCAGACCTGTTGCCATTCCGCTGCCCTCTGCATCGCCTCTGAGTTTCCAGTTGTTCTCGTGCTTTGGATAAACAACATTGTTCTTCTGCAGCTCATACATCATATTCTGAGCCTTTGCTATCATAGGGTCAGAAATATTATTTACAAGCTTGCCGTCTGTGATACCGATGAGCGGCACACCAGAAGACTGCTGCAAAGCCTTTTCATAATACCAGCCGTCAAGAGCGTATTTATCGCTTTCAGCGTCAGTAAAATCAAGACACATTTCTGTGAATGTATCCCAGTTCCACTTGCCTTCTTTGAAAAGCTCAGCAGGATCGTCATAGCCGTTATCTTCCATTGTCTGCTTGTTGTATACAAAAACATACGCAGGGTCTGTTCTTATAACGCTCACATAATGCTTGTCGCCAAGCATAAACTGATCTGTCGCACCCTTTATGTCTGTCCAAAGAGGCTTTGAAAGATCGATATAATCGTCAATAGGCTCTATCATTGACTTTATAGCACCCTTAGGGAAAACGTCCATATCATCAGCACCGATGAAATCAGGTGAATCATTTGACATTACAAGTGCCGCAAGATCGTCAAACTTAGTTTCCCAAGTGGTCTGCACCCAGTTTATCTTACCATTATACTTTGTCTTGAACAAAGCAAGGTCAGCACCTATCTCCTTGTCCTCTGCCTCAGTAGGGTTGATATCCCAATGTGAAAACCACTTTATTTCGTTGCTCTTGAGATCTCTCACATCTTTCATATCATCAGCAAGTCTTTGAACTATCTGCTGCTGATCTTCCTTAAGCTTTTTGTCAACGACCTTGCTTGATGAATCACTTGAACTTCCGCAAGATGCAAATGCTGAAAGCGAGCAAACTGCAAGGGCAAATGTCAAAACTCTTTTTGCATTATTCATAGCCATACCTCCGAATATTACTTTCTTCTCTTTGCAACGATCACTGCTGTGCCGGCAAGAGCGATAACTGCAAGTGCTCCGCCAACAGCCGCACCTGTTTCTGCTGCCTTAGATGTATCGTCAGATGCTTTTGAAGATGTAGCCGCTGCTGCGGAAGTCTTGCCTGCATCTGCCTTAGATGAAGAAGCGTCTTTCTTTGACGTATCAGCCTTTGAGCTTGAAGCATCAGACTTTGAATCTGCCTTTGAAGCATCTGTTTTTGACTCTCCGCCCTCGGCAGATGCAACACCGAAATCAAGCGTCATTGAAAGTGTGCCGCCGTTGAAAGCGCCTTCCTTCTCCCAGCCTGCGACCTCAGGACGAGATTCCTTTGTTACCTCGCCTGTTTCATCATCGACCTCTTCAGTTGGTCTGATATGTATTCTTATTCCACCCTCTGGGTCCTCGTCCAATGAAGTGATAGAATTAATCGAATCAAAAACCGTTGTTGTGCCGTCCTCGGCAACGAACTTTGCGTCAGATATCTTAACGTCCACAGGATAAACGCCATCAGGAAGATTAGCCACCATAACGCCCATATCTCCAAGAGTTCCCTTGCCTGACATTGTCTTGTCGGTGACAACTTTGCTTATCTTATATTCAACAGTTATCTTGCCAAAATCATCAATGCCTACCCAGTCGCCCTGATTCCAGGTCCAGTCCTGACCCATATAAAAGCCCATTGCTCCGATAGAGTAATATGAGTCATTCATTTTTGAGTCCTCCTCTGACGGATGAACAACATCGCCAAGTTTTGCTGCCGAAACAGAAACTGACATCATTGTTGCTGCAAGAACCGCTGCTGAAAGACCTGCTACAAATTTCTTGATCTTCATAACCTTTTCCTCCTATTTTTCAATAAAATTTTTTGCTAAAAGCAATTTATTTTGTTGTTTCTGTATATATTATAACTATGTAAACGTTTTGTTTATATCAAAAACGTAACATAAATATCATAAAAGTGTTTAATATCGAATTTATGAAAGATTATAAATATATGAAAACAGACCCACTTGATATTCAAGCAGGTCTGTTTATTCGGAAGTTATTATAAGAAAGTGACTATGAATTATTATGTTTATATTATACGCTTTGTTTTAAAACTATTATATCAATATTTAATTATTTATATCAAATAATTATCGTAAATAGAATTTTATGAGCAAACATCAATTTATGAAACTAAGCATAAAAAAACAAGCTCGGCAAACGTGACCGAGCTTGTCCAAAAATGGAGTTATATTAAGAAATGATCTATTAAAGATACTTTACCAGTTCATCAAGAACGCCGTCAAGATGTCCGTCAACAAACCCATAGTCAACTCCATTGTACGCCCAGGCAGCTCTTCCGATAGAACATTTCTCAAAGGCACTGCTTATATCCTTGTACCAGTTAAGAGTATTTTCAGCAGACGCAAGGTTTATAACACCGTATTCGCCGCAATACATAGGAACATTTCTTTCCTCTGCGACCCTTACAGCCTCAGCAAATCTTCCCATAAAATAATCAGGCGTAAATTTCTCTGTCTTGACCTCCTCGTATGTCTGCATATATTCAAGACCAAGACGCTTTATCTCAGTTCTGTATTTTGGGACGCTTCCCGGATAATCGATCCTGAAATCTCTCGGCATCTCATCTACCCAATAGGCAGCCTGATGAGTGAAAAGAAATGGGTCATAGCAATGGAAAGTATAAACTATATGCTCGTCATAAGGCTTATCAAGGTCTTTCATTGAATCAATAGAGTTGTTCCAGTAGCTGCCCACAATGATATTTATATCAGAGCTGTATTTTCTGATAAGCTTTATGGCATTTTCAACGATAGCATTCCACTTTTTGCTGAACTTAGGGTCAGTTACCTCATTGAGAAGTTCAAAAGAGACCCTGTCAGAATATTTGCTGAAACGCTTTGCAAACTCTTCCCAAAGGTCGTAGAATTTCTGCTGAAGCTCAGCGTTATCAAAGAATCCGCTTTCAGCCTGAGCCTTGTCAAAGAAAAAGCCCATTGTCTTATGGAGGTCAAGAATCATATTGATACCGTTATTTCCGCACCAATCGATACACTTCTGAACATAGTCGAAGCCGCTCTCTATAAAGCCGTTTTCGTCCTGAAAGATATTATAATCCACAGGCACTCTAACGTGGTCGCAGCCCCAGCCCTTTATACGCTTGATGTCCTCTTCTGTAATAAAATTATCAAGATGTTCCTTACTGTAATCGCATTGTGACAGCCAGCCTCCGATATCGATGCCGTGCATATAGCCATTAAATCTTCTCATATTTTTAACCGTCCTTTCTGATTCTAGTTTTGTTTGCAACTATATCGTAGCACTATATGGCCGAAAATTATATCATAATTTTAATATTCGTGTAAAAATCGTAATGCTATTGTGGCGTTCTAAACATACATTTCCAACTATTGACGAGCATTATGTTGCACGTAAAATAATTGCACTCCTCAGATTAGCGGATAGACTGTACATAAAATAATGCAAGGCCGCCGCAGGTCACGAATTAATACGACCTGCGGCGGTGACTTCTTTTATAGTTATCTGTGATCTAATTACCTTGAAACATAGCTAACATACTATTTCATATCCAGCGGATAAACAGGTCTTCTTATCTTCTTAAATTCACCGATTTTTGTAACGTCAGGATTATTGACACCTATACTCTCTGCTGTAAAATATACATATTCCTTGTCGCTAAAATTTGCCTTGTATGAATGGCCGAAGCCTTTGAGAACGAGAACTGAATATTTGTTGCTGTCAATGTCAAGATGTCTAAAAATATTTATCATCTCCGTTGGAACTTTATTTTCAGTTACAACAATATCTGCTTGTTCCGTGCTAATAACAGCTATGCGACCATAATCAGTATATGTTTCCCCATAATCTGCAAATTCTTCACCATTAGCTTCGCACATTGGTATTGGTTTGCAAATGAGTTTAGTGACCACCGCCATTATCGGTAAAGGTCGTCCGTGCTTATTATCAGTTTTTCCACCAAGAAGTCCCTTTATAACAGCACCCTCTCCTGCTGCAAAAGCCATTTTCGTGATCTCTCTATCACAGATAGTTGATACCCCTATTTTATTTATACCGCCCTCAATAAGTTTATCAAGAATATAAGTACCATCAGCAGGACCGCCGCCGAGCGGGTCATCACATTCATCGATAACGGCATATTTTTTTGAAGGTGCACTCTTTATTGTGCTTATTATTTTGTCAAGTGGATCAAGGTGCACAAAGAAACTATCTTTTTGGTCTATAAATATATTTGATATGTCATTACATATCGCCTGTGCATCGGATACATCTGTTGTCACCGTACAAATAATAGACGGACCTGCATTATATTTGTCAGAGCCATAAAAGCCTGCAAATGGTGATACATTGATAACGCCTGCCTGTTTTTCATATTCAAAAGCTTGGGCTATAAATGGCGTCATAGCACCACCATTTGTATCTGTATTGATCGCAGGCAAAAGGAGCGGTGGCTGAGCATATGCCGTTTTCATTACAAAGCCTTCTTCAAGCTGTCTATGATATATCTCCACACATTCCGATTCACGTTTCCTTATATCAACGTGAGGTTCTGTATTATAACCCAGAAGAAGGTCTGCATTCTTCACCATAAGAGGAGATACATTTGCGTGCAGGTCAAGTACAGCATATATCGGCGCACCTTCTCCAACAAGTGCCTTGATTGAGCTGAGCAAGTCCCCCTCACAATCATCAAAGCCTTCAACTACTGCTGCACCATGGAGATTGAGAAACACAACATCAGGCTTAGTAAAAGCGATCCTTTCAAGCATTCTCTCTTTTATAGCGACATATACATCTTTTTCAATAAGTCCCGACGGCGTAGCAAACGCAGCTGGCAGAGGTAATACATCATCATTATACTTTGCCAATGTCCTCAAAAAGCCCGTTATCTCACGAGCGTCGTTGAAATACTCCGTAAACTCCTTAACATCATCAGTATCAATGTAATCACGAGCTTTAAAGCTGTCAAGGTCTGTGCGTATAGCACAGAATGTATTTGTTTCGTGAAAAAAGCCGCCTACCGCCGCTCTCATAAAAATCATCTCCAATAGTCATTATTAAGGGTTTAACATTACCTTATAAAAATTATATTAAATTATAAAAGAGATTTCAAGGTCATAACACCACAATTGTCTCTGTGTTTTTTGCACAATTACTGATTATTGTGCACTCGCAACAACATTATTTGTAACTTGCACAACTTGATTAATCTTGTTTATTGTGATATACTTAGGTCATAGAAAGACAAAACAGAATATTTCAAAGAACAAAGACGTTATTTCCTTTTTAAAGGCAAATGGCGTCTTTTTTATTCAGGAGGTTGGATTACATGAAAAAAATCGAAATTATCACAAGAACGGAAAAGCTAGAGATTATCAAGAAGATCCTTGTCAATCACAATTGCCTTGGTCTCACCGTTTATTCAGTAATGGGTTGTGGACGTCAGAAAGGTCATATCAGCAAAGCTGAAAATGATGATGTTGCAACTAATCTTCTCCCTAAGATATATGTTATGACAGTTGTAAAAGACAGTGAGCTAAAGCTCATTATGAACGACATCTACAATGAGATTGGTACAGGAACACACGGCGATGGCAAGGTATTTGTATCTAACATCGAAGATGCCATGAGAATCCGTACAGGAGAATGTGGAGAAAATGCTTTGTAAGCAGTAAGAGAGGTAACTATGAAAGAGAAAAAAGTAATAGTGTCCTTAAAAGGCATATCAAAAACATATGACAATGATGTCAAGGTCGTCAAGAATATTGATCTGGATATTTATGAGGGCGAGTTTTTGACTATTCTTGGAGCTTCTGGCTGTGGTAAAACCACCACGCTGCGTATGATAGCTGGCTTTGAGGACGTTTCCTCCGGCGATATTTGTATCGACGGCAGCTCCGTGATAGGTGTTCCGCCTTATAAAAGGCAAGTAAATACGGCTTTTCAAAGTTATGCTTTGTTTCCTCATCTTAGCGTTTATGACAACATTGCATATGGTCTGAAAGTAAAAAAAGTTTCCAAAGCAGAGATACACGAACGTGTTTCACATATGCTTTCGCTTATCAGGTTAGACGGATATGAAAAAAGGAAGCCTGCTCAGCTTTCAGGCGGACAAAAACAGCGTGTATCTATTGCAAGAGCACTCATCAATAATCCAAAGGTATTGTTGCTTGACGAACCATTGGGGGCTCTTGACCTTAATCTCAGAAAGCAGATGCAGCTGGAATTGAAAACAATGCAGAAAAAGCTTGGCATAACATTTATATACATCACTCACGATCAGGAAGAGGCTCTGACGATGAGTGACAGGATTGCTGTAATGCACAAGGGCATACTTGAACAGGTCTGTTCCCCAAAGGAACTTTATATGAAGCCAAAAACAAAATATGTTGCAGAATTTATCGGTGAGTCAAATATCTTCGAGGGCGTAGTAAAGGACAGAAATAGCGACAACTGCACAGTTGCGATTGAAAGTGGAAACATCCTGTGCAGCAGTGATGGTTATGTTGCAGGACAAATGGTATATGTTTGCATTCGTCCAGAAAAAGTACGGATCACAAGAAAAGCAGGAAGCGGCAATTCACTGCCAGCCGAGATAAAGGAGCAGATATTTACTGGCAATATGATGAAACATATTGCCGTGCTTTCTAACGGACACGAGATAAAAGTTGCAGACATTGCTTCCTACAACGATATAAATATCGGTGACAAGGTATATCTTGAATGGGACGCAAAGGACGCTGTAATGATCAAAAATCCGACAGGCCCTATGGCCGAAAATTTTGACACATTGCGGGGGGTGCAGTAAATGACAACATCACGCAGCAGGTTCAATTTCACGGCACTTGTATATATTCTCCCACTAACTTTGGCACTTCTGCTGCTTGTGGTACTTCCACTTTTATATGTTGCAGCAATGAGTTTTATGGGACGTGGCGCATACGGCGGCACTATCAGAAGATTTACAGTTGACGCTTATGAGTCTCTTGCAGATTTTACTTATCTCAAAGCCGTAGGAAGATCAATATGTATGGCTCTTAAAAGCTCTGTATTATGCATATTGCTTGGATATCCATTTACCTTTATTGTGGCAAGAAAGTGGAAAAAATCAGGCAAGCTGCTTATGTTTCTGCTCATGATACCTGTTTACACCAGTAGCCTTGCAAGACTATATAGCCTTGTTATAATGTTTAATTCATCTGGCTTGATAAATACTGCTCTTATGAAGCTTCATATCATAAGCTCACCTTTGCAGATACTTTATACAAACGGCTCGATCACAATTGGGCTTGTACAATATCTTCTGCCGTTTGCAGTAATGCCGTTATATTCATCTATAGAAAAACTTGACGAAGCAACTATCGAAGCGTCTTATGACCTTGGAGCAGGCAAGATAAAGACCTTCATAAAGGTAATTCTCCCTATGACTTTTCCGGGAATAATCGCAGCATTTATCATTCTTTTTGTTCCTGCTATAGGCACATATTTTATTACAGATGTTATCGGCGGTGGAACAGTATATATGATAGGTAACATTATATGCAACCAATTTCTCAGTGCAAGGAACTGGCCTCTCGGTGCAGCACTCTCAGTGTGCGTTGTAATATTCATTCTGCTTATGCTTTATCTTTACAGTAGGATAGGAAACCTTGATGATTTGGGGGCGATGTAAATGAAAAACAGCAAACTTGTAAATAAAATAACGAATGCTTATGTGATGCTGATATATGTGTTTGTATTTATCCCTGTAATAGTTATGGTCGCGTTTTCATTCAACAGCTTGCCTTCAAATTAGCATTGGGAAAGCTTCACGCTTGATTATTACAGCAAACTGTTTTCTGATAGTGAAATGATCCAAGTACTTATAAACTCACTTACACTGGCAGTAGTAAGTACGCTTGCCGCTATCTTTATCGGCACCCTTGGAACATATGCGCTTTGCAGGCTTAAATTCAAGGGCCGTTCGTTTCTGAATTTTATGGTTTTTGTACCTATGGTGATCCCAGAAATAGTTATAGCGGTAGCATTTCTTGGGCTTACAGGTGCAGCTGGCATATCAAAAGACTTTGGGGTTATGGTATGTGCGCATACTATATTCATTCTTCCGTATATTATTGTTACGCTCAAGTCAAGATTTGCAGACTATGATGTTTCTATAGAAGAAGCTTCACTTGATCTTGGTGCAAACCAGATATATACATTCATACACATCATCTGCCCTATGATACTTCCAGGTATTTTTACTGGCGGACTTATGGCATTCTCGCTGTCATTTGACGATCTTATCGTATCAAATTTTCTCAGCAACACGGGATATACCACACTTCCTGTAAAAATATACTCAAATCTGAAGGTAGGTATCTCACCTGAATATAACGCATTGTTCACCATAATACTTGCGGTAATGCTTATAGCTACCGCGGCTATTGCAATAAAAAAGAAAAGAGGAAAGTAAAATGAAAAGAAGAAAATTTTTGGCGTTGACAGCAGCATTGGTATTGGTGGCAACAACCGGACTGGCTTCCTGTGGAAACAATTCAGGCAGCAAAGGCGACACAAAAGAACTTAATATGATTCTCTACCCTGACTATGTCCCTCAATCTGTCATTGACAGCTTTGAAAAAGAAACAGGCATAAAGTGTAATATCGACTATGTTGACAATGATACTCTCATCTATACCAAGTGGTCAGAAGATCCCAAGGGTTATGATATTGGTCAGCCTGCTATTTCTACTCTGCACGCACTTATCGATGCAGATATGCTTCAGGAAATAAGCTATGATGATATTCCGAACAGCAAATATATTTCCACAGATAAATGTGATATCTCACTGAATGACAATGACAAGAAGTACTCTATTCCATATAACACCACCGGTGGTTACACTTGGATATACAACACAAAGACCTGTCCTGTCACTATCACAAAAATGGATGATCTTCTTGATGAAAAGCTTCGTGGTCAGATCGTTACAATGCCTTATTCGTTCATGTGGTATCCGTCAGCACTTATGCACCTTGGATATTCAGACTCCTCTACAGACGAAAAGGAGATTGCTGAAGCAACAGAATGGGTCAAGAAGCTTACTGCGAACGTAAAGGTGTTCGACGGCGCAACACCAAGTTCTTCTGTGAAAAATGGCGAATGCAGTGTCGCTCTTACATTTGCAAGTGACGCTTCAAGAGCGCTTCTTGATGACCCTGATCTTGATTACCTCAAGGTAGAAGACCAGACATTTATGCAATGCACACAGTATTGGGTTATTGGAAAGCAATCGCCTAACAGTAAGAATGCTGAAAAGTTTATTGATTATATATGCGACCCTAAAATTTATGCAGAGTGTTTGAATACATACCCCGCTATATCAAATAATGAGGAAGCGCTGAATTATGTTTCCGATGATTATAAGAAAATAGAAGGTATGTTTGAGATCCCTGATGATAAAAAATCATACATTCTCAATTCGGACCTCCCTACTGACGCACTTTCCGCATATGATGAACAATGGAATAAGATCATGTCAAACTAAGGAGTGATCCTACAATGAGCAAAGATTATTCTGAGATAGCATACAAACATACACGTTTTTTTGTTGAAGAATGCGGAGAGCGTATCGCAGGCACTGCACAGATGAACAAGGCAGCAGAACACGCTGTCGAAGTGTTCAGATCTCTCGGCATGAAATATATCCAGCATCATTTTCAAGTACCTGTTTGCAGCACTGAAAAAAGCGTTGTTGAGTTGATCTCAAACAAGCAGATCACACCTCTGCCACATACTAATGTGTGCTTCTGCACAGATACACCAGAGGGTGGCTTAACAGCGGAAGCTGTACTTATACATTCAGACGTCAAGAAAATGGGTGTTATCGGCGAGATCTATCCTATCAGTGACAAGTGTATAAAAACAGATATCAAAGGAAAGATCGTAGTTATAGAGCGAAGCGTTCTTATGGATTACCCAGATATAGACACCTACAAGGTACTTGAAAAATATAAGCCCGCTGCCGTAATATTCACAACAGACGAGTCACAGCAAGGCATACCATATGTGTATTCAAATTTTGAATACAGAGAAGCACAGTATATGCTGCCGTCATTCATAATGAACAAAAATGATGTGAATAAACTGTTCAGCCAAAATGATAAGGTCATACTGCACGTTGAACTAAAAACTCAGGTTCAGAAAAAAGAAAGCACCAATACGATAGGTGTGATAGAGGGTACAGACAAGCAAGATGAAGTGATCTTGATCTCAGGTCATCTTGACTCGGCAGTCAGCAGCAAAGGTGCTGTTGATGATGCAGGTGCAATAGGCACTGTTATGGCATTAGCAGAAAAATACAAGGCTCTATCCGACAAGGGCGTCAGAACACATAGGACCTTGTATTTTGCCTGCTGGTCGGGTCACGAACCTGGTCTGCACGGAAGTAAATACTTTTTGCAGCAAAACCAGGACATTTACAAACGTATAAAATATAATATCAATTACGATATCATTGGAATGGCAACGCCTTATTCCATAACCTATGCAGGCGTAAAAGACTTTGAAGCGATATTTGAAAAAATATTTGAAAAGTGTGGCTCAACGTTGGACATTTTTTCCGGACCTGTTCCCTGTGACACACTAAATCTCACATCAAACAAAATCCCTAGTCTTACTATGTCAAACGGTGGATTCGTATGGGGACATACACCTGCTGATGATATGAAAAACATTGACAAAAGGGGCTTTGATCAGCCTATTGATTTCTCAAGTGAGTTTATAAACTATCTTGACAGCCTTGAAAAAATACCTCAGGGATACACTGATGATATTGAAAAACAGCTTGATATATATGCCACACGATATGGCTGGGATTTCTGACAGGAGGCATATGTTATGAAAATAATTGATCTGAGCGGCGAATACACAGAAAAAATGTGGTATTATGGTGAGCCATATACGCCATACAGCGTAAAAGATCTTGCGTGTGTCGATAAAAATGGCTATATCGCAAGAGAATATGCACTGACAGCCCACACAGGCACTCACATAGAAAACAGCGCTCATTGGAGCGAAAACGCACAGGGAATAAGCGAGACCCCTATTGAGAAATTCGCAGGTAACGCTCGGTTACTTTACCTGCCGTTCTCAGAAAGCAAAGAGATAACAGTGAAAAGACTAAAAGCAGCAGGTGCTGATGATCTTGAAAAAGACGAGATATGTATTATCCGAACAAATTGGGATAGCTTTTGGAACAAAAAAGAATATGTATCTGAAAGCCCATATATTACAGTACCTGCGGCAGAATATCTTGTATCAAAGGGAATAAAACTCGTGGGAATGGACAGCCCTATGATAGGCGATCCGAATGACGGGATCTCATCAGTAGGAGCTGACCTCGTTCTTCCCGACTATAAGTTTTCAGAAGCAGGGATACCGATAATACTTGGTCTTGTAAATTTATCATCTCTGCCTGAAAAGTTCTTTTTTACAGCCTTTCCACTAAAACTGCATAACGGTGAAGGAAGTCCCTGCCGTGCAACCGCAATAACATTTTAAGATAAAGGAGCTATTTATTATGGAATATGAAATTCAGAAACATCTGCATTATGCAGGAATACCAAGTTTTAATCTTTATCCGTACACACAGGATACTGAATGTGCTGACATAACTATAATGGGTGTACCTTTCGATAGTGGTGTTACAAATCGTCCAGGTGCAAGACTTGGACCAAGAGCTATAAGAAATATGAGTCAGCTCACAAACTGCTTTGCCTACCCATGGAGCTACAAACTCAGCGATAAAGCAAATATCGTTGATTACGGCGATGTAGGATACTATGTGGGTGCAAATACAACGAAGGTAATGCTTGAGGAAACGTATAATACTGCCAAAAAAGTTTTTGAATCTGGCAGCAAACTTCTTACCCTTGGCGGAGACCACACTATTCCATATGGTATGGTCAGAGCTGCAAGCGAAAAGTTTGGAAAACTTGCTCTGCTGCATTTTGACTCTCATCAGGACAGCACTCCGTCCACTGATGGAAATGTATCCCACGCAAACTTCGCATATGACTTACAGGCTGAGGGGTGTATCGACCCGTCACATTCGGCGCAGGTTTTTATAAGAACTGAAATGACTAAATGTGGATATAATATTTTCTATGCTATGGACGCTGTAAATATGGATATGAAAGAGCTAGCTAGACAGTTGAAAGCCATTGTGGGCGATATGCCTGTATACATAACCTTTGATATCGACGCTCTCGATCCCTCGGCTGCACCAGGTACAGGTACGCCTGTTATCGGCGGTCCTACCTCAGCTCAGGCAAGGCGACTACTTTACGAACTGCGTGGTATCAATGTTGTAGCAGCAGATCTTGTAGAGGTGCTTCCCGCATATGACCACAGCGAGATCACCGCACTTGCGGCGGCAACGATCGCACAGGACCTTATGTATCTTATGTATAATAAAGATTAAATCTCGCATCTCCAGCCCATAGTTTTACCTATGGGCTAAAGGTGTTTTTAGGAGTGATAACAAATGAACTGCGAAGATCTAATGAATATTCCCAAAATATATTCAGGAATGAAGCTTATAGCGGGTGGATCAGGAATGTACAGAAACATACGGTGGATATATTTTGCCGATTGTACACAATGTCTTTCAGATGATTTTAAAGTCTCACAGTTGATACACGGAGGAGAACTTGTTATTGTCACAAATGCAGCACTCACAGACAATGATGACAAAATGCTCAGTATGATTGTGGAAATGAACCAAAAGAATATAGCTGGGCTTGTTATAAATGTCGGACAGATATCACCTATGCTGACCGAATACTGCAATGACAACGAACTACCGCTGTTTGAACTGTCCTATGATCTGCACCTCATTGATCTTTCACAGATCGTATGCAAGGCATTGGTGGAAGAAGAAAGCAACACAAACTCGATAGATCAGCTTCTTGCTGCAATAATTTATTCCTCTAATATAAATGACGCTGATATAAAGATACGGGCAGGCTATCTAGGCACTAATATATCGGATAAAAATCATATAGTCGTGCTGAAGTTAAACAAAAACAACAAACTTCAGGACTCTTATGAAAATCTGCAAAGATATATCAGATATGAATTTAAAAACTATGGTTTGCAAAAAATGCTGATGCTCTGGCAAATAGATACAGGCATAATGCTTATCCCCTCGGAGCTATTTAGCCGCGATCTGCTCTCCAATATACTCACAAGGATAATAGACCACATTAGTTCTTACTACGGCGTTGACGCAAAGGCAGGAATAGGATCTGCATATGAATACATATCGGAATTAAAGAAAAGCTTTCAGGAAGCTCTGAACTTCATTAAAATATCACACTCTGAAAGTAAAAGTCAGAAAGTATTCTTTTACGATAATCTCGGTATCTACTCGCTTATCGCGCAGATAAAAAATGATAAGTTTCTTGATGAATATGTAAATAATCATATAGGCAAACTGATACAATCTGATGTTTTGCAGGAGGGCGACCTTTGCAAAACGCTTGAAGCCCATCTTGATCATAACTGCAACGCTGCCGCAGCAGCAGAGCACCTGTTTATCCACAGGAATACAATGCGCTATCGTATGGATAAGATCAAAAAGATACTTTGCTGCGAACTTGATGATCTTGACGTCTATCTTGAACTTAAAATGGCGTTTGAGATCAAAAACTATCGTGAAAGTCAAAAAGATCAGTCATAATTTATTGTGTGCATACACCACAATAAAGATTATAAAGACAACACATTGCTGTTATACTGTTTTTTTCTTATAATTATATCAAAGGAAAAAACTTTCCGTAATAAAAGAACAGGAGTGACTTTATAATGCTAAGAAATTCATTGCCAACTATAATTACAGATAAGGTTCCAGGACCAAATGCCTGTGTACTTTTGAAAAAAAGGGACAACGCACTGCCTAAAGCGCTCTGTGGATATACATATCCTATATGTATCAAGCGTGGAGAGGGCGCAATGCTCGAAGATGTTGACGGAAACATCTTTCTTGATTTTATCGGAGGTGTCGGCGTTCTCAACATCGGCTACAGCAGACCGGAGGTCGTGAAAGCTGTTCAAGATCAGGCAGAAAAATATTTTCACTGCATTTTCAATGTGGTGGCACACAGTGGTTACATTGAACTTGCTGATAGGCTCAACAAACTTATGCCATGCAAAGGTGATAAACTGAAAACATTCTTTGCGAACAGCGGTGCAGAGGCAGATGAGAATGCAGTAAAGATAGCCAAAGCATATACAGGAAGAAAAGGCATCATCTGCTTCTCTGGTGCATTCAGCGGAAGAACAAATCTTACAATGGCTCTTACAGCCAAAAAATCTTATGCAAAGGGAATGGGTCCTTTCCCGTCTGATATTTACAGAGCTGAGTTCCCTTACCTTTATCATGCACCAAAAGGATATTCTGAACAAGAAGCGATAGCATATTACCTAGACAAACTCAACACTCTTTTTGATGAAGCTGCACCTGCCAGTGATATTGCAGCAATGATAGTTGAACCTGTTCAAGGAGAGGGTGGTTTTGTCCCCGCACCTATCGAATGGGTAAAAGCCGTCAGAAAGATATGCGACGATAATGGTATTTTACTTATTGCTGATGAAGTACAGTGTGGAAACTGTCGAAGTGGCAGATACTATGCCTCAGAATATTGGAAGGAAGCAGGTGCTGCACCAGATATTATAGCAACAGCAAAATCTCTTGGCGGCGGCGTTCCAATAAGTGCAATAACCGCCCGTGAGGAAATTATGGATTCAGTACCTGTGGGAACTATTGGCGGAACATATTGTGGAAATCCTCTTGCCTGTGCTTCTGCACTCAAGGTAATGGATATAATGCTGGAAGAAGATTATGCAGGCAAGGCTGAAGAAATAGGTAAAAAGGCAACTATATTTTTCAGCGGTCTTAAAGAAAAATATGAAGAGGTAGGAGATGTAAGAGGTCTTGGTTCGATGCTTGGCGTGGAATTTGTAAAGACTAAAGCAGAAAAAGAACCAAACGGCGAACTCGTTTCTAAGGTGATACAGAACGCCCTTCAAATGGGACTTATGCTTGAAAATGCTGGCACACACGGAAACGTTATAAGATTTCTTGTCCCTCTGTGTGTAACAGACGAACAACTTGAAAAAGGCTTTGAGATATTTGAGACCGCTTTGGTAAAAGCAAAGTCTGATAAATAATACAAGAAAAGAGGTATTAAACGTGAGTATGGATTTTAATTACTACCTGCCTGTAAATATTGTTTTTGGAAGAGGAAAAGTCAGCTCTGTTGGAATCATCGCAAGCGATCACGGCAAAAAGGCACTTGTTGTCACAGGAAAAAGCAGCACAAAGCGCTCTGGGTTGCTTAACCGAATTTGCAGTCACTTAAAAAAATCAGGTATCGAATATACTGTTTTTGATAAAGTACCACAAAATCCTCTTACAACGACAGCTGAGCAAGCTGCACGAATAGCAAAAGACAACGGCTGCGATATGGTCATAGGCGTCGGCGGCGGAAGCGTTATGGATTGTGCAAAGGCAGCAGCATTTATCGCAGTAAATGACGGTGATATAAATGACTACATATTCAATCGTCTGAAAAGCGGCAAAGCTCTGCCGATAATACTTATCCCAACGACCTGCGGAACAGGTAGTGAGGGAAACGGATTTGCTGTATTAACAAACCCGGAAAACGGAGATAAAAAATCACTAAGATGCAATGCAATAGTTGCAAAGGCGTCTATCATTGATTCTGAATGTATGATGACTATGCCGAAAAATGTTTTGGCAAGTGTCGGTTTTGATGCCTTTTGTCACTGTATGGAAGCCTATATAAGCCGCATTGCTCAACCATTTACGGATATTATGTGCGAAAAGGCAATGAAGCTTATTGCAGATGATCTTCCAAAGCTTTTTAAGGGTGACAATAATCCAGAGTACTGGGACAAGATAAGTCTTGCAAGCACAATGGGGGGAATGGTCATAAATACCGCAGGTGTTACACTTGCACATGGTATGGAACACCCTGTCAGCGGTTTCAAGAATGCCGTACACGGCAAAGGTCTTGCAGCCATAACCCCTGCAGTAACAGAAGCAAGCATAAAAGGTGACCCACAGAAATTTGCATTTATTTCAAAAGTGTTAGGCGGCAATAATGAGAATGATTGTGCAGAACAGATAACAAAATTTATCGACTCACTTCGTCTTACCTGTACGTTATCAGATTTTGGAGTAAAAGAAAGTGATATCGATATGCTGACAGACAGCTGTATGAAAGTTTCAGCAGCAGGTATATCCTATCATCCCGTAAAATTTGACAGGTCACACATAAGAGATCTATATTTAAAGTCACTGTAAATCAAGCCAAAGGAGTTCTTTCTATGCGCAGATATAAAACATACATTAACGGAGAATGGTTTGAAGGCACTTCGGGAATTGTTCTGAGATCTGTTGATCCTTCAAATAACAAAGAGTTAGGCGAGATAGTGCAAAACAGCAAGGAAGATGTGGAATATGCAATAGAAAGTGCCTCACGTTCCTTTTACAAAACCAGAGAATGGCGTGATCTTGATGTTCAGCAACGAAGCGACAAGCTTCTAAAGATCGCTGATATGATAGAGAGCGAGATTGATGAAATAGCTAAGACAGAGTCAATGGACAACGGCAAGCCCTTGCGTGAAGCGCAGGCAGATGTTGACGATGCTGTGCATTGTTTCCGTTATTATGCAGGGCTTATCCGTACACCAAGCGGTCAAACTTACAATGTAAACAGCAATTTCGGCAATATGCACTCATACACAGTGAAAGAACCAGTGGGTGTCTGTGCACTTATCACACCTTGGAATTTTCCATTTTTGATGAGCGTATGGAAAATAGCCCCTGCACTTGCGGCTGGCAACAGTATAATTTTCAAGCCAAGCTCTGAAACGGTACTTTCGGCATTGAAGCTTTTTGAGATACTTGATAAATGTGATCTACCAAAAGGCACTGCAAATCTGGTCATCGGTTCAGGAAGCACAGTTGGAAATCTTTTAGCCGAAAGCAAAAAGGTAGATATGATTACATTCACAGGCAGCACATCCGTTGGGCAAGGCATAATGCGTGCTGCTGTTGGCAACGTAAAGAAAATAGGGCTTGAACTCGGTGGAAAGTCACCTAATATCGTCTTTGCAGACACGGATATCGAAAAGACCGTTGAATGGGTAATGATGGGTATATTTTTAAATCAAGGAGAAGTCTGCTGCGCAGGATCAAGGCTGATAATAGAAAAATCGATAAAGGATAAATTTCTAAAAAAACTTGTCGAGAGAACTGATAAGCTTACCCTTGGCGCTCCTCTTGATAACCCTGATATGGGTCCGCTCATATCAAAAAAGCATATGCAGGACGTACTTGGATATATTGAAAAAGGAAAGGCAGAGGGAGCAAAACTTCTTTGCGGTGGATACAAATGTACAGATGGCGATCTTGTCAACGGAAATTTCATCAAGCCTGCCATATTTGACGATTGCACCTCTGATATGTCAATAGTTCGTGAAGAAATATTTGGTCCTATACTTACTGTGCTGACTTTTGAAACAGAGGAAGAAGCAATAGAATTGGCAAATGATACAGATTATGGACTCGCAGGTGCTGTTTTCTGCAATGATACCGCAAAAGCTCTAAGGGTGATAAAAGAAGTTCGTGCAGGTATAACGTGGATAAACTGCTATAACCCAGCCTTTTCAGAAGCCCCATGGGGTGGCTACAAAATGAGTGGCATTGGCAGAGAACTTGGTACAAGCGGTCTTGATGAATATCAGGAAACAAAGCAGATAAACATAAATATATCTGGTACACCTCTTGGGTGGTATAACCACTAGATTATACAAACCGCCGCAGGTCACGAATTAATGCGACCTGCGGCGGAATTTTTTATACCCCTTATTTCAAAATCTCCCCACTTTTTGAAATAACACCCCTCGCTCCCCACTCCTTATTTCAAAAACGCCCCCTATCAACGTTTATATCTGCAAAATTTACACTTTGTTTACAAAATGTAATCGTTATCCTAAGCAGCCAGCTTAACAAATCGTGGAAATAAAGTGGTATAATTATATCATAAAAAAAGAACAACAGAGAATTAGCGCTGGCTTTGTTGTCGATCAGGGAGGGAATATGAAGAAAGAATCTAAAAGTTCCGTTGATTTTTCGGTTGAGGAAAAAGCTGAAGCGTTTGATTCTATTAGCGAGCTGTATTTTGACCGCAACTTTGGCTCAACATCAAAATCCGATTTTGAAACTCTGCTGTTTTCGATCTACATAGAGCATTTGATAAAAAATGGTCTGCCATATGACGATTATATAATGTCAAAAACTCTTGGTATCACTGAAACAAGAGTTCGTGCTTTGAAAGAACGTAAGCAATTGAAATATCCATTTGAGTTTGATTGGAGAGAATCTTTTGCACATCTTGTCAAAAACGCCAAGTATGATGACGTTACGAAAACGGTGAAGCTTTCAATTGAAGATGTTAATTTGCTAAAGGAAGTGCGCCATTTTGTAAGCACTAAAGGCTGGTATGACGAAGTTCAGCTAAATCCACGTTTATTTCAGTGTAAGCTCGATTGCTTCTTGATGATATGCACCGAGCTTGACGAGATAACGCTGACCGAAACGGACAAAGCAAACATTAGAAAATTGAAAACCGAGGGTGATGAAACAAGTGCTGTCCAAAAGATCTTAAACGGCGACCTAAGAGCGGGTCTGAAAGAACTTGCCCTTAAAGGAAGCAAAAAGCTTTTGACAGAAACTATTGAACTATTTTCATCGACCTCAATAAGTACAATAGCCTTAAAAGGCATTTCAGCAGTTATACAGGCTGCATTTGAATAGGAGGTAATGGTATATGAACAACGAGATCGACAGAGAAGCCATGCTGATTTATCTGAATGACCTGCGTGTTATGGAAACAATAGTCAAAAGCGACAAGCAAAAAATACTATCTATCAGTGATAAGCTTGAGGAAAAGGAAAAAGATTACAAAGTTAAGAAAAGTAATTACGATTATTTTATTAAGCCACCTAAAAAGCCAGAATTAATTTCCAATGACGAAGCAATTGAAGACTTTAAAGTTTATCTGAGATGGCTATGGTTCATATTTTTTCCTACTTTTGCAATCATATTTCTTTTTTTGAATGGGTGATACCACTTGTAATAGTATTTATAATTTTACTTATTTGCAGTATGAAGTTATTCCAAGAGCGCAATGAAAAAATCGAAAAAAACGAATATCAAAATCGACAAAATCAAAAAGATTACGAAAAAGCGATTAATCGTATAAAAGAAAACCAAACCCAAAAAGCAAAAGAATTTAATGAAACAAAAACTAATTATGAATCATTCAAAAAAGGCTCAGAGGATTGCCTTACCGATATAAGCCTTGAAAAAAGTGATATCGAAAAGAAGCTCCAGGAAGCATACTCAGCAAATATCATTCCATTGCAGTTTAGAAATATTCAAGGAATATATTATCTTTATGATTATATGTCCACATCAAATCAGAGCCTTTCAGAGGCATTGATGCAGTGCAACCTTGAAGCAATAAAGCAAAAACTTGACCGTGTCATCAATCTCCAAGGTGAAATGATCATACAGCAAGCACAGCAAAGTGCCGCTCTTTACGAACAAAACCAGCAGATACTTGAAACAGCACAAGCAACAATGAACAACACCGCAGTTGCGGCAAAATATGCTCAAATATCTGCAACGAACAGTGCAATTTCATTAAAACTTCAATCAAAAGAACTTGCATATCAAAAAGCTGATTATTGGCTCAAGTAAGTCTAACAGTACATATCAAAAAAGCGAGCCACACAGCTCGCTTTTTTTCCTGCATAAATTCCCCACCTCTGCAAATAATATTACTGCAATTTTGAAAAAACAACGGAGGTCATAAATATGAAAGCAACAGGAATTGTCCGCAGGATCGACGATCTCGGCAGAGTTGTCATACCTAAAGAAATAAGGCGCACCATGCGTATCCGTGAGGGCGACCCGTTACAGACAACGTTGAACTACGAACTGGAATGCTGTATGTGTCTGCTGAGAATTGCGGACAGGCTGTACATAAAATAAATTAAAAGCAAAAACTATAAACAGCTTGACATTTTGATAAGAATGTGTTATTTTAAATCTGTAACTTAAATTACGTTATAGATTTAAAAGGTGAGCATATGAGAGAATACCTAAAAAAAACGTTAAGACAAAACGTTAAAATAAAAGAGAATAATGACCTATACGACCGATTGCCGCTTGCTTTCAAAGGGAGATACGATCTATTTGATGTTGAAATCAACGGAATAGACTGGCTTGCAATTCAACCAAAAGGCGATGTTGGTCTTATTGCGCTCCGAAAGGACAGAGCTAAAGTTCAGAATATTTCAGGACTTAACTGTGCAATATTTCTTAAATCGACCACCCCTTATATCAAGGAAAAACTTGTCGAGGACGGCATCCCATTTGTACTGAAAGGCAAGCAGGTTTATTTGCCGTTTATAGGCTGCCTGCTGTCTAATTCAGGTGAACGTGATATTGCACCTGTTGATATTATTTCGTACTTGACGCAAAAGCTAATACTTATGGCAATCTATGAAAGGTGGAACAAGGTAACAGTATCAGAAGCTGCCACAAAGCTGGGCGTATCCAAAACGTCTGCGAGCAGGTGCTTTGATGAAATAGAATATCTGAATGTCAATATCCTTGATACAAAGGGCAAAGCAAGAGCTGTTACCGTTCCGTCTGATATAAAGCAGCTGTGGGAACAGCTTCAGCACATTCTTAGAAGCCCTGTTATTAGAAGATACGAGTTTCCGAATGATATATATTTAGACAAAAAGGCAGGAATCACTGCTCTGTGCGAGTATTCATTGCTCTCTGATAATGCTTACACTACCTATGCGGTGACAAAAAAAGAGTTATCTGACACAGGGGTAAAAAAGCTGAAGCAAGTTCGAAAAGGAGAAGCTATTGGCTGTGCAGTTCTTGAAGTGGGCTATTTCATTGACTATAACCATAAGCCGATACAAGACCCACTAAGCGCATCCCTGTCATTGACCGATGAAGAATTGCAGGACGAAAGAGTAATGAAATCTATAAACGAGATGTTGGAGGAATATGTGTGGTAAAAGGATTAGATACTTTCAGAAACTATTTTGCCGACTACGAAGAACAATATGTGCTTATAGGCGGTGCAGCCTGTGATATTATATTTGAAAGCAATGACGCAACTTTCAGAGCAACAAGGGATCTGGATATGGTTTTGATAGTCGAGGCTCTTACGCCTGAGTTTGGAGAAAGATTCTGGAAATTTATTCAGAACGGGAGATACCGAAATAAGACAACAAGTGTACAAAAGCCGCAGTTTTACAGATTTGATAAACCTGAAGATGATACCTATCCTAAAATGATAGAACTGTTTTGTAGGAATAATTTTGAACTTCGTAAAATGACAGGGATCACACCAATACACATAGATGATTCTGTTTCAAGTCTGTCAGCAATTCTGCTTGATGATGAGTATTATAAAGCTTTGCTGGAAGGAAAAGTTGTAAGAAACGGCCTGTCTGTTCTTCGCCCTGAATATCTTATTCTGTTCAAGGCAAAGGCATATCTTGACTTGAAACAAATGAAAGAGAAAGGCGAAGCTGTTGATTCGAGCGATATAAAGAAGCACAAAAAGGACATTTTACGAATAACAGCTGAGCTAATGCTTGAAAGCGTATCTGAATTACCCGCAAAAGTTAAATTAGATATTGATACTTTTATTGACTTGTTGGGGCAAGACCCATTTGACAGCAATTCCTTGAAAAGCTATGGACTTAAAAATGATGATGTAGTAGAGGTATTACATAGGATCTTGGGATGATAAGCAGTGTTCTTAATTATTATGAAGTACAGCGGTTGTGTTTTTATGCTACAGCAAAAAAATTCAACTCCGTTTTGAAATTGGTGCGTTTTTATTATATTTTCTGCTTGCGTTTTTGAGATTGACGGATAGGTTGTGCATAAAGTAAAACGGAAACCGGACGGATAGTGCAGACACGCATTTTTTACCGTTTGTGAGCGAAGCTGGCTCTGCGAAAAAATCTCTGTAAATTAATCAACTGTGATAAAAACATTAGTTGGGAGTGGCATAAAATTTGCCACTCTAATTTTTTACAGTATACAATGGGTACTGTAATTTGTCAAGGTTCTTTTTGAAAATCAGCCTGATGGAGTGGAGCACAGCGCAATGGAATCAGGCTGATTTTCAGCGGCTCGCTCAGCCAAGCCTGTCGGGATACATGATTTCAAGCTCACCAAGAACTCTGCACCAGTTTCTCAGTGGCATAGTCCATTTTTTCGCTATTTTATGAGTTGCAAGATACAGAGCCTTCAACAGCGCCGTATCGCTCGGAAATACGCTTCTCTGTTTGTTCAGACGGCGGTATCCGCTGTTACGGCTCCTTTCATACCCGAAAGACCATCGGCACATATCACGAGGACGTCCTTTACGCCACGATTTTTTAGCTCGTTCAGAACGCCAAGCCAGTACTTTGCACTCTCGTTTTCACCGATATGTATGGACAATACCTGCTTATGTCCTGTAAGACTGACAGCAAGAACAACATACGCTGCAAGCTTTTTATCTGTCCGTTTTCTCGTACAGAAAGATGTACAGCATCAATAAATACAATGGGATAAACCTCATCAAGCGGACGTTTCTGCCAGTCCTCTATCTGCGGAAGGAGACGGTCTGTGATATCGGATACCATACCATCGCTGACCTCAAATCCGTAAATATCTTCGATGGTATCGCTTATCTGGCGTGTTGTCATGCCCTTTGCGTACAGCGATATTATCTTCTGTTCGATACCTGAAATATCCTTTTGACGCTTTTTTACGACCTTAGGCTCGAATGTTCCGTCTCGATCCTGTGGTACTTCGATCTCGGTTTCGCCTAAATTTCCACGTATCTTCTTTGTTTTCTTTCCATTACGGTAATTGGAGTTGTCCGAGCGTTCATATGAACTGTACCCTAAGTGTTCATCCAGCTCTGCCTCAAGCATTTCCTGTATAGTGCCGCCAAGAAGATCCTTCAGAGCATCTTCTATATCCCTTGCTGACCGGATATCATACTCCTTGAGCAGCATTCCGATGATGTTCTTTTTTCCTTCACTCATTGGTTCTCTTTTTCTTCTTCCCATAAAAAATCAGCCTCCTGTGTTATTTCTATTTTACCACAGTTGACTGACTTTTTACAGACTTTTTTTTCAGAGGGTCGAAAAGCAGCGACATTGCTGCCGCTGCTTTCCACCGTTTTATCTCGCAGCTTGCATAGGGTCGCTCCTCAGCGTTGCCCTATTTGGCTGCAAATATAGTATTGATTTTATTTTGGGTGTTATACGCATTTACACAGTTGTTTTTTCAGAACCGAAATAGGACCTAATGGATACGTCACTATATTGAAAATGTCTTTTAGTATACTATTTATTAATTTTACGAGTCATAATTTTTCTGCCCAAAACATCATACGTACATACTCACATACAGCATCGTCGTATTTTTTAGTTTCAATAAGATCTACGATATAAACGATTTTACTATAGATTTCATTGTAAATCTCATCTTTTCTATCTAATTTGTTGATCTTTTCTATAATTGCAGGTGCTGTTTCATAGTAAATTTTTATTAACCCATTTCCGAAAACAGACTGTTTCATATAATGATCTCTTAAAGATCTTAATGTTGTTAGCTCGTAGCAATCATCAGGTAAGCCTTTATGTTCGCAGCAAGCTGTTGTTAAAAAACATCCTCCGGTGCTTGATATGTTTCCCTCTTCCCAATGGCTACACGAGTCATCTGCATAGTAATAAGATTTATACCAACTGCAATAGCCTTTCTTATATTCCCCCTCATAAGTATAATACTTACAGGAACCGCATTTATTCATTTCTACATAATCCATAATTATCATTTCCCTATCTGAATTTTAATTTTCCGAAAATATCCCTTTTGAATCTGATCAAAAATTTTTTTGCATCTTCAAGCCCAAGTTTATATGCTGAATCAAAAGAATCATAAGCCATTGAAATCTCATTTATATTTAAACAAAAGATACCGTGTTTATAACATAATAAGCCTTCTAAATAAAATGTGATTTCAGCAATCTGAGGATAAGCGTCAGTCATTTTAGAAAGCTTTGATAAAAGACCATCTAATTTATCCGTATGGTTTTCATTTATATATAGATCACTTAATGAATCAATAATTGAATAATATAATTGATTTTTATCTTCAGAATCACTATTACATTCACCAATAATATATAAATAATCAGTACACAATTCAAGACCTTCAATATTTTTCGCTTTATCAAAAAAAAGAAACATTGCTTTTAAAATAAAAAATGAACTTTCATAATTATTATTGGTTTTTAAATATTTTTTTGCTACTGATATACCTTTTGGGACATTTGTCCACGATTCATTTATAGAACCACAATATAAATTTAAAAATGCATATTTTGCACAACAATCCATATTATCCGACATTCCGAGCTCATAATAATAGCTTGCTAATTTATAATTTGGCTCAATATTTTTTTCATCTGAAAATAAATCACCAAGTATTTTATAATTTTTTGAACGTTCAAGATAAAATACAGCTTTATTAATATCCTTCGGAAAGTCTGGTGTACCTGCAATATATAACTGACCAATAAGCGTATCTGATAATGGACATCCGCCTAATGCCTCACTTTTCTTTAGATACTCCGGAATTTTTTCATCTCTATTCGGCAAGTTTTCATTTTTCAGATATAAAAAAGCCGCGGCTGAGTATCCGGTTGGATCATGCGTTTCTTCAGAAAATGCACAATAATAATCTTCTGCTTTTTTTAGATCAACAGTTGTTCCAAGTCCTTCTTCATATATATTCCCCAAAATAAATCCCGATCCTGCACCTTCATATTCGTAAGCTATTTCAAGGAGCTGTCTTGCTTTCTCATAGTTTTGAGGTGCACCATTTTTTCCGTGACGAAAAAATACTCCTAATATCCATACAGCGTTCGGGTTGTGCTGATAATATGCTTCACGAACATATTCATAAGGCATTTGAGACAATTCTTGTTTTGTGCAATTCCTTAAGTCCATATATTACCGACCTCCTTTATATTTTTCAACCCGTATCAATCAAAATTTATTTCTTTCGGCATTTGATTTTAAATCATCAATAGTACAGCCATTACATTGCTCAATAGTTATTTCGTAAAAATTGTAATATGAATATTCATTCTCAGAAAATTCAAGTGCATCTCCTTTATAAATTTCCTCTGACGTTAATTTACCATTAGACAAGGAATACTTTGTAAGAAAGGTTATTATTCCACTGGGTGTATTTGCATTAACATCACAACCATGAGAATAATAATTTACAAGGCAATTGAGCGTTTTTGAATAATACAGATCATCCCAGCCAGTATCACTATCACCTGTAGATACTACCGATCCATCATCAGGGTCATATTCATATACATGAAACCTTGAGGCTGCTGCTATATCATATATGTAAATCAATTCATCTGTACCATCTCTATTTATGTCAAATAAAGCGTAAGCGGGTTCTACGGAAGATTGTTGATTTAATTCCGATAATTTGTCAAGATATGCACTGTATATATCTTTAACATCAGTGTTCTTACCATCGTCGGGATTTTTATTTTTTTCTATGTTATCGGTGTCCTTTTTATCAGAACTGTCTTTAGGAATACTATCGATCATATCTTTAAGCGGAGGCCTAATGCTTTTATCTTCGGTATATTTAAAAGCATAATAAGATTCAGTCAATGCCTTTTTACGTTCTTCCTGAGTCATTTTTAGATAATCCAGCTTTTTTATAGTTTTAACTGACGCTTTTAAAGGAGTTTTATCTGCAAAATAATTGTTATATGCATTAATGACTTCACTTGATGTAGTTTCATCATTTCCTACTTTAAATGAAGAATACTTTTTATTTTCACCGTCATAATTAAAGTATATCTTCTCGGTACACCTTACTTTTTTATCGTTCTCTCCTAAAACAACTTCATTTAAGGTATATGCGCCTGCATCTTCAGGAAGATCTGTACCTGTGTATGCATAAAATTGTCCGTCTGCCAATATTATTTTTCCGTTTGAATCTTTATATGGAGTAAAGGTAAACGCATCATGTCCATAATCACTTCTGTTACTACTCCATACGGTATAGAGATCTTCTCCCGTTGCAATAATTCCATTATCTTTTTCATAAACAGTGAAGCATTTTTGCTCCTCCTGTCCGATCATAAGTCCATATCCGCCAATAATAAGTTCAGGTTCCCCATCTCCGGTTAGATCCTGGAACCACATTTCATCCTTTTCAGCATAATTATGACCAATATAACCTTTATACATTTCATATGAATCAAGCCAACCGGTACCGCTGTCCATAGGTTCATGTTCTTCCGACCAGCTTAATATTTCTTCAACGAATTCCGGCGTTTGTTGAGATGTGTTTTCATTTACTTCAACAAGCTTATTTTGACCTCCTATTGCAATTTTGGGAGTAGCAACTTCTGGCTTGATCTCATTATCGGTTAGATACATATCAGCCCATTCTATATCACTTTCACCCCAGATATCTGTTGCAAAATCAAGGGCTTCGTCTATGCTGTCTCCGCACATTAAGCTATAAACAAATGCGTCCTGAATATAGTAATTGTAATATGTATATACTGTTTCTGTATTTGCAATTACACTTAATGCTCCTGCGTCTTTGAATGCATTCACAAGCTTATCGTTTATGTATGCTTTACAGGAACCTAAAAATACTATTGATCCTTCAAGCTCGTTATTTTTATAGTGAGATGTAAAATAGGACGGCATAATACAGTAATAAGTATTTCCGGAGCTATCGTCATCATATGTCACTTGAATAATATTACCGTTAATTATATCATCAAAATATTCTCCGATATTTTGTTCAGTCACAACTTCCTTTGTACATATAATAGGAGTATCATTATAAAGTGTACCATGCTCTTCAATATCAATAAAATCATATCCAGCCAATTCCTCTGCAAAATCTGCAACAGTACAATCTGTGTCGATATCTGTTAAAAGCTTTTCGCTTGTCCACACATCTGAACGCTGATTTAACAATTCAAGCATATCATCGTATCCAAGACCATACATTACTTTTGCTTTCATATCAGTTTTGCTGTATGAATATTTTTCCGAATCAAAGGCTACTTTATTATCGATTGCTTTGATTTGACCGTTTTGATCTACATCGGCATAGTTTTTTGCTATTCCATTAACACTCTCGTCAAAAGGTTCCAGCATTACTCCGCCCAAAGAGCCATCGTTATAGACATATTCATAAATCATAGTATCTTCACTGTAGTCAATGTCGCTGATCATTGATTCCTCGACCATACAGTTTAATGCATTTTCGATTTTTTCTTTTTTGTCGTTCTCTGATCCATTCTTATAATCAGGATCGGATATTATATCTCTCAAAGTAGAGTTTACCTTTTCATAGCTTTCATAAGCGGTTTGGACTTGTTGAACAGTAGGTTTATTTGAGGATAGATATTTATATGCAAAAAAAGCTCCTATTCCCAGAACTGCAACAGAAAAAACACAAGCAGCTATTTTCCCAACACGATTTTTCTTCCGGGAAGAATTTATTTTAGACCTATTTTCCATGCAATTGGGGCATAATTTTCCTGGGTTAGAGCTGTGAATGGTAAATCCGGTGCCGCATTTGCTGCATTTCCTCATAACAATGGGATCGTAGTTGGGATCGTAGGGTATATTAATTTTAAATTTATATCCGCATATATTACAGCTTCTCGCATCTTCATTTAGCAGCTTCCCACATTTAGGGCATCTTTTATTCATTGTATGTCACTTCCTATGAATTACTTTGAAATTGTGGCTTTGTTGAGTATTTTTCCTTTTTTCCGTATATACTTCTATCGTTTTTGTCTTATAATCAATTTTTATAATATATTGCTCATCATTTTTTAATGTCAGAAGCGATCTCGTTCCGTCTTCGGGTTTGTCAAATGCCGTATAAACGAATTTTGCGCTTCCTTTCGGAATTTGACATGATAAAAAGGAATCTTCCGGCGGATAACAGTATGCTATAAAGGTACCATTTTTATTAAAAAAATAACCATTCATAATACATAAACTATCTCACTCCTGTATTAATCATCTATAATCAACGCCTTAATATGTATTAAATTACTTCAACTTCCTTTTCTGCTACAACATCATCACCATAAATATAAGAAATCGTTAACTTGCCTGTAGACTTTATTTCAAACTGTTCATCACCAAATGTTATAATATCTTCGTTACTTGAAACAAATTCACAGTCTTTCCACGCTATATCTATCGGGATTTTTTTTAAAACTTCACCATTTGATTTTTTTATAAATAGATTTCCTGAACATGGAGCTGCATAGAAAAGGCTTACGGTCGCATGACCGTTTTCTTTATCATAAAAGTCAATACCATTTTTAGAAAATGGATCTACATAAGCTTTATCGCAATCCGTTTCTGCGATAAGGTCATAAACCGTTGCGTCCGAATCAAAAGATATATCGATATCATAAATATTAACACTAAAACTGAGGGTAGGTGCAGGTATTGTAGACGACTCATACGAAGAGATAGTTTCGGGAACATCCCAAATTACCTCCTCGTCAAAGTCTATCTCAGCGTAAGCCGATATTTCATCAACATTAGTTTCTATATTTTCAATTGATATTTCTTGTTTATTTTCTGACAATTCATTTTTATCTATAGTTGACATCGGAGTAAAAATCGAATTTGTTTTATACAAACTGCTGTCGATAGTATCATCGTAATAATTATATGTATCAGTAACATTTTCAGCATAATTTGGGGAGGATTCATCTGAATAAATACCAATCAAAGCAAGTATTAAAAAAAATGATATTATGAGAATCGTAGCTATCAATGCTCTTGTCGCTTTCTTGTCTTCGTTGTGAGTTTTTGTATTTATTTCATCTTTTGATGCTTTTTCTTTATTTTGCTTCCTGCGAAATTCCTCCCATCCGTCGTCAATTTTCAAATCTCCCGGATTTGGCTTTGATTTATTTCTTATTTCCATGTCAAGCTTACACCAAGGACAACTGCTTAGTCCTATAAAGTATTCATGCTTTGGATTGTCGGTACATTTGCACAATCTCTGACTTAAAGAATCAAGTGCGTAAAACCATTCGTCTGCTCTCGGTCTGGCGCTCTTGCTTTGTTGACCTTCAATAAATGCTCTTTCAAATAGCTTTTGAATATCTCTCGGAAGAATACCTATATTAGGTGAATAGCGCGTTTTTGCTATTTTCCCATTAATATTACTTTTTGTAAAATAAGGACAATATCCATTTTGTATGTTCTTTACAGGTTGGAAATTACTCATAGATTCTTTGGTGGTAACAACGCATGAAAAAGGATGAACGCCGTTCATTAAAAGCCTGAAAATAATAACTGCAAGAGCAAAATTGTCTGTGCTTTCGTTAAACATATTCCGTGCATTATTTTCATCAAAAGTTTTACCCTGAAGCTCAGGAGGAATAAACTCCGGAGTAACTACAGTACATGGAAAAATTTCTCCTGATTTACTTTTGATATGATATGAATCCGTATCTACAAGCATAACTCGACCAGTGTTCACATCTAACATGAAATTATTTGGGTTCAGATCTCCGATTATATGTCCGCTGTCGTGAACATTATTCACGGCGGCAGCAATATTTTCTGCCACTTTTACATATTGTGACCACAAATATTTTTTTCTGTTATCATAAACGTAAAAATCTATCAAGCTGCTTAACCCTGACACTTTTTGCATTACATATCCGCAAAAATTGTTATCCTGATACAGAATGGCGTGAGGCCATGCACATTCAGACAAGTCATTTGAATCTGTTTCAAGCATAGCCAGAAGTTTATTTTTCCTGTTTTCGGTACGATTCTTTTCATGATAGATCTTTGCAACCAAATCGGGCATACCTTCTATATTATAAATGCTGCCCTCGCCGCCGGAAGTAATGCTTTCTTCAAATAATACATATTTTTGTCCGCTATTCAAATCGTAATAAATTCTTCTATCATTATTAGAAGCCACTGCTGGAACCCCCCGTTATATTACTATAGTGCTCATCAACAGCTTCTGAATTAATATAAGTAAAATGAGTCGATGTTCCCACCTCTTGGAGAGCTTGTTTCATTCTTGGTAAAGCATCTTTTATAGCTTTATCTTTAGCTTTATCATTTTCAGAATTTGACGCCATACTATCGCTTTGTGTAGAATCATCTGCATGATCAGAAGTATCATCATCCGCAATAGCGCTTCCCTGCGTATGTTTGCCGTTGTAAGCGCTATCCTTACTTATACTGGAAGATTCCATACTCTTTTTCGATGTATCCTGAACGTTACCTTTGTTTAAAAAAACAATACAGATAGAACAAATAATAATAAGCACTAATATCACTATCAGCTGTATCAAAACGATTTTCCTTAGTTGGCGGTTGATTCTATACGAATTTTGTAATCTTTTCTTTAACTTTCTGGATTCATCATTAATTACTATGCTTTCACCAGTAGGAGTTACTTTGATTATATTTGTAGGCTTTTTTATATCAATAGGAGTAGGTCTGCGGCCTTCACGGAGTTTGCGTTTCATGTTTTCGTTTAACTTATCCCAATCAGGTTCCTTGTAATATTCCTCGTCTTTTAAATCTGCTAAAATATCAGTGTTTATCAATCCTACGATAGTTTTATCATCTGTTACATTAGGCAAGCCGTTTCCCGAAACAAATTTAGATATGCTTTTTTGCAGATTTTCAAAATCAGTTTTGTTATTTGCCCTAAGAATATTTCTGTCCATAAATCGGCGGATAAATGGAATATTTATTTTTTGAGCTTCATTTGCAAGCAGAGGATGACACACAATATCAAATATGCCGTCTGTCATAAGCGTTAATGCACAGACCTCGTCGGGATATTTTCCAAAGGACCAATTGTCGGGACCGCCCAAGAGCGGATATGTTTCATTGAATGCTTCTCCCTTTTTTACTTCTGTTGCACAATCATAATTACCGCTCGGCGTTAAAACGATAATACCGCCGTCACCGCATTGACCGTAATATAAGTTTTTACCATTATAAATCGCAGCAGTGAGGGTTGTATTATATTCCGAAAAATCTATTTTCATGTCTTCGGCAGTATTCATTACGTTGTTATATGCTTCTTGATATGCCTGTGATATAAGATCAATGTAAAACTTATCGCTTTTTTTGGTTTTAATATGCAAATTTATGTAAGCCAAGAATGAATTCACAGCCACTTTTGCACCTATATCCGATTTACTTGCACTGCCTAAACCGTCGGCAATTACAGCTATTGTATATCCGTTGTCAAGCTTTAGCACATCAGAATAATCCTGACATACACCGTCAGGATTTTCTAAATGTGCTGTTCCTATTGCCGAAATTTTAAAATATCCAATCATTCTTACAAACTTACTCCTTTATCAGCAGAGTGTATCTTCCGATCTATTTCATATCTTTAAAAATTTCCGCAGGCTCAATCAAGCGGAACCTTAAACATTGTATCAGGTGCAGGAATATTTAACGAACCGGATTCCTCAGTACTGTTTCTCAAAGCATCCAGACTGGATGAAACAAATTTAAACAGCCCAGTGAAATCACAATTTTTTAATCCGTATATATTATTTGGATCAAATATTTGTTTCATAATATCGGCTCTAAAACCGTCCACGCCAACACAGTATGCAATCGCCTTTCCGTTATTCTCCATCCACTTTAATCTCTCAGCTGACTCACGGTAATCATCATTTGGACCACCATCAGTTACGCAAAAGATCCAAGGTCTGAAATAAGGTGTTCCTGCGTAGTTGTATTTATTTTTTTGCATCGTGACCATATCCATTGCAGTTTCCAGGGCTTTGCCCATAGCAGTATTTCCATATGCTTTTAGTTCAGGTAATTTCATTTCTTCTACCGGAGCAAAATCCTGAATTACCTTGACATCACTGTCGAACGTAACAACAGCCACATCAATACAAGCCTTTGCATGGGTATCAAGACTTGATAGGGTCTGCTGCTTGAATACTCTGAGTCCCTCGTTAAGCTGTTTTATTGCTTCATTGCTGTTCATTGAACTTGACGTATCCAATAGAAAAACACAGGCAACGTGTTTTTCCGTAACGTATTTTACCGGTTCGTCATTGAAATCTCTTTGGTTTAATTTTGGCATAATAAGTCCTCCTAAATTTGTTATATATAATTAGAATATTTACTGGTTTGATTTTATAATCATACCTACATCATTAACTGAGAGAGGCACATCAATTACCAAATCAGTAATAATACATCCGTACATTTGAAATACTATCCCACCATATTCTGTATTGTCATCGTTTATAGTAGCGTTGTTTTTTAGATAAGATATGGCTTTTGCAGAAAGATTGAAAGAAACTGTCTCAGGCTTAAAGTCAAATAAACAGAAAAAACCGTCTGATTGTATAAATGTTCTTGTATTTTCAATAATGTCATTACTGATCTCATTTGGAAAAGTATATGATTCATTATTAATGCTGACTGCATCTGCTGCCGTAGGTACACCGGTTATGTAATTCCCGTCAAGCTTATAAAGAGCATTCCAATCTACAGCATCTTTGGGTGCAAATACATAATAATCAGTATTAAGATATTTTAAAGTAACAGTTATTGAACAACCTGTTTCTTCGAAATCAGAAAAGTATTTGTTATCGATATACTCTACTTCGTTTCCGTCAGTATCATAAAAATTTGCAGCTGACCAGTCGTCATAATTATCGATTCCAATGAATTCAATCGATTCATAGGTTTTATTATTTGAGTCTGTTTTTTCAGACTCTATTTCAACGTTTGTATTAGAATCTGTTATTGATTTGGCTGATTTGCTTTTAATAGCATTATCAGTAACACCAGATCCAATCTCTGTTTTTGATAAATCGTCATCCGTGACAATATTTTCTTGTTTATTATGTATTTTAATAATAACTGTTATCAAAACTATAGCAGTTAATACAGTTATAATAGAGGATAGTGATATTATAATATTTTTTTTCACTTGTTTAGACTTTATTGCAGAACTGTTTTCGGTTGGGGTATTTAAATACGCTTTCTGGCAAGATGATTCCGCAGATACTTTGTATCCGCAAAATTTGCAAAAAGTTGAGTTATCATCTATTTTATTGCCGCATTCTTTACAAATCATAGTTATAACCTCTTAAAAACATACGTTCTATCTGTATTTATTTTCCTCAAAATCAATTTGTTGGAGGAAAGTTTTTCAATTACATACCTTTTAGAATGTCCAAGTAACTTACTTACTCTATAATCATCATCATATATTTCAAGAGTATCACCATCGATTGAGTAGTAGCCTTCCTCGGAATAAGCACCGGAAATGAGTAACCTTCCATTGGTAAATTCCCAAGTCACTTGATCTTCTTTATCTACCAATTCGGTACCATCAGAATAAAGCAACCATTTTCCTTGAATCTTACTCTCGTTGCTCTCAAATATCCTGAATAAAATAAAAGCAATTATAACAATAAACAACATTAATATAATAGCAATAAGTATATTACGTTTTTTATTAGTTTTCATTATTGCTGCAAATCCTCCATCTTGAGGGTTGAAGTTATTTAAAACACATCCGCAATGTAGACAGAATTCCGCATTAGGTGCAACGGCATTACCGCATTTAGGACAATAACTCACCTGAGGGGCAGGAGCAGGCTGCGGCTGAGGGCGTGGCTGTGGTTGAGGGCGTGGCTGCTTTCCCGTAGGTTCTCCGCAAACGGGACAAATAACTGTGTTGTCTGATAATTTCTTTCCGCATTTTTTGCAAAACATAGCTGGTCACTTCCTAAAAATTATTTTGCATGGTTGAATACATTCTTTGAGAAATAATCTGATTTATCATCTCTTCAATGTTTTCACATTTTGTTTTTTCCATAATGTAAAATGGAATTTCTTCTACGTTTCCCGATGTCTTTTCTATGACAAGCATTGTTGTAAAAGAATCTATAATATACAATGCTGCCAGTAATAACAATATAATTCCCCATGCAGGAGATCCACCTAAGCATATAATGGCAGCAATTAAAGCAACAAGTCCGCAAATAAAGGATTTTGGATTCAATGAGAAATTTGAATTGACTGATGAAATTTGATTAATAGGAATACTTTTTCGTTTAGTGCCAAATGGTATGAATAAAATCGCATTCGGAAGTTTGGTTTTAATAAAATTCTGTTCCATTCTAATCTCACCTTTCATATAGAATAATAAGAGTGAGATCATAAATGTTATTACTTTCGGGTTTTGCCCGGTTAGTTGACCTGCTTGGCAATTGCTGCATAGAGTCTGCCCATAAGGCAAAGCAGCACCGCATTTACGGCAATAACTCACCTGAGTGGCAGGATCCGGATGAATGGGTGGCTGTGGTGGAGTGTAAGGCGGCATCATTCCCGTAGGTTTTGGTTGAGGGAAAGGCGTCGGCTGCATTCCCGTAGGTTCTCCGCAAACGGGACAAATAACTGTGTTGTCTGATAATTTCTTTCCGCATTTTTTGCAAAACATAATAAAGCTCCTTCACTTGAATAAATCTAAGTGTCTATACCTATCTTATAATATACCACTATAAGAAAAAGAGCCCCGCAATCCCCGATAAATCAAGGCTTTGCAGAGCTTTCCGACCACAATTCTGACCAGAAATAAAAAAGAAAAGCTAAACATAAGCATACAGTTTTTCAAGCTGTTTACGCTTCATATCCATGTTGGAATGCACATATCTTTCAAGAGTAATTTTCACGCTTGCATGACCCAGCAGCTCACTGACCGTCTTTACATCAATCCCAAGCCGAATGCACTCCGTAGCAAAGGTATGCCGCAGAACATGAAAATTCTTATACGTTACACCAATGTGTTTCAGAAAAGTTTTGTACCTGTACTGATAAGTCCTCGGTTCGGTATAATTCAAAGAGCAAGTCAGGAAGTAGCAGTCAGGATTGACATTTCGTTTGATTTTAGCAATCTGCGACAGCATAAAAGTCGGAATAGGAATATCACGGATAGACTTTGCACTCTTAGGCTCATCGATTATTACAATAGTTTTAGGACTAATTCCGTTCGGATTTTTAATCCGCTGGAGCGTTTTCCATACATGAATTACCTGATTTACAAGGTCAATATCCTGCCATTTCAAAGCGCATATCTCGCCTATTCTCAGACCCGTATAAAGACACAGCAGAACGCCAAGTATTTGACAGTCATCACACAAAGCATTTTGACGGATTTTTGCCATTTCAACGCTTGTAAAAACCTCAATTTCCTTATGTTCCGATTTTGGCAGCGATACATTTTTAGCAGGGTCATCTAGCTTGTATTCAGTTTCTCCGTATGCGAATACAGATTTCATCATGATCAGAATTGCCTGCACGCTCCTTGATGAAAGCCCTTTTCCGTCATCTCCGCCGCATTCCAACAGTTCGGACACATAGCGATTGATTATAAATGAAGTCACTCTGCCAACACGCATATCTCCGAACGGCGCAGCGATGTAATTCTGATACATAGTGCGATAACTGACATAGGTTGATGATTTAATGCTATTTTTGCGACTTGCAAGCCATACCGAGAACAGTTCTGATACCGTTATCGGATCGTTTTTCGGCAACAAATCAACTTTAGCAAGCTGTAGTTTCTGCGAACATTCCACATAGCTGTAAGCGTAAACAGACGAATACTTTGCTCTACCGTTTTCCATGTAACTTGAAATATACCTGCCCTCCCAGCGACCGTCCTTGCGTTTGAATATGTTTTTTCCTCGTCTTGACATGGCGAAACCTCCTTAAAATATGTACTTTAAGTATACACCCGTTTTGACGAGATTTTTGACCAGAAATAGAAGAAAAAAGAGTTAAAAACAGCCTAAAATCCTTGATATTTTGCAATTAAATATACAGATTGTGAGATTTCGTTCGTTGAATTTGTACAAAACATACAGTAAATTTTGTCAGTTTTAGTCAATCCGTGGATTGATTTTTTTTTCTTATAGTGGTATATTATAAGATAATTTCGGCGTATACTGCACATTTTGTCGTATGTTAACTCTGTTTTAGGGAGAAGTCAAGTCCATTTTAAAGGTTTATTGCTTATGCTTTAAGTTGGTTACTGAATTTTGTAGCATTGTGTGATATACTTGTAGTTCAAAACAAAGCGCTCTCCGAGAATAAAAATATTGGAGTGCCAAAAAGTTTTTTATCAGCCCTTGACAAACGAGTGTTCTAATGCTATAATATCAAATAGAAACAACAACATTTAACATAAAATTACAATTTAATAAATAAGTGCCTTTTACTTACATAAACATATCGGCAAATACTTTTAGAGCTTAATGCTCGTACATATTTACGGCACGATTTTGATAGCAACGGGATAATTATATCCTTTTGCACTAATCGTGAACTTGAAATATGTGCGAGCTTTTTTGTTGTCTAAATAAATTCAATGTGGTATGTAACGAATTGGCAACGCGGTCAGAATTACATAAATTGCGATACCCTCCGTGTCACATAGACATACCTTTAATATAACATACTAATAATATTAATATAGCAGAAGAAAGAATGTATAGTAGAGATAAGTATTGGTAGGTGCGTAACGAAATGGAGGCGGAATATCAAATTGCGCATCTGCGATTTTCATTTTTCTGCTATGGAAAGGAATTTTTATGAAGTTGAAAAAATTAATGATAATTGATGGTAATCCTTTTGCGGACACAGAGTTCGGTCAGCTTGAGTGTGTTGAAGTTAACGGAAAGCTGTACTTCCCCGCATCGGAGTGTGCAAAGGTTCTCGGATATCACAATCCGAGAAAAGCTATCATAGACCATTGCGACGAGCCAATAAAGCTTACTGTTCCGCATCCGCAAAGTCCGTTAAAAACTATCGTGAAGAATTATATCAGCGAGGGAGATCTGTATTCGCTGATTTTCAATTCAAGGTTACCGATCGGCAGACAGTTTCGTGCTTGGATATGCGACGAGGTGCTCCCGACGATAAGGAAGTACGGATTTTATGTTACGCCGAAGGTTCTTGCGGAGTGCGACGGCAATCCCGAAAAGCTTAAGCGTAAGCTAATGGAAATACAATGTTATCAGTTCTGGAACTACTGTCTGGACCATCCTGATAAGGCGGCAGATTTGATATCGAAATTTTATGAAAAGGCTATGAAAGAAGATGATATTATAGACGCTGAATTCTGTGATGAGGTAAGTAACGAAACCAGTCGCTTGATTGAATGCTCTGCGGTGAGTAACGAACTGCGCACGGCAAGAAACGCCGAAATCTCGCCCGTGTGAGCCTGCCGATTCTCGGCGGTATCCTTGCCCCACCTATGTTGGTTAAAGCCCATACACGCCGAATGTGTGCGACGTCCGAGGCGGTTAACGGTGATTTCTGATGAGAGAATGAAAGTCCGGTAAAAATTGCTCCTGTCAGTATTGCACGATCACCGATATGCAGAGGTTAAAGCAAATCGAAATATTGTAAAGCAAGTTAAAGCATCGGGGTCGTAAGCCCCCGATGCAGTCACAGCGGACAGCAAAGCTGACCGCAAAAGTGCCGAAAATACGCAGTTTCAGCAAAATTGTTGTGCATAATTTTTATGGGGTAATAAATTCGAGGTTTGAAGAATTCAGGGGTCGTAAGTACTGAAAATCACGTAAAATCGGTGTGATTTCAGGAGTCGTAACAGAAAATCAAAGGACATTGCCGCATTTTTCAAAATTGAATAACTTAAATCCCAAAGTCAAAAATGAATCAAAAGGAGTGTTGCCTATTGGAAATTAACGTCAGTGAAAATAAGCGGATCGTAGAGATCTGGCTGACAAATCAGGAGCAGGAGGACGATAGTATCAGCGAATTCGTGCAGAATACTGCAGACAAGTACAGCGATAAAAAATACAAGGTTGCCGTATTTATGTCGGGGGACAACGACTTGTTTGACTGCACGGAGGGATTGATAGAGCACAACCTCTGCCTATGATTTGTGGTGCGCAATCAGGCGCACCGTACATAACTGACGTAAAAAAACATAAATTGCGGCAAAGTCATAAAATCTTCACTCGGATATTTATTGCCTTTGCCTATTGCAATTCTGAAAGATATATGATACAATATTGATATAAATTAAAACGAATATTTCTGACAACATTGTAAGCATTCGCAAAGGTAAAACCGAACCGAAAAAATAATCAACATTGAAAGGGTGAAACAATGAGCATAAAGTACAGCATAGCAGGCTATTGCCGAATTTCTGTCGACGAGGAAATGGACAGAGACAACACCTCGATAGAAAACCAAAAAGCTATCATAGCCGACTTTGTGAAACGCAAGTTTCCAGACAGCACGCTTGATTTCTATGAGGACCGTGACCGATCGGGATATACGTTTGAACAGCGTGAGGGCTATCAGGAGCTGCGAAAGAAAATGCTTCGATTAGAGTACGATATTCTGATCATCAAGGACTTCTCCAGATTTTCCCGACGAAACAGCAAGGGACTGGTGGAATTGGAAGATCTGCGTGACGCAGGAATGAGGATTATCTCGATTGGCGATAACATTGATTATCCTACCTATGACGACTGGACGGCAATTCAGTTCCGCTTTCTTATCAATGAAATGCCTGTTACCGATACGTCCAAAAAGGTCAAATCGGTCATCAAACGCCGTCAGGAGGAGGGCAAGTGGATATGCGCTGTGCCCTACGGCTACGTTATGATAAACAACAAGACCATGCAGTTCGAGGTTGACGAACCTGCGGCGGAGGTTGTCCGAGATATTTTTGACAGGTACAACAGCGGCTGGGGATACAAAAAAATTGCCAACTATCTTACGGACAAGCATATTCCCACGCCTAGAATGTGCGAAAAAATGCGCAGGGAGGCTAAAGGCGAGGAGTGCAAGCGTGAGGTAAAGCAGACGTGGAGTATCATCACCGTCAGCGAGATATTGCAGAACGATTTTTATATCGGCACGCTCCGTCAGGGCAAGTACAGGCGTAAGAAGATAAACGGCGGGGAGGTCAAGCAGGACGAAACAGACCACATAGTATTTGAAAATAATCACACTCCTATCGTCGATTACAAGGTATTCGCTCTGGCTCAGGAGCAGCTGAAGAAGCGTACGACCTCTCACTATCGGGGAGTGAAAAAGTACGACAATGTGTACTCGGGCTATCTTTTCTGCGGAGACTGCGGCTCACCCATGTTCGCAATGAGCCGTAACGATCTTGCTCCTGCCTACACCTGCGGAACCTACCACAAGCGAGGAACAAAAGGCTGTACCTCGCACCATACCAGAGTTGATATGCTGGACGGTCTGCTGAAAAGCTATATCAAAAAGGTGCGTGACAACTCCGCAGAGATGATCGACCGTTTGCAGGAGTCCATTGCTAAAGAACAGCTTGAAACGAAAAGCAGTCAGTCCACCGTTGACGTGATAAAGGGGCAGATAGAGGACGCAAAGGCGGAAATGAAAATGCTCACCCGACAGCAGGCGAGGGATGTTATGAAACACCCCGACCGTGCGGAGATAATCGAGGAGACCTACACCGAGATGATAGACGAGCTTACTCTGCGTATCGAGGGACTGAAAAATCAGATGCAGCTTGCAGTCGACAAGCACAACACCGTTGTCAGAGTGAACCGCACCGCCAGAACCGTGCTGGAGATTTTCGATGACATCATTAACAAGCCCGCTCTTGACAAGAACGACCTGAATTTTATAATTGACAAGATAGTGGTCTTTGAAAACAGAATTGAAATTCATCTCAAAGCGGATATCGACTGTTTGCTGAAATACGGCACGCTTACAGAGCAGCAGCTTGTGACAGTCGGAGCAGATGGATCAGCCGAAAATTTTAATCAAGGCACTAAGATCGGAAAGTCAGCCGGACAGCTTGCAGCTGCTGTAACGGACAGCAGAGGCAGGAATCTTAGTGTCAACGTTATCAGTAACGGCGACCCCCTCGAGATCTACACCAACCCCGACGGCGAGGTCATCTTCAAAAAGTATTCCGCCATAAACGAAATGTCCGAGGGCGCAGCCCAGGCAGCGGAAGTCATCTCAAAGCTTGGCGGAGCGCCTGCCGTGGTGTTCGATAAGGACCACGTCGTGGCTGTGTCAGGCGTGCCGAAAAAAGAGTATTCCCAGCGCCGCCTCTCCCCTGCCCTGGAGGAGCTTTTGGAAAACCGCAAAACCTTTGACTATACCGATACCACAGCCGAGCCGCTTAGAGCCGTCGAGGGTATCACCACACACGCCCTCACCATCGCCCCTATCCTCACAAACGGCGATATAACAGGCGCAGTGGCTTTCATGGCTACCGACGATACCGAGCTTTGTACCGATAAACAATCCATGCTCGCCAAAGCCGCCGCCATGTTCTTGGGCAAACAAATCGAAGAATAATACCAAAAAGGACCGCCGCCTGACCGCAGCAGTCCTTTTTTCTGTACTATTACATCAGTCATTGCACCATGTCCTACGCTGCCAACATAACAAAACCCTCCGACCCATACAAATGGATCGGAGGGCAAACTGCAGACCACACTGCGATGGAGCTGATAGTCGGACTCGAACCGACGACCTGCTCATTACGAATGAGCTGCTCTACCAACTGAGCCATATCAGCACATCAGACCTAAGTATTATACACCAAAACCACACATTTGTCAACATCAATTCAAGATTTTTTTCAAAGCTTTGCAAAATCCCTATCAAATAGTCATATCATATGTAACTTGTAAGTATAATGTATGAAATAAATACGTTTTCTTTCCACATCGTTATTTTGCACAATAAAAAAACGCTGAAATATGCTTAAACGTTTCAGAAATATCTTCGCAAACACCGAATATTCCAACTTTTCCGATCAAATGACTATCATATTTTTATATCAAGACAATATTTTAACAATATCATATGTTACAAAACACTTTTCAACAATTATTATCCGAAAACGTTTAATGAATAAAGTTCTTTAATGGTTTTTGTAATTTCACATAACATAATTGTATACAAAAGAAATGTTTATATACATTTTTCACATACCACACAGCCTGGTTTCATATACCCCTCAGAAAACGCAGTGCATTTTCGCAGCTTTTTGATTAGCCTGTCAGTTCCTTTGTAACAAATCGATTACAATTGTCCAAATAGCATTGTTAAAATGCACAAAAGTAAAGTTGAAAAATTGGCTAAACCTCCATAATTTATTACAGAGGGCATAAAAATGTGAAAAAAGACTTGAAATTATGCCGAGAATATTGTATATTTTTATTAACGGAAACGTTTGAAATAAGTTTTCATGGAAAACATCAAGCGTAAACGTTTAAAATCTACGGAAAGGCGGAAATATCATTGGTTTCCTTAAAAGACATTTCCGTTCGCTGCGGAGTATCCGTCGCAACCGTAAGCAAAGCCCTCAACGGCCATAAGGACGTAAGCGAGGCAACAAGAGAAAGACTTATGAAAGCCGCCAAAGAAATGGGTTACTTCCCAAATTCTCAGGCAAGAGCTTTAAAGACCAACAGGACCTATAATCTCGGGGTCATGTATCTCGACGAAGCAGGAAGCGGTCTTACCCATGAGTTTTTCGCAAAGGTGCTTGACAGCTTTAAGACTACGGCTGAAGCAGCAGGATATGATATAACCTTTATAAATAGAGATGTGGGCAAGCAGAAAATGTCTACATACGAACATTGCAAATACCGCAATGTTGACGGTGTTATCATTGCCTGTACGGATTTTACGTCGCAGGACGTGTACGAGGTGATAAACGGAGATATACCAGTGGTCACGATCGACCACATCTTCGATTGCAGAACAGCGATCATGTCCAATAATGAAAAAGGTATGGAAGAGCTTATCAACTATGTGACGAAGATGGGGCATAGGAAGATCGCTTTTATCCAGGGCAACAGATCGGCAGTAGCCGAAAGACGTCTGGCAGGCTTCTATAAAGCTTGTATGACAAGAGGAATTTCAGTTGATCCTGATTGGATACTTAACGGTGATTATCACAACCCTGATCTGACTTATAAGCTGACAAAAGAACTTCTTAGCAGAGAGAACAAACCGACCTGCGTTTTCATGCCCGATGATTATTCAGCAATGGGAGCTTTTAATGCAGTCAAGGAAATGGGTCTTTCAGTACCGGAGGATATCTCGATAGTGGGCTACGACGGAATAGCTTATTCACAGCTTCTCTCTCCAAAGCTTACGACTTATCTTCAGGACACAGACCTTATCGGTGTAACAGCCGCAAAACAGCTGGTATCACTGATAGAAAACCCACAGACCACCTTTAAAGAGGTGATAACAGTCGACGGAAAGCTGCTGGAAGGCGGTTCGGTAAGCGACATCAATTAATTCAAGGCATTAATTTTCCGCAGAAATGCTGCGGAGCAAATCAAATAAACTAATGCGATTTTAAGGAGGAAAATTATTATGGCAAATCTTAAGAAAGTACTTGCAGGTTCATTGAGCCTCTGTCTGGCAGCTTCAATGTTCACAGCTTGCGGCAACACAGATTCATCTTCAACATCTGACAAGAATGGCGGCAGCACATCAAAGGCTGGCAACAACACAGGCATCAACAACAGCTCTGACAGAGTAAACACAGCTGAGCTTCACGGTGTGGATTCATCAGAGGATTCAAAGAAGACTCTTACAATTTACTGCTGGAACACAGAGTTCAAGTCAAGACTTGATAAGTACTATCCACAGGGCACATCAAACGAGCTTACATACAACGAGCTTGCTGATGGTTCTAAGGAGATCGCAACTATCAACGGCGTTAAGCTGAACTGGGTACAGGTTGAAAACGAAGGTAACGCTTACCAGACAAAGCTGGACGAGGCTCTTAAGGGTCAGCAGGACAGCACAGAGAAGGTAGATATGTTCCTTATGGAAGCTGACTACGCTCTGAAGTATGCTAACGGCGACGTTGCACTTTCTATTCAGGACCTCGGCATCACAGACGACGATATGTCACAGATGTATCAGTACACAAAGGACGTTGCAACAGATACAAAGACAGGCGAGCTGAAGGGTGTATCATGGCAGGCAACTCCAGGTCTGTTCCTCTACAACACAAAGATCGCTGAGGACGTTCTCGGCACAAGCGATCCAGAGAAGGTTCAGGAAGCTGTTAAGGATTGGGATACATTCACAGCAACAGCTCAGAAGATGGCTGACAAGGGCTACAAGATGGTATCCGGTTTCGATGATACATACAGATGCTTCTCAAACAATATGTCAAGCCCATGGGTAACAGACAACAAGATCACAGTTGACCCACAGATCAAGGCTTGGGCTGACCAGACTAAGGAATACACAGACAAGGGCTACAACAACAAGACTTCCCTTTGGGACGATGCTTGGGCTGCTGGCCAGAAGATCGACGGTGGCGTATTCGGCTACTTCTTCTCAACATGGGGCATTCCTTTCACACTTCTTCCAAACACAGTTGACGAAGAGATCAAGGCTGATGGTTCAAACGCTAAGGAAGGCAACGGCGGTTATGGTCTCTGGAAGGCTTGCTCAGGCCCACAGGCTTACTACTGGGGCGGTACATGGATCTGCGGCGCTATCGACTCCGATAACCAGGATATCGTTGCTGATATCATGAAGGTTATGACTTGCAACAAGGACGTAGCTAAGGCTATCACTGAGGGCGAGCAGGACTACACAAACAACAAGGCTGCTATCAAGGAGCTTATCGACGGCGGTTATACAAATGCATTCCTCGGCGGACAGGATCACCTTGCACTTCTTACAGAGGCTGCTGACAAGATCTCCCTCGAGAACAAGCTTTCTGCTTATGACCAGGGCTGCAACGAGAAATTCCAGGGTGCTATGAAGGACTACTTCCTCGGCACAGTTGATTCATATGAGGCTGCTCTTGAGAACTTCAAGAAGAACATCACAGACCTCTATGGTAACCTTACTTGCGATTTCTAATCGTATAAAAAAACAGTATCTAATTAAATATAGGGGGTGGAGGATATCCCCCCCTATTATTTATTAATCTCACGAAAGGAATAGGTATACTTATATGAAGAGAAAAAGCATAAGCTATGCCAAGTGGGGATATATTTTCCTTATCCCATTCTTTGTAGTTTACATCATCTTCTCACTATATCCTCTGTTCCAGACTTTCTATTACAGCTTTACGGACTATGTTAAGGATCAGGGCTCTATCGGCGGTGGTTGGACAAGACAGGCTGTCGAAGTAACACCGACATTCTGTGGTTTCGACAACTATTCAACTATATTCACATCAGGAAGTGACCTTCTCCAGTCTTTCTGGAATACGATCATCATGTGGATCGTAGGATTTATCCCACAGATCGTTATCTCTCTTATCCTTGCAGTATGGTTCACTGACCTTCGTCTTAAGATAAAGGCTCAGGGATTCTTCAAGGCTGTTATCTATCTTCCAAACGTAATCATGGCATCTGCTTTTGCATTTCTGTTCTACAGCTTGTTCAGCAGAGGCGGTGCTATCTATGATCTTATCAAGGTACCGCTCCTTGAAAGCGTTTGGGGATCAAGAGGTGTAGTTGGACTCATCAACTTCATACTTTGGTATGGTAATACAACAATTCTTCTTATGGCTGCTATCATGGGTGTTGATACATCACTCTATGAGTCAGCACAGATCGACGGTGCAACTTCCAGCCAGACATTCTGGAAGATCACAATTCCGCTCATCAAGCCTATCATGTCATATGTTCTTGTAACATCACTCATCGGTGGACTTCAGATGTACGACGTACCTGCCCTCCTCACAAAGGATATGGGTAACCCTAACGGAAAACTTAAGACCGTCGTAATGATAATCCAGGCAAATAAGCAGGGCGACATCGGTAAGGCGTCTGCACTCTGCGTAATAATCTTTATCGTTTCCGCTGTTATCGGACTCGCACTTATGTTTGCGTCTGCTGACCATGACGGAAAGAAGAAAAAGAAGAAAAGGGGGTAAGCTGAAATGCCAAGAAGTACTGAAATAGTTGGTGAAAAGACGAATAGTACTGGTCTTATCATACATAGGATAATAGCTTATGTTGTCCTTGTTCTTTTGGTCGTTGTTTCACTTTTCCCATTCTATCTTTTGATAATCAACGCAACACGAGGCAGATCACAGGCAGGTATCAGGTGGTATCCTGACCACTTCCTCGCAACAAACTTCAAGAACCTTTTCAGCGGTTCAACAGCCGTAGCATACGGAAGCGTATGGCGTTCACTGGCTAACTCACTGTTCATATCAGCTTGTGCTTCATTGCTCAGCGTATACTTCTCAGCACTGACAGCATATGCAACACACGTTTACCAGTTCAAGCTGAGAAAGTTCGCAGATATGTTCATTCTCATCGTAATGATGGTTCCAACACAGGCTTCAGCTATCGGTTTCTACCAGTTCATGAACAAACTTGGCTGGACAGATACTTATATTCCGCTGATTGTTCCTGCTGTCGCAGCACCGGCTACATACTACTTCATGAAGCAGTATATGGCGTCTGCACTTCCGCTTGAGATCGTAGAAGCAGCCCGTATCGACGGCTGCGGAGAGTTCAAGACCTTCAACAAGATCGTTACTCCTATCCTCAAGCCTGCATTCGCAGTTCAGATCATCTTTACATTCGTAACAAACTGGAACAACTACTTTATGCCAAGACTTATTCTTACATCAAAGAGTAAGTACACTATCCCTCTGGTACTCAACGCAATGCGTTACGCAGGTCCACAGGAGAAGGACGTGGGAATGTTCAGCTTGTACATCGTACTTGCTATCCTCCCTGTAGTAATTGTTTACCTTTGTCTTTCAAAGTTCATCATTCGTGGTGTTGCTTTGGGAAGCGTAAAGGGTTAATACGAAGCTTCAAACAGCGTACAGTTTTTCTGTACGCTGTTTTTTTGCTCTATTCAGTTCTTACTTCTCTTTCCTATTCACATAAAAGCTTCGTCTGCATACCTTTGCTATTGACCGTTATCTCCATTCTGCTCACTCTTTTTCCATTTACGCCATATCCATTACAAATTATTTTATCCGTGATATCCTCACCGCAATACCCCTCATATGTGATATGCTCCACCAAATACTCCCTCTCTGCAAACTCTATCCTATCTTTAAGCCCGACAACTACATTATTGAGCCACTGCTTATCAAGACCATAATACTTCTCCCTCGTGATACCATGTGGTATAGTTTTACCGCTTGAATAGCTATATCCATACTCCCCGTCCACGTTTTTCATATATATCTTCGACAGCATCATTCTCGTATCAAGCTGTTTGCCGTATTCAATAATACGCTGAGTACCGATATTCACCGAAAGGATACTCAGCGACACATTGACCTGCCTGTCCCCTCTGATATATGCACGCCTGCCGTAAGCCTTGACCGCATATACGCCGATAGCCTCCCACAGTGTAGACTTCTCTTTGATGTTCACATAGTTCACAGTGTCAGTTCCACTCTCGTAGGTTATCTCACTTGAGGGACTGTAGCTCTTCATAATATTCGTCAAACTCACCTTAGACCATACCCCAGGCTCAGGCTCGTTCTGCCCCAGCATAAGTGTTATACCACGGCTTATAAGTTCAAGAACAGTTTTTCCACCTCTCACCCTTGTTCTGATGTAATCCGCAGGACCGTAGTGCATACGCCTGCTGCCTATATAAAGTGCCACACGCCTGATATTGTTAAGATTTATGCTGTTATTCAAAACGACAGACGCTTTAAGTTCACTGTATGGCGTATAGCGGTCTTTCACAAGCCTTGCTGAAACAATGTTTCTATAGTCCAAATTGCCACTGCCAATAATTTCGAACCTAATGTATATCTTCGCCATTATTCCGCCCCCCTAAGCTTTATCATAAGGCTTCCTATCATCCTGTCAGGCTGAAAATCCATTTCTATATCTGAGAGTATGTATCCGCTGTATAAGACCCCGTCTGCCGTGAAATTGATCGTCTTTCCTCCGTTCTCGCTTAGAGCAGCCCAAGCGTAAGCCTTGTCCGACGGAGCGATCCTGCCGCTGAACTGAAATATCTCCGCCGCCTTGCCTGAGATATTTCGCAAAATACCATTCACAGCCTTTGTTTCCTCCTGAATGTAACCTCCGCTTCGCTTAACTCCGTCCATGTAAAATGACCGTGTGCCAATGTCAAGCTTTATCTTTCTCTTTTTACTCACTTATATCCTCCTCACTGCAAATGCCGATACTAAGCTCTGCCTGCCTTTCGAGCCTGTGAAGGGGCAATGTCTGAACTGCGCCTCCAAGCTTTGCGCTCTTAACATTCAGAACCTCGCTTTTTGCAAGCTCCGCCATAACGCTTTCACACTTTCCCTGAAGCTCCTCCATGTCATCGTAATTTCCTGCCTTGCCCATGAGCCGCAGGTCGATATGACATATATACTCAGTGTAAAGCTTTTTGCCGCCCTGCCCAATGACTTCATCGACCACATCATAGCCTTTAAGCCCATAGAAGCCAATTGCTTCCCCACTGTGCAATAGACTGTCAGCCGAAGTGTATTCACCCATTGCAGTAAAGCCTGCTCCGTCAAGTATCTTTTTTATTTCTGCCGCCATTTCTGTCCAAACTGTCATGGCTCGTCCTCCTTCCTAATATGCGATAACGGCATTGAATACAAAGCCGTCCTTTGAGAAAAATCTTTCCGCCCTTGAAACTGCACTGTCACGAAGCTCTCTTGCCGCCTTTATCCTGTTGTCCTCGTCAAAAGCCTCCACCGCCTTGCCCTGTGCCGTAAACATGACCTTGTATTCAGCGGCTTTCAGACAAATAAATCTGTAAAAGACCTCCGCTGCCGCCGCAAATTCGCATATAGCCGTCCCACTCTCAGCGACCATTCGCTCCTGGTCAACAGCCTTTTCCATTTCGTCAGCACACACCGTTATAAGCCCTGCATACACCTCAGCCGACGTGCTGTCAAGTCCGCTTAGCTCCATGAAATTGCTCTTTACATTGTCCTTGCTTATTGCCATTTTCCTGCTCCTTTCAAAAAAATACCCGCCCACCGTCCCTTTTTCATTATCCTCTCAGCTTACTTTGTAGTTTTCAGCGTCTTTACAGCACCGCTCGTAAGTACAGAGAAACCTGCAAGCACTGAGCAAACGATCTCGTTGCACTGATTAGTAAGAAGCTTATCGTAGTCCACGATAACATCTCCTCCAAGCACCATTTCAACCGCACTGCTCTGGTCGATGCCCACCGCAATACCGCCTGTGAGCTGAGGGCATTTTACAAGAGTTACACCATATGGCGTCTGAACTGTGCCGCCTGCCATATAGTCGCCAATGCAGTATTTCATCTCGTCCATAGCAAGTATCTTAGCCATAACATCAGGAGTACAGATCATAGTCGTCATGTTAAACTCGCCCATGGAAGCCCAAAAAGCCGCCAGATCAGCGTAAGTAAGCTCACTGCCAATAAGAGTCTGAGCTGTAATACCTCTTGTTATCTCAGTCATGGCAAGGCTGTTCACATCTCTGCTTATAGTCGCCCCAAGGTTTCTCAGCACCACGCCGAAAGCCTCAAGCTTCTGCTTCCTTACAGACTCAAAAGAACAGTTAAGACGTCTTGCAAACTTTGTAAGAGTCTTACTGTTGGTGCTAAGTCTGACAGTTGTGATAGGCACATTTCCACCCTCTGCCACAACGTCAGTTGAACCTGACTTTGTAACGTTCAGACCTCTGAAATCCACTCCGTCAGTGTATGAAACAGCCGCCGCTACCTTGCCCATGATAGAAGCCTCGTCCATGCCCTGCTTGACAGTGCGTCTTATGTACTCAGGAAAAAGCACTGCCGACTCAGTGGAAATGAAGAATTTCTCCACCCTGTCAGAATTTGCACCCTTTACCTTGATGTCAAAACGCTTGAGCTGTCTTTCAAAAGCGTCAAGACCTTTAAGCTCGGTGTTCTCATAGTTTGCGTCAGGATCAAGCTCAGCCAGCGCCTGTGTGAATGTCTTGCCTGTGATAGAATAAAGTCCCTTTTCAAGTTTGATATTGTTGTACATATTATTTTCTCCTTTTCAATAATAAAATTTGTCCGATTTTTTGTACTGATTTTCGTATCATCGAAAACCATTTGTCTTTTCGGGTGAACACTGTTCGCCCCTACAGTGATGATATCACATTCTGGCATTTAAGCCCCTATCTCCACATTGTCATCGCCCCCTTTCAAATCTGCCCCTTACATCTTGTAATCCCCCGTGATAAAGCTCTCCCTTTCGGCTTTGTAGACCTCCTCATTCTCAGCCGCCTGCTTTTCAAGCCTTCCACGGAAGTCGATAAGCTCCGTAACTGTCATAAGCTCCGCAAGTTCTTTCACACGCTTTGCACTCATAAAAGGCTTGCAGAAATAGCTGAGCCTTAAAACGTCCTTTTCAAAAGCTTCCCTCGCAAGGGCAAGCTCATAGCTCTTGTCGGTGCTTTCCTGCTTCTCCCTTAAGGCAAAACGCTTCGTTACCCCTGCGTTTACCTGTGCAGGCACTGCCACGAACGACCACTCGTAAGCGTCAAGCGGCTCGTCAAGAATGTGATAACACAGCTTACCGCCGTATTCACCGCCCTTTTCATGGTCACAGCCGCCCTTGTACATATCCGCTCCGCATACAGAGCAAAGCTTCTTTCCCACGGTGCAGCTAACGGATACCTCTTTCTTTATTCCGCCCTGGATCTCGCTTATAAGGTCGCCGTTAGAAGATGTTCGCACCATGTAAGCCTTTGCCATAAGCCTGCGGTAGACCTCTCCGTCTGTCGTAGTTTTCTCAGGCAGAGTTTCCACCCAAGTGTCGAATATTCTGGCAGTCTGCTTTGAGCTTTTAGGGTCATGGTCGAAAATACCCGTTCTGCCCTTAAAAAGCTCCGCAAGCTTCTCCAAAGCGCCTGATGAAAACTTTTCACCATCTCTGTCAATGTCATTGTCACAAAGCGCCACCCTGAAAACAAAGACCTTGTCCTCCGTGAGCGGCTCTCTCGCATAGCCGTTTATCTTTTCAAGCTCCTCGCCTGATACTGTTTCGCTCATTGCATTTCCTCCTTTTTTCTCTCGTTCTCTACCCTTTCGTTTTCAAGCTCCGCCGCCTTAGCCTGCGCATTGTAAAGTCTTGACTTCGCCAACGCTTCCTCGTCCTGAAGATTTATGTTGTCCCACTCTATCTCCACCCCGCAAGCATATCCGTTAAGCCTTAAAAACGCCTCGCATATCTCTCTGAGTATAGGTTCAAGCAGTCTGCGGTAATATTCAAGCTCGCTTGTGAGGATATCCGATTGCTGTGCAGACATTCGCTCAGTGGTTGACCAGTTCAGCCCAAGCAAAAACGGTGGTATTGAAAGCTTCGCCACAAGCTGTTCCATAAGCTGTCTGACAGGTATCTCCGTGTCTATCATCTGATTGTCAGCGCCTATGACCTTTATGTCCACATCACCCACAGCCACAAAATCCTGCACCGAGCCGTTTCGTGAGGCTCTCATGCCTCTGCTCCATTCCTGAGCTATCTGCTCTGCACGCTCCTTGGCTCTCGCCCTGTCGCTCTCCCCCTCAGGGTGATAAGTCACCGCATAGCGCACATTTCCTACCCTGTCAAAGTTCTGCCCCATGCACTCGTAAATTCGCATAAGTATCTCGCTCAGCGCAGGCAATCCACGGAGTATTGACACCCCGTCAGGGTGCTTAGGACTAGGATTGAGCGCCGTGTAAAGCAGTTTTTCAGGACTTCTTACCGGTATCTCCTCACCGCTTCCCATGTAAAAAATACGTTTTTCAAAAGCGTTCCTGCCCTCACGCACTCTGTACAACGTCGGGTCGCCAACATATATCCCCTTGACCTTGCCTGTCCTGTAATCTGCATATATCCTGCCTATCGCCTTGCCGTATGTAAGCAGTGAATCCAGATACATATCCGCAAAAGTGTAAATGGACTTTCCCGACACCCCCACGGAAACCTCTCTGCAAAACCTGTCAAGCTCCGCCTGCGCCCTCTCGTCACAAGCCGTGACCTTAAAGCCCCCTGTGAGCCTTATTATCTTGCCGAAGCAAGCGTCGATAACAGGAACGTTCGCCCTGAGTGCGTCATAAAGCTCCTGCTGAAAAGCCCCCTCAGGCGCAAGCCTGTAATGAAACCCCGACTCTCTGTCAGAGCCTGCCGTGTTCGGCACAAATTCACGGACCTTCTTTCTGAAAATACTCATTTTCTCTCCTTTCTTTCTGTACATTTTTTTGTACTAATGCTCAACTGCCAGTACAAAAAAGTCGTCCTTTTCACGTCCCAGACATTCTGCCGCAAAATACCGCATATCGTCCATGGCGTGGTCGTTCTCTTTCACAGGTGCGTCCTTTCCTGCCTTATCGTCCCAGCGGTAAAGATTTATCTCACGAAGCGTATCACGACACCTGCGGTTTATCCTTATCCTGCCGTCCTTTATGCAGTCTGACACAAGCCTGATACCCGAAACAACGTCGTTCTTTGCAGGCTGGACAGTGTATTTTCCATGCCTGCGTATGCACTGTATGAACGAAGCCGCCGAGGGGTCGCAAATGACCTTTTCGATGCAAAGCCCGTCGGCGAGCTTTTCAAGCCCCTTGTAATGTTCCTCGTCAGTTTTCTGCATACCCTCACGGCGTGAGTCATAGTAATACTCCCTGAGCCTGTACCATACTCCGCCACTCTCGCCCCAAAGCCCGAAGCTTGAAGGATTTACAGTGCCGTAATCACAGCTTATAACATACCGCTCGCACTGTATTTCACCCTCAAAGACGTTTTTCTCCTCGTCGAACATAGAGTAAACAAGCCCCTCCGCCGCCGTCCATTTGCCAAGTACAAAACGCTCGTAAAACGTCCCAGTGTATATCCTGTGATAGCGTTCTATCACCGCCCGCTCAAGGGTCGGATTGTCCTCCAGCACAAAATGCCTGTAGATAAGCCGTTTTTCCTCAGCCTTGTCTATCCACTCTTTCTTGAACCAGTGGTAAGGATTGTCAGGATTGCAGTTGAACCACAGCTTGCTCCCCGCCACCGAACACCTTGCCACAGCCTGCTCTATAAAGCTTCTGGGCATAAGTGCCGCCTCGTCAAGAAGCACCCCCGCAAGGGTCACGCCTTGGATAAGAGAGGGCGAGCCTTCGTCCCTGCCGCCAAAGTAGTAAAACCTGTTTTTCCTGCCGCAAAAGCTCACGTCCATATAGTTCTTTGACGCGACCTCCACCGCCGTCATGCCCATGGCTTTCATGTACTCTCTGAGTGCAGGCAGGATATTCCTTTTCAGCGATACGATAGTTTTTGAGCATAGCCCAAAAATGCACTCGTCAAAGTTAGTCATTGCCCATGTCATAAAAGACGCCGACAAACAAAAGGTCTTGCCCGATCTGACCGCACCGTCACAGATTATCCCGTCGTAATCACTAAGATCCCGTGCCGTCCACCATCTGAAAACAAACCTCTGATTTTCTGACAGCCTTGTTATTTTCACAAGCTATCACCGTCCCTGCCGTAAATGCTCTCGATAAGTCGCTTCGACTCACCGCCGCCGTCAAGCTGAGGCGCAAGCTCCCCGAGCTTTTCCAAGGCTTTCTGCCTGTCAAAGAACTTGATCTCCAAAACGTTCTTTCCGCTGATCTTTATCTCGCTCACGTTGAAAAGATCCATACCCATGATGTCCCTTGCCGTCATGTTCTCAGCGTCAAAAACAAGCTTTACAGCGTCATTCACCGCCCCGAAAGCTATCCTGTTAAGCCCTCGCTTCACATAAGAAAGGGTGTCGCTGTCAGCCTCCTCCAGCTTTTTAAGCTCCGCCTCCGTTTCTGCCGAGTGCAGAAGCTCAAGCCCTCTGTCCTCAGCCTCCTCCGCCCTTGCACCGGTGTGCAAAGCCGCTTCACGAAGATTTCTCAGATAGAAGAAAAATCTCGCAAATCTTTTCTGTTCGCCTGCCATATCGTTCCTCCTTTTTAATTTCTGCGAAAGATGTCCGCCGTATCTTGACGGCTCTCAAAAAACATCTCTCACTTATCCCGAAAAATGACCCTTTTGTTGCATAAAAAATGCAACAATTGCAGAAATGTTGCCAAATTAAATCATTTATCATTTGTTTGCATAAATCGACCTGCCCAAAACTGTGCAAAAGCCACATACTTTCATGAACAGAAAAACTGTTGGTAAAAAGAAATACTTTTATTTTTTAGGACGTTTCATACTATTACTGCACCTTATTTCAGACAAATATGTAAGCTATGCGAAACTTTCAATATACCTTATGAAAAAAAGTATATATTACTTGACAAAAGCCGAAAAAATAGTACAATAGTAAGTGTATGACACAAATTTGAAGAACAACGCAGGAGGTAAAAATATGAAAATGAGAGGTATCTATTCCTCAGTAACAGATATCAGACGAAAAGTCTTTACAGAGGTGGCAAGACTTGCCTATGAAGAGGGCGATTATGCCGAAAAGATCGCAGAGCTTCCTTATAAGATAGTACCGGGAAGCAAAGCTGTTTACCGTGAGTCTATCTTCCTTGAAAGAGCTATCGTTGAAGAAAGGCTCCGTCTTGCTATCGGTCTGCCCCTAAGACCGATCGAGGAGCATAAGTCTGTGGCTGACGGCATTGAAGAAAGCGCTATCGCAGAAAAGTATTACGATCCACCGCTTGTAAACATAATCAAGTTTGCCTGCAACGGCTGTCCTGAAACTCATTATCATGTTACCGACTGCTGTCAGGGCTGTCTTGCACACCCATGTCAGGAAGTCTGTCCAAAGGGTGCCATAACCATCAAGCATGGCAAATCAGTAATAGATCAGTCTAAGTGTATAAAGTGCGGCAGATGTCAGAGCGTCTGTCCATACAATGCAATAAACAAAATGGAAAGACCATGCGCAAGAGCCTGCGGCATGGACGCTATCGGCTCAGACGAAGAGGGCAAGGCAAAAATAGATTATGACAAGTGCGTATCCTGCGGAATGTGTCTTGTAAACTGTCCATTCGGCGCTATCGTAGACAAGGGACAGATATTCCAGCTTATAACAGCAATGAAGAAAAAGAAGAAGGTCATCGCTATCGTAGCACCTGCATTTGTAGGTCAGTTCGGACCAAAGGCAAGCCCTGAAAAGCTCACAGCGGCAATGAAGAAGCTTGGCTTTGCAGACGTGGTCGAGGTAGCAATAGGTGCAGACCTTTGTTCCATCGAGGAAGCAAAGGACTTCATGAGAGAAGTTCCTGAACATCAGCCATTCATGGCGACATCATGCTGTCCTGCATGGTCAGTAATGGCGAAGAAGCTTTTCCCTACCCTTGCCCCATACATTTCAATGGCTTTGACCCCAATGGTACTTACAGCAAGAATGCTCAAAAAGGACGATCCTGACGCTTGTATCGCATTTATCGGACCATGTGCGGCAAAGAAGCTTGAAGCTTCAAGACGTACTATCCGCAGCGACGTAGACTTTGTGCTTACCTTTGAGGAACTCATGGGAATGTTCAATGCCAAGGGCGTAACATTTGAAGACATTACAGATGAAGAAAAGGTAGATCTTTGCGAGGGTACAGGTGACGGACGTGGCTTTGCAGTAAGCGGCGGCGTAGCAAAGGCAGTAGCAGACGTTATCCACAAGCTTGACCCAGAGCGTGAGGTCAAGGTAGTATCAGCGCAGGGACTTAAAGACTGCCGAAAGCTTCTCACACTTGCGAAAGCAGGCAAATATGACGGCTATCTTCTCGAGGGCATGGCTTGTCCTGGCGGCTGTGTAGCAGGTGCAGGAACGCTTCAGGCGGTAGAAAAGAGTACAGCGCTTGTAAACAAATATGTAAAGGACGCACCTTTACAGAACTCTCTCGACTCCAAATACGAGATCAATCTTGATCTTATCACCGAGTCGCATGATGACAAATAAGAGATAGAATTGAAACGGACAGCGTTATGCTGTCCGTTTTTTTGTACTGTCACTCGCCGTGACGGGCATTTTACGCCATACATTGTGGTATAAAACACTTTTTCACCGCTTTTTGAATTCGTATAGAATACTACACATTGCAATTATCACACACCCCCTGATACCCCCACAAACGGCAGTAGGGGCGAACAGTGTTCGCCCGTCGAAGAAACAAGCCCACGATTATATCATTGTTGGATAGAACTAAAAACTATCCAATCACATCTTCAGGGGAGCGGCACAATATTCTCCACACGGCACGTCTACACAACATTGTGATAAATTCAAACCTTGCCGTTCCCCGAAACGGGACGTCGAGGGCGCCGTCCCCTACAATTCTACCCCGACTTCATCACGCCGCAAAATCGCTTTGCTCTTTGCGGATTTACGTTGTAATTGGTGATAGGATAGGCGGTGCAGATTTTTTGCTCCGTTATTACTTTTGATAAGAAGCACAACTTTTGTGTGCTTTTTCTCATTATATCTGCACCTTGTCGGCTATCGCCGAATGAGGCTCTGCCTCAAACTCCGCTAGGGGCTTTGCCCCTAGACCCCACAAGCCCTCTGGCGCCGGGCTTGAGCGTGCGCTTTATCTCTCGCTTCGCTCGGTGCTTAGAAGCAACTCTGGTCGGCTTTGCTCATTCCTAATTCCTCATTCCTAATTCCCCATTCCTCACTCCTCACTCCTCACTTAAACTCCCCTCCCCCCTTGATTTTTCCCGTAATATGTAGTATAATAAATGAAATAGTGCATAATAACAGAAAAATTCTTACAGAGAGGATCTTTATAAAATGGAAATAATCAATAAATCCGATGAAAAACTCCTTGCAGAATATGAACAGTTCGCAAGCACCAGCAAATACGGCAATTTCATGCAGTCCCTCAAATGGCCGAAGGTAAAGGACAACTGGGGCTGGGACGCTGTTATCTCCCGTGACGCTGACGGCAATATCCGTGGAACTTGCCTTATCATAATCAAAAAAGTGCCTATTTTCGGTGTTACTTTTATGTATGCCCCTCATGGCCCTGTTTGCGACTGGTCTGATAAAGAGGTCATGACCGACCTTTTCGAGGGCGTAAAAGTACTTGCAAAGAAATACAAATGCTACCAGTTTATGTGGGATCCTTGTTTCGAGGAGGGCGACGACAAGTGTACAAAGCTTATCGAGGACATGGGCTTCAAGCACATACACAAAGCGGCTGAGCTGACCACTATTCAGGCTCGTAATAACTATATGCTCAGAAATATCGAGGGCAAGACCCCTGACGAGGTCATGGCGACTTTCAAGCCTGACTGGAGAAACCGTATCAGAAAAGCCCCTAGAAAGGGCGTTTACTGCAAGGCTTGCGGCACTGAGGCTCTTGACGATTTCTACCCTCTCATGCAGGCAACAGGTATCAGAGATGGCTTCTCTATCCGTTCAAAGGAGTATTTTGTAAAAATGCTCAATGGTCTTGGCCCTGAACACTGCCGACTTTTCATGTGCTATGTTGACGAGGACGGCAAGCAGATACCGTTGTCAGGTGCAGTAACAACACAGTATGCAGGCAAGACCTGCTATGTTTACGGTGCTTCCGCAAACCACCACAGAAACCTCTACCCTAACTATCTCATGCAGTGGACGATGATAAACTGGGCTTTGGAGGGCAAAAACTATATCTATGATTTTCAGGGCATACCATTCTACAACGATGAAACAAACCCTAACTACGGCGTATACAAGTTCAAAAAGGGCTTTAACGGCGAGGTCGTTACCTATGAGGGCGAATTTTTCTACATTTTCAAGCCTTTCATGAAGAAAGTCGTAGACTTCTGCGAAAAGATAGTTATGGATAGACACGAACGCAAAAGACAGAAGCTTCTCAAAAACAGAAATAAGGATATGCAGTAGACGGCAATAGATTAAATTTAAAAATTTTTGAACAGTTTATACATTTTTACCCATTCTTTACACAGACAACATTTGATCTTTACTTATATGTGATATGATTTACAAAGAGGTGAGCAAGGTGCATAAAGGCGTTATAAGGACCTTGTGGCTCATTGCCGCATTGAGTCTTGTGCTGAGTTATGCTGTGATGTGCATTGCATGGCTTTCAAAGGGCTGTCGCTATGGAGCGCAGTTTTGCATAAACGTTTTTATGAGAGCGCTTCCTCTTTGTCTTATATTCCTGTGCATCGTCGAGCTTGCAGGGCTTTTCATATGGGTCTTCAAAATAAAAAAGCTCGAAAGGCTCTACGCTAAAAAGGGCGGCTGTGACGAATATTTTGAGCTTCTTGAAAAATATCTTCTCAGACAGAACAAAGATAAGGGTCACGGGCTTTTAAAGCTTGCCGCTGTTTACATTTCAGAAAAACGCTTTGAAAACTGTTTTCTCACACTTGACCGTATAGCTTTTGATAAGCTGACCCCCTCAGATCAGAACAAGTATTTTGAACTGCTTCTTTACGGCAGGCTCATGTCAGGTGATATTTCTCAGGCAAACGAGATATTTGTTTCAGCAGAGCATTACTTCAAGCGAGGTCTTCTCGATAAACGCAATGGGCAAATGCTTTTCACCATTGGTCTGCTGGAATATTTCAACGAACGCTTTGAAGCGGCGGTGAAGTTTTTTGACAGCGCAGAGAAAAGCCGTGACGCCGACAAGACGCTTCGGTGCAACTGTGAGCTTTACAAGGGCGAGTGTTTTCTCGCTCAGGGTGATGTGAGATTGGCAAAGGCTTCGGCTGAAAAAAGTGCGGCGCTCGTTAGTGACGATAAGCAGGAAGCACAGCTTGGAAAGCTGATGACACAGGTAGAAAAAGCTTACATCAGAACAAAAGAAAAGTCTGCTGATACGAAAGCAGACAACACCACGGAAGGAGGATATGCCTTTTAAGGCATAGAAACAAGTATGATAATAAACGCACTCAGAGGCTTTTGCATGGCTCTTGCGGACAGCGTCCCTGGAGTTTCGGGAGGAACTATAGCATTCCTGCTGGGTTTTTATGACAGCTTCATAAATTCCCTTAACGACATTATGGGACGTGACAATGCAAAGCGTAAAAAAGCATTTTTCTTTCTTATAAAGCTTGGCGTGGGCTGGGTGATCGGTATGCTTCTTGCAGTAAGCGTTCTTGCCAACGTGTTTGAAAGCGGCATCTACAAGGTAAGCTCGCTGTTTCTGGGCTTTATCATTCTGGCGATACCAGTCATGATAATGGAAGAAAAAGAGAGCATTAAGGGCAAATATTATAACATCGTATGGGCTGTTATCGGCATTGCAATAGTTGTGGGCATTTCCCTTATAAATCCCTCAGGCAGCGGTGCTGACGTTTCTCACATGAATATAGGAACAGTGATATTCGTTGTTCTTGCAGGAATGTGCGCAATATCTGCAATGGTGCTTCCCGGCATTTCAGGCTCCACCATACTTCTCACATTCGGTCTTTATATGCCTGTTATCACGGGAATAAAAGAGTTCCTCCATTTGAATTTCGAGTATTTCGGACTTCTCTGCTCTTTGGGTATCGGCATTATCCTTGGGGTGTTCATTACCCTCAGGCTTATCAAAAAGGCTCTTGAAAAGTTCAGAAGCCAGACTATCTACTGCGTTATCGGCATGATGATAGGCTCCCTGTACGCCATAGTTATAGGTCCTACAACGCTTAAAGAGCCTAAAGGCCCTATGTCCTTCGGCACATTCAGCATCGTATTTTTTATCATCGGTGCGGCTATCGTGTTCGGTATTCAGGTAGCAAAGAGCGTGTTTGACAAGAAACAGCTTGCAAAGGCTGAAAAAAAGTTAGAAGAAGAATAGAACTTTTGTTATCAGGACGGTTAAGGCTGTCCTGATTTTTTATTCAAACACATATCGTATGGCCTATATGCCCACCTAGCAAATTCATATTCTTGTGATTATATAAAAACTACCGCCCCTACTGCCCCCTTTTGCTGTTCATTCTTCCAAAATCAGCATTTTATACAATTGAACGCCTTGACAATTATGCAACTATACCATATAATAAAATTAGGCAAATGCAATATCCTGTATTATATTCCAAACATAATATGACAACTATTGCAGAAATAGCATATCAGCGTCTATGATTTCTACAAATCATACGCCTGCCCTATGTAGAAAGTGTTTAAATTTTAGGGGCGTTTGGCATTTTTTCTTGCAAAAATTGTCGGCTTGTGGTATAATTATCAGGAGCAGGGGCGTGCTATTCCCCAAAACAGGTGAAAACTATCCTTATTTCTCAAACGTTTTCGCCAATACAGTAATAAAGGTGCAGAGCGCAAAGCTCGACTTGAAAGTATATAGGAGGTAAAGATTTATGGCAAATAGTGCTGTAGAAAAAACAATTTCCACGCAGGAACTTAAAGAAAAGCTTCTTGACGTTCTTCACAACGATTTCCAGACAACACCTGAGGACGCTTCCGATCAGCAGGTATACGAGGCTCTTTCTAAGATCGTTGTAGGCATTCTTAAAGCTAAGAGAAGAAAGTTCACTGTTAAAACTCAGTCTGAGGGCAAAAAGAAGGTCTACTATCTTTCAATGGAATTTCTTATGGGAAGAAGCCTTAAGACTTCTCTTTATAATCTTGAAATGCAAAAGCAGGCTACAAAGGTCCTTAAGGACATGGGCATTTCTATAAACGGCATATACGAGTGCGAGCCTGACGCAGGTCTTGGAAACGGCGGTCTTGGAAGACTTGCTGCCTGCTATCTTGACGCTCTTGCTGCCGACGGATATCATGCTACAGGCTATTCTATCTGCTATGAATACGGTATCTTCAAGCAGAAACTGGAGGACGGCTGGCAGACCGAGCTTCCTGACAACTGGCTCCCGGGCGGCTCTGTATGGCTCGTTCCTGTTCCGTCAAAGGCTGTCGAGGTTCGTTTTGACGGCGAGCTTAAGGAATACTGGGACAATCAGTATCACTGCGTAACTCACGAGAACTACACATCAGTTATGGCTGTTCCATACGATCTGTTCGTATCAGGCTACAACAGCGAGGCAGTTTCAAAGCTCAGACTTTGGAAAGCTGAAATGGCTGACTTTGATATGTCAATGTTCAATCAGGGCGACTATCAGAAGGCTCTTAGCAAGAACATCATTTCACAGGCTATCACAAAGGTGCTTTATCCTAACGACAATCACGCAGAGGGCAAGTCACTCAGACTTAGACAGCAGTATTTCCTTTGCGCTGCTTCTATCGGCGATATCGTAAACCAGCACATGAGCGTTTACGGCACACTTGACAATCTCCATGAAAAGGTGGCTATCCACATCAACGATACTCACCCAACACTTGCTATCCCAGAGCTTATGAGAGTTCTTCTTGATGATTGCGGCTATTCATGGGACAAGGCTTGGCACATCGTTACAAACACATTTGCATACACAAACCACACTGTAATGCCTGAGGCTTTGGAGAAGTGGGACTGCAACCTCCTCAAGAGCGTTTGCCCTAGAATCTTCTCTATCATTATCGAGATAAACGAGCGTTACTGCAAGGATCTTTGGGAAAGATACAAGGATCAGGCTAAGGTTTCACATATGTCTATCGTTGAGGACAACAAGGTGAAAATGGCTACACTTTGCGTACACGCTTGCCACAGCGTAAACGGCGTTGCAAAGATACACTCTGAGATCATCAAGAAAGAAACATTCAAGGACGAGTACCTTGACACACCAACAAAGTTCAAGAACGTTACAAACGGTATCGCATACAGAAGATGGCTTTATCAGTCTAACGAGGGTCTGACAGATCTTCTTTGCGAGAAGATAGGCGACGGCTTCCTCAAGAATGCAGCGGAGCTTTCTAAGCTTGCTGTATTCAAGGACGACAAGGACGTTCTTGACAGACTTGCTAAGATCAAGCTTGACAATAAGAAAAACTTTGCAAAGTATGTAAAGAATCAGTACGGCGTTGTTCTCAACACTAACTCTATCTTTGACGTTCAGGTAAAAAGACTTCACGAATACAAGAGACAGCAGCTCAACGCTTTGAACATCATAGCACAGTACAATTACCTCAAGGCTAATCCAAACGCTGATTTTGTACCAAAGACATATATCTTTGCTGCAAAGGCTGCTCCTGGCTACTACATGGCAAAGCAGATCATCAAGCTTATCTGGAACATTTCTCAGGAGCTGAAAAAGGACAAGAAGCTCAACGAGAAGCTCAACGTTATCTTCCTCGAGGACTACAATGTATCACTTTCTGAGATACTCATGCCAGCGGCAAACATCTCTGAGCAGATCTCACTTGCTGGTACAGAGGCTTCAGGTACAGGTAACATGAAGCTTATGATAAACGGTGCTATCACACTGGGTACTCTTGACGGAGCAAACGTTGAGATACACGAGCAGGTAGGCGACGACAACATTATCATCTTCGGCATGAACGTTGACGAGGTAAACGCTTGCAAGGCAGGCTACAAGCCTATGGACATCTACAACTCCAACGCAGTTGTTAAGCAGGCTATCGACACACTTCAGTACGGCATCAACGGACAGCAGTTCAACGAGATCGCTGACAGCCTGAAGAACTCTGACCCATACATGGCTCTCAAGGACTTCGATTCCTACCAGAAGGCACAGGCTTACGCTTCTGAGTGCTACAAGGATCAGACAAAGTGGCAGAAGATGAGCCTTGCAAACATTGCAGGCGCAGGCATTTTCTCCGCAGACCGTTCTGTTGAGGACTACGCTAGAGATATTTGGGGTCTTTCAAAGTAATTTATTAATACAAAAAATTATCGGACAGTTGCTTAGTGTGACTGTCCAATTTTTTGTACATATACGTAATTCATGAAGCCATAGATTTGTATGGCGACATAACGGGCGAGAATATCGGGACGTCGGGGGCGCCGTCCCCTACATTGTTTGTGCAATATTTATACAATGTGAAAATCAACATAAATAGTGACGTGCGAGGAAAGCGGGCTGTCGAGGGCGCCAGCCCCTACATTGTTCGAGCGATGTTTATACAATGTGAAAATCAACATAAATAGTGACGTGCGAGAAAAGCGGGCTGTCGAGGGCGCCAGCCCCTACATTGTTTGTGCGATGTTTATTCAATGTGAAAAGCAACATAAATAGTGACGTGCGAGAAAAGCGGGCTGTCGAGGGCGCCAGCCCCTACAGAATTGCAAAAAAATGACGGTGCAAGACCGCCATTTTTTTATATAAGCATATTTTAGTCCTAGTCAGCAAGTGCAAAATCTATCTTGCCGGAGTTTACATTTGCGTTTATCACCTTTACCTTGATAGGGTCGCCCACACGATATTCCATTCCGTTTGTAAGGTTTTTCAGGCTCACCATATCGTCGCAGACATACTCACCGTCAGGCATATTGTCGGTATGAAGAAGTCCCTCGCAGGTGTCAGGAAGTGCGATAAAAAGACCGAACTCAACGGCTGAAACCACTGTTCCCTGAAACTCCTCACCGATATGAGCGTTCATATACTCAGCCTTGTAGCAGTCCTCACAGCTTCGCTCCACCTGCATTGCGGTAAGCTCCGTCTTTGTGGACTGGTCAGCTGAGGCGTACACGAACTTGTTGAACTTTGTGGCGCACTCCTCTGCACTGCTGCCGCTGAGAAAAGCTGACATTATTCTATGGATAGTCAGGTCAGGGTAACGTCTGATAGGCGAGGTGAAGTGGGCATAATCTTCCAGCGCAAGTCCGAAGTGACCCACAGGCTCGGTGGAATATCTTGCCTTTGACATACTTCTCAGAACGATATTGTTCATGATAAGGTCGATATCAGTACCCTTTGCGGCTTTGAGTATCTCCGACATATCCCCAGGGCAAGCCTTTTCGCCCAGCTTATACTGGACGTTGAGCTTGACAAGGGCTTCTCTAAGGGATTCAAGCTTCTCGTCTGACGGCTCTTCGTGGATACGATAAACGAACGGCAGGTTATTATCCATGCCAAATCTTGCGGCACACTCGTTTGCAACGAGCATGAAGTCCTCTATTATCTCCTCGCTTCTTCCACGGGTACGCCTCTCAACGCCCACGCAGATATCCTCGTCATTGATGATAAGCTTGCTCTCAGAGGTTTCAAGCTCAGGACAGCCACGGTTTTTCTTGTTTTTGTACAAAATATCCGCAAGCTCCTTTATAATAGGAAGCTGACCTGAAACCTCGGCATATTTTTCTTTAAGTTCAGCATCGTCACTGCCTGCCAAAAGTGAATTTATCTCGGAATAAACGCCCTTTACACGAGAGCGGATAACGGTTTTTGCAAACTTATACTCGGTGATATTACCCTGCTTGTCAAGCTCACAAAGACATGAGAACGCAAGTCTGTCCTCCTGCGGATTAAGGGAGCAGATGCCGTTTGAAAGCTCCTTCGGGAGCATTGGTATAACTCGGTTTGCGTAATAAACGCTTGTGCCACGCTTGAAAGCTTCGTTATCCAGCTGTGACTTTGGCTGAACATAGTGGGAAACGTCGGCAATGTGAACGCCGAGGAGATAGCCCGTTTTTGTTCGTTCAACAGAAATTGCGTCGTCGATATCCTTTGTATCTGCACCGTCAATGGTGAATATCGGCTTGTCACGGAGGTCAAGGCGGCCCGGTATCTCCTCTTTTATCCTTGAATAATCGGACACTTCCCTAGCTTCATAGATGACCTCGCTTGGGAAAACAGGGGTCAGACCATTGACCTCAAGGACGCTCATTGCGCAGGCAGAGGCTTTCATGGAACTTCCATAGCTTGAAACTATCTCACAGACGTGTTCAGAGTGCCTGTTTCCACGCTTTGTGACCTGCGCCACCACCTTATCGCCCTCGTGAAGCTCAAGCCTCATAGGGTTCTCAAAGGTCATTGCATATTTTGACAGCATATCAGGAACGATTTTCAGCACGCCGAACTCGCTCACAAGCTCCCCTGTGAACTTAGCAAAATTCTCCTCCACAATGCTCATGACCTCGCCCTCGGTGCAAGCTCCCTCGCCCTTGAAGGTTCTCACAAGGACGATATCGTGTGGCATTGCGCCTTTGAGGTACTTGCCCACAACAAAAATTTCCTCGTCAGTGTCAAGATTTTTCACAAAGCCGTAAGTCTTATTGAGCCTTACCACCTCGCACTTGACGAATTTCTTAGTGTCAACGAGCCTTATGCCGAATTTATCTTCCATTATCTCGCCGTTTTTCTTCATTTTGTCAACGGCTTTTGTGAATTTTTCAAACTCAAAGCCCTTTCCTCTGCATGATCTCAGCAGTTCTTTGAAAGTCAGCGGCTTTTTGCCTGCTTTTTTTAACTTTGAATATATTATTTTTCTGTAATCTAACTTCATAAATTTCCTTTCTTTTTACTTATATTCCAACGCTATGTATTCATCTCTGAACACAAAGCCCATTTTCTGTGCTATTGAAAGCGAGGTGAGATTTCGTGCGTCCCAGTGAGGTGTAAGCCCACGGCGTACACATTCCAGCAAAAACGCCGCCGCAGTTATCTGTGCAAGACCTTTCAGACGGTATTCTTTACGGGTTGAAACTTCTATCTCAACGCCTTTATCGTAGTATGAGAACGCAGAAGTTCCGCTGACTATCCTGCCATTATCAGTGAGCACATATCCGAAGCCATGGGCTGAAAAGTCCGCAAAGTCTTTAAAATTGCACACAAAGGACTCCGACCACTGCTCTGCCAAGGCTTTCTTATAAAGTTCTTCATCTATCATTGACAGTTTAAGCTGTCCCATATTTTGTACTCTTGATAATGTTTCACGCAGTTTGTCGGTATCAAAGTCGTTTTCAGGCGGACAGGTGTGATATCTTTTGACTATTTTAAGCTGTCCGTCGCAGGCACACAAGGCTTTTGCAAGCTCCTCGCTGTCAGGAACTATGACTGCGTTTTTGTTATCGCTGCAAAATTTGAGCATATCAGCCCCAAAGCTTTTGTCACCTGCGGCAAAATAAAAGTCGCCGCAGCATATGACCGCCGCAGTTGGTGCGGTGGTATCGTCGCAAAAGGCATTGCCGAAAATGCCGTCAAAATAGGAGAACATCAGCGAGTCGTAAAACCCCGCAAAAAGCGGTCTTATCTTATTCTTTACACCGTCTGCACATTTCATTACATTCTTTTCCCCATTCTTACTTTCTGCAAAGAAAAAGCCCTGCACGGAGCAGGGCGGGTAATTATTTCTTGATCTGATAAATAATATTTACAGCAAGAGTTATCACGAATATCAGTATCGCACTTATCCTTGTCAGTCTGTTAAGCTTTGCGTCCTTGGTGTTTGAACCGTTCTTTCCATAGAAAGAATCGTTATATCCACCGCCGATAGCAGATGTAAGACCCTGCTCTTTGGTGTCCTGCGCAAGAACTACAAGTATGATAACGAGGCTGGCTACGATCAGCAGTGCGCCTGCAACGATCTCAATTACGCTCATTTTTGTTCCTCCAAAACATAATTATACATTTTAATATATTATAGCACACATCTTCTCAGATTGCAAGGGGTTTTCAGAATTTTTTTCAATTCTTTTTCTTTTTATCGGTGCTTTCAGCCTTTGAGGTGGTATCTTTCTGCTTCTCCACCTGCTGGATAACTGTGACGTTTGACACGTCAAGACGTTTTTTCAGAAGCTCTGTGACAGTTTTGAGCTGTTCATCGGTAAGAGCCTTGTTCTCATATAGCACCACTGTTACACCATTAACTGTTGTGGGTGAGCCTACTGAATGACTGCTCATGTGACCGCCTGCCGCACCTGTTATGTTTGGATAAACGATAGCAAGCTCCTCGGCGATATCGCTCATGTCTATATCATAGCTCTGATAGCTGTCAAGCTGTGCTTTCAGATTTTCATTCTCGGCTTTAAGGTCGTCGTTTTCTTTCTGCGCAAGCACCTGTGCCACCTTGTTCTGTGTTTCCTCATCGTCGGCATTCTTTTCAAGCATCTTTTCGACCTCGTCAGCGGTAACACCGCTTTCCACCTCGGTCTGTGTTATCACAAGCTTATAATCTCCCAATCCGAAAGCTTTCAGCTCGCTTTGAAGTGCCTTTGTATCGGCAGTGCTTATCTTCTTGCCAAGAAGTGCCACTTCTATCATACGTTTATCGGTATCTATTGTTTTCTGCACTATCTGAGTGCCGTCAAAGTCAAAATTCTCGGTGATAAACTTCTCTGCACTGCTGTTATCCATTGTCTTTTTCACAATATCATAGCCGAGATAAATACTAGGCAGCATGGTAATAACTGTGATAAAAGCGATATTTCTGTGTATCTTTTTCAAAGCCTTCGGGGAAATATCGTTGCCGTGAGGCAGCCTTAAAAGCTTTAGCACAACGATAGCCGCAAGGCAGATGAAAAAGCTGTTTATGAAAAAGAGATACAATGCTCCGCCGAAATAATCAAGGCGGTGTCTTGCCAAGCCGTAGCCTGCGGTACAAAGCGGCGGCATGAGTGCTGTTGCGATAGCCACGCCGGGGATAACGTTGCTTTTCTCCTTACGGGTCTGACCTATTATGCCGGCAAGTCCGCCAAAAAGGGCAATAAGAACGTCCCACGCCGTAGGTGTGGTTCGGGCGAGAAGCTCGGAGGAGGCTGTGGTGATAGGTGAGATAGTAAAGTAAATAGTCGAGGTGATAAGGCAAATGACCACCTGAATACCAAGCCTTATTGCCGCACCCTTTGAAAGTGTCAGGTCATTGGTGGCGATTCCGTAGCCTATGGCTGTTATACCGCCCATAAGAGGCGAGATGAGCATAGCACCGATTATAACGGCGGTGGAGTTCATGTTAAGACCTATGGAGGCTATAAGTATGGCAAGCATGAGGATACACATATTAGTACCCTGAAGCTTTGCGCCAGATATTATGGTGTTATGTATCTCCTCAGGGTCAGCCATATCCCAGCGCAGACTGAACATATTTCTAAGCCCTTGTATAAATCTGCCTTCCTGTAATTTCAAATCTCAGACCTCCTCTGCTTATTTTACTGCACCCCATGCGATGTTCTGCAAACGCCTTGCAGAATCGGTAGTGCCTGCGCCTGTCTGCTGGATAAAATATAGTATGCAGAGCTGTTCTTTTGGGTCAATGCTGAAATAGCAGCCCATCCAGCCGTCCCAGCCGAAAGAGCCTTCTGACTGGATAAGTCCTGCGGTGGAAGGGTCGTCAAGGATACGCATGAAGTTGCCGTAGCCGTGACCCTTTGTGCTGTCCCAGTTAAGGGTCTTGCGCTGTTCAGGTGTAAGACCGTTTCTTGTCATGAAATCGACCGTGTTTCTGCCGAGTATCCTCACGCCGTCAAGCTCGCCCTTGTTCATAAGCATTTTGGCAAACTTTGCATAGTCCTCTACAGTGGAAACAAGACCTGCTCCGCCCGACTCAAAGGCAGGAGGTACAGTGTAATCAGTAAGGCAAAGGTGGAAGTGAGTAAAAGGCTCGTTTCCGCCATTTTTGTATTCATAGCACTGGGCAAGTCGGCTGTACTTTTCCGCTGGGATATAGAAGCCTGTATCGTTCATACCGAGGGGTTCAAAGATCTCTTTTCTAAGAAAATCTCCGAATTTCATGCCGGAAACTACTTCGATAACAGCACCCATGATGTCAGCAGATGCACCGTACATCCACTTTTCACCAGGGGAGAACATAAGAGGACGCTTGCCCATTTCCTTGGCAAAGCTCACAGTATCCAGAAGCTTTTCGCCTTTGAGATATTTTTCAGACTGCTCGCCCCAAAGCGCACCCATTTTCTGACCTGCGGGAGTGCCGTCAGGATAAGGGATACCGGAAGTCATGGTGAGCAGGTCGCCTATGGTTATATCTCTGTCAGCAGGATGCTCACCGTTCTCGTCAAGAACCACAGGGTCGGAGAACTCAGGGATAAACCACTTGAGCAGGTGACGAGTGTCAAGCAGGCCACGCTCGATAAGTATCATTGCGGCAGCGGCTGTGACAGGCTTTGACATAGAAAAGAGTCTGAAAATGCTGTCAGTTTTCATAGGGATATTTTTCTCCTTGTCAGCAAGACCAAAGCTTTTGAGATAGACAGTTTCGCCTTTATGGATAACGCTGAGAACTGAGCCTGAGAAAACACCCTTGGTTATCTCTTTTTGTGCAACAGCGTCGAGATATTTAAAATTTTCGTACATGATAGACCTCCGTGTTATGATGTTTGATATATAGGATTATAACACAGTTCGGGTGGAAATGCAAGATTTTGTGTGGCAACAAAAAGCCATGACGGACAATGCCCGTCACGGCGAGCATCAAACCCCTTCCAGCGTATCATACCTATGGGCGGAAATAAAAAAATCCGCTACCATAAATGATAGCGGACTGGTGCAGGGGCACGCCCCTGCTGGCGGAGATGGAGAGATTTGAACTCTCGCTACGGTTTTGCCGTACTACCGCATTTCGAGTGCGGACCCTTCAGCCACTTGGGTACATCTCCTTGTGTCAACTATACTATTATACAAGTAATCACAAAAAAAGTCAAGCCCTTTGTGCAAATTTAAGCACAAAGAGCTTGTCCATTATCTATTGCTGAGCACGCCTCTGCATCTCCTTAACATATGCAAGCGTTTCAGGAGTGTAACCTACCATTGCGTTGGGACAACATTGGGAAAGCAATTGCATAAGCCCCATGGCGGTGTCCTTGCCCTTGGCATATACGTTAAAACGCAGTACATTCTTCTTGTGCTTCGTGCAGACGATTATCTCGTTGGTGTAGCTGATGAAATTCATACTCGCTGTATGCTGATAAATGCCGTAGGCTTCCTCTCGCCAGCACATCTGAAATGGCACTTTCTTGTTGGCAAGCACCCTGTCGGATACGATAATATAATCGTCCTGATATTGTATGTTGGCGTAAAGCTCGTCAGCCTGCTGTAAAAGATCGGGATTGGCTTTGAATATGCCGCTCTTTTCAGGGTGCGTCCTCCGTGACGTGCCAAATATAAGAAATATAACACCAGGCGTAAGCGCAAAAAGTCCAAGTATCAATACACTGTATTCACCAGCCACTACCGCCGCAAATGAGATAAATCCGCCCATTAGCGTGAGTATCACACCGCCAACTATCATTGCTATCATTCTTTTTCGTATGTTGGCAAATACTACTTCTCGTCCCATTTTTGTTACCCCTCTTTACTTTTTATCCGTGATTCTGCTTTGCCACAAGGCTCTCTCCGCAGTATATCTTCCTGAGCTTCGGCTTCTCTATCTTGCCCGTCGGGTTTCTCGGTATGTCTGCAAAGATTATCTTGTGCGGACGCTTGTATCTCGGAAGTTTCTGACAGAACGCCATTATCTCTTCCTCTGTGCATGGGTGATCTGGCTTTAGCTCGATTATTGCCGCCGCTATCTCGCCCAAACGCTGGTCAGGCAGACCAATTACTGCCACGTCCCTGATAGCGTCGTGACTTCTCAAAAAGTCTTCTATCTGTACAGGGTAAAGATTTTCTCCACCACTTATAATAACGTCCTTTTTGCGGTCAACAAGGTAAATAAATCCGTCCTCGTCCTCCTGAGCCATGTCGCCCGTGAAAAGCCAGCCGTCTTTGAGAGTTTCAGCCGTCGCCTTTGGATCTCTGTAGTAGCAGGTCATAACGCCAGGACCTTTTACGCAAAGCTCGCCCACTTCGCCACGCTTTACAGTGTTGCCCTTATCATCAACTATCTTGACCTTCCAGCCAAAGCCTGCCTTGCCTATTGCGCCTACCTTGTCAATGTTATCCACACCAAGGTGTACACAGCCTGGACCTATAGATTCACTAAGACCATAGTTAGTGTCATATTTGTGGTTAGGGAAAACCTTTTTCCAGCGTGCAATAAGTGACGGTGGAACAGGCTGTGCGCCTATGTGCATAAGTCTCCACTGTGAAAGCTCATACTTTGAAAGTGTCACCTCGCCGCTGTCGATAGCGTCAAGGATATCCTGCGCCCAAGGCACAAGAAGCCATACGATAGTACACTTTTCCCTCGATACAGTATCAAGTATAAATTCAGGCTTCACGCCCTTGAGAAGCACCGCCTTGCCCCCTGAGATAAGGCTTCCGAACCAGTGCATCTTCGCACCTGTGTGATAAAGCGGAGGGATACAAAGGAAAACGTCCTCCTTTGTCTGACCGTGATGATTCTGCTCAACTCTTGCGGCGTGCATAAGGCTCTCGTGATTGTGCAGGATAGCCTTCGGAAAGCCTGTTGTGCCTGACGAGAAGTAGATAGCCGCATCATCTTCGTCAGTAAGCTCTATGTACGGAGTAGTGCTTGCGCAGTTTGCAGTGAGCCTGTCATAATGCTCTGCAAATGACGGACAGTTCTCGCCAACATAGAAAAGAAGTCTGTTCTTGCTTATCTCATCAGCTATCTCCTCAACTCTGCCGATAAATTCAGGGCCAAATACAAGAATATCCACCTCGGCAAGGTCAAGACAGTATTTTATCTCCTCTGGAGTGTATCTGAAATTCAGCGGCACTGCAAGCGCGCCCGTCTTGAGGATACCAAAATAAATAGGCAGCCATTCAAGACAGTTCATAAGCAGGATACCCACCTTGTCACCCTTTTTTACCCCACGGGACAAAAGCAGATTGGCAAAGCGGTTAGCCTTTTCGTTGAAAACGCTCCAGGTTATCTCACGGCGATAATGACAGACCGGGTTAGGCTCGATAAGCTCATATTCCTTCCAAGTCACACGTCTGGTTTCTCTGATCTCAGGATTGACCTCTACCAGAGCAACATCGTTTCCGAACTCTCTTGCGTTACGCTCCAGTATCTCGGTTATAGGCATACAAAAACTTCCTTTCATAATTAAAAGCTTGAAAGCTAGAAAACTTAAAAGCTTAAAAGTATTCAAAAACATATATGTTATTATTTTATCATATAATGACAAAAAAGTAAAGAGATTTAAAACAGAATAAGTGACAAAGTGAAGAAGCAATAATTGTGGAGTTTTTACAGAAGAAAAGTGTTTGCCCCTACCTGAATTAGTGCGAATACCGTCAAAAAGATAACCAACAAAAAAGACAGCCCCACATGGGAGCTGTCCCTTAACTTAAAAAGTGTACCGTTTCAGATCTTATTCTTCTGCCTTTTCTTCCTCTTTGCTCGCCTCAGCCGTCTGCTGTGCCTTGAGAAGATCCCTGATCTCTGTAAGAAGCACTATGTCCACCGGTGGCTCTGCAGGCTTTTCAGGCTCTTCATGCTTGCCAAGTGACGCAAGCTTGTTTATGACCTTCATTATTACAAAAATAACGAACGCCATGATTATGAAGTTTATCACTGCCGTCAGAAATGCACCGTAGTTTATGTACTGATTTCCAAGCAAATGTATCTTGCCCTCTACGTCAGCACCGCCTATACAGCCAATTATCGGGTTGATAAAATTCTCAGTAAATGACGTCACTATACCCTGAAACGCAGCGCCTATGATAACGCCCACTGCCAAGTCCATGACGTTTCCTTTTAGAGCAAATGCCTTGAACTCATTTACAAACTTCTTGATAAATCCTTTTTTCTTCTCTTCCATAACGGTTACGACCTTTCGTTTTTTGTTCCGAGCCACGCTCTTATGGTCATTTTATCACATATTTTGACCATTTTCAATAGTTTTTCTACAAAATCGTACGGTTTTACGTCGTTTTGCCCATATATGTTAATACGTTGTAAATGCTTTGTAAATAAACATAAAAAGGTATTGCATTTCCCGAAATGGTGTGCTATAATGATTAAGCTGTTTGAGTGAGGGACATGACGATGGGATATAGCCAAGAGGTAAGGCAGCGGACTTTGACTCCGTCATTCCGATGGTTCGAATCCATCTATCCCAACCAAAAACAAGCTAAATCGAACAAACATTGGGGTGTCGCCAAGTGGTAAGGCAACGGACTCTGACTCCGTCATTCCGAAGGTTCGAATCCTTCCACCCCAGCCACAAAAGACCGTAGATTTTTTCTGCGGTCTTTGTTTTTTTATACATTCTTTCAGCAACCAAAAGAGAGGTTTTGCAACTGAGTATAAGTAAACATAAAAAACAAAATGTGAACAAAAATAATTCGGGATTGCGTGTTTACAAACTGGTAAAAATGTGTTATACTTAAAGTACAAAAGAATTTCATCAAAGGAGGTCTGAAAAATGAAAAAGATAATAAATAGAAAAAATGCAGCGGCAGTGGCTTGTGCCGCTATGATGATATGTGCGGCAGGTGCTATGCCTGACAGCGTGCTAAGTGTGAGTATGCCTGTGCAGGCGGCTGAAGCTGCGGTGCAGACAAGTCTGCCTCAGGTCACAGGGCTGACATCTAAAACTCCTGATATAAGCTCCATAAGACTTAGCTGGAACGCCGTGAGCGGTGCGGACGGCTATTCTGTTGGAATGCGTTCAAAGGGTCAGTATCCTGAGATAGCAGACGTTACGGACACTACATATCTTGTTACAGGTCTGCCTGCGGCAACGAGGGAGAACTTTAAGGTAAGAGCCTATAAGATAGTGAACGGACAAAAGGTCTATGGCGACTATTCAGTGAACTACAATTCCGCCACAAATCCACGCCCTATAAGCGGTCTTAAAGCTCAGACGGGCAATGCTTCCGTCAGCCTTTCATGGAAAAAGGTGGGCTGTTCAAACTATCGTGTCTTTATGCTGAAAAACGGCAAGTGGAAGCAGATAGCGCAGACGGATACAAACAGCTACACTGTCATAGGACTTGACGCAGGAAGCTATAAATTTAAAGTAAGAGCCTGCAAGCGTGACGATAAGGGCGCAAATCACTACGGCAAATATTCTCAGGAGATAACGGCACAGGCTGTCACGGTGAACAAGGTCACTGGTCTGACATCTAAGACCCCTAACACAAGCTCTATAAAGCTTAGCTGGAACGCTGTGAGCGGTGCGGACGGCTATTCTGTGGGAATGCGTTCAAAGGGTAAATATCCTGAGATAGCTGACGTGAAAGGCACGACCTACACTGTCAAGGGTCTGCCTGCGGCAACAAGGGAGAATTTCAAGGTAAGAGCATATAAGATAGTAGACGGAGTTAAGATATACAGCGACTATTGTGAAAACTACAATTCCGCCACAAATCCAAGGAAGGTAACAGGAGTAAAAGCTTCTGACATCACCGCTTCGACCCTTGACCTTAACTGGAAGTCTGTAGGCTGCACAAGCTACAAGGTGTTTATATACACAAATGGCAAGTGGAAGAACATAGCTTCATCTACGGTAAATTCCTGCGCAATAAACGGACTTTACGCAAAGACTACATACAGATTCAAGGTAAGAGCCTGCAAAACGGACGATAAAGGTTCAAATCACTATGGAGCATATTCCGAGGAGATAACCGTCAAGACCCCAGACCACACTGTCGAGGTCATAAACGGCATGAGCTATGTTGACGGAGTTCTTTTGGCGAACAAAACATATTCTCTCCCTGCAAGCTACGACCCAAAGGGTCTGACCAAAGAAACATCAGCGGCATTCAAAAAGATGCAGACCGCTGCATATAAAGACGGCATAAGCCTGTGGGTATGCTCAGGCTACCGCTCTTATTACGATCAGAGGTACCTTTATAATATGTACTGCAACCGTGACGGCAAGGCTGCGGCAGACAAATACTCCGCAAGACCCGGCTACAGCGACCATCAGACAGGCATGGCAATAGACGTAAACAACGCCAGCGACTCATTTAACGGTACAAGAGAAGCCAAGTGGCTTGCAAACAACTGTGCGAAATACGGTTTTATAATTCGATATCCAAAGGGCAAGGAGGCTTACACCGGTTATCAGTATGAGTCTTGGCATATAAGATATGTAGGCACGCCTTTAGCGCAAAACATAACCAACAGCGGACTTTCTCTTGAAGAATACTTCGGGATAACTTCGCAATACAAGGATTGACATATGGTTCAGACCGCTGTTCACGGGCATCTGTGAACAGCGGTCTTTTGTTATTCTCCATGCTCACTTATCACTTGAAATCTTGCATTTCACCATGATCTGTGTTATACTATATTTAAGGCAATACCGCACAAAGATCGTGCGTCAGATGCGTAGTCAGATTTTTTGTCAGATCGCATAAAAATTCCGCAGGCAGATGGAGTGCAAAGCCGTCAGGCGGGCTTTGTGCGGTGTTGCCTTATACATTCCACTAAGGAGGTCATTTCTATGCTTCTTTCAGGTAAGACGGTCGTTCTCGGCGTCAGCGGCAGTATTGCGGCTTACAAGATCCCAACTTTAGCAAGGCTGCTCAAAAAGCAGGGCTGCAATGTTCAGGTACTCATGACACAGAACGCCACTCAATTTATAAACCCTATCACTTTTGAATCCCTCACAGGCAATAAGTGCCTTATAGATACTTTTGACAGAAATTTTCAATACAGTGTTGAACACGTTGCTCTTGCAAAGCAGGCTGACCTTGTTATGGTCGCTCCTGCTTCCGCTAATGTTATCGGAAAGATAGCATACGGCATTGCTGACGATATGCTCACCACCACTGTCATGGCTTGCCCTTGCAAAAAAATGATATCCCCTGCCATGAACCACAATATGTATCACAATCCTATTGTGCAGGACAATATTCGGAAGCTTGAGCGTTTCGGCTACGAGATGATCGCCCCTGACAGAGGTATGCTTGCAAACGGTGATGACGGCGACGGCAGAATGCCTGAGCCTGAGGTGTTGTTTGAATACATTCTTCGGGAGCTTGCTTTTGAGAAGGATCTTGCAGGCAAAAAGGTGCTTGTTACGGCTGGTGCGACCATGGAGGCTATCGACCCTGTGAGGTACATCACTAATCATTCAAGCGGAAAAATGGGCTGTGCGGTGGCTAAAGCGGCTATGCAAAGAGGTGCAAAGGTGACGTTGGTGGCAGGTCACATGGAGGTTTTGCCGCCTATGTTCGTGGACGTTGTGAACGTAAAGTCTGCGGCGGATATGTTTGAAGCTGTCACAAAGCTTGCTCCTGAGCAGGATATTATCGTAAAGGCGGCGGCTGTGGCTGACTACACGCCTGTTGAGGTGGCCGACAACAAGATAAAGAAGTCTGACGATGACATGAAGATAGAGCTAAAACGCACGCAGGATATTCTTGGCTATCTCGGTCAGCACAAACGTGACGGTCAGGTCATATGCGGTTTTTCCATGGAAACTCAGGACGTTATCAAGAACTCTGAGAAAAAGCTCACCAACAAAAACTGCGATATGATATGCGCAAACTCACTAAAGACCGCTGGCGCAGGCTTCAAGACGGACACTAATGTTATCACCCTTATCACTGAGGGCGGTGCTGTGGAGCTGCCTATTATGACCAAAGAGCAAGCCGCTCACAGGATACTTGACGAGCTTGCGAAAATGATATAAGTGTACGATAATATGTACAGATAAATAGATCACGAAGGGAAATATGCCAATATGAAACGTATTGAGATATATGAAAACGGCATTAATATAGTATTTGAGATAACAGACGACAACGAGGCGAAGCTTCTGCACTTCTCTGCTCTGCCTTTTGATGAAGCCAAGACGGCTTCATACATGGGGCTTAAAACTTTCAGACCTGTAGAGATACAGGCGAGCGGTATCGACCGCCCTGACGAGCGTCACGGCAACAAATATATTGTGACCGCTCCTGGCTGGAGAATGAAGTTCAAGGACTTCCGTGATGTGAACAATGATTACGGCAGAAAGCTTGAGCTTGTGACATTTGATGAGGGCACAGGTCTTGAAGCTGTGTCCCACTATCAGTTTTACACCGGCACGTCTGTTGTACGCTGTTGGACTACCCTTACAAACAAGGGCAGCGAGGTACAGACCATTGAATATATGTCCTCCTTTGCGCTAACGGGCGTAGAAAAAGAGGGGCTTAAAAAGCCTGAGGACAAGATGAAGATATGGGTATGCCACAACTCATGGCAGCGTGAATTGCAGTGGCAGGACTACACTCTTGAACAGGTGGGGCTTGCGTCCTCTGCTAAGCCTACGGAACAGCGTTCATCAAAGGTATTTGCCTGCACAAACGTTGGAAACTGGTCGGCAAAGGAATACATACCAATGGGTGTGCTTGAAAACACAGAAGCAGGCTCGGTGCTGTTTTGGCAGATAGAGCAAAACGGCTCTTGGCACTGGGAGCTTTCGGACGTGGGAGGACACTTTTATTTACAGCTTTCTGGTCCGTCGGAGATAGAGTCCCACTGGTACAAAAACCTTGCACATAATGAGAGCATAGAAAGCGTGAAGTGTGCAGTAGGCTCGGTGACAGGAAGCTTTGACAAGGCTATGGGCGAGCTGACGAAATACCGCAGAAAAATACGTCGTCGCAACAAGGACAATCAGAGGCTTGCAGTAATATTCAACGACTACATGAACTGTCTGTGGGGCGACCCAACGTCTGAAAAGGAGTTTCCCCTTGTGGACGCTGCGGCAGAGGCAGGCTGTGAATATTTCTGCATTGACGCAGGCTGGTATGCTGACGGCTTTTGGTGGGACGAGGTCGGCGAATGGAAAGAGAGCAGAAAGCGTTTTCCTAACGGCGTAAAGGAAGTTGCCGACTATATCCGCAAGAAGGGCATGATACCTGGGCTTTGGCTTGAAATAGAGGTCATGGGAATAAAGTGTCCGCTTGTGGACAGCGTTTGCGATGACAGTTGGTTCTTCACACGTCACGGCAAGAGAGTCTATGACAGAAGCCGTTATCAGCTTGATTTCAGGAATCCTAAAGTCCGTTCCCACGCTGACGAGGTAATAGACAGGCTCGTTTCGGAATACGGCATAGGCTATATAAAAATGGATTACAACATAGAGCCAGGTATAGGCACTGAGCAGAACTGCGACAGCGTTGGCGAGGGTCTGTGGGGTCATGAAAAGGCTTACCTTGAATGGCTTGACGGTGTTTTTGCTCGTCACCCTGACCTTATTATAGAAAACTGCTCCAGCGGTGGACTCAGAATGGATTATGCGATGCTTTCAAGATACTCCATTCAGTCCACATCAGATCAGGACGATTACAAAAAATACTGCACCATTGCGGCGAACTCCCCTACTGCCCTTTGCCCTGAGCAATCGGCTATCTGGGCTTATCCTATCACATCAGGTGACAGAGAAGAAGTTGTTTTCAACATGATTAACGCAATGCTTCTGCGTATCCACCAGAGCGGTCACCTTGGCAACATCGACCCTGAACGCAAGGCACTTGTCAAGGAAGCTATCAGCGTTTACAAGAAGATAAGGGCGGACATAAAGGAAGCAGTGCCGTTCTGGAGCTTAGGTCTGTCCAAATTTTCGGACGACTGGGTATCTCTCGGTCTGAGAAACGGCAACAAGGCTTATCTTGCCATATGGAGGAGAGAGGGCAAGAGCGACACCTGCGTTTTGCCTATCGACTTTCTCAAGGGTGTTGACGCAAGGGTGAAGTGCATTTATCCTGATTTCAGCGAAACCCCTGTGGAGTTTTCAAAGGCGACAGGCAATGTTTCCGTTAAGTTTGACAGACCTTATATGGCTAGACTTTTTGAGATAGAGTGGTAAAAAAAGTTACCTGCCAATAAGGGTAACTTTTCCCCACACCGCACCTTTTGATTTGTCCGATTTTACGGACAGTTGCTCGCCTGTGGGAGATATTATCGCTGATATTCCGCAGTTTCCTGCACGGAGGACATATCTTCTGTTCTCAACGGCTCGCATTATGCAATGGCGGTAATGCTGTTCACGGGCGGAGCTTTTGCCAAACCATGAATCGTTGGTGGAAACGCAAATTATCTGTGCGCCCTGCTCTTTCTGTCGGCTCACAAGGCTTGGAAAAATGGACTCTATACAGATAACAGAGCCTATGGTCATGCCGTCTGAGGCGAGGGGCTTGGTGTGTCTTTCGTCTGCACATTCGCTCATAGTGTCAAGGTGGAAAATGCCTGCAAAAGGTGTTTTTTCACCGAAAGGCACAAGCACTTGTTTCAGGTAGGGCGAAGACGCAATGCCGTTTTTATCATAGGCGAAAAGGGCGTTGTAATCCTTGCCGTTTTCAAGATAGAACGAGCCTGTCACAAGGGTACACCCATGGGTGGCGGCAAAGTCTGATATAAGGGAAAATTCTTTTAGCTGTTCGTCATAGTCTTTCGACACGGCAGTTTCAGGAAGCAGAACAAGGTCAGTACCCCACCGCCAACAGCTTTCCATTATAGAAAGGTAGGAGCGTGCTGAGTCAAGAGCTTTACGGTGTGATTTTTCCCTGCCCTCCAGACTATCCTGTGCGCAGATAACGTCTATCTGAGGGTAGATGTTATCAAGCTTTTTGTCGAGGTTTATGGAATAAAGTCCGTAGCTTAAATTTGCCCCCTGCAAAAGCAGTGCAAAGGCGGTGTAGGCAAAACGCTTTTTGCTAGTATATATCTCCCCATGCAGACCGTTGAGCAGGAAAATTATAAAGCTTGTAAGGCGGCAGCTTATGAGCGTGGCGGATTGCAAAAGCAGTGGCGAACTTGTTACAGCTAGCCATGCCGCAGACCACGGAAACGCCAAAATCGGAACTTTCTCCTGAAGCCACTCCCCTGCTGTCAAAAGTAGGCAGAGCAAAACTATCTCAGACAAGCGGTGTTTGAGATGCGGTCGCAGGAGCAGGAAAAGGCTCAGTGGAAGATACATAAGGATACACTCCCACAAGGTCAGACCTAACCACGCTAAAGTGGCAAGAGGTATAGAGGCAAAGGACGGCAGAGGACATATTTTCCATATGGTGAGCATAAAAGTGAGCTGAAAAAGATAATATGGTACAAAAAAGCACAGAAAATCAAGCCTGAAAGCCTTTTTTTCATGGCAGACTGACAGGCAATGCACCATTGGTGCAAAGATAAAAAACGCAAGCCACGGCAAATTCAAGATAGATTGCATAAGTGCGCTCACTATACCCGTGAGGGCGAGGAACGCTCTCCGTGAGATTTTGGGGTCAATTATTTTCGAGATATTCATGTAAATATTATGACCCGAAAGTCCCACATAATTCACAAAACTATAAAGGGAGGCAGTAAATTGGAGATCTTTATTCCGCAGTTTGTCAGGACGGCTCTTGACAGGCTGAATGAGTGCGGCTACGAGGGATATATAGTCGGTGGCTGTGTAAGAGATAGTTTGCTTGGCAAAAAGCCTCATGATTACGATGTCTGCACAAACTGCACCCCTGACAAAATGCTTGAAGTTTTCGCAAATTTCCGCACTATTGAAACCGGGCTGAAGCATGGCACGCTCACTGTTTTGATAGAGGGCGAACCGGTGGAGATAACCTGTTATCGCAGTGACGGAGAGTATATAGGGCATAGAAAGCCTGCTCAGGTGACATTTGAAAGCTCGCTGGAGGAGGACTTAAAACGTCGTGACTTTACGGTGAACGCTATGGCATACTCACCAAAAGAGGGGCTTATTGACCTTTACGGTGGACAAGGCGACCTTGAAAAGGGCATTATAAAATGCGTTGGCGAGCCTGAAAAGCGTTTTGACGAGGACGCTTTGAGGATATTAAGAGGGCTGAGATTTTCTTCATGCCTTGGGTTCGAGATCGAGGAAAAGACCTCAAAGGCTATACTTGAACAACGTGAGCTTTTAAAAAGCATTTCTGCCGAACGCATTGCGTCGGAGCTTAAAAAGCTTCTCTGTGGAAAGGGTGCAAGGAAGATATTGCTTGACTATCGTGAGGTCATAGCGGTGTTCATACCTGAGCTTCGGGAAAGCTTTGATTTCAGGCAGAACAATCCCCACCATTTTCTTGATGTTTACGGTCACATTTGTTTGAGCGTTGAGAACGTCAGACCACAGTGGCAGATGAGGCTTACTATGCTTCTTCACGATATCGGAAAGCCGAGAATGCACACTGTTGACGAGAACGGCATTTCGCACTTTAAAAAGCACCAGTTCCAGGGTGCCTACATGGCGGAGAAGATATTAAAAAGGCTCAGGATAGACAATGCGTCGGCGAAATATATTTATGAGCTTATATGGGAGCATGACAACAGGATAACTGCCACGAAAAAGTCGGTGCGGAGATTTATGGCTCAGCATGACTTTGACTTTGTTATGGATTATCTGGAGGTGCGCAGGGCTGACACATATGCCCAGTCAGACTACAAACGGCAGGAAAAGCTTGCAGAACTTGACCATATCGCAGAGCTTGCAATGGAAATAAAAGAGGACAACGAGTGTATCCACATTTGCGACCTTGACATAAACGGCAAGGATCTTTTACAAATGGGCTTTGGCGGAAAGGATATCGGCATTGGGCTGGAGCTTGCATTGAATGGTGTTATAGACGAAAAGGTGGAAAACAAAAAAGAGGAGCTGAAAGGCTACATTGAAAGCAACTTCAAAAGGCAGGATAAAGATAATACTTAAAGGGTTGGCACTTGTGCTGTGGTGCGTGGTGATATTCATGTTCTCGGCAAACAATGCTGACGAGTCCAACAAGCAATCAAATGCGGTGTTTAACACAGTGATAGAATTTGTCAACCCTGTATATGACAGCCTTGACACTACAGCGCAGGCGGAATACAAGGACACCGCCACGTTCATCATAAGAAAGCTTGCGCATTTCAGCGAATACGCCTTACTTGGAATACTGGCGTTCATCAATTTTTCAAAGGTGAAAAAGCTTGGATACAGAGGGCTTTTTGCGGCAGTTTTTTCTTGCATCTACGCTTCAAGCGATGAGATACATCAGCTTTTCGTGCCGGGGCGTGCAGGTCAGGTGCGTGATGTTCTTATTGACACAAGCGGTGCAGTGGCAGGAATTTTACTTGCCATACTAATACGAAAAATATGGCTCAAAAGCCGTGAGAAAAAATCGTGATAACAAAAAATATCCGTGGGGGCATTTCGCTCTCACGGATATTTTATTCTAGCAAAACCTATTGCAAATCATATCGTGACCCATTGGTATCGCCTCATTCAAAGCCTTGGCTTTACTTAAATCACTTTATCTCAAGTCTTTTGGTTTCAGGCTTTACCTCCTGCATCTTTGGTAGGTCAAGGGTCAGGATACCATTCTTGTACTCTGCGGCGATATTGTTGGTATCTATGCCTGTAAGGTCAAAGCTTCTCTGATAAGAACCGTATGTCCTCTCACGGCGGATATACTTGTCTTTCTTATCCTCTGTCTCTGCCTTATGCTCAGCGGTAAGAACAAGATCGTTGCCTGAGATGTCAAGCTTGATATCGTCCTTATCAAAGCCCGGAAGCTCTGCTTCCATTACATATTTGTCGCCCTCGTCCTTGATATCGGTCTTGAAGCTCTGGAGTGCGTTTTCTCCAAAGAAATCATTCTCAAAATCATGGAATGCGTTAAACAGGTCGTAGCTCTTTCTTTCAAATGGTGTAAGTCCAAACATATAAATTCCTCCTTGATGTGTTATATCTTAATTTATCTTGTAAGCTTTTATAATTTATTCTGCTCTTCCATTGGTATCATTTCCTTTCTTCATTGTCTTTATGATACCCCTGCTATGTGTTCATTGTGTGAAGATATTGTGAACATTAGCTGAATTTTAGCACTCTCACTATGTGAGTGCTAGCATATTGATTTTATGAGTGCTAAAGCAATGCCATGACATGATATGATAATCAGCGGGCGAACGCTGTTCGCCCCTACTGCGTCAACGCCTATCACTGCTTATCGAAGCGGTCTTTAAGAAGCTTCAAGGCTTTCTTTTCTATCCTTGAAACATAGGAACGTGAGATACCAAGGCGTTTTGCGACTTCTCGCTGCGGCAGCTGCGGCTGACCGAAAAGACCATAGCGCAGAGTGACTATCTGTCTTTCACGCTCATCAAGGGCGCTTTCGATATAGCGGTAGAGCTGTTCACTGCGAATGGAAAGTTCTATTTTGTCGGCAACGTCCTCTCCGTCTGCGATTATGTCGATAAGGCAAAGCTGATTGCCGTCCTTATCGGAGTCAACAGGCTCGTCAAAGTGGATATCGTTGGCAGACTTTTTCTGGGAGCGGAAGTGCATTAGTATCTCGTTCTCCACGCACCTGCTCCCATAGGTGGCGAAGCGACAACCTTTCTTGTGGTCAAATGTTGACACAGCTTTTATTAGACCGATAGTGCCGATAGAGATAAGATCCTCCTGATCTGTGGAATTTGAATAATACTTTTTTATAATGTGTGCCACAAGACGGAGATTGTGTTCGATAAGCTTATCCTTTGCCGCCTTGTCACCCTGCGCCATTCTCTCAAAACACTCACGCTCCTCCTTCGCTGAAAGCGGTTTTGGAAACACGCTGCGGCTGTCAAAATGCAGTGCGAAAAACAGAAAATTCCCCGTAAGCAGTTCAAAAAGTGCTGAAAACATATTTGTCCCTCCTTATATAAAGTATCGCTCATACGCTTTTTAATCATATGATTTTTAGGGATTGTACTATTCTGATTTTGACATAAGGTTGCAAAATGTTTCTGATTTGTTAAATTTGCTGAAATATTGATTGTCTTGTTTGCTAAAATCACGAATATTGTTAACAATCTGTAAACAGACGACATTTTACTTTTATCGTTAATCAAATGGTGATATAATTATATCAGATAGGTATGTTTTTGGAGGTGAGCGCTCATGATAAGCATAAAAGGACGATCGGTATTCGGAAGCATTGCAAGAGGAAAGCTGACCTTTTATCATCGTGACGAATTTATCATCAACAAGATAAAAGTGTCCGACCCTGAACTTGAATACAAAAAATATGTCAAGGCTAAAAACGCTGCTCTTGTGGAGCTTGGGGAGCTTTATGACCGTGCAAGGTTAAGCGTTGGGGAAGGCGACGCTCAAATATTTGTGATACACCAAATGCTTATCACCGACGAGCAATACGACAGCAGTATTCGCACAAAGATACTTGACGAGCATTTCAATGCCGATTATGCGGTCGCAAGCACTTCAAGAAGCTTTGCGGAGATGCTGGCACAAATGGACAGCGAATATATGCAAAGCAGAGCGGCTGACGTCAAGGACGTTTCAAACAGACTTTTAAGACACATATTAAACTGTGCCGACAAGCTTCCCATACTCAGAGAGAACGCCATTATCTGCACCGGTGACCTTATGCCCTCAGAAACCCTGCTCATGGACAAGACGAAGATAAAGGGCTTCTGCACAAGGTCCGGTTCTGTGAACTCTCATACTGCGATACTTGCGAAAAACCTTGGCATACCTGCCATTGTGAACGTTGGAACGGAGCTTTCTGACGAATACGAGGGCAAGGAAGCCGTCCTTGACGGCTACAGCGGAACGCTTTACATAGAGCCTGACGAGCATACTCTCAGACAGCTTGAATACAAGGAAGCCGTTGAGGGCAGGAAAAAGGAACTTCTCACAAGGCTCAAAGGCAGAAAGAACATCACTCGTGACGGACATGAGATAAAGATATATGCGAATATACTCAACTCTGAGGAGCTTGAATCGGCGGTAAAAAACGACGCAGGTGGGATAGGTCTTTTCAGAACGGAGTTTATGTGCTTTGACAGACCTGCTTTTCCTGACGAGGATTTTCAGTTTTACACCTACCGCAAGGCATTGGAGGCAATGGAGGGTAAAGAGGTCATAATAGGCACTTATGATATCGGTGCAGACAAGATACCTGATTGTGCAGACATGAGTGCTGAGAGAAATCCCTCTATGGGCTGTAGAGGCATACGATTTTGTCTTGAAAGAGAAAGCATATTCAAGACACAGCTAAGGGCGTTATACAGAGCGTCTGTTTACGGACAGCTTTCAATACTTCTGCCTATGGTCATAGACGTGAGCGAGATACTGAGGGTGAAAGAGCTTATCGTGCAGGTCAAGGCAGAGCTTATAAAAGAGGGCAAGAAATTTGCCGACAATGTTAAGCTCGGGGCAATGATAGAAACCCCTGCGGCGGTGATGACAAGCGATATCATAGCCAAGGAGGCGGACTTTTTCAACATCGGCACCAACGACCTTGAGCAGTTCGCTTTCGGTCTTGACCGACAAAACCCATGCTATGACAGGGTATCACCTAAAAATCACAGGGCGATGCTGAGAATGATAAAAATGGTTTGCGACAACGCCCATGCAAACGGCATAAAAGCAGGCATTTGCGGTGAGATAGCAGGCGACCCAACGCTCACAGAGATATTTCTGGAACTTGATGTGGATATGCTGTCGGTAGTTCCGTCAAGGATACTGCCACTGAGAAAGGCGGTAAGGAGCATAAGTCTTAAAGACCCGAAAAAGGCAGAGAATGACCTGAAGCTGTTTTTATAAAAAGAATAATTTTCCTCATTCCATATAGGCGGTGGGATACGTTATCGTGCGTGTTCCACCGCCTTTTTGTTTTGCTTGCAAATACGCTAATAAGGAGAGCGAACTGTTCGCCACTACAGATATTTAAACAAAGAACGTATTTTATCTTATGGTCTGTATGGTTGTCTTATGAAAATCTTAAGCGTTTCTTAAAGCGGTTGACAGTTGGAAAGGGCTATGATAAACTTATATATGCCACTAAAAAATACGTCTGAAAAAGATAAGACACAAGGAGGAGAAACTGTGAAACTAAGAAACATAAACAGAGGTCTGATTCTTGGCGGTGTGCTTGCACTGGGCGTTGTATGCTACTCAGTGTATGATAACAACCAGTTCAAGACTTCCAAGCCTGAGATAGAACAGACCATGAGGGATTATATCGCAGACTTGACAAGTGCAAACGTTGGAAGCAGTGATAAGTTAAAAAGTCAACTGACAGATTTTGTGAATAAGCATTATACTGACTACACCACTTCTGACAATGAGTACGCTTCGTCAAAGTCAGGACTTCTGGAGGAAATAAACCAAGCTGAAGTTGCAGCGCAGGGAGGAGATATCACCTCGGCTGAGTATGACATAAAAGAGATGTCAATAAACAAGAGCGGAGCTGACGGAGCAAAGGTCATTATGATATACAATGTGTGCTATGACGTATCAAAGGGTGACCCGACTTTTCTCACAACCAACGGCATAAACACCATGACAAGCGGCAATTACACAAACGCCGACAACTATAAGCCTAGCACATCTTCATACAAGGCGATTTTCAGTTATGAATATGCTGAATTTTATCTTTTGCGTACCTCTGACGGCTGGAAGATAGCAACGTCCAGCGACTATGGATATGGCGAGGATTACAGCTTTGATGATAACAACAGTGACAGCGTGGCTGATGAAAGCAAAGCTGAGTCTGAGGTAATATCAGACAGCAGTTTGGCAGACAGTGCAGACAGCTCAGGCAGTGAAGAAAATTCCCACAGCGAGGAGGCAGACAGCGTTGAGTGATATTATTCTGAAGATAAAGGGACTTAACAAGACCCTTGGCAAAAAGCAGATACTTCACAGTATCGACATGGAATGTTACGGCGGCGAGGTCTACGGCTTTCTCGGTCCTAACGGTGCAGGAAAGACCACGACTATAAAGATAGCAGTGGGACTTTTACAGCTTGACGAGGGGGAGATATCCATTAACGGAAAGGATATCAGAAAAGACTTTGAGGGCGCAATGGCGAACGTTGGAGGCATTGTTGAAAACCCTGAGATGTATAAATATCTTTCTGGAATGGAAAATCTCCGTCAGTATGCAAGAATGAGAGAGGGAGTAACTGAGGAGCGTATCAAAGAGGTGGTGGAGCTTGTAAGGCTTTCAAACCGCATTAATGACAAGGTGTCGAAATACTCTCTGGGTATGCGTCAGCGTCTTGGCGTTGCACAGGCTATCCTCCACAGACCAAAGCTTCTTATCCTTGACGAGCCTACAAACGGTCTTGACCCGCAGGGCATAAAGGAGCTTCGTGCCATACTCAAAGAGCTTGCTCACAAGGAAGGCACTTGCGTTGTGGTATCGTCACATCTCATGAGCGAAATGGAAATGATGTGCGACAGAGTGGGCATTATCGCAAACGGAAAAATGATAGGCTCATACACAATGGAGGAGCTTATCTCACAGTCTGACAGCTCAATTGCTAAATATGTACTTGAAGTTGACGACCCGCAAAAGGCTATGGGTCTTATAATGCTCGCAGACGAGGGCAAGCACATCGACAAGGAAACAGGTGCAGTTGTCCTTTCTATCCCTGTGGAGATAGAGAAGAAAAAGATAGCCTCGGTGAATAAGACGCTTATCGAGGGCGGAGTTTCACTTTACACTGTTCACCGCAGAGAGAACAAGAAGCTTGAGGACGTATTCATCGAGCTTACAGGAGGAAAGGAAGGGGGCGTACAGATTGGCTAGATTTTTCAGACTTGTGAAAAACGAGTACATAAAGGTTTTCAAAAAGCTATCAACAAAAATAATGATCGTGCTTATAATAATATGTGCGCTTGGACTTTCAGGCATTGCACTTTTTGCAAAGCACAATATGGAGAGCAATAACTATTCAAGCTATGACGCAACTGGTGATTATCAGGAAACCATAGATTGGCTCAAAAACACAAACGGCGACCCTAACGAGATCGCAATGTGGCAGTATCTTATAGACAACGATATCGACAGCGATGATTGGAGATATGATGTACTGTCAGCCATGTTTGCAGACGGCACTGGTGATATGTCAGGGATAAAGAAGTATCTTGACGACAACGATTGGCGTGGCTTCTGTCAATACAGGCTGGATAATGACATACTCACAGAGGGTGAAAAGTGGGAATATCAATACAGATTGGACAAGGATATTTCCTTTGACAAGTCAAACGAGAAGAAAAACGATCTTATCATGACAGTTGCAAACGCAAAAAACACCATTGCGACCATGGGCGACGCAAAGTCTGACGGACAGAACAGCAGAGCAAAGCTGGAGGATAATATAAAACTTGCACTCTATCAGCTTGACAATGATAAGCTCGACAACACAGCAAACCAAATGACGCTGTTTGAAACAAACGAGCCTGAGCAGATAACATTCTGGACAGTGTTCCTCACAAGCACTTCCCTTGTAACGGTAGTCGCACTGCTTGCTATCGTTATCGCAGGTGGCATTGTATCCTCTGAATTTTCACAGGGAACTGTCAAGTTCCTGCTTATAAACCCTGTTAAACGCTGGAAGATACTCATGTCAAAATACTTCACTGTCATCACAGTGGGTTACATAATGCTTTGCATACTTTTCGTTGTGATGATACCTATTACAGGGCTTATGCTCGGCTTTGACGGCTTCTCAACGCCTTATATCTATGTAAGCGGCGGCGAGGTAAAGGAAATGCCTACACTGCTTTATGCGGCAGAGCAATATCTGATGAAAAGCGTTGAAATGGTGGTAATGTCAACACTGGCGTTTGCTATCTCGTCACTTGTAAGAAGCACAGCCCTTGCTATCGGCGTCAGCGTATTCACAATGTGCATAGGCTCAACGGTCACACAGCTTTTGGGTCAGCTTGGACAGGATTGGGCAAGATTCCTTGTGTTCGCAAACACAGACCTTGCTTCTATCTCAAAGGGCTACTCAATATTTGCTCAGCACAGCGTGACCTTTGCCGTAGGCGTTCTTATAGCACACATGGTGGTGTTCCTGCTCACCGCATGGGACGGCTTTACAAAGCGTTCTGTATAAAACAGAATAAAAACATCAAACGGGCGGAGAAATTTCGCTCGTTTTTTGTTGCTGAAAAGGGTAAACAAATGAACAGATTATCATATAAACATAAGATTGACAAGGGTGAATAAATATTGTATAATAGTCGAGTTGATACAGAGATCGTTTTAATGGATATTTTACAGGAGATAGATATATGTTTGAAACTTTAGTTGACGTTTTTCTTGACGCATTAATAGACAGCCTTAAGATCCTGCCTTTTCTGTTCGGAGTTTATCTGCTTATAGAGTATATAGAACATCGTTCTGCCGACAAGCTTGGAAAGGCTCTTAGAAAAATGGGACCTTTTGGTGCGATAGGAGGAAGCATACTTGGAGCAGTGCCCCAGTGCGGATTTTCCGTTGTGGCGTCGAACCTTTACTCAGGCAGGCTCATCACAATGGGAACTCTCATTTCGGTATTCCTTGCCACAAGCGACGAGGCAATACCAATGATGATAGCAAACCCTGCATTTGCCGGCAAGCTTTGGCAGCTTATTCTTATAAAGGTAGCTGTGGCTATAATAGCAGGTGTGCTTGTTGACCTTATCTTAAAGCTTATGGGCAAAAAGCAGGACGAAGAGCCTTTCAAGGAGATATGCGAGGACTGCGACTGCGAACACCACAGTATTTTGCACTCGGCACTTCACCACACTGTAAGCATAATACTTTTTATATTTGCGGTAAACCTTATTCTCGGTGCGGTAATGGAGTTTGCAGGAGAGGACACAGTAAAGACCCTGCTTATGTCTGACAGCATAGTTCAGCCGTTCATAGCAGGAATAATAGGCTTTATCCCGAACTGTGCGGCTTCTGTTGTTCTCACTCAGCTTTATATTGAGGGTGTTGTGAGCTTCGGCTCGCTTATCGCAGGACTTTGCACAGGAGCAGGAGTGGGACTTCTGGTGCTTTTCAAGACCAACAAGCACAACATGAAAGAGAATTTCGCCATAATGGGAATACTTTATGTTTTCGGTGTGGCAGCAGGCTTTGTGGCAAGTCTGTTCTAAAATACGATAGACAGATAAAAGGAGCAATTCGCAATGAACTGCTCCTTTTTGTTTGCAAAAAATCTTCGTATGTATAATGGGCTGTGATAGGCGGACGACCCACGGTCGCACCTACACTACATCATATCCTCAATAAGATAAGGCAGGCTTATGCGGAAGCAAACGCCGCCTTTTTTCATATCGTTTTCTACCTCTATGCTGCCCTCGGAAAGCTCGATTATCCTTTTTACAAGTGCAAGTCCAAGACCGTTGCCCTCTGTTGCACGGGAGCGGTCGCCCTGATAGAACTTATCAAATATCTTCGCCTTTACGTCAGGGGCTATAGACGGACCGTTGTCCCATATCTCCGCCGAAATATTCTTCTCGCTGCGGAAAAGCTTCACGCTTATCTTTCCGCCCTCCGGGGTGAACTTGATAGCGTTGTTGATGATATTCTGCCATATCTGCGCCATAAGCTCCTCACTGCCCACATACATGATATCCTCAAGGTCGATATCAAGGTCGATTTTTTTCTTCGACCACTCAGGTTCAAGCACAAGAAGTATTTTTCTTATCTGCTCGTCAAGAGAAAATCTTGTCTTTTTGCCCACTGTTTTCTGATTTTCAAGCTTTGTGAGCCTCAAAATATTTGACGAAAGCTTTGAAAGCCGTGATGTTTCGTCGATTATTATCTGCGTGTATTCCTCACGCTCCTGCTCGGTTATATCGTCAGATTGCAGAAGCTTTGCAAAGCCCTGTATGGAAGCCAGGGGCGTTTTGAACTCGTGGGAAACGTTTGAGATAAAGTCACCTCTCAGCGTTTCCGTGCCTGCAAGCTCCTCAGCCATTTTGTTAAAGTTCTGCGCAAGTATGCTGTATTCAGGATCAGACGGCTCTCTTACTCTTACCTTAAAATTGCCCTTTGCTATCTCAGCCGCCGCCGCACTAAGATCTCGTATAGGCTGTATAATGCTTCGACTCATGAACGCTGTTATAATAGTACCGATAACGATACAGACCATAAAAGCTATGATGACAACAAGATTTACTACCCAGTAAACGCTGTCGCTTGAAAAGCTGTCTATGATAACGAACTTATCATAGACCTGAGAGATTATAGTTGCGTTAGGCACAACACCCTCTGAGGACACATAATATCCCTTATGCACGATATCTGCAAAATGGTCGTGTACTCTTGAATCGTTTTTATCCACCACTGACAGACTATAGGCTGAATTGTTCACAATGGAAACTATCTCGTCCACAGTAAAACCGCCCTTTTCTTCAAGCTGATCCATTGCCATGGAAAGCTCCACCAACTGCTGTTCGGCATTGCTTTTCATTACAGGACTGCACACCATTACAAGCACTGACACCGATATAGAAGCCGACACCAGCATCACAAAGAAAAACATAAGAGTCAGCTTGAACTGCAAACTTGTTTTATTTTTGGTCTTTTTCTTATCCAAACCCCTCACCCCTCAAGCTTATCCCTCACTGCTTTTTCACAGCCTTATAGCCAAGTCCACGAACCGTGACAATATCGAATGACTCACAGCTTCCGTAACGCTCTCTCAGCCTTTTAACGTGAACGTCAACAGTACGCTCGTCAACGTCCTTATCCATGCCCCAAAGCTCGTCAAGGAGCTGGCGGCGTGTGAATATCTTGTCAGGGTAGCTGAGCAGTTTAAAAAGCAGTTTGAACTCCATTTGCGGTATAGTTTCCGCCGCTCCGCCGTCAACCGCCACACTCATAGCGTCATAATCAAGCACGCAGTTTCCCACAGTAAGAGAATGCTCCGATGCCATTTTTGAACGCCTTAAAAGCGCACCCACACGGAGTATCATCTCATTTATATCAATAGGCTTTACCATATAATCGTCTGTGCCGGCAGAAAAGCCCTCCTGCTTGTCCTCGAAGGTCTCCTTTGCGGTGACCATAAGTATAGGCAGGTTGAAATCAGCCTTTCTGAGCTGTCTTGTAAGCTCATAGCCGTCCATATTCGGCATCATTATATCTGAAATTATAAGGTCTATATTCGTTTTTTCAAGAACGTCCAAAGCCTCCAGACCGTCATTTGCAAGAAAAGTCACATAGCCATGCTGTTTAAGTGCGGCAGACATGAGCTTTCTAAGGCTTGCGTCGTCCTCCACCACAAGTATCTGAAACATAAAATATCCTCCCTCGTAAAAAAATTCCCCAATAATGACATTATAGCTTATAATTGTGAACTGGTGATTAACATTTATTTTTTTCAAAAAACTCTCCGAAATCCCCTGAAAATTCATATTCGGTTCACACAGAACTGGTATTATATAATCACAGCAGAAGATACAAAAAAAGCTTTGGTAATTGGTAAAACTTAAAGTCAGGTTTTTGTCTTCTTTCCCTCTGCGATTCCCCAAGTCGCTGATACATTTCCTCGTCTTTAGGTTTTACCAAATACCAAAGAATCCCTTTCATAATTCTATAAAAAATTAATGCTCATTTCAGCCGATGGAAGTGGGTATTAATTTTTTTTTGCTCTTTTAGATGCGACAAAAAACCGCAGAAGCCATATAAAATGACCTCTGCGGATATTTTTTTACCTTTATTAGCCGTTAGCTGCAAAGCTTTTCACGAAGCTCAGCCGCCTTTCCAAGAAGCGCACAGATGTAGCTGTCCACATCAGGCTTTGCAAATCCACCAAGCGCTGAACCTTTAAGCTTTCGCTGACCTGTTTCTCCGGGGATAACAAAGTTATCACCGTTCTTTTTCTTTTCGATAGCCGACTCCAGCATATAGATCTCGCTGGTTATGGTGTCGATATATTTTAATGTATCAAGCTTATCATAGCCGCCAAAAAAACACGTTTTCAGACTATCCATTATTCTTCCCCCTGCCTTACTGCTGTTTTGTACAGCAATTGTTATCAAAGCCTACAATCTTTATTTGATTTAATTATATCACAAATACTTAGCTTTGTCAATAGGTTTGAAAATGAATGTTCACAGTTAAGTAATTTTATATGAATTTTCGTGGCGTTTTATGTTGAATCATTATAGATATAAAAAAACGCAGCCCTTGCAGACTGCGTTTTTACGTTATATAAGTCTTTTTATTATAGTGATGTTGTTGTATCTTGAAAAATACTCAACATTTGAAATAACGATACCAGTGTCAGTGTTCTGGGCGTGTACCATTTTGCCGTCGCCGATATAGATAGCAACGTGGTAAATGCTCGAGATCGACGCTCCGCCAAAGAAGATAACGTCGCCCTTCTTCATGTTGTTATATGAAACTGTAGTGCCGTATAAAGCCTGCGAAGCCGCATAGTGCGGAAGATTTATTCCCACCTGTGCGAACGAGAGCATCACAAGACCCGAACAATCCGTTGCACCAAACTGTGAACCGCCCCATACATACGCTCCGCCCACCATGCTTTTGGCATATGAAACAACAGTGTCTATTTTAGAACTGCTTGAATAATCAGGCTTAGGCGCAGGCGCTGCTGTTGTGGTAGTGGTCTTTTTGCTTGTTTCAGGCTTTGGCTTAGCTGTTTCCTGCGGAGTTGTGGTAGTCTGAGCCGTAGTTTCGTCAGGCTTTTCCGTCTGAGCCGGCTTCTTCGTGGTAGTGGTCTTTTCACCGCTGTTGCCACTCTTTTTGGTGGTGGTAGTCTTTTTCTTGGTGGTGGTCGTAGTCGTGGTGGTATCCGCCTTTGAGGACACCTCCGAATACTTATTGTCCACCTGCTGTGACTTATTTTCAAGGTCGCTCTTATCGTTCTTTATCTGCTCGATAAGCTTGCCCGACTCCTGCTCCATTTTCAGAAGCTCCGCCTGCTCGCCCGCCAAAGTTTTCTGCTCCTTGGCATATTCCTCAGCCTTTGCTTTGAGCTGTTTTATCTGCTCATCAAGCTCCGCCTTGGTCTTTTCAAGCTTTTTATACTGATCCAAAAGCTCGTTAAGCTCGTCATTATCGTGCTTTGCAACTCTCGTCACAAGCTCTATCCTCATAAGAATGTCATAAAAATCAGATGAATTTATCAGCACGTTCGTGTACGAATCTGCTCCTCCTGCAACATACATTGCACGAATACGCTCCATAAAATCGTCCTTGCCCTCGTTTATTGCAGTTTCCTGCAAGTCAAGGCTGTGCTGAGTGTCAAGCTGTTTGCCGTCAAGCTCTGCCATTTGATCTTCAAGCTCAGAGGAATATTTCTCTGAATTTGCTATTTTTTTCTGTATGGATTTATATTTTTTCTTTATAGCCTCAAGGTTGTCCTGCTCGTCGGCAAGCTTTTTGTCAGCGTCAGCTATCTGCTTGTCAAGCTCCTGCTGTTGCTTTTTTAGCTCTTCAAGCTGACTGCTGTATGTATCGTTATCCGCCAAAGCGATATCACTTACGCTTCCGTCAGAAAAACCAAAGGCGGCAAAAGCTATGCACAGAGCCATACAGCCTGCGGCTATTCTTTTCATGGGGTAAATTTTTTTCATAATATCAGTTCTCCAAAATATGAGCGTATTATATATTTCTCACGCTGTAACGTTTATGTAGTCCCTTTTATTATAACGCAAAACCCCGTTCTTGTCAAGAAATCGACCGCTAAAAGCCGTATTTTCGGCATTTTAAGACAATTCGCCGCACATATTTTGTGCGTTATTGCACCTATTCTCCTCCGAACATCTCACCCAAGGTCTTTCCTATAAGCTCGCCTGTATACTGTGCCTGAGTGATAGAATTGCCGTGGCTTCCCACCTCTATAAGAAGCGAGCCGGTGGTCAAGTCCTGATTATAGTGGCGATAGTCAAACAGAATAGGACGTGTAAGCCCCTGCCAATCGCTCTCCAAAGCCGACTGCAAGGCACAGGCGAAGTGAAAATTCTTAATATAGTCAGGCATACCCATAGTGCCGTCATCACACCCTGATATTATCATAAGCTGAGCCGCTTCCCTGCCCTCTATCTCCGCCACAGGTGCGAGCCTTGTGCCGTCCTCACGTTCTATGCCGTCACGGTGAACGTCAAGACATACCTTTATAGAGGGGTACTCCTCCAATATCTGTTTTACCGCCATTCGGCTTGAATCGTAAGAGCCGTCATAGCTGGGATAATCATGCACAAGTGTATCGTGGATATACGCAATGCCTGCTTTGTCAAGCTGTTCGCATATCTTGTCCCCTACCGACAGCATATTCATTTCAGGGTCGGTGGTCTTACAGGAAAAGGAGCTGTCATAGTGGTCTTTGTCTGTGGGCTCAAAGCTTTCCGTGGCGTGGGTATGATAAATAAGTATCTGCGGCTCAGAGGAATTTCCGTCTATTTGAAAATCATACGGCTTTGAGCTTTCCTCGTAAAGCTCATCATTTGAAAGCTCAGTGCAGTTTCTCACCTGACCGCCGCCGTCAAGGTCGAAATACTGCTCGCCGTCATATCTGCCGTAGGTGTATTTTTCTATAACACCGTCATTTCCCTCCATGCTTGCAGGGTATGGTATCTTGTCCGTCACGTCCTGAGCAGGCAAAGGGCTTGGCACTTCTGCGCTTACAGAGGGCGTTTGCTTCTCCTGTGGCGCCATATCCATATCCCATATACTGTGCTTTGACACCACTGCCGCTTCAAGTTTACTTGGATATGCGGTCTGCGCAGTTGCTTTGCTATCATCATCAGCGGAAAAATAAGGCTTGTATTCTCCCATAGCCACCCCTGCCGCCACAGCCGCCACCCTGCCGAACCTGCTTGCAGATCTTGCATAAAGCCATATCCCCGTGGGCATAACGAACGCCACAATTATAACTGCAACACAACGCAGGCAGACTTTCTTTATATCCAATGCTGTCACTCCCATATACATCTTAGTATTATAATGTATATGCAGGACGAGCCGTCATATTACCTGCCCAGCTTCACCTTAACAGGCTTGCCCACTGTCATAGAGTCATGGGTCACGTTGCAGTCATAGCATAGTATCTTCACGCCCTTTCGGGAAGCTTTCTCCAAAGCCTCTCCGAACTCAGGGTGAGTATCATAATTTGGCGTGAAATATTTCACATCGCTCATCTGAACGAGTATCATTATATAAGACTCATACCCCTCATCAAGGCAGTGAGAAAGCTCCTCTATATGCTTCACCCCACGGAGGGTAGGAGCGTCAGGGAAAAGCACAACGCCGTCTTTCTCCAGCGTACAGCCCTTTACCTCCATGAAGATCTTCCTATCCTGCGACTCTAAGTAAAAATCAAAGCGTGAATTGCCGTATTTCTTTTCGGGATAGACCGAGAAGCTCTCGCCAAAAGGCATTTTTTCTCTCAGCCACTCCCCTACCGCCTTATTCGGGGCTTGGCTGTCCATGTTTATGAGCCTGTCACCTTTTTCCACTGCAACAAGGTCAAAAGCGGTCTTTCTCGATTCGCTGTCTGAATGTTCAAGCCAAACTGTACACCCCTCAATCAAAAGCTCTTTGCATCTGCCCGTATTTTTCACATGGCAGACCTCGGCTTTGCCGTCTATCTCAACGTTGGCGATAAACCTGTTCGGCCTTGATAGAAATTTGCCTTTATGTATATTATCGTATCTCATAATTTGCTCCTTTTATTCTTACTATTCACATTATATCACAAATATGTTTGATTATAAATACCTAAATCATGCTTTCTTAGCTTTGCTGATTTGTGGTTCGATACGAAAAGGGAAAAATATTTCACAAAATCTATTGACGTTATTTGTGAAATATGTTATAGTTTTGAGTATAGGTTATATAACAATAATAATTTATTAAAATTTTAGAAAGAGGTATTTATAATGAAAAAAATAACTGCACTTCTCGTTTCACTTATAATGTCATGCGCAGTAATGGCAGGCTGTTCTGACAGCAGTTCTTCAAGCTCATCAAAAGCAGACAGCAGCACATCAAAGGCAGAAACAAGCGCAGCCGCTGGCGAGTCAACTGCTTCAGAAGCAGGCACAGCCAAAAATCTCGAGGATACTCTCACAGCGCAGTATACAAAGAAGATACAGGGCGAGAGCCTTGCTATCGACATGACAGTGGCAAGCGAATATGACAATTCATCAGCTGTTGTTGAGATAGCAGGCGGCAATATGCACATGAAAATGAACTTTATGGGCGTGGATATGGACATCTATAATATCGACGGAGTTATGTACACACTTGACAGCGAGTCAAAAACGTATTACACTGTTGATATGGAAGAATCTATCGACGATTTCAAGAGTGAGATAGGCTACGGCATTAACGACAGCTACAAGTTCATAAGCTCTGAAACAACTGACGACGGTCTTATCTGCGAAACTTTTGAAAGCACAGAAGATCCTGATATCGAGCTTGAATCAGGCGTAACTCTCGACACAAGCGATTCTGACGATTATTCTTTCACAACAACATTCAAGTATTACTTCAATGCTGACACAAAGGATATTGTTAAGATAGAAACTATCTCTGACGGCTCAACGACTACTGTTACAGTAAACTCATTCACAACTGAAAACGTTGAAGTCAAGCTCCCTGACGATTTTGACAGTTGGACAGAGCAGTCTTTCGATAAGGACACTGAAGATATCCCTTATGATGCTGAACTCGATGTTGAGTCAGGCGCTGAGTCAGCCGAGTGATTCTTGTCATTTTTCGGAGGCAAAATATTATGAACAAGAAAATGGTAACTATTATTGCAGCTTTGGCAATGTGTACAGCAATGGCAGGCTGCACTGAGAGCGATACTGCAAGCTCTTCAAAGGCTGAAACAACTACTACAACAACGGCTGCCGCAGAGTCTGCCGCTCCTGCTGAAAGCAACGCTGACAGCACTCCCGCAAATGTAGGCACAACGGATTATGACGTTGACGGTGATTTCAGAGCTTTCGAGCAGATGAAAGACAAGTATGAGGGCAACTATCTTGCGAACCTTACAGGTCAGATGTCAAACAACGGCACAAAGTATACTATCTGCATAAAGGACGGCAAGGCTTATCAGGCACTCACAGTTCAGGGCATGAAGTCATACACAGTTTGCCCTGGCGACGGAAAGCTTTACAACGTTTCAGAAGGCACGACCACCTACAGCATTGAGGACGACGACGGAAATCAGTGGAAGTCAGCCGACATACTTTTCGGTGCGACCCTCGATTTTGACCACGCATATATTGACACAACAACAAACGTTGTTCAAGAGTATTATAACCTCGACAGCAGTGTTTCAGGCGGTGAGGGTCAGATAGTTTACGGCTTTGACGGAGCTACATATGACCTTAAGCAGGTAGTTCTGCTCCCAGATGGTGCTGACGAATCAGGCGCAGTTTATTTCACTGTAGATTCCATGGGCGAAGCAGACGACAGCCTGCTTGCTGTTCCTGATCTTTCTGCTTATACAAAAGAATAATTTTATCTGATCTTTTTCCAACATCGGGCGGACAGACCACTGCGGTCTGCCCGCCTTTTTGCATTTTCAGCAAAGTGTTGTGCAATATGACGGAAAAGAAGTTCAAATATTTTTGAAATTTGTGAGAAAAATAGTCTTAAACCCCTTGACAAAATCGTCAAAAGGGTATAAACTATACTTAGCACTCGAGAAGAAAGAGTGCTAACACTTAAATACAATAAGTGCTAACAAGAAGAACGGGTGGTGAGCAAATGGACGACCGCAAGCTGAAAATACTTTCAGCGGTAGTCAATGAATATATCGTAACAGGCGAGCCTGTAGGCTCAAAGGCGATAATGGCTCACGTCAAAGCGTCCTCAGCGACCATAAGAAATGAAATGGCAGAGCTTGAGAAGCAAGGCTATCTCGAACAGCCACACACCTCCGCAGGCAGGATACCAACATATAAAGGCTACAGGCTTTATGTTGACCAGCTCATGGAGCAAAACCAGCTGACAGCAAATGAAAAGAAGATGCTGGATTCAATGATACCGCAGGAATATGTCACAGAGGAAGACCTTGTGAACAAGGCTTCAATGGCATTGGCGGATCTTACGAAATGTGCGGCGGTGGTCGCAAACGCAACGCCAAAGTTCTCGCTTATCTCAAAGGTAGAGGTAATACCTACAGGAAAGAGAATGTACGTTATTTTGATGATAACGTCCAACGGCTCTATTAAGAATAAGGTTTGCCGATTGGAGTTCGACCTCAGTCAGGATCAGCTTGAGTTTTTTGATAACTTCGTAAAGGAAAATCTCAACGGCGTGCCTATCGACAGTCTTTCGGACGCTTATCTTGAAAAGCTCACAGAAGCAATGGGAACGTACATGATGACCCTTTCACCGCTTGTTTCCGAGATAATGAAGATGACAAAGGAAATGAGCAGCGTGTCTATCAAAGGTCAGAGTAATCTTCTCACTTGCAAGGACTTCAACCAAAATGAGATAATAAGCTTTCTCGATAATCAGAAGGAGCTTAAAGGATTTATAGACGAAACGTTCTCAGGGCTTCACGTTATGTTCTCCCCTGAGCGTGACGGGTTTGTTATCCACAACTCCTCTATTATAACAGCTCCGTTCTCAAAGGACGGCAAGACAGCAGGTGCGCTGGGGCTTATAGGTCCTATGAGGCTCGACTATGCGAAGTTTATCCCATATCTCGAGTATTTCACAGGAAAGATATCGGAAATGATATCCGAAAAGCCACAAGAGCAAAACAAAGAAGATGACGAAAATGAATAAAAAGAAAGGCAGGCGGCGTAAATTGAGTAAGGAAACTGAAAAGGACACCGAGCTTGAAAAAGAGGAAAACACCTCTGCTGAAAGCGAAGAAGTAAAAGAAGCGGCGGATACCGCAGAAAATGCCACTGAGGATACAGAGAAAAAGGCGGAGGAGAGCGAAACAGAAAAGCTGAAAAAAGAGCTTGCCGAAGCAAATGATAAGTATCTCAGGCTTATGGCTGAGTATGATAACTTCAGAAAAAGAAGCGCAAAGGAAAGACTGGAGCTTACAGACACAGCAAAGGGAAATGTGATAAACGGCTTCCTGCCGGTGTTTGACAACTTTGAAAGAGCGTTAGGCACAGAAACTCAGGACGCAGTTTATAAACAGGGCGTTGAAATGATATTCAATCAGTTCAGCGACGCTCTGAAAAAGCTCAACGTTGAGGTCATGGAACTTGCGGGCAAGGAATTTGACCCGAACGTTGCAACGGCGGTCAGCACAGTCGATGACCCTGACCTGGGTGAAAACATCGTGGCGCAGGTGCTTCAAAACGGCTACACCATAGGCGGCAAGGTAATAAGACACGCAATGGTAATAGTAGCAAACCCATAAACAAAGACATCGGGACTAAAGGTCTTGATATAAATTAAGTAAATTTTGAAAGGACTTGATCTTATGAGCAAAATCATCGGTATAGATTTAGGTACAACAAACTCTTGTGTAGCAGTTATGGAAGGCGGCGAAGCCGTTGTTATCCCTAACAGCGAGGGTGCAAGAACAACTCCGTCAGTAGTTGGCGTTTCAAAGAACGGCGACAGACTTATCGGTCAGGTAGCAAAAAGACAGGCTGTTACAAACTATGACAACACTGTAATTTCTATCAAGAGACATATGGGCTCTGACTACAAGGCTCACATGGGTGGCAAGGATTACACTCCACAGGAAATTTCAGCTATGATACTCCAGAAGCTGAAAGCTGACGCAGAAGCTTATCTGGGCGAAAAGGTAACAGAGGCCGTTATCACAGTTCCTGCTTACTTCACAGACGCACAAAGACAGGCTACTAAGGACGCAGGTCAGATCGCAGGTCTGACAGTAAAGAGAATCATCAATGAGCCAACAGCCGCTGCACTTTCTTACGGTATCGATAAGGAAGAGGATCAGAAGGTCATGGTTTACGACCTTGGCGGCGGTACATTCGATGTATCTATCATCGAAATGGGCGACGGTGTTACAGAAGTTCTTGCTACAGCAGGTAACAACCACCTGGGCGGCGACGACTTCGACCAGAGAATTATCGACTGGATGATCGCAGAGTTCAAGAAGACTGAGGGTGTTGACCTCTCAGGTGATAAAATGGCAATGCAAAGACTCAAGGAAGCTGCTGAGAAGGCTAAGATAGAGCTTTCTTCTACTGCTTCATCAACTATCTCTCTCCCATTCATCACAGCAGACGCTACAGGTCCAAAGCATCTTGAAATGACACTTACACAGGCTAAGTTCAACGAAATGACAGCAGACCTTGTTGAATCAACAATGGGACCAGTTCGTCAGGCACTTTCAGACTCAGGTCTGTCAGCTAACGACCTTCAGAAGGTTCTTATGGTCGGCGGTTCTTCAAGAATACCAGCCGTTCAGGAAGCTGTTAAGAAATTCCTTGGCAAAGAGCCATTCAAGGGCATCAACCCAGATGAGTGCGTAGCACTTGGTGCTGCATATCAGGGCGGCGTACTTGCAGGCGATGTTAAGGACGGTCTGCTCCTCCTCGATGTAACTCCACTGTCACTTGGTCTTGAAACAATGGGCGGTATCTGCACAAAGATCATCGAGAGAAACACAACTATCCCTACAAAGAAGTCACAGATATTCTCAACTGCCGCTGATAATCAGTCAGCTGTTGATATCAACGTACTTCAGGGTGAGCGTGAGTTCGCTAAGGACAACAAACAGCTCGGTATGTTCAGACTTGACGGAATCGCTCCTGCTCCAAGAGGTGTTCCACAGATCGAGGTAACATTCGATATCGACGCTAACGGTATTGTACACGTTTCCGCTAAGGATCTTGGCACAGGCAAGGAGCAGAACATCACGATCACTTCTTCAACAAATATGTCTAAGGACGATATAGATAAGGCTGTCAAGGAAGCTGAGGCATATGCAGCAGAGGACGCTAAGAAGAAAGAGGACGTTGACGCAAGAAACGCTGCTGATCAGCTTTGCTTCCAGGCTGAAAAGTCACTGGGCGAGTTCGGTGACAAGGTAGACGCTGCTGACAAGTCAGCTTGTCAGGCTAAGATAGACGCTCTTAAGGAAGCCCTCAAGGGTACTGATATCGAGGCTATCAAGGCTAAGCACAAGGAGCTTGAGGAAACATTCCAGGGCGTTGCAACTAAGGTATATCAGCAGGCTGCACAGGCACAGCAGGCAGCAGGCGGTGCCGCAGGCTTTGACCCTAACAACATGGGCGGAGCAAATGGCGGCAGCAACGGCGGCGCTTCAAACAACGGTGGCGACGACGTTATAGACGCTGAATTTACTGACGCAGAATAAATCATAACGGCTGCCTCTGCTCCGATTTTCCGAGCAGGGGCTATTGCCGTATTAAAAGGCTGTGTGAAAAGCGTGAAAGGACTATACTTACAAAAAGGAGGCAAGCCCATGCCCCAAGACTTTCACGATCTGCAGCTTACAGAGCATGGGCGTTTATATGGCTGAAAAAAGAGATTACTATGAAGTGCTTGGCGTTTCTAAAACTGCCACAGACGATGAATTAAAAAAGGCATTCCGTAAGCTTGCAAAGCAGTATCACCCTGACCTTCACCCCGGCGACAAAGAGTGCGAGGAGAAGTTCAAGGAAGTAAATGAAGCTTATGAGGTGCTTTCAGATAAAGATAAAAGAGCAAGATATGACCAGTTTGGTCACGCAGGCGTAGACCCGAACTACGGTGCAGGCGGTGGAGCAGGTGCAGGAGGCTTCGGCGGATTTGGCGATATGGGCGATATTTTCGATTCCATTTTCGGTGGATTTGGCGGAGGCTTTGGTGGCGGACGTTCTGCTAACCCTAACGCACCAAGACGTGGCGAGGATATAAGAGCGAACGTTGTTCTTGACTTCATGGAAGCCTGCAAGGGCAAGACCGTGAAACTTCGCATAAACAGAGCCGAAAAATGTCCTGACTGTCACGGCACAGGCGCAGCCGCAGGCTCTTCGCCTAAGACCTGTCCTGACTGCCACGGCACTGGTACAGTAAGGATAACACAGAGAACGCCTTTCGGAAACATCGCTCAGACCACGACTTGCAGTCGCTGTGGCGGTAAGGGTCAGATAATCGACAACCCTTGCCATACCTGCAACGGTCAGGGCAGAGTAAAGAAGGTATCTGAAAAGGAGATAAACGTTCCTGCTGGCATCGACGATGGTCAGACACTTAGAGTAGGCGGTGAGGGCAACTGCGGTATAAACGGAGGTCCTAACGGCGACCTGCACATCAACATTACAGTTCGACCTGACCCTATTTTCGAGCGTGACGGCTATGACGTGTGGACAGAGATACCGCTTACTTATGCACAGGCTACTCTCGGTGACGAGATAACAGTTCCTACAGTTGACGGCAAGGTAAAATACACAGTGCCAGAGGGTACACAGACAGGCACAGTGTTCCGCCTGAGAGGCAAGGGCATAAAGAAGGTAAACAGAAACGACCACGGCGACCACTACGTTCGTGTAACAGTTGAAGTTCCACGCAATCTGACCAAAGAGCAGAAAGAAAAGCTCCGTGACTACGAAAAGTCCCTCGGTGAAAAGAACTACGCAAAGCGCAAAACATTCTTTGACAAGCTCAAAGACAAATTCAAATAACAGAAAAAGGAGAACGGCACAAAGCTGTTCTCCTTTTTGTTTGCAATAAAAAATGCCGCAGGAAGACCCACGGCAATTATCATCTTATCAAGCCATACCTGTGTGCTTTTTGATAGCCGCAAAGGACTCCGCACTGATAACGTGTTCCATACGGCAAGCGTCCTCTACTGCAACTTTCTCGTCAACACCAAGCTTTATGAGCCACTGTGAAAGCAACGTATGACGCTCATACATTTTCTCGGCTATCTCCAAGCCCTTGTCTGTCAAACGAATATAACCGTCCTTGTCAACAGTTATATAGCCGTTCTCACGGAGATTTTTCATCGCCACACTTACGCTCGGCTTTGAAAACTCAAGTTCGTTTACTATATCTATGCTTCTTACCTCGCCTTTGCCCTTGCGCTGGCTGAGAATAAGTATCGTTTCGAGATAATTTTCAGCTGATTCTCTTATCTGCATTATAACGTCCCTCCCTAGAACAAGTTTGTCATCAGGTCATTACGACTATTATATCACATTTCAAACTGCATTTCAAGTGCAAGCACGCTTTTTCAGCGATTTTGATAAACTTTACATCAATGAATTGTGTTGATATACAAAGGCACTGCTCACAAAAAGCAGTGCCTTTAAAGCTGTCTGTTATTTACTGTATACCGCACTCCTCATAGTCTTTCCACTTTTCGGCATACTCCTTATCCTCAAAATATTTGTATACAAAAAGCGCAGTTGACGCAACAACAAGTATCATCGCACCCATTAAAGTCCAGAACGACTTTTTTCTTGAATAGTTTGACATAACAAAACTTCCTTTCTTTCGCAATAGCATACAAAAACTTGCGGCTATCGCTCATAGCTTTGTTATAATTATACTACACAATGCTCTTTCTGTCAATTATTTTCACAGGATTTTCAGATATATTTTTCCGAGTAAAAGTGCAGAAATTCCTCAAGGCAAAGCCCTCCTGCGGCAATGATACGAGCGGCTTCAACGCCCACATAACGATAATGCCACGGCTCAAAATCAATGCCGGTCATCTGCTCTTTAAGGCGAGGATAGCGGAGAATAAAGCCAAAATCAGCGGCATTTGCACAAAGCCACCGTGATTCAGGCGTCTTGTAAAAATCCTCGCTCACATCATTGTCACCCTCTCTGCCGAGATCCACAGCAAGCCCTGTGTTGTGTTCGCTTGACCCTGGGAGAGCGAGAGTTCTGCCCACCTTTTCCACAGCCTTTTCATAACTCAGACCGCCCCACATTTCGTGAGATACTTCACGCTCCCAAAGCATCTGCTGATATTCAAAAGAGCGATAGGCGGAAATAATTTTTAGCTTTATGCCGTCAGCTTCCGCCTTTTTGAGCAGAAGCCTGAGCCTGTTTCCTGCCTGAGATTCCATAAACTTGCCGTTCACCTCTGTCAACTCCACACGATCGTAAAATCCCATATCTATGGGATTGAATTTATCCACAAGCATAAGATAATCCATATACTGACCTCCTTGTCCTGATGGGGAGAAATGTTTTAACTTAGTATATGCAGATGTGTGTGGAGAGTATACACGCTGAATGAGGAATGATGAGTGAGGAGTGAGGAATGAGGAGTGAGGAATGAGGAATTGGCATAGCAGACCAAAGTTGTACACAAGCATGAGGTAAAAATAAAGCAACGAGCGTAGCGATTTTGCGGCACAATAAACTAGCCCGAATGATCTGTAGGGGCTGGCGCCCTCGACAGCCCGCTCGGAGGAGTAATGCTGTGATTGCCATATCCTTAATGCCAAATTATTTTTGGGTGACATTGTGTGATATTTTTCAACAATTCAACGGGCGAGAAATATCGGCCTGTCGCATTTCTGCAAAGCAGAAATTGCATCGCTCCCCTACACATTTCAAAAAGCGGTGCAAAATTACATCATATCACAAAATGCCCGTCACGGCGAGTGACCTATATCCAGCACCCGTCAACTCTGACGACCTGCCCGTGAATGTAATCTGCTCCCTCTCCACTGAGAAAACGCACAACATTCGCCACATCTCTCGGCTTGCCTATCCTGCCTGCCGGTATGTCATCAACTATCACACGAACATCTTCATCCGTCAGCTCGCCGTTCATTTTCGTGTCTATCATTCCGCAGGATACGCAGTTCACCCTTATACCGCTTATAGCAACTTCCCTCGCCAACGCCTTCGTAAATCCTATAAGCCCAGCCTTTGCCGCCGAGTATGCAACCTCGCAGGAAGCTCCCTTTTCGCCCCATACTGAGGTTATATTTATCACATTTCCACTGTGTTCCCTTATCATCTCAGGAAGCACCGCCCTGCTCATACGCATTGCGCCAAGCAGATTCACGTTCATCATCTCGCATAGCTTCTCGTCAGTCATGTCAGTGAAAAGCTCTATATCCGCTGTGCCTGCGTTGTTTACAAGAAGCGTAACAAAGCCAAAACTGTCCCTGACTTCCGCCACGCATTTATCTATACTGTCCTTGTCACCAATGTCGCAGTAAAAAACCTCTGCACATAAGCCACGCTCTTTAAGCTCAGATACCAAAGCTTCCGCCGCTGCCCTGCCATTCTTGTAGCATACAGCCACCTGCCAGCCGTCCTCAGCAAGCACCCTGCATATCTCCGAGCCTATCCCACCAGAGCCACCTGTTACCAATGCTGTCTTTTTCATAAAAATACCCCCGCAGATCATGATATACTGTAATTATATCACACCTGCGGAGGTTTTTCAATGGCTACTTTTCGTTCTCGTCTACCCATTTTCTCGCCCAGCCTGCATTCTGCTCCTGACGATTGTATACTCTGCCGTTCGGCGCAGTGTAATTGTCCGTCACAACATATTCTTGACCTGCCGAGATAACGTCATGGGGCTTGTATACCTTTGTGCCGTCTGAATCCTGCGGGAAACGGCTCTTGTCACGCTTTTTCATGGCTATCACTCTCCTTTTTATGTTATTATCCTGCCCGAAGCTTTTGTGATTATCAGATGAAAAATCTGCATAACAGTTGAAAATATCACGATAACGTGGTATAATCATCTTATACTATTTTTATCGGGAGTATTAAAATGGAAAAATACAACAAACAAAAAGCTATACTCACCGCACTGCTGAAATGGGTAGAAACAGAGTTCTTCGGAATTTTCGTATTTCTCTTTTTTATCGCAGTTGCAAAGCCTTTCGGTGCATTGGCAAATATAATTTTCGGTCTTACAGGACTTCTCACAGTGGTCTGCCTTATGGCTGACTTTGGTCTGAAACAGGGAGAGGAAGCCAGAAATAAGGTCACATTCCACGGTGAAAAGGATTGCCCTAACTATGGCTTCACACTTGGTCTTATTGCAAGCATACCATGCTACATAACAATGATACTGCTGATGATATCAAAATTCAGCGGCTCGTTCAACTTCATGCCTGCCTATAAGCTTCTCGACGCCTGCTTCTATCCTCTTATAGATTGGGCTGCCCACTCTGCCGACGTGAAAAATATGTCCCCATTTGTTTTCATCATGACCGCCATATTCCCACTACTCTATCCATTTGCCACATGGATAGGCTTCAAAATATCCTACAAGCAGATAGACGTAAAAGAGCGTGTGGTCTACAAGCACAAATAAAATCAAGCCTGCCGTATCAGTCCGATACGACAGGCTTTTATCTTTTTATCGAAAAAACTCTACACATTAAACTATTTCATTACTGAAAATCTATCTCTATATCTTTTAGCGTCACATAGTTTACTCCATTGCAGTTTTTATCGCTTGCAGTGTTTGCGATAAGCGTTATCTTTGCCGTGCCTTTCACATAGTCGGCACCAATATCCGTCTTGTAGTCATACGTGTAGCTCTCTCCGGCTTTGAGCAAAGTGTTCATGGTGTTTCTGTCGCCGCTTTCGCCATAGCTCGTGGAATTGCCCTTACTGTCCTCTGTGGTGATATACTGGTCAGTCGTGAAGTCAAGCACCATGTCTTTGTCCCAGTTGTTTGTGTAGGTAATATGGCTTATGAACTCGCCTCCGCTTACCTCATAGGAGTATTTCGCCGTGAGCCTGCCGTCCTTTGTTGTAAAGGTATTGTCCCCAACGTCCTCAAAATAGTCGATATATCCAATATCAACTTCGTCGGCCATATCAGAATCGTCCTTGGCGACAGAAGTCACTGCTTTCTCACTAGGGTCAACATCGCCAGCGACCTCAGCGTTTTTCTTTTCGTCAGTGTATTCGCAGTTCTCATTGAGCCAGTTTTCAAGCTTTTCTGCCTTTTCACCGCCTATATCAAATTTTAATATATCTCCTGCAAAAAGCTGAACATACAGATCTCCGTTAGCAGTAAAATAAGCCGTACCGTTGACGTCAAGTCTTTCTACATAGAAACTTATTGTTATTCCGCCCTCAATGTAATATTCATCATCATTTGTTACCGACAAATTAATATCAGGGTCGCTCTCATAAGCATCTCCCTCATAGACCGCATTGTATGAACCATTATCGTCCTTTAACAGGTCAAGCAGATTTGAGAGGTCAATATTAGTATACTTTCTGAGCCCGCCCATTCCTGCATCATTGTAAGCATAGTCCACATGAGCCGTTTTTTCAAGACTTACGTCATTTATTATGTCATCAAGGGTCATATCGACTTTGTAATCAGGTGAGTATTTCCAATCATCATACCACGCCACAGAGCCGTCATCAAAGACCACCGCCAGATAAACGCTTGGTGACAAGTCCTTTATTGAATAAATATCCGCTTTTGTTGTTTCCTTTTTGTTTGTCTCATAGTTTTCCGTTTCAAGAGTCATGGTGGTGAGCTTGCTGTCAAGAAAAGACTTATCAACATGTCCCATTGAAACATATTCCACATCGTTATATTCAAACGTCTCATATTTTGCATTCATTGCATATTCGTCCCAAGGAACTCTATATGACACTGTTGCTTCCTCGTCTGCCATCTGCTGGTCAGCCGCAGACTTTGCCTTTATATCTTTGTCCGATCTGCCTGCAAACATCATAACACCCGTCGCCGCAGCGATAACACCGCAAGCCGCCACAGCCGCCCACTTTGTCCATATGTTTTTTATCTTTACGCCGCTGCCGCTCTGTCTGCATTCTTCAATGTAATGCTCGTCAGCATTTTCCAAAGCCTTGAAAATATCCTCTCCTGTTGTTTTCATAAAAGAACTCCCTCCTTTTCAAGCAAAGCCTTTAACTTATTTCTGCTTCTGAAAAGGCTCGCCTTAACTGTGTTCAGGTTCATAGCATACTTTTTTGATATCTCTTTTATAGGCGTTGCAAACCAGTATCGCTGGAGAAATATATTTCTGTCTCTCTCCTGCAACTCACCAAGAAATTCGTTTATAAGCCCCTCAAGATGTCTGCCGTCGCAAAGACTCTCGGTGGTGTCCTTGTCAGGTATGCACTCGTCAAGCTCCTCCAAGACCGCCGCTATCTCACCTTTTCCACGCTTTGCGGCCTTGGACGCGCGATATCTGTCAAATGCGATATTTCTTGTTATCCGCCCGAAAAATGCCGACAGCATTCTGGGTTTCTGTGGCGGAATGGAGTTCCATGCCCTGAGCCAAGTTTCGTTCACGCACTCCTCCGTGTCCTCCCTGACTCCAAGAATATTGTAGCCCACAGAATAACAGTATCCGCCGTATTTCATATCCGATTGTGAAATAGCCTGCTGATCTCTGCTTTCATAAAGCTCAATTATCCTGCTGTCCTCCATTTTTCCGCCCCCTTACATTTAAGCAACACCTCACAAGGCACGCCTAACTTCATTGAAAGTCCTTTCACCTATAATGACGAGATATCCGCCAAAAGGTTTTATGAAAACATAAAATAATTATAACATATGATAAAAAATTATGCAACACAAAAACGACGTCCCACATCACTATGGAAACGCCGTTTATATGAAGAATGATTTTATGACAACTCGTTAAGAAGATCCATGTACAATTCGTTGTAATCTGTTCTGTTATCCTTCAGGAATGCGATAGCCGCACGAGGGTGGCGGTTGAGCGCACCTGTGAGCATATAAGGCACGTCATAGCCCCACTGTGAACCCTTTGCCCTCTCCTCAGCAACGTACTTTTCAACAAATTTCAGTGTAGGAGTAAGCTTGTAGTTAGGGTTTCTCAGGAAGCTGAGCATCTGCTCCATAAAGCAGTTTCCTGCACCTCTGCCCATTCCGCTCATTGTAGCGTCCGCAAAGCTTGCGCCGTGAGAAATGCTCTCGATAGTGTTTGCAAAAGCGAGCTGCTGATTGTTGTGCATATGAACGCCCACCTTTTTGCCACTAGCCTCAGCCACCTCGCAATACTGCGCAGTAAGTCTTCTCACCTGCTCAGGGAAAAGTGAGCCGTAGCTGTCAACAAGATAGATAACGTCAACAGGGCTTTTTGCCACAAGGTCAAGAGCCTGTGCGATATCGTCCTCACGGCTTGCAGAAACAGCCATGATGTTGATAGTAGTTTCATAGCCCATGTCGTGGCAGTAATTTATCATCTCCAGCGCACCAGGCATCTGATGAGTATATGTTGCGATCCTTATCATGTCGATAACGCTCTCGCTTTTTGGCAGGATATCTTTCTTGAAATCACATCTGCCAACGTCAGCCATAACAGAAAGTTTCAGAGGGCTGTCATTCTCGCCCACGATAGCTCTGATATCCTCCTCATCACAGAACTTCCACTTACCGAACCCATTGACGTCAAAAAGCTCCTTAGAAGCCTTGTAGCCGAACTCCATGTATTCAACGCCTGATTTTATGTTAGTTTTATAGAGTTCTTTTACAAACTCGTCTGAAAATCCAAAATTATTTACAAGTCCTCCGTCACGGATAGTTGCGTCCAGAAGCTTTATATCAGGACGATATGACATAAGGTCACCTTTCTGATTTATCGTCTTTGCCTGATTTGCCATTGCCATTACTTCCTTTCCAAAAACAGACCCTTACCATGTCTGTATAAATTCATCGCTTTAAAGGCTTTATGCTTTTAAGCTTTTATGTATTAAAGTATAACACTATTTTTCTTCCCTGTCAATAGCCCCAAAGCCCTTTAAACACATTTTTTACATTTTAATAATATTTCTCGTCATTTTACACCTAACTTTTATATACTTCTCCCTATGAAGCTTCTGCCCATTTGTAAAATTCGCCGAAAAATCATCATACGACTTGACAAAATAACCCCCTCAGAGCCACGCTCCAAGGGGGTTTTATCTTTCTGTTCTCTATTAATCCATGACCGCATTAGCAAGCATAAGCTTGATACGGTTCTCCTGATTGACCTTTGTCGCACCCGGGTCATAGTCGATAGCGACTATGTTTGCGTCCGGATAAGCCTGCTTGATAGTTCTTGACATACCCTTTGCAACAATATGGTTAGGCAGACAGCCGAATGGCTGAGTGCAGATTATGTTCTTTGTGCCTGTTTCTGCAAGAGCCGCCATTTCCGCAGTGATAAGCCAGCCCTCGCCCATTTTTACACCCTGACTGATGTACTTATCAGCACACTTTCTAAGGTGTTCAAAATCATGAGGCGGCTGGAAAATGCCCTGCTCGTTGATGACCTTTATCTGCTGCTTCTGGAACTTGTAAAGCACATCATAACCAATGCCGTACATAAGGGTGCGGCTGGTTTTCTTGTCATAAAGCTTCTCGTCATTTATAGCGTCCGACGCACAGTAAAGCACGAAGTCCAACAGTCCCGGCACATTAGGCTCACAGCCCTCAGACAGCAGGAAATCGTTCAGATGATTGTTTGCCAGAGGCGAATACTTAACGTATATCTCGCCCACGATACCGACCTTAGGCTTCTTCTCCTTTGTCCTTGGAAGCGCCGCAAAGTCTTTGAGCATAGCGTTGTAAATGCTCTTTGTGTGCATATATCTGCTCGGGGTAGCAAACAGCTTTCCAAGCCTGTGCTGCCACCTTGCCAAAAGCTCGTCCGTAGAATTTTTCTCTATCTCGTAAGGCTTGCACTGATTGTACAAAAGCATGAGCATATCACCGTAAAGCACAGCATAAATAAGCTTCATTGCAATGGCAGGGGTGATATCTATGGAAGCGTCCTTTTCAAGTCCGCTGAAATTCAGCGACAGAACAGGCACTTCAGGGAACTGCGTTGACAGCGCCTTTCTTATAAGGTGGATATAGTTTGAAGCACGACAGCCACCGCCCGTCTGCGACATAAGCAGAGCCGTGTGTTCAAGGTCATACTTGCCGCTTTTGAGAGCGTCCATAAACTGTCCGATAACAAGAAGCGCAGGATAGCAAGCGTCATTATGTGTGTTTTTAAGTCCCTCGTCTATAACGTTTCGTGAGCAGTTTTGCAAAAGCTCCATGTTATAGCCGTATTTTTTGTATATCGCCATGATAAGCTTGAAGTGTATAGGAAGCATATCAGGTATAAGTATAGTGTATTCCTCACGTCTTGACTTGTCAAAATAAGACCTTTTTACTCTGTCCGAGCCTGCGTGTTTTATCTCCTTTTCAGCCATTACATTGCCTCCTTGTCCATTTTCTTCTCAGCATTTGCGCTGGCTTCTTTTTCCTCCAGTGCCGCCGCCAATGACCTGAGTCTTATCTTAGCCGCACCGAGATTCGTTATCTCGTCTATCTTTAGCTGAGTGTAAAGCTTGCCCTTTTCTTCAAGTATAGCTCTCACCTCGTCTGTTGTAACAGCGTCGATACCACAGCCGAATGATACCAGCTGAACGAGCTGCATATCATCATTCTCGCATACATACTCTGCCGCTCTGTAAAGCCTTGAATGATAAGTCCACTGATTGAGTACGTCAAGGGCAGGTGTATCCACTTTCATCGCCACGCTGTCCTCGGTAATAACAGCAAAGCCAAGGGAAGCGATAAGCTTATGTATTCCGTGGTTTATCTCAGGATCGATGTGGTAAGGTCTGCCTGCCAGAACGATTATTTTCTGACCCTTCGCCCTTGCCTCAGCGATTATCTCCTGTGCCTTAGCCTCGATATCCCTATGGTATCTCACCTGCTCAGAATAAGCCTTGTTAAGCACTCCAAGCACCTGCTTTGCAGTGATGTTATACTTTGAAAGCGCTCTTGCCATTGCCTTTGCAACGTGCTTTTTGATGTTTATGTCAAGATAAGGCATGATGAAATTGTCATCATTCAGCTTGTCATTGTTAGCCTTTAGAAGCTCAGGATAATAAGCAACGACAGGACAGTTATAGTGATTGTCCGACTGACCCTCGTCAGCATTGTAGCTCATGCAAGGATAGAATATAAAGTCCACGCCCTTGTCAAGGAGGCTCTCTATATGACCGTGACAAAGCTTTGCAGGATAACATACCGTATCAGACGGAATAGTTTGCTGACCCTTGTAATATGTATCTCTCGTTGACTCCTCAGACAGTACCACCTCAAAGCCAAGGCTTGTGAGCAGTGTTGAGAAAAACGGCATAAGGTCATAATAAGACAGCGCAAGCGGCAGACCTACCTTTGCAATAGGCTTTGCAGGCTTGTTGTCAGCATAAGAGAGTATCTTGTTATACTTATACTCTATCATGTTTTCCGTTCTGTCGGTTATCTTTATGCCTGCACCCTTTTCACAGCGGTTTCCGGAAGTAAATCTTCTGCCGTCATTAAATCTTATTATAGTAAGGTTACAGTGCGCACCACAGCCACCGCACTGAACGGCTCTTGAATTGTAAGCAAATTCTTCAAGCTGAGCCTTTGTAAGAACGCCTGACTTGCCGTCCCTGCCCTGAGATTTTTCTTTTGCGAAAAGCGCACAGCCGAACGCACCCATAAGTCCCGCAATGGCAGGTCTTATAACGTTTCTGCCAAGCTCCATTTCAAATGACCTTAGCACAGCGTCGTTAAGGAACGTTCCGCCCTGAACGACTATATTCTTGCCAAGCTCGTCAATAGACTTGGCTCTTATTACCTTGTAAACTGCGTTCTTGATGATAGACGAAGAAAGTCCTGCAGAGATATCCTCAACGGAAGCTCCGTCCTTTTGCGCCTGCTTTACAGATGAGTTCATGAACACTGTACATCTTGAGCCCAGTTCCACAGGTGCTTTTGCAAACAGACCGAGCCTTGCAAACTCTGCAATGTCATATCCCATTGCACCTGCAAAAGTCTGAATGAACGAGCCACAGCCTGATGAACAAGCCTCGTTGAGCATAATGCTGTCGATAGCGTTATTTTTTATCTTGAAGCACTTGATATCCTGTCCGCCGATGTCGATGATAAAATCAACGTCAGGACAGAAATAAGCCGCCGCCTTATAGTGCGCAACAGTTTCAACTATACCATAGTCAACGCCCAGACCTGCCTTTATAAGATCCTCACCGTAGCCTGTTACCGCAGACGCCCTGATGTTAAGCTCAGGGGTAGCAAGACTGTAGATCTCCTCAAGCTTTGAAGCGATTATATCCAGCGGCTGACCCTTGTTTGAGCAGTAGTGCTGATAAAGAAGCTTTCCGTCAGGTGTGATAAGCACAAGCTTTGTGGTTGTCGAGCCTGCGTCTATGCCAAGATAAGCGTCGCCCCTGTAAGTTCTGATGTCTTCATATTTAAGGTCAGACTTCTTGTGTCTTTCCACGAAAGCATTATATTCCTCACGGCTTGCAAACAGTGGCTTGCCTACCACGATATTGTCAGTAGCCTTTGCGTTCACTATCTTGTCAAGGGCTTCGTCTATAGTCATTTCCTCAGCAAGAGTGTCAGCATGAAGTGCCGCACCGAAAGCCATATAGCAGGAAGAATTTTCAGGAAGTATAGCGTGTTCCTCGTCAAGGTTCAAAGTAGTTCTGAATGCCTTTCTCAGTGCACTGAGATATGTAAGCGGACCGCCAAGGAAAAGCACCTGACCGCCGATCTTTCTGCCCTGCGCCAGACCCGAAACTGTCTGGTCAACAACAGCCTGAAAGATAGACGCAGATATGTCCTCTTTTCTCGCGCCCTGATTAAGAAGCGGCTGAATATCAGACTTTGCGAAAACACCACATCTTGAAGCGATAGGATAAGTCTTTTCAGCCTTAAGAGCAAGGTCGTTCATCTCGTCAGGGGTAACGCCCAAAAGTCCTGCCATCTGGTCGATAAAAGCACCTGTGCCACCTGCGCAAGAGCCGTTCATACGCTGTTCAACGCCCCCTGTGAGGAAGATTATCTTAGCGTCCTCACCGCCAAGCTCAACCACAACGTCAGCCTTTGGATACTTCTTGTTTACAGCGATAAAAGCAGAAAAGACCTCCTGCACGAAAGAGATCCCACTTGCCTCAGCGATGCCAAGACCTGCCGAGCCTGTTATTGCTATCTTGAACTTGTCATCAGGATAAAGCTCTCTGATAGTGCGAAGCTGCTCAGCCACCGTTTCCCTTACCTTTGAAAAGTGTCTTTCATATTTGTTATAAATAAACTCGCCCTCGTCAAGAATTACCGTCTTGACCGTGGTCGAACCTACGTCTATGCCTAAATCATAAATCTTGCCCATAGTAAAAACCTCACTGATTCTCGTTTATACACTCTTAGTTATTATATCACACTTTTTCGCAAATTACAAGCTTTTTATATTAACAAATATGTATCTGAAAACTACCTATAAAGCTAAAACGGGCGAACACTGTTCGCCCCTACAATGCAACTATTACAATGTATGGCAAAATGCGTTCGCCCGTAAATATTCATTTTTTATCTATGCTTATTCCTGCTCTAAAAGGCAATCAGTAAGATTAAGGTCATAGAGATTGTTGTAGGTAGGCTGCTGAACAGGCTCACCTGCAAGTCTGTAGAACTGCTCTGAGCCGTACTTCTTGATGAAGTTTGTGGTGTGGCAATTTATTTTCAGCTCCTCGATAAACTTCTTCATAACATTGCTGTCAGCGCCATAAGCATTCTCAAGGAAGTCAAAAGCATATTTCAGACCATTCATAGACTGCTGTGTAACGTTGTTTGCGCCATGGAGCAGATTGTTGAAGGAGTTCTGCAAAATAACAGTACAGCGGTTTTTGTTATCTCTTCCCTCGTTGGTACACTTATCAAGATAAGCTTCCAGATTGTGGAGTATCCAGTGCTGGATCTTCTTGTTAGACGGCGAGATGTTTCTTGCTCTTACCGCCTTGTCAAGGCTCTTGTTGCAGTCCATGATGTGTTCACTGATTATCTGACGGCATGAAAGACCATTGTTTATTTTCACAAGGATATCTTCCATTCTCGGGTGGATAAGTCTTATCATCTTCTCCATTTGGATACAGCTTCTCATTGTGTATGTGATGCCGTCCATAAGCAGATTCATAAGAGCCACAGCTTCCTCAGTGCCTGCCGCTCTTGCGTCAGCAATGTTCTGAGCAGTTATGCCGCCCTCGAGGATAGCGTCAACGTCATATTTCTCACGATAGTAGTTGAATCTGTCATAATATTCCGCAAAGCCCTTTGAGAACTCTGGGTTCTGTACATACTGAGCAGCCAGAGCGTGGTCAACAAGGATACCGCTCTCCTCATAAAGCTGCATCATTTCAGAAAGGTCCTCCCAGCCACGGGCAGTAACAAAGCGGTAGTTGTTCTTATCGCTTGCGTCTACCATATAATAATGGTCAGGGTGAAGCTCAAGATATGATATGATAGCTGGGTGAACGCCTGCATAGTAAGCATATTCTTTCCAAACGTCGAAATCAGGCTGACACTCGACCCTCTTAACACGGTCGAGAGTAACGATATCGAACTCAGAAACAGACTTGTTGAACTCAGGCGGGTTACCTGCTGTAACAACTACCCAACCTGCCGGAACCTGATGAAGTCCGAAAACCTTATACTGCAAGAACTGGAGCATTGCAGGAGCAAGGGACTCGGAAACGCAGTTGATCTCATCGAGGAAGAGAATACCCTCTTTAATGCCAGTGGCTTCGATAGTGTCATAAAGAGTAGCCACGATCTCACTCATCGTGTACTCGGATATCTGCACGTCAGCACCGGTGTAGTTTCTATGTACAATAACAGGCAGACCGAGGGCAGACTCTCTTGTGTGGTGGGACATCGAGTAGGTAACAAGGTTTACGCCAGTCTCCTGAGCTATCTGCTCCATGATAGCGGTCTTACCGATACCAGGCGCGCCAAGCAGGAACACAGGTCTCTGATGTTCTATGCTAATTCGGTAATCGCCAAATTCGTCTTTAATGAGATAGGCTTGTATTGCATTAAGTATCTGTTGTTTTGCTTCTTTAATATTCATAATCATTTCTCCTCAGTGCAGTCTGAAACTGTGAACAAAAAAGCACTGCACAATTAAATAATCTTACCATTTTATTATAGACTATCTCCAATTTAAAGTCAATAGTCATCACAAGTTTTGTCAGCTTACACAAACAATTGAAAATATTTTAGTTATTCTGTATCAAAGTCATAAAATTTAACTGTTAAAATATTGATATCAGAACAGAATTTTCAACAGACTTTTAAGTTTTTTCAAACGTTTTCGCCCATATCCAGCCGACCTCATAACCTCACTGCTCACTTGGTTTTGACATCTCCCAAACAATGTGCTATAATAATAAGATATAAAATTTTTCTCTCGGAGGTCTGATCTATGCTTTATGAAATAAAAAATGATAAACTCTCTATCTCAGCCGACACTTTCGGTGCTGAGCTTCACTCTATCAAACTGGACGGCAAAGAATATCTCTGGCAATGCGGTGACGCTTGGAAACGCTACGCTCCTATCCTCTTCCCGTTCATATGCTCCCCTAAAGACCGCACCTACAAGGCAGGCGGTCAGGAATATCACATGACAGCAAACCACGGCTTCGCCCGTGACAGCGAATTTGCTTTCTCAGGCAGCACAAAAAATTCACTGAGCTTTCTCCTAAAAGATAATGACGTGACACTTGCTCAATACCCATACCACTTTGAGCTTGAAGTCACCTACTCCATAAAAGGTTCAAAAGTCACCGTCACAAATACAGTAAAGAACACTGATGAAAAGGCTATGTACTTCTATCTCGGCGGTCACCCTGCTTTTATCTGCGATATCCAAGGTGGCAAATGCACAGTTGAGTACGAGAAAAACGAGCATATCGTTCAGCCTATCCCAAACGGCGAGAGGACTATCCTTGACGGTGAAAAGACTATCACTCTCACAAGAGAGCTTTTCGACTATGACGTTATCATGAAAGACCACCCTGCTTCAAAGGCTGTCACCCTGAAAAAGTCTGACGGCGGTTTCGTAAAGCTGTCATTCCCACACTCTGACTGCATTGCAGTATGGACTTCCACAGGCAACCCTGACGCTCAGTTTATCTGCCTTGAGCCTTGGACTAGCGTGCCTGTTTACGAGGACGACGCTTTTGAGGATATTGAAAACAAGCCTCACGCTATCAAGCTTGCACCTGAAGCTGTTTACACCTACAGCTACACCGTGGAGGTGGGCTGATGAGAGCGGTAATACAGAGGGTCACAAGTGCAAAAGTTGAGGTCGAGGGCAAGGTCACAGGCGAGATAGGAAAGGGCTTTCTGATACTTTTCGGAGTAGGTCAGGAGGACACTGAGGCTGACTGCGACAAGCTTGCAGACAAGATATCAAAGCTTCGCATTTTCGCTGACGAGAACGACAAGACAAATCTTTCTATAAACGATGTTGGCGGAGATATTCTTTGCGTTTCACAGTTCACCCTTTATGCAGATTGTCACCACGGCAACCGCCCGTCATTTATCTATGCAGGCAAACCTGATGAAGCCAACAGACTTTATGAATACTTCTGCAAGGTCTGCGGTGAGAAAATTACAGGCAAGGTAGAAAAGGGCGTTTTCGGTGCAGACATGAAAGTTTCACTGCTCAATGACGGTCCTTTTACTATCATTCTTGAATGCAGAAACGGAGAGATAATCCCATGAACATACAGATATTCGGCAAGTCAAAATCCTTTGACACAAAAAAGGCCGAGCGTTATTTCAAAGAGCGTGGCATAAAGTTCCAATTTGTTGACCTGCCTACAAAAGGGCTTAGCAAGGGCGAGCTTAACTCAGTGCTTGCGGCTGTTGGCGATATTGACAAGCTTATCGACCCAAAGGCAAAGGGAGAGCAGGCAATGCTCATAAAATATCTTGGAAGCACCGAGGAAAAGATAGAAAAGCTTCTTGACTATCCCGAGCTTTTTGCCGCACCTATCGTAAGAAACGGCAAGAAAGCCACAGTAGGCTTCTGCCCAGAGGTATGGAAAGGCTGGGAATAGCCCTAGATGAAAAAACTGTGAAAATTGCCGATATTCGTTGAAAGAAGCTTGAAAGTGTGGTATAATACCATATGGAAGAGTATTTTCAGAAAGAGATGTTTTAAATGGTAATTGATTTTCACGTTCACGCCTTTAATCCAAAGGTAGCGGAAAAGGCTGTTGAAAAGCTTCAGGCTTGCAGTGGAATAACTCCTTTCACAAGAGGCACTGCTGAGGAAACCATACAGCGTTTTGACGAATGGGGCATTGACAAGGGCGTGCTGTTATCAGTGGCAACAAAACCTACTCAGCAGAGAGTTATAAACGATTGGTGTGCCCAACAAGACGGCGGAAGGTTTATAAGCTTTGGTGGAATACACCCTGACGCTGAGGACTATGAGCAGGAGATAGCCCACATAAAGGAGCTTGGACTTCACGGCATAAAGCTTCACCCTGATTATCAGGGCTTTATGATAGATGATGAGCGCATGGACAAGATATATGACGCCATTGAAAGAGCTGACCTGCCTGTTATATTCCATTCGGGCTATGACTGCGTTTCCCCTGACCTTATCCACTCCACACCTGAGAGGGCGCTGAACATGATAAAAAAGCACCCTAAACTCAAAGTCATTCTTGCACATCTTGGTGCAAACATGATGTGGGAGCAGGTGCGTGACGTTTTGGCAGGAGTTGACGGTGAAGTTTATTTTGACACCGCTTTTACAAGTATGTGTCCTGACGAGCTTATGCAGGCTATCGTTGAAAAGCATGGGGCTGACAGGATACTTTTTGCAAGCGACTGCCCTTGGGACAGTTCCTACCTTATAAAAGAAAAGATACTGCGCTTGAACATTTCCGAGGATAACAAAGATAAAATTCTCGGCGGCAACGCAGAAAGACTTCTTGGCTTAAAATAAAATTGTGTAAATTCTGAAAAGAGGATATAAAAAATGAGATCAAAACTGCTTGTGGCTGTGCTGGCTTGTTCTGCGGTTTTCGGGCTTGCGTCATGTGGGGCAATGCTTCCAGAAAGCTCCTCCGAAACGGAGACCACCACGGGTACTGCCGCCCAGAGAGTTATAGAGACCACAAAGACCGCCACAATGGGCGACGATTATGATGAGGACGATGAGGATTACGAGGGCTACACCACCACCACTTCTGTGACGGCGGGCACACTTGAAAACCCAGACGTAAGCATTGACGAGGGCTACGACCCTGACATAATCGCAACGGCAACAAAGAGGACGACCACCACAACAACCACAACATCTGCCGAAACAAAGGCGACTAAAAAGACCACCACCACAAAGTTCAAAAAGGACGCACTTTTCCCTTTGGGTGATGATGTGAAATACCCTGATTCTATCCCATTTCTTGTAAAGTCAGACACCTCTTATCTTAATCTCAGATACGGTCCGTCAAAGAAATATGACGTGATAGAAAAGATACCTGACGGCAAGACCATAAACGGCTACGGCGAGAGAACAGACGGCGACGGAAATATATGGGTATATGTAAAATACAACGATAAAAGCGGCTGGGTAATGAAAGAGCTTCTCAGCGGCACTGAATAAACGGAGGACAAATAATGGACAGCTTCAAGGAACAGATAGTTCGCAAGATTCCCACAAAGAACGATAAGATACAGAAAATTTTCATCATGATAGCAAGCGTGGCACTTGCCGCACTGTGCTTTATCTTCCCTTTCGGCACGCAGTTTTCTGTAATAGGCATTTTTCTTGCCGCTGCCGCACTTTATGGCGGTTATTATCTTACAACAAAACTCGATGTGGAGTATGAATACATTTTCACAAACGGAGAAATAGACGTTGACAAGATAACAGCTCAGCGTTCAAGAAAGCGCCTTATCACATTCCGCTGTGGAAGCGCCACAGATTTCGGCATTGCTGACGGGAATTTCTCTGTACCTGAGGGCGCAACACAAGTTCTTGCCTGCGCTTGTGACGATAGCCTTACAGACTACTACATAACATTCAACCACAAAAATCTCGGGCTTACAACTGTTATATTCACACCTGATGACGATATGCTGGAGCTTATGAAGCCTGCGCTTCCGAGAACACTGAGGAAATAAAAATGAAAATATTTGTCGGAACTGATCTCATTGAGATCGAACGCATAAAAAAAAGCTGTCAGAGCCGACGTTTCTGTGAAAGGGTTTACTCCGAAAAGGAGCTGACCCTTTTTTCACAGAAGAAAAACCCATACGAATCCATGGCGGCGAATTGGGCGGCTAAGGAAAGCTTTGCAAAGGCTTTAGGCACGGGGGTGGAGGGTTTCGCCTTGAACGAGGTGTCATGCTTGCGTGACGAGCTTGGCTGTCCTTATCTGGAGCTTACAGGGAATGCGCTTTTGGCGGCTGAAAATAGGGGGCTGACCTTTGCGGTGTCACTTTCCCACATTAAGGATATCGCTTCGGCAGTGGTGATAGCTTATGAAAAGGAGGATAAAAATGGATAGGATATTGACAGTGGAGCAAATGACATTTTGCGAGCATGAGGCTGAAAAATATGGAGTGAGCCTTGCTCAGCTTATGGACAATGCGGCAAAACAGCTTGCGGAGGTCATTGCGAGCAACTCGTCTGCGTCTTCAAAGATAGTGCTTCTTATTGGCAAGGGAAACAATGGCGGCGACGGACTTGTGGCGGCAAATTTACTTGCGGAACAAGGTCTCAAGCCTGCGGTGGTCCTATGCTGCGGTGAGCCTGACACTGGCCTCTCCTCGGCAGCGTATGCTAGGCTTGATAAGAGCGTAGAGGTGCTGAAAGCTGAAAATGCGCTGGATTTTATCGAGGGTGCAGATGTGCTTGTGGACTGCATTTTCGGAACGGGTTTTCATGGCAGTTTGCGTGAAAAAATCCTGCCAGTGTTCAGAACTTGTGAAAAATGTGAAGGCATGAAGATAGCCTGCGACCTGCCGTCGGGAGTCAATGCACGGAATGGTCAGGCTGACAAGTTGTCGTTCAAGGCTGACGTGACAGTGACCTTTCATCGTGGTAAGCTGGGTATTTATTTACAGCCTGCGGTGGACTTTTGCGGTGAAATTCTGGTAAAAGATATCGGTATTGACGAGCGTTGCGAGAATACCCTATCCCCTGTTATAACGCCTTTTGACGTGGTAAAAGCAAGGGCTGCACTGCCTTTTAGACCTGCTGACGGACACAAGGGCACGTTCGGCAAGGTGGTGAGCGTGGCAGGCTCGGAGAGCTATATAGGTGCGGCAGGGCTTTCAGCAATGGCGGCAATGCGAACAGGCGTGGGACTTTTTGAGCTTTGCACTGCAAAAAGCGTAGTCAACTCCCTGTCGGCTGGTATGTATGAATGTACATACTCGGCAATGAAAACCGACAAGGACGGATTTATGGTGGCTGAAAATGCGGAGACGATACTGAAAAAGTGCAAAAAGGCAAGCTGTTTGCTGATAGGCTGTGGGCTTGGTCACACGGCTCAGACCGAGAAGCTTGTGGCGGAGCTTACCAAAAATGCGGAGATACCCATAGTTTTGGACGCTGACGGAATAAATTCACTTTGTCCGAATATAGATGTACTGTTGAAGAAGAAAAGTACAGTTATCCTCACCCCTCACCCTGCCGAGCTTGCAAGGCTTTGTGGTGTGACGGTAGGCGAGGTCATGTCGGACAGACTTGGGTTTGCATATAGGCTGTCGGAAAAATATGGCGTGACAGTGCTTGCGAAGTCGGCTGACACCTTTGCTGTGGACGGTGGAAAAGTTTATCTTTGCACCGAAGGCACAACTGCGCTTGCAAAGGGTGGCTCAGGGGATATGCTTGCAGGCATCGTTTCCTCCTATGTAGCTCAGGGGTGCAACGCTCTCGATGCGGCGGCACTTGGGTCGTTCACACTTGGCTCGGCGGCTCTGCTTGCAGGATACAAAAGATCTGAGCGTGGAATCATTGCAAGAGATGTTATTGACGCTTTGCCACGATTTTTGTATGACCTTGAAAACGCCGACTAGGCTGTACTAAAAACAAAGACCTTCTTCTTATGAAGAGGGTCTTTTTTAATGGAGGGCAAAATGAAAAGAACAAAGGCATTTTTTCTAACGATTTTGGCGGTAATAGGCTTATGCTCATGCGGTGAAAGCAGCGAAGTCAAACCCGTAAAGCTGGCAGAGGATTACAAGACCCCGGCTGAGTTCACCATTGACGGCACGGAATACGTTGCAAGCTTCACCCGTGGGGGCGCAGATATGTGGGAGTGTGAGATAACTGCGCCAGAAACTGTCAGCAGTATGGTGATAACCTGCTCAGGAGAAAGCGCACGACTTGAATACAAGGGTTTGACCTACGAAACTGACCGAGGGAACATACCCGAAAGCTCTGCTGTCACAATGACTGCCGCTGTGCTTGACAAGCTTATTTCGCAGAAAGGCGTAACGTATCTCAAAAATGACAAGGGAGATATCACCGCCACGGGTCAGATAAAAGGGCAGGATTTTTCGGCTAAAATCAAAGGTGGAAAGGTAAAAAGCTTGGAGATATCAGGGGAGGTAAGCGTAAAATTCACATAAAAAAAGGTGCAGAGAAAATCTGCACCTTTCTTATGTATGGAAATAAATTATTTACCAAAGTTTGCGCAAGCGATAACGTTACCGTCCTCGTCCTCAAATCTGAGGTCAGCAATGTAGAAATCAGCCTGGTTTGGAATGCCCCATCTCATAAGTGAAACATACTGTGGTTCAGTTGAGTTTACAAATGTAGCGCCGTCCTTGATACCAGGTCTCATTGTAAGCTCATAGGAACCCCACTCAGAAGTCCACTCAGCCTCGCCGAAGTCATAGAGGTCATTCCAGCTGTTTTCGCCTTCACCTGTTGTAGGCTGTGTAACGAATGCGCCCATGAAGTTACCAGGAACAAGTGAAGAAACTCCATCGTCACCAGTGAACTCGCCAACTGCCTTTGTAACTACGTCAGCCTTAATTGTGAAGATCTTCTCAAGATCAGCCTCGTGACCCTCAAAGAACTTCTCCATGTGGAACTTGATCTTAGGGATCTTGTAGTTGCCCTGATCGTCCTGATCGAGAACCTCGACCTTGAGCATTGGAACGCCTGCAAGCTCCTCAACAGAGAGGTTTACATGAGACTCATCGTTCTCGTAATCCTTCTCAGCGAAAGGTTCAACGATAGAAGCAACGTCCATATCCTTCTTGAAATATACAGAAGCCTCCTCATAGTTCTTCAGAGTAGCTGGCATTTCGGAAATATCCTTTGCAGCCTCACCCTCAGACTCTGTGCCGGAAGAGGCTGTTGAATCAGCTGTTGACTCAGGAGCGGCTGTTGTAGTAGCCTCTGTTGTTGTAGCAGCTGTAGTTGTTGTTGTAGTAGTTTTTGCCTCAGCCTTTGATGAAGAAGAATCATCAGAGCTGCCGCAAGAAGCGAACATAGCACTTGTAAGTGTAAGTGCAAGAGCGCAAGCTAAAAACTTTTTCATTTTAATAACCTCCGTTTAATTGTCATGCTATACACATAGCCTGACCTATATTTACTTTTGTATTATAACACAATCGTCACATATTTTCAATATACTATTTGCACAATTTAAGCGCATGATTTCATATGTTTTGCACAGAAATCGTTTACAAATTAGTGCAGGTTACACAAACGAACAAAAAAACAGAGCTTCCCGAATGACAGAAAGCTCTGTATAAATTCACTTATTCAAGTGTGTTATCTGTGAGAGATTACTTTCTCTTAGAGATAACGATAGCTGCACCAGCAAGTGCTACGCCAGCGAGTGCAAGACCAGCTGTTGCGCCTGTAGCTGCTACGTTGTCAGAAGCTGCTGCTGAAGAAGTAGCTGCTGTGCTTGTTGTGCCAGCCTTTGAAGATGTAGCTGCTGTTGAAGTAGCTGCTGCAGAAGATGTCTTAGAATCGTCCTTCTTGGAGTCAGTCTTAGAATCTGTGCCTGAAGCTGTTGAATCAGTTTTAGAGCTTGACTCCTCAGCTACTGGCTTCTTCTGAACTTCCTTCTTGTCCTTGTTAGAACCAGCCTCGTAGATAGCATTGCCGTCAGCGCCAAGAACCTTAACGCCTACAACGTCGATGCCCTTGAGGTCAGCTGCCCAGTTGTTGATACCAACTGCTGCATAACCCTTTTCCTCATCGTCAACTGCGTCAAAGAGAGGTGTATCGCCCTTGTATTCAAGAACGTATGTACCTTCCTCGTCTGTTGTGTAGCAGAGTGTGTCCTTTGGCTTATCATCTTCAACCCAAGAGCCGCCAGCCCAATCCTTAGCGTTCCAGCCGTTCTTTTTGTCGTTGAAGTTGATGGATCCGCCGCCGCCGATCGTGTTCCAGTCGTTGTTGTCAACCTTGATAGTGAAAGATGCACCGTAAACAGCTGTGATATCAGAGATACCGTCCTTAACTACGTTGCCCTCAGACTCATCGCCTCTAAAGAAAATTGCGAAAAGGTCATCCTGTGACTGTCTGCCGATTGCAAGAAGGTCATCGCTTACGTTGAGCTTTGTGCCTGCTGCAGATGCTGGGATCATTGCCATAGAAGCTACGATAGCTGCTGCTGACATACCAGCGAGAATCTTAGAAATTTTCATCGTTAATCTCCTCCATATGAATATAGTTTTATGAATTGTCATTCAATTCTAGTCTTATTATAGCAGACTTTCTCCCTAAAATCAAGGGGTTTTCACTTTTTTTATTCCAAAAAGTGTTGAAATTTCTAACAATATTGTCACACTTCTTTTGTGCATTAATCACAGAAAACGTTATCATTCCTTGTGTTTTACAACTAATTTCCTTTTAACGGTCATTAAAACGCTGCAAGAACTGCTTGGTTCTTTCGTTTTGCGTCTGACCGAAAACTTCCTCCGGAGTACCCTCCTCCACGATATAGCCGTCGTCCATAAAAATAACATGGTTTGCCACATCACGGGCGAATGCCATTTCATGGGTGACGATGACCATGGTCATTTTCTCTTTTGCAAGCTCTTTTATTACCTTTAAGATCTCTCCTGTAAGTTCAGGGTCAAGTGCGGAGGTCGGCTCGTCAAAGAAAAGTATCTGCGGTTTCAGTGCCAGTGCTCTTGCGATAGAAACACGCTGCTGCTGACCGCCTGAAAGCTCACAGGGATAGGACTTGCCCTTAGTTTCAAGACCCATTTTTTTCAAAAGCTCCTCACAGTTGGCTCTAGCCTCCGCCTTTGACTGTTTGAGAACGTGAACAGGAGCCTCGATTATATTCTGCTCCACCGAAAAGTGCGGAAAAAGGTTGAAATTCTGGAACACAAGACCTATTTTCAGGCGGATATCCCTGAGGGTCTTAGAGGGTGCATACACCGCCTTGCCGTTTTCCGTGTGGAACATATTCACGCCGTCAACGTTTATCTCTCCGCCGTCTGCTTTTTCAAGCTGGTTTATACAGCGCAGAAGCGTTGATTTGCCGCTGCCTGACGGACCTATTATTGCGACTACCTCGCCCACCTCAACGTTAAAAGAAATATCTTTGAGTACCTTAAGGCTGTCAAAGCTTTTAGAAATATTTTTCACTTCAAGAATAGCCATATGAGTTCTCCTTATTTATAATAGTCGAATTTCTTTTCGATAACGGCAAATGCCACCGTCACGATAGCGTTGAGTACGAAATAGAATGCGCCTGCAATAAAAAGCGGTGTTATTGAGCTGTACAGATTCATCTGCTGTTTTGCCTTCATTGTTATCTCAGCGAATGCGATAACGTTTGCTAGAGAGGTATCCTTTACAAGGACGATGACCTCATTCGATGTGGCAGGGATAACACGCTTTGTGACCTGCGGCAGGATTATTCTAAAAAATGTCTGCATTTTCGTCATGCCGAGCATTGAAGCCGCTTCGTACTGTCCCTTTGGGATAGCCTCGATACCGCCTCTGAAAATCTCTGCGAAATACGCCGCATAGTTAAGGACAAATGCCGTAACAAGGGCGATAAACATATAGTTCTCGTTGTTTTTTATATTGGTGAGCACGTCATATACGCCGCCTGTCTTGCCCTGCTTTGCAGCACTTGCGATAATAAGCGGTACTGCATAGTAGATAGCGATTATCTGAAGCATAAGCGGTGTGCCACGCATGACAAGTATATAGAGATTTGTCAGCCACGAGATAGGCTTGAAGCGGCATTTTTTCAGCATTGTCACAAGCACTCCCACAGGTATTGAAAGCACGATGGTCCATGCGAAAAGCTTCAGTGTATTAGGCAGGAACTCCAGCAGGATCTCCGTGACCTTTTTTACTTCCTCAAAAGTCATAAATATTCATTCCTTAACAAAATATTACGATAACACGTCACCGTATCAGCGTATTAATACATTATACTACATATTTTGCGACTTGTCAAACAATTTAGTGAGGAATGGTTGAATGAGGAATGAGGAATGAGGAGTGAGGAATGAAGGAATCGCCTGCGGCGATGATTTTTTCATTGCAAACTGCGTTCGCACAATTAACTCACCAATGGTCTTATTAACTTACCTCTTGGAGTATCTCAAACCACAGCTATGCTAATTCCTCATTCCTAATTCCTCATTTGTCATTCCTCACTCCTCACTCCTCACTTCAAATCAGTTCTCTTCGTTTTTCAAGGCAAGCACAGAATCACGGACTTTCGCCATAAGCTCTTCGGGGGTTTCGCCATTAGGATAAATAGGCTCACCGTACACTACTTTTACTTTATATTTGCTAAGCCGCTTCCAGTTGAAAAGCCTTGGGAGCTTTCTGTCTGGCGGGAATATCTCGTGTCCGCCTTTGATGTAGGCTGGTACTATAGGTACATTGGCTTCGATAGCAAGGACGGCTGCACCGCTTTTGAACTTTCCCATTTCACCAGTTTTGCTTCTTGTACCCTCTGGGTGAACTAGCACACCCCATTTCTGACCAAGCTTTTTACGCAGAGCCGCCATTGTTTCGTCTACTCTTCCGCCCCTGTCAACAGGCACCATACCGCCTATTCTTACTATAAGTCGACTGGCTATACTGCCGTTGAAAAGCTCCTTTTTCGCCATACAGCAGAATTTTGCAAAACGCTCGTATCTGAAATTCAGGGTGAGGAAGATAAAATCAAAATTTGAAACGTGATTTGCACAGATTATATAACCGTCCTTATCAGGTAGATTTTCCTCGTTGGTGACCTTGACTTCATAGAACGCTGTCACAAGATTTCTGTAAAAGCGGTAAATACGATAGTCTATCTTTTTCTTGTCCAGAGGATAGAGCATTGATCTCACTGTTTGCGGCTTTATGCGGTTTGGGTTTTGAACGAGGGCGATAAGCTTGCCCACTGTCATATCCTTATCCATACAGCCGTCAACACGCACACCACTGAACTCCTCTATCTCCAATGCAAGCTCGATAGCCGAGAGGGAGTCTATGGTGAACTCCTGCAAAAATTTTGTACTGAGCTTGACTTCATTCGGCTGAACGTGTGCTATTTTTGCCACGGCATTTCTCACCATTGACGGGATATCCGACGGGTCGATACTATTTTTCGCCTGCTTTGTAAGTCTGTCAAGGTTATCCTCCATGACCATTTTCTTCAGCAGATAACGCTTTGGCTTGCCGATAGCTGTTCTTGGTATAGAATCCACAAAATGTATGCCGCTTAGTTTCATTGCCTGACCTGCGGAGGAGCTTATCTCTTTTAGCTTTTCTTCCGTCTGCTCACGCTTATCCTCAGCACAGACCACAAAGGCGTGTACCTCGTCATAGCTTCCCTCTTTCGCAGGCACTCCGCAGACCACAAGTTCGTCAACGCTCTCGATGCCCCTATAGACCTGTTCGATATCGTCAGGGGCGGCTTTTTTGCCTGTGGATAAGACGATATTTTCTTTACATCTTCCTAATATAACGATATTTTTATGCTTATCGAACTTTGCAAGGTCGCCTGACTTGAACCAGCCGTCAGGATTGAAAGCTTCATCTGTGGACTTTTTGTCGCCATAGTAGCCTATCATCATATAAGGTGACTTTATGAGAAGCTCACCGCTGCGGTCTATCTTCACTTTGATATCGGGGTACGGCTTGCCGCAGGTGTCAGCATAGACGTGCTTGCCATATGTGCCGATAGTTGGTATGCTCGTTTCGGTCGCACCGTAGTTGTTCACAATATTAAAGCCTGTGCCGTAGAAGAAATCAAATGTATCCTTTGACATTGGCGAGCCTGCGGAGCAGAGAAATCTAAGTTCTCCGCCCAAGGCTTTGTGTATCTTTGCAAAGATCTTTTTGCCGCTGTTTATGCCGTAGATCTTACGCTGATGAAGTGCAACAGGAAACATTTTCTTGAAAAGTGCTGAAGATACTTTGCTTGCGTTGATCTGCTGCATTATCTGGGTTTTCAAAAGCTCATAGACCTTTGGCACGCCCGGGAAAACTGTCGGCTTGAAGTTTTGGAAGCCTGCGGAAAGACCCTTTGCGGAGAGAGACTCAATAAAGCACACTGTTCCACCTGTAAGGAGAGGGGCTAAGACCTGTGCAAAAAGTCCGTAGATATGGCTGTTTGGCAGGATTCCGAGATAGCGTTCGTTATCGGTTATGCCGTTGCACTGGCAGACCATTTTGCAGGAATTTATCTGAGAATCGTGAGTGTGCATGATGCCTGAGGCTGTCCTTGTCGTACCGCTTGAAAAGATTATCACTGCAATATCAGGGTCGCCTACTTCACCTTGGCGGAGTATATTTTCCCCTGAACCGTCAAGTCTGTCAAGCTGGTTTTGGATATCGAGAACAGGTATATTTTTCACGCTTGTAAGCTTCTTTGCCGCCTTTTGAGAACCGACAACGCACACAGGCTGTGACTTTTTCACCAGTGCGACAAGCTCTGCCGCAGGAAGCGAATAATCCAAAAGAACGGCTGTGGCGTTTAACTTTGCACAGGCGAGAAATGCGATATTCCACTCAGGTCTGCCCTCAGAGGCGATACAGACCCTATCCCCTGCCACGACGCCCATGGCTTTAAGGCGGCTGCAAAAAACATCAGCCTGCTGTAAAGTCTGTCCGAATGTATATTCCTTTGTTTCACCCTCGTCATTCATCATCACGAGAGCGGTCTTGCTATAGCGGTTTATTGCCGTTTTTCTAAATTCGTTATAAATGTTCATGGCAGTTTCCTTTCCGCACCTCAGACTTTCTGAGAGTTGCCCTTCATTGTATGTTCAAGTGCCTCGACAGCTTTTTCGGAGCTGTCAAGGAGGTTTTTGAGATTTTCCTCACCCAGTGCGTCAACGAACACGCTGAAATATTTTTCAAGACGCTGCTGCTTTTCTTCAATGGACTTTTCACCTTTTGGGAGGAGTTTCACCTGCACACGGCGTTTATCCTCAGGGTCACGCACAAGGCTAACAAAGCCTTTTTTCTCCATTGCACTGAGCACTGACGTTGCTCGCTGACGTGATATCATAAGGTCACGGCTTATATCAGAGGGATAGACTATACCCTCGGCTGTGCTAAGATAGACTATCACTTTGCTTTCGCCCTGAAAAAGCTCTGCAAGGTCGTCCATATATCCTGTTTCAAAAAATCGTCTGAAAACTTCTCCAAAACGCTGGGCTGTTTTATCGTTCATTGTTATTCCTCCAAATGTCAAGGCGGTTGATTGTCAACACTGTTGATTATACACCCTGTTGATGAATTTGTCAAGTGCTATGGGCGGTATGGTACAAATGCCCTTGACAAAATGTCTATATCATACTATAATAATATGGTATAAATCTTTCGGCAAATGCCGAAACACCGAAAGGAGGATATGCTTTTCAAAGGTCGAAAGGCATGATCTGGATATGATAAAGGACGTACAGGAAAAAATTCTTCAGTTAAAGAAAGAAAACGATATTTGTATACTTGCGCACAGCTATCAGGCTAAGGAGATAGTGGAGATAGCAGATATTACGGGTGATTCATACAAGCTAAGCGTTGAGGCGCAGAAGGTCTCAAACAAAAACATACTTATGTGCGGAGTGCATTTTATGGCTGAGGCGGCAAAAATGCTCAACCCTGACAAGAACGTATATCTTGCAAATCCATCGGCAGGCTGTCCAATGGCAGAGCAAATGGAACCTGAGATGATAGAAATGATAAAGGCGCAGGAGCCTGACAGAAAGGTAGTATGCTACATAAACACCACAGCTGCACTCAAGAGGGTTTGCGACGTTTGCGTTACTTCCTCGTCTGCGGTGAAGATAGTAAAGAACATGGACGCTGACAAGATACTGTTCATTCCTGACTGCAATCTTGGTGCATTCGTAAAAAAAGCCTGTCCTGAAAAGGATATAATGCTTTTGCAGGGCGGATGTCCTGTTCATGCGTCGGTAACAAAGGCTGACATGATAGCGGCTAAGACGGCTCACCCTGATGCACTGGTGCTTTGTCACCCTGAGTGTATCCCTGCTGTAAGCGAAATGGCTGATTATGTTGGTTCGACTTCTGGAATAATGAATTTTGCGGCTGAGTCTGACGCAAAGGAGTTCATCATAGGCACTGAGATATCTATTGCGGAGCATTTGCAGTACAGATTCCCTGAGAAGGAGTTTTACATACTCTCAAAGAAGATACTTTGTCCTAACATGAAGCTCACCACTCTTATGGACGTTTACAAGACTTGCGAGGGCATCGGCAACGGCGGCGGTTTTGAGATAAAAATGACAGACGAGGAGATAACCTCTGCAAGAAAATGTATCGACGAAATGATACGTCTTGGGGGCTGATATAATGGATAATTACACCATAAAGATCGCAAAAGGGCTTGCAAACAACGCAGACGCCAGGCTCATAAGACAGCAGGTATTCGTTGAGGAGCAGGGCTTTGTGAACGAATTTGACGATATTGACGCTAAGGCTTATCATGCTGTTATTTACACGGGCGGATATCCCATTGCAACAGGCAGGCTGTTTGACGAAAACGGTGAGGCGCACATTGGACGCATCTGCGTGAGAAAGGCATATCGTGGCAGAGATCTTGGCAGAATGATAGTGGAAGCCCTTGAAAAGCAGGCTGAAAAAGTGGGCTACAAGGAAGTCGGCTTATCGGCGCAAACGAGAGTACAGCCTTTCTATGAAAAGCTTGGCTACACGGCATATGGTGATGTTTACAAGGACGAATACTGTCCGCACATTGCAATGAAAAAGACCCTTTCAGGGGAATAGATATGAAAAAGGACGACTTGGGGTCGTCCTTTTTTTGTGGCGTTTAATGAACAAAACAGTTTGTGATTGAAACGAACGAGAGTGGCGGGACGTCGAGGGCGCCGTCCCCTACACAAAAAAATTGCGCCGCTCCCCTACATAAATGTATTGATAAAAAACGATAATAATATAAATTTTTGTAGGGGCGAACAGCGTTCGCCCGTTTACCGCAAGATTGCCCACCGCTCGCAAGATATCAATTCGCCCCACAAAAATTGCACATAATTTGCGCACAAAAAAAGGACGGAAGCGATTCCGTCCTTGATTTTTTTAGCTATTTACTGTTTCCTTGATAGCGTCAACTATTTCAGGGAAATACCAGCCGCCCTCGGATCTGTTGAGAAGTCCGAAGTTCTCACCGTTTCCTATTCTTGTGCCGTTATCCCACCAACAGCATGGTACGCCATACTGCTTTGCGGTGCTGAGATAATCCTTTACACACTGAACTCTTGCTTCTGTATTAGCCTTATTTACAGAGCCGAACTCACCGATTATTACAGGTATTCCCTTGCTGAGGAACACTTCATTGATATCGGTAAAGAGTGTTGTGATAGAAGAGTCGATACTTGTATACTGGTCTGTGCCTGCGGTATCAAGTGCAAATGAATATGGCAGATAAGCGTGGATAGAAACTATTATCTTATCGTCGCCCTGCGGAACTTCGAGGGCTTCCATGTTCTGTCTTGATGATGATGCGGCATATGGTGTTACCATTATACATCTGTTAGGGTTGTTTCCGCCAGAAGCACGGACTGTTTCGACGAACGCCTTTGCATACTGATTTACGACCTCTCTTGACTCAGCGTCGCCTATCCACTCGTTGCCCTCGCCTCTAAGTCTAGGCTCGTTCACGCCCTCGAAAATGAGGTGTTCGTCATAGCCCTGAAATCTGTCGCATATCTGCTTCCAGAGGGCTTTGAGCTGCTCTATATCCTTATCGGCACGGTCTTTCTTAGGCATATACCACTCCTCGTGGTGGGTGTTGAGGATAACGAACATTCCGTTGTCGATACCGTAATCGACAATTTCCTGAACTCTGTTCATCCATGCTTCGTCAACTGTATAGTTCTCGTCCATGTGAGTACCCCATGAAACAGGAAGTCTGAACACGTTGAAGCCTGCGTCCTTGACCTGGTCTATCATCAATTTTGTGGTTTCCACATTTCCCCATGAGGTTTCAGCGTCAACGCCTGAGCCGCCTGTGGAATCCATGGTATTGCCAAGACTCCAGCCCACTTTCATCTGAGCCACAAGGTCTTTTGCAGTGGTCACTGTCATAGGGTCATTGGTATGCTTCTGAGTATTTTCTGTAGCTGAGGAATCTTTCTCAGCCTTTGAGGAGTTGTCCGAACTGCCACAGGCTGTCATCATTGATACGCCCATTGCAAGGGAAAGCACTGCTGCAAGTAGTCTTTTGATTTTCATATTTTGGTTTTCCTTTCTCACCATATAAAATAATAACATTTATATTTTAGCTCATTAATGTGGATTTGTCAATAGGAATAATAAAATTAGATAAACGCACAAAGTTCTGTTGAAATGTGACTATATATACAAAATTTGTTTTTTGTTATTCATTTTGCCCATTGACAATTATAATCATAAACTGTATAATTTAAACATAGAGTATTTAATTTGAAAATTATATGGGGGGGGTACAACTATGAAAGCTAAACACGTTGGCATAATAATATGGATAATCGTTGCTGCCTCTTTTATATTTTGTTTTTGGTATTTTGGCATAAAGAACATAGTTTCTTCTGATGAACCTGAAGATGATGAAAGCGGGATAAATACCTTTAACTACAGCTGTCCCCATGACGATACCTATCAGGAACCAACGCTGAATATGGGAAAATATTATCCAAACGGAGATACAAGCAAAGATTATTTTATAATAGGAGAAAACAACACTCTGAAATACAGCGGAGATTCGGAATATCTTTGCAATAAGCTGTTTACGTTTTATGACGAGACCGCAAAGCAGGATACGATAAAAATGTGGTCTGAAACCAGAACATATACTATTAAAACCTATCACGAAGCAAGAGATCAGATACTAATTGAATTTGACTATGGAAAACATGAAAATGCTTTCGCTTTAGCATTTAATTATGTTGATGAAAACACATTCGTCGCCGTTGATACTTACATTCGTGTTCCCGACGATTCTGCCGCTGAATCGGAATCTTATTCCGACGATGTTTCGGTAAATGAAAGCAAAATTTCATAGTAAAAAAAACTTCAATGGCGAAAAAACGTCATTGAAGTTTTTATTTATGTTTTATGTTTCAGCCGGCTTTTCCGGAATTATCGGGGTAAGCTTTCCGTCACGGAGAAATTCTATGTAATCTTCTATGGAATTGATAGGCTCGTCAGTTGCAACACCGCTGATACGGCTGTCCTCCACCCACAGGTGGTGATTGTCCGTACCGCCTGTTTGCTTGAAGCCGAACTGTTCGGCATACCACTTTGCACGCTGATTATAGACCTCTTTGCCGTTGCCGCTGTTATAGACCTCAACGCCGTCTATCCACTTCGGCAGGAGCTTTATTTCATGGATATACCAATCCGCTTCACGAAAAGGGTGGGCATGGACTAACACGCCACCTGCTTTATGCACTCTGTCGGCAAACTGATAAAAGCTTATATCACTGATGTTATCATTGGCAAGAAGAAAGTCCTTGTCGATACCATAGGTCAAAAGGTCTGCACCGAAGTAAGAATACTCCAGACCGAAAAAGACTTTCAGACCTATCTTGTCACCCACTTCTTTGGCATTCTCATAACCCTTGCAGAACTTGTTCACTCTGTCCTCCCAACTGTCAAAGTTGGTAACGGCACAGTTGCCGTTGAAAAAGTGATCGGTGACGATGATCCCGTCATAGCCTAGGGCTTTATAACGCCTTGCCTGCTCTGCTCCGCTTGCAGAGGCACAGCCGCTTCCCTCGGCGGTATGCAGGTGTGTTTCATACCTGAACATCAGAAATCCACGCCTCTGTTGATGACCTCCATGCACATTCTGCCGTTATGATATGGGCATTTCCATGGACCTACTATCTCTTTCCAATCATGTGGCTTATGGTCATAGGAAACCTCGGCATACCACTCTGAGCCTTCTCTCTTGTCGATTATCTCAGCCTTGATATACTCCCACACACTTCTTGCACTTTCAAGGAACTTCTTTTCTCCGCTGTGCTGATAAGCGTTGATAAAGCCAACAACAGACTCTGCCTCTACCCACCATACACGCTTCTTGTCTATCTTATCGTTCTCACGCTCGTTGTTCAGTGCGCCGTTATCAAGGGCGATGTTCTGGATATTATGAGAGATCTTAAGATCCATTTCAGCAAACTGCTTTTTAAGCTCCTCGTCGCCAAGAGTATCGCAGGCAAGATCCATGAGCCATGTTGCTTCGATATCGTGACCAAATGAATGGATATCTCCCACAAGGTCGAACTTTGTGTCAAAGAAAACTTTCAGAGCGTTTGTTTCAGGAGTATAAACAATATCTCTCATCTGACCAAGCTGGAATTTAAGCCTTTTAGCAACTTCCTCGTTGTGGTCTGCCTTATAAAGCTCGGTATAAGCTTCGATAAGGTGGAGGATAGCATTCATGGTCTTGTCAGCATGCAAGCCATTCTCAGAAAGAGCGTCATTTGATACCAAGTTCCACTGTCTGTCAAAAGCTTCTCTGTAGCCGTACTCGTCGAGAGTGTTGTTCTCGATGTCGTGGAAAAGCTTATAGGCAAGCTCCAGAGCTTCCTTATCTCCACTTGCGTTATAGTAACATGACAGTGCATAGATAGCAAATGCGATGTTGTATGTATGCTTCATAGTGTCGGCAGGCTCGCCCTTATAGTTCATCATCCAATAAACTCCGCCGTACTCATAGTCGATACAGTGGTTTTTGATAAACTCGTAAGCGTGGCGTGCGTTGTCAAGAAGTGTCTTATCGCCCAGAGTGATATACGCTTTTGAATAGAACCAAAGTATTCTTGCGTGGAGGATAACGCCCTTATCAGCCTGCTTATCCAGCTTGAGGTCATAGCTCATAAAGCCGTAAAATCCACCGTTCTCATCATCTCTCAGCTTGTTCCAGAAGGGAATGATATGTCCTGTAAGTTCCTTTTTGACTTCTTCAATTATCATCGTAAAAACTCCTTTTAAAATATATTGTCTACGATTTTTCTATTTCAACATTTCTTTATTTTTTTCTATTTCAATATTTTCCTTGCCTCAACATAAAATCTCTTATCCTCGGCATGACCCATGGAGAACGTTTTTCTTGGCAGTGCGCCGTCAACGATAACTGTAGGGAAAAGCTCTTCCTTGCCCATATCAGGGAGCATAAAGCCTATGGAATTTTCCTTTGCGGAAAGCTCTCTTATGACCTCTGCACCGTGGATATAGTCTATCTTGCCTCCTTTTTCCTTGATATAGCTGTCAAGGAAATTCTGCAATGAGCCGACAGTGAGCTTTGAAGTCGGCTTATGTATATAGAGAGTCTTTTCCGTGCCATTGTCGCAGACAACTATTGCCTGCTCTGACTTTTCCTCAGAAAGCTCAAGAGCCGCTGTCATTTCGCTCATAAGAGCCTTTGTGTCAACATCTGTAACTATCCTATGGATAGCTTCAAATTCAAGTGCAGGCGAATGGAGATTCACTATCTCCACAAGGGCATATCTGCAAAGAGCATTGCTCATGTCCTTATCAGGGTTTTCTCTCTTCTGCTCCTCGTAAAATTCCTTTGCAGTAGCGAGAGAATGGTTGCCGTCACCCATTGCGTAAACGAGCGGTGAAGTTTCCTTAAGACCATACTTTGTATTGAAAGCGTCGATATCACCAAGCTTTTCAAGTGCGGCTATTATCTTTTCCTGCATAGGCTTTTCAATAAGATAGCCTGCGATATGACCACCCTTTTTCATAAGGTCAAAGTCATAGAGCTTTTTCATTTCTCCCTTGTGAGCTTCAAGCGGCTCAACAACGCTTTTTTCTGTATCGTCAACGAGTATCATGATATGCGGCAGCTCAACAGGTGCGCCACGTCTTACCTTTATTCTAGGCGGTATTCTCTCCACAACTGTGGCTTCTGTTGCTCTTACGGCAGACTTCGAGCCTTTGCGGTAGTCATACTCTTCAAGGTCGATAGCGCCAACAATGCCCGCTCTGACCTTTCCGTCAGACTGTGTTCTTTCAACGTATATCATAGCGTCCTTATACTCTTCAAAAACGCCCTCGCTGATATAGCTGTCCATATTCTTATGTATGTCGGCTATTCTTTCATCAACGTTATCGTCCTCCAGATAGACCTCAGGCAGGATAAGGTTAAGTGCGCTTTTTGCACCCTCTGTTATCTTTTCCACGTCAGCCCAATACTCAGGCTCAGAGGTATACTGGTCGCAGGCAACCACTGCCCATTTTGACATATCGGCGTTCTTAGGCAGAAGTATATCTGCACTTTTAAATGCTGTTGACATTTCACTACACTCCTATTATTCTTATATCCAAAACAGGACGGCTGTTTTCACCGTCCTGCATATTGTTTTTATTTCTCAGAGCTGTCAGAGCTATTCTCTGCCTGCTCGGCTTCGTCAGCCTGTACACCGTTTCCGGCACCGCAGCAGTTCTTATACTTCTTGCCGCTTCCGCATGGGCAAAGATCGTTTCTGCCCGGCTTCTTAGCCTTTCTTACGGTCATGTTATGATGCTCGCCCGGCTTGAGAACGTCCTCTCTCTTTGGAGCGGCGCTGTTCTTTCTTACCTGAATGGTGAACAACATTCTTACAGTGTCCTCACGGATAGATGCGACCATATCGTCGAACATATCCATACCTTCCATACGATACTCAACTACTGGGTTCTTCTGACCGTATGAACGCAGACCGATACCCTTTTTCAGCTCGTCCATATCGTCGATATGTGCCATCCACTTTGTATCGACAACTTTAAGCAAAACGACTCTCTCTATCTCATGGAGAAGCTCCTGACCAAGGTCTTCCTCACGCTTTGCGTATATCTTCAAAGCTCTGTCTTCAAGCAGGTCAACGATATCCTTCTTTGTTATCTCGTCAAGCTCCTGTGGGGTATAGTTGAAGTCGTCCTCAACTGTGATTATGCCCATAAGTCTGTCCTTAAGACCCTGCAGGTTCCAGTTATCCTGAACGTCCTCGTCAGTGATATACATATTTACAGAATCCTCAACAAACTCCTTTATCATGCCGAGGATATTTTCATGGAGATCCTCTCCGTCAAGCACCTGCTGTCTTTGCTTATAGATTATCTCACGCTGTGTGTTCATAACGTCGTCGTAGTTAAGGACGTTCTTTCTGATGTTGAAGTTTCTGCCCTCTATCTTCTTCTGTGAGGACTCTATAACACCTGTGAGCATTTTTGACTGTATTGGAGTATTCTCGTCAACTTTGAGAGTATCCATCATAGCTGTTATTCTCTCGCCGCCGAAAATTCTCATAAGGTCGTCTTCAAGTGAGAGGAAGAATGTGCTTTCGCCCGGGTCGCCCTGACGACCTGAACGTCCTCTGAGCTGATTGTCGATACGTCTTGACTCGTGTCTTTCTGTACCGATGATATAAAGTCCGCCTGCTTCTCTAACCTTTTCTGCAAGCTCCTTTACCTCGTCAGAATACTTTGCATAGAGCTTCTTATACTCTGCTCTTGCAGCCAGAACTTCCTCGTCCTGAGTATTTGAGAAACCTGCTGCCTCGACAGCCACTTCCTCAGAATAGCCCATTTTCTGAAGGTCTGCAAGGGACTTATACTCAGCATTACCGCCAAGCATGATATCAGTACCACGTCCTGCCATGTTGGTAGCGATAGTAACAGCACCGTATTTACCTGCCTGTGCAACTATCATAGCCTCACGGTCATGGTGCTTGGCGTTAAGCACTTCATGCTTGATGCCCTTATTTTTCAGCAGTCTTGAAAGATACTCTGACTTCTCAACGGAAACTGTACCAACGAGGACAGGCTGTCCCTTTTTATGGCACTCTATCACCTGCTCGATAACGGCATTGAACTTGCCCTTTTCTGTTTTGAAAACAACGTCTGGGTGGTCAACTCTGATAACAGGCTTATTTGTCGGTATCTCGATAACGTCGAGCTTATAGATCTCTCTGAACTCGTCCTCCTCCGTAAGTGCAGTACCTGTCATACCTGACAGCTTGCCATAAAGACGGAAGTAGTTCTGATATGTTATAGTAGCGATAGTCTTTGACTCTCTTGCTATCTCAACGCCCTCTTTTGCTTCGATAGCCTGATGCAGACCGTCATTGAAACGTCTGCCCTGCATGATACGGCCCGTGAACTCGTCTACGATAAGAACTTCTCCGTCCTTAACAACGTAGTCGATATCCTTTTTCATAACGCCGTTTGCCTTGATAGCCTGATTGATGTGGTGGGCAAGGGTCATATTATCAGCGTCCATAAGGTTTATAACGTTGAACGCCTTTTCTGCTTTCTTAACACCGCTCTTTGTAAGAGTTGCGGTCTTAGCCTTTTCGTCGATGATATAGTCGCCGTCCAGAAGGTCGTTATCTGCCTTATCGTCCATTTCAACAACTGTAACAGGCTTCAAGGTCTTTGCAAATCTGTCGGCAAGTGAATAAAGCTTTGTTGACTTGTCGCCCTGACCTGAAATGATAAGCGGAGTTCTTGCTTCGTCTATGAGGATAGAGTCCACCTCGTCCACGATAGCGAAAGCGTGCTCTCTCTGCACCTTATCCTTTTTATATATTACCATGTTGTCACGGAGGTAATCAAATCCGAACTCGTTATTTGTACCATATGTAATATCAGCGTTATAAGCTTCCCTCTTCTGCTCCTTGTTCATGCCTGTGAGCACAACGCCGATAGAAGTGTTCAGGAAGTGGAACACCTTGCCCATTTCCTCAGACTGGAACTTAGCAAGATAGTCATTTACAGTTACAACGTGAACGCCATTTCCTGTAAGGGAGTTAGCATAAGCAGCCAGACAGGCAACGAGAGTTTTACCTTCACCTGTTTTCATTTCGGCGATACGTCCCTGATGAAGAACGATAGCACCGATTATCTGAACAGGGTAAGGCTTTTTGCCAAGCACTCTGAACGCAGCTTCACGGCAAACCGCAAGAGCGTCAGGAAGAACGTCATCAAGAGTTGAAAGCTCGTCCAGCTTGCCCCTCAGAATGGCAGTCTGTCCGCCCAGCTCCTCGTCAGACATATCGGCATACTTACTTTCAAGCTCAAGTACCTTATTCTTTATAGGCTCGATCTTGGCAAGCTCTTTTTTAGAATAGTTGCCGAATATTTTATCAAATAATCCCATGTTTCAATCCACCTTTATTTATTCTCCTGCCAGAATTTACGGCAGGAAAAAGTTAAAAAATATACTATGCTATAAATACACTATTATATTATACAATATCCCCTTTTAAAAGTCAAGCAATTTATGTAACGTTTTACAAACAAAAAACGACGGACAGTGTTTTCTCACTGCCGTCGCACCAATGGACTATTTCTGCATTAGCCTGTATTCGCTGATACCTGTCAGCACTGTAAATGCCACCTGACGCTGATAGTCCTCGTTTTCGAGCTTGACGGCCTCTTCGGGGTTTGAAAGAAAACCGCACTCTATCATAACCGCAGGATTTTTGGTATTATTAAGCAGATAAAGCTCGTCGCCTACCGGTTTAGTTTCTCTGGTATTGTCAGGCTGTAAAAGGGAAACGAACTGCTTTTGCATCACTCCCGCAAGCTTTTCACCCTCGGCATTGTCTTTAGAATAGAACATCTGCGCACCGCTGTAGCGGCTGTCGGTAAACTGATTTTGGTGTATGGAAACTGATATGCCCTCGGAATATTTCGAGAATATGGCAAGGCGGTTTTTCATATCGGACTTTTTCTGCTCCCCAAGCCCCTCTGTGCCTTTGTCATAGATAGAGATATCGCTTTCACGGGTGCAAACAACATCATAGCCGAGAAGCTTCAGACCGTCACGGAGACATTCCGCCACTGCAAGGTTTATCCCCTTTTCAGGCGTGCCGTCAACGGATACACAGCCTCCGTCCATACCACCGTGACCTGGGTCGATGACCACCACAGGCTTATCCATGGTCGTTTTCACCGCCCCACCTGTCATGACGGCTTCACCGTTGTTTTTGCCATACCAGCACACTGCCGCAAAGCCTGCTATCACCACACAGCACAAAATATTCTGCAATCTTCTGAACATATATCCGCCCTCCTAGTTTTTGTCCTTTGTACAAGTTATGCGGACAAAGGACGGCTTATGCAAAAAAATCGCCGCACCACGAGAGGGTACGGTGATAAAATATTCAGCACGCAGATAATATGCCAATATACGGGTGAACGCTGTTCACCTCTGCATATGTTAGGCTGAAAAGACTATTTCTTTTTACGCTTTGCACATATCGCCAAACCTGCTCCTGCGGCTATTATTGCGGCTGTAACGCCTGCCGCCGCACCAGTTGACGGATTTGTTGACGAATCGGTATTATAATTCTTTGAAGCCTGAGAGCCTGCTGTTTTGTCAGGGTTAGAAATATCATTTGAAGTGTTCTTCTTTTCTACATATGTAAAGCTTGCTCCGCCCACAACGTCACCAAGCTTATACTCGTCATATGACTCTGAAAGGGTGCCTTCATTATTAGGGACTTTGTTTTCGCCCATGGTGCTTATTGTTACAGAAAGCTCATCATAGTCGCTGTTAAGCTTTGAAAGATACGCCTGAAACTCCTCTGATGTGGCTTCCTTTCCCTCGATGGTGTATGAAGTCACGCCTTTTTTGCTGTCATATTCTGCGGTGCAGATATCAGCGGTGAGACATTCACCAAGACAGCCAAAAAGCTTTCTCACTGCGTAATGCTCCTTGCCGTCCTCTGCATATCTATCCTCTGAGAGGTATGTTTTTTCGCCAGTCTGCTTGTTTACATAAGGCTTGAAGCCGAAGCCGTTCTCACCGTCGCCATGGTCGTTCGACACATTGGTATCCGCCAAAAAGCCTGCATTGCCCATACCGATAACGTCATAAAGCCTTAAAGCAGTACCTTCATCTAAGAGGTCTGCAATACCGCCGATAACAAAGTCAGGAACGCCGTCAAAGTTTAAATCCTCAAACCAACTGTTATAGCTCCAATCAACATCACTAGCAATTTCATAAGGAGCGTCAGCCATTATCTCTTTAAGAAGATCGAGCATCTCGACTATTACGCTTACCATATCGTCCTTTTTGTTCTCCGCCGTCATGACAACGCAGTTATACTCGTTATACATTTCCTGAAGCTTATCAGCGTCAGCCTTTGCAGTTTCATCTGATGTCAGCTCTGTATTTTCCACTTCAAGAGGGATAAATCTACTGAGGGTGGACTTATAGTTATAATACTCGCTCTCGCTGACCTCTTTGCCGTCTGTTTTGTAAACAGTGCTGTCAGTTTCCAAATCGTATTCTTCCGAGCAAAGCTCCTTTTCAGTAACGCCTTTTTCAGGGTCAAAGGTCATAGTTTTTATCTTATCGTTACTTGAAAAATATGATACCTCCCCTGTATAAAGATCTCTGTAAGGCATATAATCAAAGCCCATAAATCCCGGAAAATACTGTCCGTCTGCAACAGTGTCATCTATCTTTATCTCCTTACCGTCCTTGGTAAGAATAGAATAATGTCTGTCGCCGTCAGCCATTTCACCGCCTATTATAAACTCAGGCACACCGTCAAAATCCAGATCCATGAACCATGAGCCATAGTCGAAGTAGGTCTTATCGCCGTCTGCAACACTGTCCATACTCTTTAAAATATCAGGCAGCTTGCCGTCTATGAAATTGACGAAGTCTTCTCCTGCGTCCTTATCAAGAACATAGGAAGCGTCTGCCGAAGCTGTAGTGAACATCATGCTCGCTGACATAATGACCGCAATTGCCGCCGCACTTATCTTTTTTATCATACATATCACCCCAAAAAATAGTTTTCATACATATACCTACTTAATATTTCATACATATACCTACTTAATATATAACATATATCAAATAAAAAGTCAAGAAAAAAACTGACCAAAGCACACACTTTGGTCAGTTTATCACTTTTTAGGAAAGGGTATTTAGCAATATTGTATTATTGCAGGTCGCCTCTGTTAAATTCTGAAAGCTCAAGACCCTCGTTTCTTTCAAGCGCCCAGCGGATATTCCACTCGCTTGTGAAAAGAAGCAGATAGTTGTCACGGAAGTCCTTGACAAGCTTTGTGTCACTTGAAAGCTTCAATGTCTTAGGGTCGATATCCTTGTTATCTATCCAGCGGATATAAGAATAAGGCAGACCCTCTTTGAAGAGGTCAACGTTGTACTCATTTTTCATTCTGTATTCAAAAACTTCAAGCTGAAGAACGCCCACAACGCCCACGATAACTTCTTCCATACCGCTGTCAGGCTCATGGAATATCTGTATCGCACCCTCTTGTGCGATCTGTGTTGTACCCTTTACGAACTGCTTTCTTTTGAGGGTATCCTTCTGACGGACTCTCATAAAATGCTCAGGTGCAAAGGTCGGGATAGACTCGAACACGAACTTTTTCTTTGGCGAGCAAATCGTATCACCGATAGCGAAGATACCTGGGTCAAACACACCGATTATATCTCCTGCATAGGCCTCGTCTATTATCTCTCTTTCCTGAGCCATTATCTGCTGAGGCTGAGAAAGTCTGAGCTTTTTATTACCCTGAACGTGGAGAACTTCCATATCCTTATCGAACTTGCCTGAGCAGATACGCAGGAAAGTGATACGGTCACGGTGAGCCTTGTTCATATTAGCTTGTATCTTGAACACGAAAGCCGAGAACTCAGGGTCGAACGGATCTATGATACCGGCAGAGGAATTTCTCGGAGTAGGAGAAGTTGTCATTTCGAGGAAGTTTTCCAAAAACGGCTCGACGCCGAAGTTTGTAAGAGCAGAGCCAAAGAACACAGGCGAAAGCTCACCCTTTCTCACCTTTTCGATATCGAACTCATAGCTTGCGCCATCGAGAAGCTCGATATCATCGCAGAGAGTTGAGTGGAGATCCTCGCCGATAAGGCTGTCAAGTGACGGGTCGGAGAGGTCGACTTCTGTAGCTGCCACCTGATGCTGTCCACCGCTTGCCTCAAAAGAGATTATATGCTTTTTATCTCTGTCATAAACGCCCTTAAACTCTTTGCCTGAGCCGATAGGCCAGTTCACAGGATAGGTCTGGATACCAAGCTCAGACTCTATCTGCTCCATAAGATCGAAAGGATTTCTGGACTCACGATCCATTTTATTTACGAAAGTAAATATAGGGATATGGCGCATAACGCAGACCTTGAAAAGCTTTCTGGTCTGATTTTCCACACCCTTTGAAGCGTCTATTACCATTACGGCTGAGTCTGCAGCCATAAGAGTACGGTAGGTATCCTCAGAGAAGTCCTGATGTCCAGGAGTATCCAGGATATTTATACAATAATTTTTATACTGGAACTGCATAACAGAAGAAGTTACAGAGATACCTCTTTGTTTTTCTATTTCCATCCAGTCTGAAACAGCATGGCGGGAGTTCTTTTTACCTTTTACAGCACCTGCCTGTGCTATCGCACCACCATAGAGCAGAAATTTTTCCGTAAGAGTTGTTTTACCTGCGTCAGGGTGGGAAATTATCGCAAAAGTACGGCGGCGTTTGATCTCATCTTCAAGCTTACCCAAAATTATTCCTCCATATTTCATTGCATTTTTAAACATACCTTGTTAGTATAGCACAGTATCGCTTAAATTGCAAGAGATTTTTTATGAAGAAAGCGGCGTTTGTAGAATGAGGAGTGAGGAATGAGGAATGAGGAATTATGGTATCGCCTGTCGGCGATAAATTTTTTTGTAGAGGCGACCGCTGGTCGCCTGTTTCTTGTTTGCCAAACTTGCGTTATCCCCCATATTTGGCTTCAAGTTCTACTGCCGCAAAATCGCTTCGCTTGGTGTTGGCTACCCCACTCTGTTCGACGCTGTCATTCCTCATTCCTCATTCCTCATTCAGCCCCACTCGGTGCGGCTATGTCATTCCTCACTCCTCACTCCTCACTTAAACCGCTCCTCACTCCTCACTTAACTTCGTTCCTCACTTAAACAGCCGTTGACATTCTCCACAAACTGTGCTAAAATCAAAGTGTAAGCAATCAACTATCAAACCTACAAAGGAGGCTGTTTTATGAAAGATCTGCTCGAACTTATGAAAACCAGAAGAAGTGTACGGAAATACAAGCCTGACATGATACCTCAGGACGTTCTCGACCGCATCATAATAGCAGGAACTTATTCCGCCACAGGAAGAAACTTGCAGTCACCTATTATAATTGCTGTCACCAACAAGGAAATGCGTGACAAAATTTCTGAGATGAACAGAAAGATAGGCGGCTGGGCCGAGGGCTTCGACCCGTTCTACGGTGCGCCTGTTATTCTTATTGTACTAGCTGACAAATCCTGCCCGACTTACATTTATGACGGAAGTCTTGTTATGGGAAATCTTATGCTTGCCGCTCACAACGAGGGCGTTGGAAGCTGCTGGATACATCGTGCAAAGGAAGAATTTGAGTCCGAAGAAGGCAAGGAGATACTCCGCAGCCTTGGCATCGAGGGCGAATACGAGGGCATCGGTCACTGCGCACTCGGCTACACTGAGGGTGAATATCCCGAGGGTCACGAGAGAAAAGACAATTGGGTATACTATATCAAATAATCCTGACAAACTATCTAACAAAAAACGGAGCGGTCAAAACCGTTCCGTTTTTTTGTTCTTATTAATGAGCTGTCACGTCAGAAAATTCTATGCCGACCTGCTTGCCCTCATATGTTGCGGAATACTCAAACGTTGTGCCAACAACTGTCGCCTTGCCATTGCTGTCTATCTTGAGCTTGCACTTCGGAAGCTTCTGGATATAAAGCTGTTTTGTTTCCCCAGGATAGTTGTTGTCATATATCTGAAGGATATATTTTCTGTGGCAATCAGAATCCTGAATAAGTCCGATAGCGTTCACTGTATGAATATCGTCTATAGTTGTAACAACTGGTATGCCAAGGCTGAGCTGGTCTTCAAGCTTTTCAAAGCCATTACTGTCGTTGTTAAGGTTATACTCTGACGAAGAATCGTCCCACTGGAGGGCGTTAAGTCTGTAGAGTGCCTTTGCGAACTCTGCGTCATTTGAGGAATAGCCACCCTTTATTTTGCCAATGCCGTTTGCTATATCCATATCAAGCAGCTCTACCTTTTTCCAGCGGAGATTGCCGCCTGATATTTTCGTAACGTCCTTTACCCAGCCCTTGTTCTTGCTGTCATACTTATAGTCATCATTAAGGGTGAGAATATCCCCTGTGCAGGAATAGTCGAGATACTTTGTAACGTCTGAATATGTGCCCGCAAAAAGGTCTGAGGTTATCTTGCTAAGCGGCACTCTTTCGTCATACTGTTTACCAAAGTCTGTTCCGCTTATGTCATAGCCTGCGGCATTCACCTTTATGTCGCTCTTATCTGACGGAGCGATATCCCCAAGAGAAGTTTTTACGTTTCCGAGATACCAATCTCTTGCCATAACAGCCATGCCGAAGTCAACACTTGCGGTAGTTGTTGTTCTGAAATTCTTGAATGAGAAGCCGTTCACCTTTGGGTCAAAGCCTGTGTTGTAAAGTGAATAACCTCTTACGTTATCGTCAGCGTTTGTGTATGTAACGATATCATAGTTCAGTGTAGTAACTATCTGCTTGTAAACGTCATTGAGGGCGTTTGCGTCGGAAGCTGAGTAATACTTTCCGCCTGTGGAATAAGCAAGCTCCTGAAGCCAATCTCTGTCAACATCTCTGCCAAGACCAACTGTGAGAACGATTATGTCCTTATCCTTTGCAGTATTTGCAAGGCTTGAAACGCTTGCAGGATTAAACTCGTCAGACTCGCCGTCTGTGAGCATCACGATGATATTTCTGTATTTTCCACCGGAAGTTGCCTTGAACTCGTCCATGCACTTTTTAAGAGCCGTCTGGCTGTGAGTGCCGTTAAATATCTCTTTCTCAGACTTTATCTTATCGAGAGCTTCCGTAAGCTTCGTCTTATCATCAGTGAAGTCTACCATCTTTTTGTAGCTTCCTGTGAACTTGCAAATGCCGACCTGATAGTGGCTCTCAAACTTGTCGATAAGATTCTTTGCAAATTCAAGACGCTTGAAGTCAACATCATTCTCAGAAGAAGTTACACACTGCTCCTTTGGATACATAGAGCCGGAGTTATCAACGAGGAAGCAGATCCTTGTTGTGGCTTCATCGTTTACAGTTTTCTCAACTCCTACCACATAAGTGCCAAGCTCTGTAAGAGAAGCAGAAACTGTCTTTTTGCTCTTGTCTGCCTTTGAATCCACCTTTGTGTAAAGGGTCGAGCGTGAATCAAATCTCAGCACTGTAAGGTCATCAAATGAATATCCCATTTTACTCAGCTTTGCAGAGTCGATATCAAAAGTTATCTTTGCCGAGTTGAACTTATAGTCAGAATAAGCGTCATAAGCCTTTGTGACGATACTTGCATTTGAAGAGATACCAAAGAGGTCAAGCTCAACGAGGGTCGCACTGGCAGCGTTTGCGTCGCCCTTTATTTCAAGGCGGCAGTCCCCTGCATTTTTTTCCACTGTAAGCTCTCTTTCAGCGTCATTGGTCTTTCCGTCAGACTTTGACTCTCTCGGATTTGTGCCTGCCATAAGCTCATAGCCGTCAAGAAGACCGTCGCCGTCAGTATCGGCTTCAATAGGGTTCGTGCCTAGCTTTGTCTCATCGCCGTCGCTTATTCCGTCATTGTCAGTATCCTCGCTTTGAAGGTTAGTGCCATGACGCACCTCATCGGCATTCTTTATGCCGTCACCGTCCCAGTCCTGATCGTCAGAAAACTCCGACTCCTTGAAGGTAGTGCTTATATCAAGCTTTGTTATGACCGATTTTGCCATGGCGATACGGTTATTTTCCCTTATTTTCAGACCCACGACAACACAGGCAGCCACAAGGAACGCAAGCACTATACACAGCACCAGCAACGCTATCTTCTTTTTGCGCTTTCCTCTGTTCATGCTCTGAACAAAATCATTCGTATCAGAAAAATTTGCTTTCATAAATATTAATTCCCCTTATCAGATCACATATTTCACGATATTAATATTTTAGCATATATGTACCTCATTTGCAAGCAAAATAACCTAGAATAATTCACAAAATAAACTGTTCTTTTTTGTTTACAAACAGTATATCTTACCAAAACATTAACAAGATAATTCTTTTATTATTAACCTAAAATAAATTAAAACCTTCTTTTTCCACAAAAAAGGGCAGCCCCTCTCGGAGCTGCTCTTTGGCATAATACTATCACTCTTCTGTAACAGTATTATAGATAACGTTCACAACGAAGTCCTTGTCATAATCTACCTGCAAGATAGAATCAGGCTCAAGCTCGTCTGCAATGATCTTCTTTGCAATAAGAGTTTCGATACGTCTTTGGATAAACCTCTTGAGAGGTCTTGCACCGAAGTTCTGATCGTAGCCCTGATTTACGATAGCTTCCTTAGCGGCGTCTGTTACCTCTATGCTGAGCCTCTTGTCTTCAAGACGCTTGCCAAGCTCTGCAAGCATAAGGTCAACGATCTTGTATATCTCCGTCTTCATAAGAGGCTTGTAGTAGATTATATCGTCAAGTCTGTTAAGAAACTCAGGTCTGAACTGCTGTTTCAGCAGAGCGTCCACCTTGTCCCTTGCTTCCTGAGATATCTCGCCCTCAGGTGTGATGCCCTCAAGGATATAAGGAGAACCAAGGTTTGAAGTAAGGATTATGATAGTGTTCTTGAAGTCAACCGTTCTGCCCTGTGAGTCTGTGATACGTCCGTCGTCAAGCACCTGCAAAAGGATATTGAAAACGTCAGGGTGAGCCTTTTCGATCTCATCAAGAAGAACTACTGAATAAGGCTTTCTTCTTACAGCCTCGGTGAGCTGACCGCCCTCCTCATAGCCTACATATCCCGGAGGCGCTCCGATAAGACGGCTTACGCTGAATTTCTCCATGTACTCCGACATATCTATACGAACGATATTGTTCTCGTCGTCAAACAATGCCTGCGCAAGAGTTTTTGCAAGCTCTGTTTTACCAACGCCAGTAGGGCCAAGGAACAGGAACGAACCTATCGGCTGATTTGGATTTGCGATACCGGCACGAGATCTCATGATAGCCTCAGACACACGCTCAACGGCTTCGTCCTGACCGATAACTCTCTCGTGGAGGATATCAGGCAGGTGGAGAAGCTTCTCACGCTCGCCCTCCATAAGCTTTGCAACAGGGATACCTGTCCAGCGGCAGATTATCCTTGCGATCTCTTCCTCTGTTACCTTATCTCTTAGCAGAGTGTTCTTTGTTTTTGACTTCTCTGCCTTTTCTTCTTCCTCGGCAAGCTGCTTCTGCAAGTCAGCCATTCTGCCGTATTTCAGCTCTGCAAGCTTGTTAAGGTCATATTCACGCTCTGCTCTCTCGATATCCTTTGAGCATTGCTCGATATCCTCACGGAGCTTCTGCACCTTAGAGATAGCAGACTTCTCATTCTCCCATTTAGCTTTCATCTCATTGAACTGCTCACGCATTTCTGAAAGCTCTTTCTGCACCTCATGGAGATGTTCAACTGCAAGCTTATCAGTTTCCTTTTTAAGGACAGTTTCCTCTATCTCGTGCTGGAGTATCTTACGTCTTATCTCATCAAGCTCAGTCGGCATTGAGTCCATTTCCGTTCTGATGAGTGCGCAGGCTTCGTCCACAAGATCAATAGCCTTATCAGGGAGAAATCTGTCTGTAATATATCTGTTTGAAAGAACAGCCGCCGCAATAAGCGCCTGATCCTGAATTTTTACGCCGTGGAATACTTCGTATCTTTCTTTCAGACCACGAAGTATAGAGATAGTGTCCTCAACTGTCGGCTCGTCAACCATAACAGGCTGGAAACGTCTTTCAAGAGCGGCGTCCTTTTCGATATACTGACGGTACTCGTTAAGAGTCGTTGCACCGATACAATGGAGTTCGCCCCTTGCAAGCATAGGTTTCAGCAAGTTGCCTGCGTCCATTGCGCCGTCTGACTTGCCTGCGCCAACGATATTGTGAAGCTCATCTATAAAGAGGATTATCCTGCCCTCAGACTTCTTTATCTCCTCAACGACAGCCTTAAATCTTTCCTCAAACTCGCCTCTGTATTTTGCGCCTGCGATAAGCGCACCCATATCAAGCGAGAAAACCTGTCTGTCTTTCAGGCTGTCAGGAACATCTCCGCTGACGATACGCTGAGCAAGGCCCTCTGCAATGGCGGTCTTACCAACGCCAGGCTCACCAATAAGGCAAGGATTGTTCTTTGTTTTTCTTGAAAGTATCCTTATAACGTTTCTTATCTCGCTGTCTCTGCCGATAACAGGGTCAAGCTTGTTCTGTCTTGCAAGCTCCACAAGGTCCTGACCGTACTTTTTCAGCACGTCATAGGTTTCCTCCGGATTCTGGCTCGTTACCTGAGCGTTGCCTCTTACAGCTTGAAGAACTTTCAGAAACTTTGTTTTTGTTACACCAAAGGTCTTGAAGATCTCTTTTACTGCGCTGTTAGGGCTGTCCATTATGCCCATAACAAGATGTTCAACTGAAACGTATTCGTCCTTCATTCTTGAAGCTTCCGACTCGGCTTCCGCAAAAGCCTTGTCAAGGTCGCTTGAAATGTATACAGAGTCCTGTGCACGTCCGCCTACCTGTACCTTAGGTATATCGTCAACTGCTCTTGTAAGAGCCGCCTCTATATTTTCAGGGGCAATATCCATTTTTACAAAGAGCTGCGGCACAAGACCGTTTTCCTGTGAAAGCAAAGCCAGCATAAGGTGCTGCTGATCAACAGCCTGATTTGAGTTTCTTGAGGCAATGCTCTGCGCTTCCTGCAAAGCTTCCAATGATTTCTGTGTCAATTTCTGAGCGTTCATAAAATTACCTCCCTTATCATCTTAAAAAGATATATGCTCACAGCAGGCGGAATGCTCCGCCCACCGTTTAAAGAACGACAACGCCTTTTTTCAGATATCTTTCATACATTTCAGATACCTTTCTTGCCGCCGTTTCAGGTTCTGCAGCGTTGTCAAAGTAAAGCTGAATACAGCTGTCCATACAGCTTATATAATCACCGATAGCGTTCGCTATATCCTCGTCGGTCAGCTCCGACTGAGGCGGTGCGTAAAAATCTCTTGTAAATCTGCCCTCGGCTGTTTCATAAGGCACGCCAGTAGTGAAAAGATACGAAAGATATTTTTCTTCGAGCCTTGCCCACAGCTTAAAAAAGCTGTCAAGCATTGAAATGAGCTGTGTGCTCTGAGTTCTGAAAGATACTTTCAGCCTCCCCACCTTTCCGTGAAAATCTCGGCTCAGCTCTATGCTGTATCGTATGGTCGGCTTATATTTATATCTCAACGGACTTTTTATAGACATCATAGCGTCAGAGGGCTGATTAAGGGTCTGAAACCTGCTGTCCATAAGCTGTTCTATTTTAGCGAATATCTCACGCATTCTTTTTTCAGGGGTGAGAAGCTGGACACGCTCTGCCAAAATCTGATTTATCAGATTTGAACGACTGGTATTCATGGAATATGCCAGTCTGTCGATAGCCTCCACCACATCGTCTGCAAGCACCAGACTATACACGCTCTTGTTCACTTTGCTCTCATTCCTTTCTTTAAGGCATTGCCTTTTATCACTGTACTTATTATACCACATTCTAATAATTTGTCAATAGGATTATATAATTTTAATTACGAATTATATAGATGCACAATAGAATGTATGTTCTGCACCTCTAATTTGTGCAGTTTTATTGAAAACTTGTCAAAAGTGTGATATAATAACAGATACCAAGTTGGAAAGGCGTGATAAAAATGCTCAAAGGCGTTATATTTGATATGGACGGACTAATGATAGATACGGAAAAGCTGCTCACAAGGTTTTGGTGTGAGGCGGCGAATCATTACGGCTATCCAATGACAAAGGAACACGTTCTGGGCATACGCTCTCTTGCAGCGAAGTATGCTATCCCACATCTGAAAGGCATTTTCGGAGAGGATTTTGATTACTACAAAGTTCGTGGAAAGCGTATCGAGCTTATGAACGAGTTTATCAGGCAAAACGGCATAGAAAAGAAAAAGGGGCTTGGTGAGCTTCTTGACTATCTTGACAGCACAGGGCTGAAAAAAGCCGTTGCCACTGCCACCGACTTACAGCGGACGACACTTTATCTCAGCTCTATAAATATCATTGACAGATTTGACAAGCTTATCTGCGGAAACATGATAGAAAACGGCAAGCCTGCCCCTGATATTTATCTCACCGCCGCAAAGGAGCTGGGGCTTGACCCTAGCGAGTGCATTGCCCTTGAGGACTCACCAAACGGCATACGCTCCGCCCACACCGCAGGCTGCAAGCCTGTTATGATACCCGACCTTTCACAGCCTGACGAGGAAACAAAAAAGCTTCTGTATGCCTGCTGTGATGACCTTTCCAAGGTCATAGGTGTGATACAAAAGCTTTTAAGATGAATATTCTGCCAATTCATGTAGGGGCGAACATTGTTCGCCCGCTTTTTGTAAAAACCCTATAAAAATTGATACAATGTTACACGAATTGACACAAACGCTACATAGGGATAGTAAAACCGATAGCTTTATCACTTCGACGGGCGAACGCTGTTCGCCCCTACACTGACTACACTGATTTGCAAAATAAAATACAAAAATGCGGATACCTCCACGATATCCGCATTTATTTTTTTATCCTATCTAATTAATCCTCGACCTCAGAAACAGAAGACGTGTCAGTGTCCGTCTTGTTGTCCTTGTCTTTATTATCAGAAGCCTTGCCGCCCAGATACTTTTCATAAATAGCTATCTGATCCTCAACAGACTTCAGCTCATCCTTAGACTTTGTTGTAACACAAATATATGTGTGTCCGTTATCATCAAGTATAGTTGAAAGGGTGTACTTTGCTTCGTCGGTGAAGCCTGTCTTTCCGCCCTCGATGCTTATGCCGTCGTCAGCCTCGCCGTCACCGTCACAATCCACATAGTAGCCCTCAATTCTCTGTGCAACAATGCTAGTAAGCTCGATACCGTCCTTGTGCTGTTTTGTCTTTGAAGTTGTGTACTTTGTTGCTGTAAGCACTTCACGGCAAGTTTCGTTATCCATAGCCGCCTTTGTGATAACTGCGATATCCTGCGCTGTGGAATAATGATTTTTGTTGTGCAGACCACTTGCATTCACAAACTTCGTGCCGGTAAGACCAAGCTCCTGGATCTTAGCATTCATAAGCTCAACGAACTTCTCCTCTGAGCCTGCAACTGCGTTTGCAAGACCTGTTGTGCCGTCAGCACCGCTTACAAGGATAGCTGAATAAAGCAGATCTTTCATTGTAACAGTTTCCCCGGCTTCAAAGCCTGCTCTTGATGCGTTGTCCTCGATAAGAGGGTCGATATCATCGCTTGTGAACTTATATGTAGCGTCCATATCCTGAATATTCTCTGCGGCTACAAGAAGCGTAAGCATCTTTGTAAGAGAAGCAGGATATACCTTTTTCTCGTAATTATAACCTGCAACTATCTCATTAGTGTCAGCGTCAACAAGTATAGCTGAGTTTGCTGTCATACCCTTTATATTTATATCCTGATAATTTGCAGACTTCACAGGATAATTGCTCACAGGCTCTTCCACAACTGATGAAAGGTCGTCAACCTCTGAAACCTCCTCAGAAGAGCTTTCCTCAGGTTTGCTGTTCACCTTAACAACTGCGTCTGCCACCTTGCTTGCCTGAATGGTATATCTTCCTGTTACCACCAATGCCGCTGAACCAACAGCCACAAGCATTATAACTATAAGCACAGCAACTATAGCTGCACCGCCCTTTTTGTTTGTCCTCTTCATTTTTACAACAATTCCTTTCCTGGTGCTTATACTGCACCTATCTCCTCTTTTTCTTCCTTATGACCATATTTCGCTTCATACTCGTTAAGAGTATCGTGACAATATTTAAGTATATCTCTTCTCGTCACAATACCTATAAAAACTTCCCTGTCATCAATAACAGGCACAAAGTTCTGATCCATTGAAAGAAGTATCAGATCCTCGATAGTAGAATAAACATAGACGGGTTTCATTCTAACACGCCTTGTTATCTCACTTATCCTATATTTTTCCAGCTCACGCATATCCTGAATGCCATTATTGAGCATGAACCACAGAAAGTCGCCCTCTGCAAGGGTCTTTACATATCTGCCCTCACGGTCGATAACAGGCACAGCGGTAAAGCTGTGATTTTTCATTTTCTCAAGAGCCTGCCTTGCTGTGTTGTCATCATAGACAAAATCCACGCAAGCCTTCGGCTTCAAAAACTTTAGTATATTCATTTTTATATATATCCTCTTGTAAGCATACGTTTTTATGCGGTAAAGACCGCACCTATAATTATACCAAAAAAACGCATACAAGTAAAGCATAGAGAGGGCATTTTCCGCCCTGCGTTTTCAACAAATCTCCACGCTGAAATTGTGCATTTTGACTTACTGCTGTGCAGACTTGTAGCCGTATGTGTAAACAAGGCTCACAAAGCTGTCATAGGATATAGTCTTAAGATCGTCCGTCTGAAATCCCCCTGCACTGAGATCGTCTGTTGTAACGCCTGCTTTGTTGAAGATACCCTGACAATAGCCAAGCCTCTGATCCTCTGACATACTGTCAAAGTCCACAAGACTTGTCGCCTGAGATACGTCAAACAGGCTGTCGTCAGCGTCCCCCGAAAGCTCGTCAACAGTGTATTCTGAAACTGTATCATCTGAGCCTTCAATGGTAAAGGTCTGCGTGTATTTTTTTAAGCTTCCGTCAGATTTATCAAAATACAGGTCGATAGCAGTAATGTATGTGTCGCCCGTATAAGTGTACTCCTCGATATCGAAATCATCAGCCTCATCACTGTTTATATGACCATAGGTTCTCGGCAGGTTTTGCTTGACTATGCTTTCAAGAACGCCGTCAAGCTCCGTCACGTCTGACTTGTGATAAACACCGGTCACGTTATCGTAATCATATCCTGCTCCGTCAACATAGATAAATCCGCTGGTGCCTATATCCGATGTGACTTTCAGATAGATGTTTCCGCCCTTTTTGGCTCTTACTACCTCCTGCTTTGAGCCGTCGGCCTCTGTGCAGGTCGTTTTCAGAGTGTAGTCGCCGTCAAAAATCGCAGCGGTTTTTGCAATAAGCTCGCCCTGCTCGTTCACTACCTTACTATCAGCATCACTCTCGTCGCCCTTGCTGTCCTCAGACTTTGCGCTGTCGGCATTGTCGGCTGTTGAAACGTTCGCCTTGCTCTCCGTGACAGAAGAGCTGTCCTTACTATCCTTTGAACAGCCCGCTGCACACAAGCATACCACGCAAGCGCAGAGAGCCGCACATATTTTCTTTATATCCATATGTAAATATCCTTTCAGACCATGTACTATATTTCTTTTTCAAGACAATACTGCCCTTAACATTATACACCTCTCAAACTTTTATGTCAAGAGATAAGGCAGAGTGTAAAGATCGGTGCATTATTTGCTTTTTTACCTTATTTACGCACATAAAAATACAAAAATCACCTATCAATGTATACTGTGAGTTCATGCTTTTTTCACAAAAGTCTGGTATACTATTTGGGTATTCTGACGAAAGAACAGCCAAAGAAGAAAAATATATGTGAAAGAGGAAGTAAAAAATGGAAGCAGGTCTGATAATCGGAAACCAAATAATAATAATGTTCATTATCCTTATTGTAGGCGCATTTTGCTATTTAAAAGGGATAATCACAAAGGACGGTACAAAACAGTTGTCCTCATTCGCACTGAATATAATCAATCCTGTGCTTATATTCATGTCCTATCAGTCAAAATATGACAAGACCCTTGTACATGGTCTGCTGTGGTCTTTTCTGCTGTCAGCGATATCCTATGCAGTGACCATTTTGCTCACCTATGTTCTTATAAGAAAAAAGACTCCCGACCTTGCGGTGGAGCGTGTTTCGTCAATATATTCAAACTGTGCATTCATGTGCATACCACTTATAAACGGCATTTACGGCTCAGAAGGCGTTTTGTATCTTACAGCGTATCTTACGTTCTTCAACGTCCTTATCTGGACGCACGGACTTATGACAATGAAAGGCGAGCGTGACTTTTCTTCTCTTGTGAAAGCCCTTATCTCACCGTCAGTTATAGCCGTTGTGGTCGGTCTTATTTGCTATCTTACAAATATCATACTGCCGAAAGTTCCTGCAACAGCTTTGCAGTACATAGCAGATATGAACACGCCTATCGCCATGGTGATAGCAGGTGCAACAGCCGCACAGACCAACGTTTTGAAAGCCCTTCAAAACCGCCGTATCTACTACGTTTCACTGTGCAAACTTATAATACTCCCTGTTGCAGGCTTCCTTGCAGCGTGGATATTAAACCCTCCTCCGATAGTTCTTATGACAGTTACCATAGCCGCCGCCTGCCCTGCAGCGACTATGTGTACAATGTTCGCTGTAAATCTTGATAAGGACCCTAAAACAGCTTCAGAGATCTTTACAGTCACCACTATTCTCAGTGCTGTAACTCTGCCGCTTATAACTATCTTTGCCGACAGACTTACATATCATATTTAAAGTCAGCCTAAGCAAACATATCCATATAAACAAAAAGACCTGTCAGCATTTCGCTGCACAGGCTGTGAAAAGATAAATAAGCTACGCTCTGCAATGCTTTCCGAAAACCTCGGAGAGCATTTTTTTATCACTCTTTTTGCTGCACCGCAGGTAATTCTATAAAAAGCCTGCCGCACACACTGATCCCCTTCATGACAACACCGTTTAAAGAGATTTCAAACGTCTTGCCTTTATAATTTTTTATCCACCCATAGTATACACCTTACTTCATCGGTGCCTCGGATAATAAAAGTATAACATATAATCAATTCACTGTCAATATTTCTTTGAACAAATATCATATAAATTGTATATTTCAATAAAACAACCAGAAAATTTATAGCGTTTTACACAAAATTGTCAGAAAGCATTCTCAAACAAGACACAATTTCTCCGCTATTTTACTTTTTTCTGCAAAATATTATCCTCCGCCCTCATAAAAAATCTGTATACATCTCCAAGAGAAGCAAGGTCACTGCATACTGTGTCCAGCAAGTTCACGTTGAAAAGCAGCTTAGGGTCTTCACTGTCAAAGCTTACACCGATATCCTTTTTATTGAGCCACAAAGCGTCCTCACGGCTGGCATTTGGAAAATGGTCACGCTTATACTCGTCACCGAACAAAACGAACTTGCTGTTGTCTTTCAGTGCCTTGTAAGCCTTTTTATATTCCTGAGCCCCTGCAAGTATCATCGCCCTCATTTCGTCCATGCTTTCTCTGTCGGTTTTGTAATATCCACAACCATAACCGAAACCATGGGTAGAGATATAGAAATAAAACTCAGGCATGGGGTGATATTCGCTTTTGTCACGCTGGCATTTCAAAGAACACCACACGCTCTCTCTGAATATGGGTCCGCCCTTGTTGTAACGTGCGTCTTTGTAAAGCCTTGATATCTTTTTCGGATTGCATACTATCCTGCTGTCAATATCGTTCATTATAGGCGTGAGCGCAGTGATAAGCTCCGCAAAAGGCTCTTCTATAAGCCTGTGATAATCCGCCTTATGCTCCTTGAACCATTCCTTGCTGTCCCTTGCATGATTTTCAAACAAAAAGCCGATAGCTTCTTCACTAAATAGCATTTTTTCTCTCTCCTTGATGTTTCTAAACTTATTATAGTATATCACGATTTGCATTTTTAATCAAGAAAAAAGAGCCTGCCAAAGCAAGCTCTCTTCCTAATGGATTTTATGAATGAAGTCCCATTTCGTAAGCAGTTTTCATGTGTGCACTGCTCTGCACTTCGCCCTTGTCCCACACGCCTGTGCCGTAAAGGATACCCTTTTCAACTGCCCCGTCAAGACAGTCAAGAGTAAATCCCCTTATGCTCTCAACTGTCTTTTCAAGGTTAGCGGCATTGGTATCAGCCGCAGTGAGTATATAATACACTTCTTTATTTACCATTTCAGTGTATCTCGGCACTGTTCTGTCAATGAGTGTCTTGAGCTGAGCGTCCATGGTGTAGAAATAAACAGGCGTTGCAAAAACGATAACGTCAGCGTTCACCATTTTGTCCATTATCTCCGCCATATCGTCTTTCTGCACGCACTTGTGAGTGCTGTTGCAAACGCCGCAGCCTGTGCAGTAGTTCACCTTAAAGTTCCTGAGAAATATTTTTTCCGCCTTGTGTCCTGCCTGCTGTGCACCCTTTATGAACTCATCGCAAAGCACGTCGGAATTTCCGCCCTTTCTAGGGCTTGCGGATATAACAAGTATATTTTTCATATTATCACCTCAAATATCAAAGTGTCTTTATAACGTCCTCAGCTATCTGCTCAGGGGTAAGGTGATTTTCTTTCAGCACCTCGGCAGGGTCATAGCGGTCATAGAACTTCTTTTCAAGACCAAAGCAAAGGGTCTTTACATCACTGTCGCCGTAAAATCTTGCTATCTTCTCGCCAAAGCCGCCCTCAAGAACACCGTCCTCAAGAGTGATAACGGTCTTGTGGTCAGCTTTAAGGCTTTCAAGCATTTCCTTGTCAACGCCTGTGATGTAGTAAGGGTTTATTACAGTGGCCTTGACACCTGTTTTTTCCTCGATAAGCTTTGCGGCTTCAATGCCCATGCCGTAGAACGAGCCAAGTGCGATAACAGCAACCTGACTTCCCTTCTGTGTCATCTCATACTTGTTGAGCTTTAAAAGATCCTTTGTGAAAGGCTTGCCGTCTGAAACAATGCTTGCAGGCACTCTTATTGCAACAGGGTGTTCGTTCTGTTCAAGGGACCAATCCAGCATTGCAAGATATTCTTCCTTTGTTACAGGTGCAAGATAAACAAGCTCAGGGATATTTGATATCATCGGTATATCGTAAATTCCAAGGTGAGTAACGTCACTCATGCCATAAACCGAAGCCGCAAAAACAGCTATTGTAACAGGGCTTTTATTTATGCAAACGTCCTGAGAAAGCTGGTCGTAGGTACGCTGTAAGAACGAGCTGTAAACACCGTAGAAAGGCTTTCCGCCGTTCTTTGCTATACCTGAGGCAAGTGCCATTGCGTGTTCCTCTGCAATGCCCACGTCCATAAACTGCTTGCCTGCTTTCTTTCTGACGTCAGGAGTGAAGCCGAAAACCGTCGGAGTAGCGGAGGTTATAGCACACACGGATTTGTCAGCCTGCATTTTCTCAAGAAGATAATTGCAGGTAACAGTTCCGTAATCCTCGCCCTCAGAATCGTAAAGGGACTTGCCTGTTTCAGTGTCGAACGGCATATGCCAGTGCCATGTTTCCTTATCCTTTTCCGCAGGAGCATAGCCCTTACCCTTTTGTGTCACAATGTGAACGGCAACAGGCTTTTTGCTGTCCTTTACGCCCTCAAAAGCCTCAATAAGCGAAGGAATATCGTTGCCGTCCTTAACGAAAACATAGTCAAGACCCATTGCCTTGAAAAGGTTACACTCAGCCTTGCCCTCGGTATCACGAAGAAGCTTGAGATTTCTGTACATACCGCCGTGGTTTTCTGCGATAGACATATCGTTATCGTTCACAACGATTATGAAGTTTGTATCCATTTCCCCTGCAAAGTCGATACCCTCCAGAGCTTCGCCACCGCTGAGAGAGCCGTCGCCGATAACAGCGATAACATTGCCCTCCTCGCCCTTGAGATCTCTAGCCTTTGCAAGACCGCTTGCAAGGCTCACAGAAGTGTAAGTATGGCCAACCGTAAAAAAGTCATGCTCGCTCTCCTCTGGGTTTGTGTAGCCTGAGATATCATCGAACTTGTCAGCGTCAAGGTAGGACTCCTTTCTGCCTGTGAGCATTTTATGTGGATAGCTTTGATGTGAAACGTCAAAAACTATCTTATCCTTGGGGGACTCAAAAACATAGTGCATTGCGATAGTGGCTTCCACCATGCCGAAGTTAGGGCCAAAATGTCCGCCATGCTTGCTGAGCCTGAAAAGCAGAGCCTTTCTCATTTCCTCAGCCAGCACTGTCATTTCATCAACAGTGAGCTTTTTAACGTCAGCAGGTGAGTTTATTTTTTCAAGATACATTTTCATTTCCTCCTGTTTTATTTATAATTTTTCTTAGCTTTAGCTTACTTATATTGTACCACCTGGAGTTAGCTCCAAGTCAACAGGTTGTAGAGATATTTTACATTTTATTAACAATCGACCTAACAAAAAAGCACGGTCATGTGCCGTGCTTAGTATATTTCTCTTGAAAAAAATTAATGCCGTGCTATAATTATAGTATCACCAATATCACACCGGAAAGGTCTTGAAAGCATGAAATACAAAGTTATAGACATAAGTGAAGAGGATTACGGCTGCGAGGGCATACCGGAGGACAGCGAACTCATGTGCAGTGTTTTGATTGAAAGCTCTGACGGCACACAAAAATGGTTGAAAATAGCTGACCGATATCTCAGAGAAAACAACATTGATATAGGCAGTGTCATCACTGCAGACTAGCCTGCCTCCCCTGGAATATCACGCATTATCCACGCAAGCTGTTCTTCTGTAGGCTCTTCTATCTCATAGCCGTTGACATTGTCGCCCTTGAAACAGTTTTGATACAGCTCCACCCATGCAAATGTTGACAGTTTGCAATCAGAATAGATTTCTTTTTCACCTTTGTACGGCAGATCTTCAGGATAGCAGGTCTTGATAATAGGATTTCCATAAGGGGTGCAGTCCTCGAACTTATCCAAAGAAGAACCCACACAGCACACTCCGCTCAGTGAATATCTTGCCACAAGATACTTTTCACCATCCTCATCAGGGTTCTTTTTAAACGCTATCTGCGCCAGCTCGACAATAGCTTCTGCGGCGTATATAGGGCAAGGAATTAAATATCCGTTGTGAAGCTCAAAGATCTTGTCCTTGTAATGAAAAGTCTTTCGCTTTTCGATAGTGCCATATTCTGCATACTGAAAAATGTTCAGCTCAGGGGCATCGGAGTAATAGTCGGTGACAATTTTCCCTGCCTTACTGCGGAAATAGCGTTGTTTCTGCGCTTCAAGATGGTTCGATTCCACATTTTCATCAGAAAAATAATTGTGTTCAAATTCGTCGATATCCTCAGTAAAAAACGAAGCTGTACCGCTTGTGCATGAGGGAAAGTTGGCGTCAAACAAGGTTATTTTGTATATCATATGGATTTCCTTTCTTAGAAGCAGTGCCAAGCATTTCGGTACTGCTTTTATTATATTCTATTATGTTCCCATTTGAGGTAAATAAGACTATTTTTCTTTGTCGCAAAGAAGAAAATATTCGCTCATGAGTTTGGCGAGGTGCAACTACACTCATATCTTAAATCAACATCATAATTTTGTAAATAGTTTTATTTATAAATTGCCAATAATTTGTATCTTTATACGAATTGATACTGCAAAATTTGTAGCAGATAAACAAAAAAAGCCGCAGACAAAACGTCTACGACTTAGAAAACACTCTGGCAGGGGCAGAAGGATTCGAACCCTCGGCACGCGGTTTTGGAGACCGCT
>ERZ791746.30-NODE-30-length-173841-cov-9.663822_pt1 | contig 173841 bp, 153 predicted proteins | sample MGYA00510038_ERZ791746 | MGnify/ENA primary metagenome ERZ791746 (study PRJEB30046, sample SAMN00792018) | human gut metagenome | study: EMG produced TPA metagenomics assembly of the A metagenome-wide association study of gut microbiota in type 2...
TATTTAGTAATTATAATTTTTAACTCGTCCTCTAATTTTTAGTGGACACTAGTGACTATTGATACTGAATACTAAATTTATAAAAGAATAATGGTAAATAAAGAAGAAAATGTACGTCATTTCCTGAATCTTATAAAGCGTTCACAAAGAGGTGTTTTTAAGATATATATCGGAATGATAGCCGGTGTGGGTAAAACATATAAAATGTTGCAAGAGGCTCATGAAATGTTGGACAACGGCATTGATGTACAGATTGGTTATGTTGAGACGCATGGACGGGTAGGTACAGAAGCTCAATTAAAAGGATTGCCGGTTATTCCTCGTAAAAAGATATTTTACAAGGGGAAAGAACTGGAAGAAATGGATCTGGACGCTATTCTTCAGTTACATCCAGAGCTAGTAATAGTCGATGAACTTGCACATACCAACGTTGACGGTTGCCGGAATGAAAAACGTTGGCAAGACGTAATGGATCTATTAGAGGCTGGCATTAATGTTATATCGGCTGTTAATATTCAACATATAGAAAGTCTGAATGAGGATATTAAGGGGATTGCCGGAATAGAAGTAAAGGAACGTATTCCTGATAAGGTCTTAGAAGAAGCAGATGAAGTTGTAAATATTGACTTGACGGCTGAGGAACTTATTAGTCGCTTAAAAGCTGGAAAAATATATAAGAAAGAGAAAATACAAACTGCTCTAAATAATTTTTTCAAGACGGAAAATATTCTTCAATTACGAGAGTTAGCTCTTAAAGAGGTAGCATTTAGGGTTGAAAAGAAAGTTGAAACGGAAGTTGTTCCAGAGGAAAAGGCTATTCATAGAGAATTGTATCTTGCATGTATAAGTAGTAACGAAAAAACACCGAGACATATCATACGTCGTACCGCGCGGCTTGCGTCCCGATATAATACAAATTTTATAGCTTTATATGTTCAAACACCTGTAGAAAGTCCTGATAGGATAAATCTGTCTGTTCAGAGGCATTTACTAAACCATTTTAAACTGGTAACCGAACTGGGTGGTGAATTAGTACAAATTGCTTCACCGGATATTATACAGGCTATTATTGATGTATGTCGTGAACATCATATTACAACAGTTTGTATTGGACAACCGACTTTAGGTTGGAGAAAAATTTTAAAAATATATCGTTATGGATATTTTCTTAAAAATCTTTCAGAAATGGATATAAAATTGATTATCTTTCCGCAATAAAATAATGTGTTATGAATATTAAGACAAAATTGACATTAGTGATAGGAGTACTTGTTGCGATGATTGTGCTTCTTGTTTCACTCTCTATTGTAAACTTGCAAATCCTGACAGCTACAGAGCCTAATAGTCCTGCTGCAGGGCCAGGATTACAACGTGCATTACTTTGGATATCTTCTATTGGAGGTTTTTGTATAGTAATCGGAATTTTTATGCTGACAGTTTTTCCTGCCTATTTTAATAAACCGATCAAAAAAATTATTGACGGAATCAAAGATATAGCCAATCATAATTATGATTGCAGGTTAAATCTGGAAAGTCATGAATTTGCAGAAGTTTCCGAAAACTTCAATCGGATGGCCAAACGATTGTCTGATTATCATTCCAGTACTTTGGCACAAATAAAGGCCGCAAAGAATTATATGGAAACCATTATTAATAGTGTAAAGGAACCTATTATAGGTTTGAATAATGAGTTGACTATTTTGTTTATAAATGATGAAGCCTTGAATGTCCTCAATTTAAAGCGCGAAGAGGTTTTACAGAAACCGGCTCAGGAAATTTCCATGAGAAATGATTTGTTGAGAAGACTCATACGTGAACTTATGGACTCACAAACAGAAAATAGAGCTAGTAAAGCGGAACCTTTAAAGATATATGCCGACAACAAGGAAAGTTATTTTCAGATGAAATGTATGCAAATTAATAAGCAAAGTAATAATATAAATGAGGGATACGTTATTATGCTTAAAAACATAACGGAATTTAAGGAACTGGATTCAGCCAAGACAACTTTCATTTCGACAATATCTCATGAACTGAAAACTCCTATTTCCGCAATTATGATGAGTCTGCAGTTGCTCGAAGACGATCGAGTTGGAGACTTGAACGAGGAGCAAAAGGAGTTGGCACAAAGTATTCAGGATAATAGTGAGCGCTTGCTTAATATCACTGGCGAACTGCTGAATATGACGCAAGTAGAATCTGGTAAATTACAACTCAAGCCCCGTATTACAAAACCTATTGAATTGATTGAATACGCGATAAAAGCCAATCGGGTACAGGCTGAAAAATTCAATATCCAAATCGAAGTACAATATCCGGAAAATAAAATAGGCAAATTATTTGTAGACAGCGAAAAAATAGCGTGGGTATTGACTAATTTGCTTTCGAATGCAATCCGTTACTCTCCTGAGAATGGCCGCATAATTATTGGTGCCCGCCAAACAGAAGATAATCATATTGAAATGTATGTTCGTGATTTTGGTAAGGGTATTGATCCGCGTTATCATCAGAGTATTTTTGATCATTATTTCCGAGTTCCAGGTACAAAGGTTCAAGGAAGTGGACTGGGATTATCAATTTCAAAGGATTTTGTAGAGGCCCATGGTGGTACTTTGACCGTAGAAAGTGAAATTGGAAAAGGAAGTTGTTTTACATTACGTTTGAAATCATAATCAGCCATTTTTTATCTCTGTATAAACCGTTTATAGGCATATCTGATATAGCCTATAAACGGTTTTATAATTACATGCTTATTTTATATGTTTCAATCTTACGATAAAGAGTCGCAAGTCCTATTTTTAAAAGACGAGCAGCTTCTGTTTTATTGCCATTGGTGTATTGCAGAACTTTGATTATATGCATACGTTCAATTTCAGCTAGTTCAAAATTATCTTTCATTAGTGATATATCCGATTTACGTTTTTGTAAATCTAGAGGTAAATCCTCAAATGTTATTTGTTCTTCGCATACAATAGAACATCTTTCTATAACATTTCTAAGTTCTCTGACATTTCCTTTCCACTCTGCATTCTTTAATATATCAAGCACTTCCGGAGTTATTCCGGTGATTTTTTTATTGAGTTTATTAGCAAATTTGTTCAGAAACATATACGACAGACTTTCAATATCATCTTTTCTTTCCCGTAACGGAGGTAAACATATCTGGAAAACAGATAAACGGAAATATAAATCTTCACGAAAGTTTCCATTCTCTATTTCTTTCTTTAAATCCCTGTTTGTAGCAGATATAATTCTGACATCCACTTTTGTAGGTTTGGTATCACCAATTTTGATATATTCTCCAGTTTCCAGAACACGTAAAAGTCTTGCCTGAAGTTCAAATGCCATTTCTCCTATTTCATCTAAGAAGATGGTTCCGTGGTTCGCAACTTCAAATAATCCTTTTTTATCCTTTAATGCACCTGTAAATGCACCAGCCTTATAGCCAAACAGTTCACTTTCCAACAGGTCTTTACTAAAAGCAGAACAGTTTATATCTACAATAGGTTGTGATGCTCTTTGACTGGCTTGATGAATAGCATGCGCAAATACCTCTTTCCCTGTACCTGTTTCTCCTGTTAATAATACTGCAGCATCAGTTCTGGAAACTTTCTGCGCCAGTGTTATAGCCTGTTTAAGCTCGTTTGATTTTCCAACAATAGAGTCAAAAGAGTATGCTACAGAGGTAGTTTTTTTACCTTTCTTTTTTTCAGTTTCATCAACAGCACGATTTATAGTAGGGATAATCTTACGGTTATCGTCTCCTTTGGTAATGTAGTCAAAAGCTCCATTTTTAATAGCCTGTACTCCATCTTGAATATTTCCATGCGCGGTCAATAATATTATTGCAGCATCATTGGAGTATTTTTTTATATCAAAAATAAAGTCAACTCCATTACCATCAGGCAAAAACACATCACATAGAATAACATCATATTGTTGTTTGCGTAATTGCTGTAAGGCATCACTACAACAACTTGCAGTTGATACTTTATAACCTTCTAATTCTATAATTCGAGCTAATAATTTGCGGATAGGTTCTTCGTCATCTATTAATAGAATTTGTACCATATATTGATTATTTATTTATAAATCTATTGTTAAATACAAAGATACGATTTTATTAGATATAAAAATATTTGTTATCTAACAAATCCAGATGCTTATACCCTTATAAGTATCTGGATTACCGCTTTATATCAATGATCTATTCAAAAATAGTCATACGAATGAATCATCAAAGTTATTATCAATTCCTTTAAAGATATAGCCTTTAAAATTACGTAGTTTTTAAATTTAAAGTCTCTAGTATTGGCTACTGGTTATCGGTACCTTGTCTGAAAACGGATACTATGCTCTTCAGAAATCTTTGAATACTGAATATTAGGAAAACATTGGAGCATCATAATCGGAATCGTTTCTTATATGCAAAGGTACTGCGGAGGAGAAGCGCCAAGTGACCTTACACTTTCAGTCGGAGTTTGTGCCTTATCAGGTATCTTCAGGAAAGCCAGCGGCTTTTCCAGGTAGCGTGCTGCCTTCTTTGCTGAATATGTCTTTTCCGGAACGACTTTCATTATATCTCATGCTGGTTAATCTTTTCGTTTATGGGATACAGCAAATGTAAATAACTGATTATTAGTATGGACAAACAAGGTTTCATAAATTACACTTCATCTTTTTCTCCTACAGGTCCAGGAAAGGCTGGAAATTATGCCAAAGCGATAGATATCCTTAATGACATTTTTTCTAATGTATCTATTAAGGATTATCCTGCTCATAATATTCCAAAAGGATGGGTAAAATATTCTGCTGATTTTCATATCCGAAACAATGTTCTTTCCTTATTTTTTCTATTTGCGTCAATCTTTCTGTATTAATTATACGACATAATCAAAGTACAGGACCTTTGATCGGTTTACTTTTACCTTCTTTTCCTGCTTTCCATTCATAATGTCAATGGCATAAGTCAGAAAGGCCACTGGGCAGATTTAGGTAGGACATAATGGTGAATCAGATCTGCTTACCTGAAGTCTGGAATCTTTGAAGCATACTCCAGAAGTCCGCTATTCCTGAACTTTCCTAAGGCAGTTCATTTGCCTTTCCTAAATTGTTTTTAATGTTGCGAGTAAGATATCTATATCAGGAAGTTATTCTCTTCACTAATGCTTATTTACCAGGTATAAACGTACTGTTGTCTTTTACGTACATCCCTTTACAAAAGATCGGATATCCATACGTTTCACCACTCATGAATGGATTATTCAGATAATTTTGCAAAGCTTCAAACGAATTACTGATATCGGCTGTTTGTCTTATATCAGAAATAGTGAGAAGAATAATTTGTGAATTATTCAGAATCTCCTCGTTTTCCTGTTTCTTTACAAAAGGACCTTTCAAGGAAGAAACGATTTCATTATAAGGATATTTACTTGCTATTAAGAAATAGGCACTGGTACCATAGGTCAGTGTACGTAGATAAACAAGATTATCTTTATTAGTCGGATTTTCAACGAATATTCCTTTTTCTGGTATATCCATTGAAACGGTAAAACCTTTGAAAATGACTTTGCCCAGACAAAGACTTACCGTGTTGTTTATATCAAATTCTTTATTACCCATTTTCTTCAGAATACTCGCAAAATTCTCATTATCATCGATATATAATTCTACATTCTCAAGACTTTTCAATTCTGTCAGTTTTGCGATATATGGTCTGGTCGGATATTTGAAATTCTGATATTCTTTCGACCTTATTACTTCCTTAATTATCTTATTATATTCATTTTGTCTGACATCATTCATCATCGCAATATAAGGCTCCGTAAAATCAAAACAGAGATTTATAGATTGCTTCTTGCCTGTTATTTCCTTATCAAAAGAAGTAGCAAAGGAATTTTCGGGAAATACAGCTCCGACATATATATACGGCGTGTTTGCAATATCCCACCAACCTTGAACTCCATTATATTTGCTGCTAATATCTATTTCATCTTCTTTACTGTCATCAATGAAAGTATCCCATACCAAAGTAGTTTTGACTACATTATCGTTAATTATTTCCAGAAGCTTATATCTGATATCATTGGCTGGCTTCGCAAGGATTGTTTTTTCTATTTTCAAAACATACTCATGTCCTTTCTCATAATTGAACCCAAGGATTCCATTCATGGCTACTTTTGAGTATTCAGACATGTTTTCTTCCTTCACCAACATACATTCTACCGGATTTTCACTGCCCACGGGGTATAAGAATCCGTTTCATTTGATACGTACATTTGGATGATCTTTATTTTGTCTGTAAGAACATCTTCTTTTTTACAACTGGCAATGCTGATTGAGCATAGGAATAAAAGTAATAGTCCTGTTAAAGTCTTAATCTTCATAATCAATGCTTATTTTTGTGTACATATAGTTACTATAATCTACTTTTAAGGTAAAAAATTAGATCTGTGAAATATGACCATATACACTATAACACTCAATGGCTGATAAACCACTATGTAAAAATGTTAAAGAAATCAAACTTATTGTCAGAATAAAGTCTTTTTCCTCATTGTATTATCATCACAAGATTCATCTAAAGATTTATCCAGACCAAATATTCCTTTCGGAGCCACCTTACGCCATGAATTGCCAAATTTCATATCCAGATAATCAAAAACCACCTGATTATAAGCTGTCAGTATATGATTGGGAACACCCAGATAACAGTCCAGTGTTCCATCTTTCTTCAACGGATAAAAAGCGTCATAGCTCACACCGTACATCTTCCAGAAAAAGTGTGTACGGATTTTCTGTTCCTGTCCTTCCGGTATTACCAGGCGCAATTGGGGACGTCCTTTAACGATGTTTTCTTTCGACAGCTCCGGTGAACAGTCATATTTCAAAATATGATCATACCATAAAGGAAGCACCATCCGCAACGTGTCATTATGTGGTAAAGGAAGGGTTATTACCGTATCACAAGGGGCCAGTCCCACATATTCAGCTTTCAGATGATAAGTTCCAGCCTCCAGTCCCTTTATCCGGAAGCAGCCGATGGAATCTGTCAGCCATCCCAGAAACGGCTGTCCTGCCATGCTCAGATTGGAACCAACCAGCACATCATGTACCACATCATAAGGAGGGCGTTGACGGACAGATTCACCATACACCCGACCGATAATTGTATATCTTGCAGAATCACCCTCATTATGCGTTATATCTTCTCTCAGCGGCATAGTAAAATACTGAAATTCTATAGTGTGCTTCCCGTTGATAAAAAGTACCTCCCATGGATAAATGGATCTAAGCGTTTCTTTGAGAGCAAGAGCCAGCGGATGAGTTCCGTCGTCTGTCTTTTCCCGTAAAGAACGTATAAAGACAGAATGCACGTCACAATCTACGAAGCGCCCGTCTTCCGTCGTCTGGAAATCACTTATCGTAAAAACAATCCGTTCTCCCCGGTATTCAGGAAACCGCTTCCAAGGAAACCTACGCTCGATTTCTCCCTGTGCTTTCATCAGATTCAGTCCGGTTCTCCGGTAATTATGATAAGTCTGCGTTTTCAGCACTTTGCCGTTCCGGAGAGTCAGCACCCGTTCCGTTTCCATGTTACAGTTGAACCCATCATGCACGTATCTCACCAGATCTCCTTTTCCGGCCCGAAGCTCCCCACTGAACCAGCGGGCTTGAATCATTCCCGCCTGAAAATAGGCTGCAAAGAGCGGCTGCAACTCCTTCACTTCATACACCCGTGTAGATTCCTTTTTACTGACTTCATCGTAGATATCCGCTTCTACCCGTTGCAGGCAAAGATATCCGTCACGTATCTCCCAGAAAGCAGTATAGCCGCTATAATTGCCCGTAGACCAATTAATATTTTCCGGAAGAAAATCTTTCATCCGCATATATAGCAGAGAGTCGTATCCTATGGGCTTTGCCATCAAATCCCATTCTTCTCCTTCCAGGCGGATTATGTCGCCTGATTGTCCCGTAGCTTTCACAGGTAAACCGACAAGCGAAAGTAAAATGGCGATCACTAAAATTCTCATACACATGGCCTGTTTGCTTTAAGAACAAGATAATGCTCCTTAAAAATACGAAAAGTATTTTATGTTACAAAACCTTTTCGTATTTTAGTAGAAACTAAATCACTTGACTATGGGAACTTTAGGTTGTATCAATGATATGCAAAGGCGGGATAAAGAAAACCGTGAACTCAGGAAATTGGGCAGAGAACGCATAAAAGAGACCCGTACCAGACTCTCGAAAATTGGTAAGGGCACAAAACTGCCTGAAATTTCGGCAGAAGAAGTGGAAGAAATCCAAAGAAAGACAAAAGAAAAAACCGACATGGACAATGACAATCTGTTCAAAACCAAAATAATCATTGCAGTGTGTTTCTTATTCGTTTTTCTTCTGGGTTGTATTCTCTATTTATTATAGATTCTTTAATCAGTTTTTTTATTTACAGAGTCGCTTTTATGACTTAAATAGGGAAAGTATCACATCATGAAACCTAGATAGATGTATAAAATTATGAATGTGATGTATAAACTTACTATTCTTGAATAACAGTTTGTTGAGAAAGTATGGATTAATATATGTTTTTCCAAATAAATCATTACTTTTGCGGCATCTTTTGAAATCTGGCTCCAAAGAATAAATATATAGGCATTATTTAAATTACTTCATATGGATCCACTTGTTGGAAGGGAAAGAAGCCGGCCCGCCAACAAAAGCAGTAAATATAATCAGATTTATAAGTAAAATAAAGAAACACTTCAACGGCTAACGAGAAAAAGAACGGAATAATAAGAATGACGGAGACAAGAAGTACACTTGACTCCGGACAGAAAGGTTGGGAATATGTACTGAAAAACGAATAAACCTGGAATTCAATATGGTTGCATAATCTGCTTGAATTCAGTATTGACATAACTCTAATAATATGAAATGTATATTTTATTGTGCATCTTTGTTTCTTCTTGCTTCAGGCTCTGTTTTTGCCCAGAAATCAAGAATGAATGTCTTCCTGCAACAGAACGAATTAATGTTTAATGTTTCCTATAACAATCGTCCCGTTATAGAAAACTCATCTTTGGGAATCATCATTGACAACTGTCCGTATGGTAAAAATATTAAATCTTTTTCTGAGACGGAATCCTCTAATGAATCAATCAGAAGTTATCTGGCTAATGGCGTTCATAACTCATTCTATGTAGATGTCAAAGAATTTGATGATGGTATCGCATTCAGATACCGGATACCGGCCAATGGGCCTAAATGTGTCTATGGAGAAAGCACTTCTTTTGTTTTCCCGTCAAATACAACTGCATGGTATGCAAGTGGACCGTTTCAGTATGGATGGCACCAGATTTATCAGGAACGTAAAACTGACAGCATCGAAGGAGAACTCCTTGCTCCTCCCGCTACGTTCCTGACGCAAGAGGGGATATATGCAGCGATTACGGAAGCTAACCTGTTTAATTTTCATGGGGCAGTCATGTATTGTACAGCCCCCAACAAAATACAATTTGGTTATGCCGACAATAAAGGCCATATCGAAACAGGCATTGAAACCGGTTTGCCTCCTGCCAAATATTGGCATGAAGCTGTAAGAAATAATCCCTGGATAGCTTACCCTGACAAGAATGAGATCAAGACTCCCTGGAGAGTTCTGATGTTGGCTGACGACCTGAATGGCCTGGTAAACAACAAAATCATTTCGAAGGTCTGTGACAAGCCTGATAACGCTCTTTTTTCAGACAGCAACGAATGGATAAAACCGGGAAGAGCTGTATTTACATGGCTGACCGAAGGAGGGGTTGAACGTCTGAGTGTTGCCAATCACAAAAAATATATAGACGGATGTGCTGAGCTTGGAATAGAGTCTGTCGTAGTAGATGACGGATGGGAAAACTGGGCTCAGACAGAAAAAGAAGCTAACGGACGTGACAAATGGGCCATGCTGAAGGAACTTGTTGAGTATGCAGACAGTAAAAATGTCAATATCTGGGTATGGCGCCCGTCTTCACCGCGCTATGGAAATAGAAGTGATATAGGTCTGGTTGATCCGGAAGAGAGAGCAAGCTTTATGGCGAAGTGTGCCGAAATAGGTGTTAAAGGCTTGAAGATAGACTTTTTCCACACGGAAAATCTTTTTACGATCAGATTGATGGAAGAAATCCTGAAAGATGCAGCCAAAGAAAAACTGATGGTAATATTTCATGGCGTAAACAAACCGGCCGGTGAGTCATTCAAATATCCTAACTTATTGGCTAAAGAGGCGGTAAGAGGACTGGAATGTGTAGGCGGTGAAAGCAGTTGGGCCCCCGGACCTGCGTGGCCATTCCATAATACGGTTCTGCCTTTTACACGCTGGCTGGCCGGTCCTGCTGACTATACTCCGCTTAACTTCAGAGCTTTCTGTCCGGAAGCCGTAACATTTACCCATCAGCTGGCTTCAATTTATATGTTTACTTCTCCGATGCTTATATTGGCTGCAGATATGGAGGATATGCTGAAATGCCCCGGACGAAGATTTATAGAAGAAGTTCCTGTGGTATGGGATGAGAACTATGTCTTGCCTGAAAGCAAGATTGGAAATCTTGCAGCAATCGCCAGAAGAAAAGGTGATATATGGTATTTGTCGGTATTAAATGGCGAACAGGAAAAATCCGTATCGTTAAATCTGAATTTTCTGCCTGAGGGTAAATATAAAATGGTCATAGCTTATGACAAAGGTAGAAAAGAAATCTTGATGGATACTAAAACAATAAAAAGTAAAAAGTCTTTAAATATAAAGTTGCTGTCCGGAGGCGGGTATTTAGCCAGATTTGAACGGATCTGAAACAGAATCAACAGAGAAATACATGAATTCCTATTCAATCATTTATCATAGTATATGAAAAAAAATTATTCTTTTCTTTTTGTTATATGCACCTTCTGCGCTTCAGCCGGTGCACAGATTACAGAACGTCCGCGTCCGTCAGAATGGGATCAGCTTGTTGAGGGAGCCCGCTTTATAGACCGGTTTCTTCCAATGCCGGACGGAATAAAATCAAACCATCTTTGGGGAACCCAGTGCGTTCAGAACCGATATGTCAATAATGGGATAGAGGTTGACGGCATGTCGTTTTGGGGAGGAAACATCCTGCAATCAGCAGATGGAAAGTATCATCTTTATGTCTGCGGATGGCCGGAAAGTTCGCCCAAGGGACATATGTTCTGGCCGAATTCAACTGTATTCCATGCAGTAGGAGAGACTTTGTCGGGCCCGTATGTCATACAGAATTCTGTTGGAAAAGGACATAATCCCGAAGCTTTCCGCTTAGCCGACGGCAGAATCGTAATTTACGTGACGGGCGGGTATTATATTGCAGAAAATGAGAACAGCCCAATCTGGACCTACCAGCAATTTGAATTCGACCAGCGTGGCAGAAATATTATTGAAGGGTTATCGAACCTGACCTTCGCACGCCGTCCAGACAATTCATATTTAATGGTATGCCGGGGAGGTGGGGTCTGGATCAGTAAAGACGGACTTTCGGCTTACCGGCAGATAACAGGGAAAAGGGTATATCCTGATATAGACGGACGTTTTGAGGATCCTGTGGTATGGAAAGACAGCCTTCAATATCATCTCATTGTAAATGACTGGCTGGGACGTATTGCATATTACCAGCGTTCCAAGGATGGCTTGCACTGGGTGACAGAACAAGGGGAGGCCTATATGCCCGGAATTTCTTACCATAAGGATGGGGAAGTGGAAAAATGGTTCAAGTATGAGCGCGCAAAAGTATTCCAGGACAGTCTGGGAAGAGCTGTACAGATGAACTTTGCCGTAATTGACACAATCAAATGGGAAGATTTGCCCGGAGACAAACATTCTTCAAAAAATATTTGCATCCCTTTGAATAAAGGCTTGTTATTGTCTGTATTGAATAAGGAACCGATCACCCCTTCTACCAGACGCATCGAACTTCGGATAAAGGCGGAACCGGGATTTAATCCGCACACCGATGTTGATGTAAGATCTCTTCGTTTTGGCTCATTTACCGAGGTTAATTTTGGCAGAGGATGTAAAGCCGTAAAGACACGGAAAGACGGGAAAGATCTGATTGTTGTGTTCAACGGAAAGGGGAGTGGCATTACTGCTGATGAATTTGCACCGAAGCTGATTGGCCGTAAGACCAACGGTGAACTGTTATACGGATATGCAGATCTTCCTTATGTGGATTATTCTCCTTCCATATTGTCAGCTGGTTGTCCGGTATATGATGCCGAAAAGAATACATTGAAAGTGAAAGTTACAAACTTCGGACTTTCTGCATCCCAGCCTGCAGAAATTGAAATCATCTGCTCCGGAAAGACAATAGCTAAAGGAAATGTCGGTTCTTTACAGCCTTATGAGGAAAAGGAACTTTCGCTGAAAAACTTACAGCAACAGAAGCCCCAGACTGCTTATGAAGTCGTTTTATCTGGTAATAAAAAAGAAATAGAACGTACATCATTCCAGATCTCCAGCAAACAGGAGAATTAAGCAGAACTTAAAAAGCCCTCGTTTCACTGAAATAATAACCGGTGAAACGAGGGCTTTTCAGATTCTAGCCGATAATCCATTTGCTTCCGGGAATCAGACTGATTAGCTTGGTAGTTACCACACAACAGACAAAACACAATACTGCCATGCAGGGAATAGTGACTGCAACCGGAAGAACAGGCTGTGCCGGTCCTTCCGGCATAAATAAAGGCGCAATGTTGGAAAGAAACAGAATATGCATCAGATACATGCCAAAGGTCAGTTTTGAAATACCTGTGATCCAAGGATGTGCTTCTTGTCTTTTAATGCAGGTGAATATCAGGAAGGCTCCAAAAGTAGCAAGCAAAACATTCGGTGTACAGAATTCCCATGACCATTCATAGCTGGGTGTCTGCATGACAATGCCTGGAACTCCTGCGTGCCAGGCTGACCACGCTGTAAATGCTGCACCGGCAACAAATGAGCCTATACCGACTTTCAGGCGTTTGGCCCGGTCCCATTTCAGATGCACGCGTATATAATGAGCCATAACCAAATAGCCCAGATAACCTGAACAATAATAGAACATTCCAAAATAAGGATTCCAGAAACAGGTTCCCCATAAATTAGAACTGACAAACCGGGTCAGCCAGGGAACAAGAGTAGACAGCATAAAGAAGATGAGAAAAAGACGTTCTTCTTTGGCCGAAGCGCGTTCCAGCCACGGTGAAACTACCGGAATGATGAGATACAGTGAAATGAGCGGATACATAAACCACAGATGGCCGGCCATGGAAGGAAACGTAAATGGCAAAAGTCTGAAATCCTGCCAGGACTGTTCCCAGGTCATCTGTCCCCAGGCCAAAGGCAGGAAACAGTAAATTAACATGAAAAATACGAGAGGCGGAATGATGCGCTTGAATCTATGCTTGTAAAAATCGCTCATGGATACATTGGGTTTGACCGGTACCAGCAGGAAGGCACTGACCACCATGAACAATGGCACGCTCATGCGCCCCAATGCGCCATCATAAAAGGCCACCCAGAAACGGTTGCTTTCATTAGCCAGCATAGTTGTATCTGCCGATATACAATAAAAATTCTCACTGGCATGTACCAGCATCACAAGAAAACAGGCAATAACACGAACATAATCGATGAATACGATTCTATTAGAGTTTTTCATTGGTGTAAGATTTAATCTGATATCAAATATTCTATTTTAATTTCCCCAAGTAAAGTTTATAAAGTGCTGTGCTTCATCTTTGCTTTGCAAAACTAGGAAAAAGATAACTAACCTGCAAAAGTTATTGGTATGACTTATGGCTTTTAAGATTATCATTCATCTGCCTCTGGCTTTTTTTGTTCTCCTCATCTTCCGGATCTGATCATTATTATACACTGTAAACCAGCACCTTGAAGTTTTTCCCTATTACAGATAGGAATATTCCCCCGGAAACATAGGAAAAATCATTCGGGAGTCTCGGATTCCTTGTCTATCTTTGCTTCATCGAAAACCAGAGGACACAAAGTCCTCACAATACAGGAAACCATGAAACGAGGAAAAAGTTATAGAATGATATGCGGGATGTTGATGCTGATCACTTTCGCGTTTGCTTTTCAGGCATGTGATTATGTAGGAGTAGAGATAGGTGTCGGTACAGATGCATATCGTGAAAATACAGACTACCTGTGCAGCCGTCCCTGGTCTGACGAATGGTATGATGATTATGGAACTTATTACTATCAGGAACTCAGATTTTACGGAAACAATACGGGAGAAGATTATCTGTATACACAGGACCGCCACGGATACATACAGGAAAGTGTGTACAACTTCACATGGGACTGGTTCAACAGTATGTATACCAGTATCCGGCTGACTTATGGCCCCGGTGATTACTCGTATATGGACAATATATCCATGGGAGGTAACCGTTTAAATTGTTTACTCGACGGACAGCCTGTCTATTTCATTGGAAAATAAGATTTTTAAGAACATTGTGTGAACAATTTGCGTGTGTCTTTGTTTATTGAATATAACATAAAAAGAGACTCATTCTTGTTTTCATTTTTAAGATAATTAATTTTTTGGTTTATTTATCGTGTAGCTGCATCTGCCTCAGGAACTGGTAGATGCAGCTTTTTTTCGGCCAGTCTCATTCCTGGGTTAGAAAGTAACGTCTGAATTTTAAAACATTATTCTTCCTGAATCCATCTGTAATCAAACGAGTTTTTGTACCTTTGACAAAAATAGACCATAAAAACACAGAACATGAAAAATTTGGAAATCAAAAAAATCAGCGGTTTCACTACCGCTCAGGAAATACCGGCCTTGCTGGATCGGGAAGGAATCGAGTTTCAACCTATTGATACGGTCAACTGGCCGGAATATCCTTATAAACCGGAAGTAAAGTTCCGGGTTGCCCATACAGGGGATTATATACTGATACATTACACCGTAACAGAAGCCAGCGTACGGGCTGTGGCTCCGCATGACGGAGGACGGGTTTGGGAAGATGCATGCTGTGAATTTTTCCTGCAACCGGAAACCGGAGAACCTGTTTACTATAATTTTGAATGTAACTGTGCCGGTACTCTGCTGCTCAATTGCGGACGGGTAGGTGACCGTCATCCCGCACCGGAAAACATTATGCAACAGGTACTTCGCTGGGCCTCTCTAGGCAGAGAACCGTTCGAAGAACGGATCGGTACCTGCAGCTGGCAGCTGGCTCTGGCTATTCCTGCAGCAGCAGTATTCAATCACTCGGTAAAAGACTTCAGCGGACTTCATATGCGAGCTAATTTCTATAAATGCGGTGACCTGCTTCAGACTCCTCATTTCCTGTCCTGGAATCCGATCCAGTTACCGAAGCCTTGTTTCCATTGTCTTGAATTCTTTGGAAATATTCATTTTGGAGAATAATTGAGACAAAAAAAATCGGCTCAGCGTTGTCATTCAACATGCTGAGCCGAACTTATTCTTCCAAACTTACTCTTTTTTTCCTTCCGGCTTCAACCAGCGATCCAGCCAGCTGAAGAATGTACGTTGCCAGAGAATACCATTCTGCGGTTTCAATACCCAGTGGTTTTCATCGGGGAAGATCAGCAATTCAGCAGGAATACCTCTCAGCTTGGCTGCATTGAAAGCTGCCATTCCCTGTGAAGCCAGAATACGGTAGTCCTTTTCTCCGTGAATACAAAGAATCGGAGTATCCCATTTATCAACAAACAGGTGAGGAGAGTTTGCATAGCTGCGCTTAACAGCCTCATTGGTCTTTTCCCAGTACGGACCGCCCAGATCCCAGTTGGTGAACCAGAGTTCTTCTGTTTCCAGGTATTGCTGTTCCATATTGAAGAAACCGTCATGGGCAATGAATGCCTTGAAACGTTTGTTATGGTGTCCGGCCAGCCAATAAACCGAATATCCTCCGAAGCTGGCACCTACACATCCCAGACGATCCTTGTCAACATACGGCTCTTTGGAAATATCATCAATGGCACTCAGATAGTCATCCATACAGTGACCGCCATAGTTGGTACTGATTTCTTCCAGCCATTCCATACCGAAGCCCGGCAGACCACGGCGGTTCGGAGCAATGACAATATAACCGTTGGCAGCCATAATCTGCAAGTTCCAGCGGTAGCTCCAGAACTGGCTGACAGGGCTTTGCGGACCACCTTCACAGAACAGGAGGGTAGGATATTTTTTGTTCGGATCAAAATCAGCAGGATAAACTACCCATGAAAGCATGTCTTTTCCGTCAACGGTCTTTGTCCAGCGGGGTTCCACTTTACCCAGTTTCAGCTGACTGAAGATATGATCATTTTCTTTGGTGATGCGGGATACGGCATTTTCCTGATTCAGGGAAACGGTAAACAGTTCGTCTGCTTCACTCAGAGAATGGCGTTTAGTCAGCAACTGTCCGTCATTCAGCATAGCTACTGAAGCATAGTCATACATACCGTCGGTCAGCTGCTTCACATCTCCTTCCAGATTCGTGCTGTGAATCATGCTGGTTGCATGCCATACTCCTACAAAATACAAGGTACGGCTGTCAGGAGCCCAGCAATAGTCGTCTACGCCCGACTGGAAACTTTCCGTGACATATGTTTTTTTGCCGCTGGTCAGATCCATTACACAAAGGCGGTTGCGGTCGCTTTCGTAACCGTCACGTTCCATACTCTGCCAGGCAATGCTCTTGCCGTCAGGAGAGAATTTGGGATTTGTATCATAACCCATGTTCTTGTCGGCAGCATCTTCCTTGCAGAGATTGCGGGTCTGTTTGGTTTCCAGGTTATAAAGATAAATATCAGAATCCGTAGAAATGGCATAATCCAGTCCGGTTTTCTTGCGGCAAGTATAGGCAATCTGCTTCGAGTCATTGCTCCATGCCAGCTGCTCGATACCGCCGAAAGGTTTCATCGGTGATTCATACGGTTCACCTGCCAGGATATCTGTGGCTTCTCCTACTTTGTTTCCGTCAAATGAAGCTACGAAAGGATGGGGGACAGTCTGTACCCATTCATCCCAATGCTTGTACATCAGATCATCGATCACCATACCGCTGGCCTTATCCAGATCCGGATATTTGTCTGCAGTACGTTCTCCATATTTCACTTGAGAGATAAAGAGCAGCTTGCTTTCATCCGGAGAGAAACGGAATCCGTCAATGCCACCGGCATAGTCAGACAACTGCTTGCGTCTGCTTCCGTCGGGATTCATTTCCCAAACCTGACTGTTACCGTTGGCATCGGCAGCCAGAAAAGCAATCTTGCTGCCATTCTTGATCCATGCCGGTTCACCCTCACTGGCAGCAGTTGTCGTCAGCAGACGGTTATCAGATCCATCCGCATTCATCACATAAATCACCAGGTGACTTTTGTTTTCCTTCACACTGTAATAAGATACAGTATAAGCAATACGTTTGCCGTCAGGCGAAACAGCAGAACTTCCGATACGTCCCATCGCCCACAACGTCTCCGGAGTCATACGGCCTTCCTTTACCGTAATTTCTTGCTTGCCGATAATAGGGCCTTCAGCTTGTGCCGCTTTTTCAGGACCGACGCAGGCTGATGTGACCATCATCATGGCAGCTGTCATAGTCATAAAATTTCTGTTCATGTTTTTTAGATGTCATTTTGTCTTCCGGCAAAGATAATACAAAAATACACACGGAATGTATTTCTCAAAATGTATTCTGTTCCAAAATCCGGTCATTGGTCTCTTCTTCACCGTTCCTTTGTAAAATCGGACAGAAAAGAGCTTCCTTTGTCTTCCAGATAAGCATGGGAACCGGACGATAAGACAACTTGTAGCGAAGAATACATTGTGCCACCTGAATAGAGTTTCCCTGGTGAGTTTCTTTCAGACGGTCAAGATCTTTCTTCATCAATGTCCGGTTCAAGGACAATTCCCGCAAAATGGCCCGTTCCAGACTGAGGTTGGGCGTAAAGTGAAACAGGTCAAAGATATCATGAACTCCATCGCTCAATAAAGTACCCCAACCCCGTTGGTTACAGAAATCATGCAAGGCCTGATATTTAGTCATAACTTCTTTGCTGACCATCATCAATAACGGTTTTATCTCTGTTACAAAACATTGTCCGTCGGTCAAACACACCAGTACATCCGGAACATAATAATGAGCTCCATGATGCTCATAGGGTACCTTAAAAGGCTGTTCGCAATATGCCCGAACCACATCAGATTGTTCCAGTCTTTTAAAGAAATGTTTTTCCAGTTTGGATTCATAAAAGACATTCCTGTTCATTTTCCGGCTATAAAACTCACCGGAATGTGAACGTTCTTTTTTTATTTCCGGATTATACACGCGGATTGGAGTAAAGTTGCAATGATAAGATTCTGAAAACACCGAGACTTGCTCCGGCCAGATAATTTTGGGCAAAAGGACTTCCAACCCCTTTCTTGTAACATTTCTCCGGGATGATGTCTTTTTTATCAGGTTAATCCATTTCCGTTCTGAACCTTCTAACCGCAGAAAGAGTTTCACAAAACGAAGGAAAAGATATATTTCCCATTCAGGAAGATGTATTTCCCTGAATTCCATCAGGAAACGGATATGATCAGTTTCTCCTGACCGGGAATAGTGACCTTGATTTGTCAGCAGATTATAAATGCGCATAACCGGAACATATTTTCTCCGCTGTAAGAGATAAAATTTCTTGAACACCTTGACTTCCAGCTGTCTTATACGCTCCTTGCACAGTCCTAGTTCTGCAGCCATTTCTGTATGATTCCGGGTATCAGTTTCATCCAGTCCGTAAAGTGAAATAAAAAGCATACGCTCCCGCTCTTTCAGTAAGAGTACATTGTCATTCTTTCGCTGGGCGTACAGACATAAGACCAGATTATTAAGAAAATAACATCCTATTGCATCCATAGTTTTCGGTTTAAGATCATGTATTAGTTTTCGTGATTTTGCAAAGATAAATTTTCTTTTTATAGATTCTCTCTAAATCACAAAAAAATCCCGCCTGCCTAATTAAAGACAGACGGGATTTCATATTTTTCAGCTGAAATTCTGATTAAATCAGCTATTATTTCTTGTTCATACGTTCCTGACGTTCTTTCTGAAGACGTTCCTGTTCCTTCTGCAAAGCTTCCAGCTTGGCCATCAGACCGCTTGCCTTCTGCTGCGACGGAGCCTTTTTATTGGCTTCCAGCTGAGCCAGCAGCTTCTTTTCATCCGTCATGCGGCGCATGATCCACATGGTCAGAATACCGATAAGACCGGAAATGAAATAATAGTAGCTCAAACCTGATGCATATTCATTGAAAATGAAGAAGAACATCAGCGGCATGATATACATCATCCATTTCATGGCTGCCATCTGCGGATTGTTACCCATATCCTGCTGCTTCATCATGACAATCTGATTGATGACGGTTGTTGCACTGAAGAGCAGACAGAACAGACTCAAGTGGTTACCCAGCAATGGGATGCTGGTGCTCCAGCTGATCAGATCATCATAAGAAGAAAGGTCACTTGCCCACAGGAAACTCTGCTGACGGAGCTCAATAGCATTCGGAACAAAGAAGAACAGTGCCATGAACACCGGTGTCTGAAGCAGCATCGGCAAGCAGCCACCCATCGGGCTGACTCCATACTGGCTGTAAAGTGCCATGGTTTCCTGCTGTTTCTTCAGAGCATCTTCCTGCTTGGGATATTTGGCATTGATCTTGTCCACATACGGTTTCAAAGCACGCATCTTGGCTGACGAAATAAACGACTTCCAGGTGGTCGGGAGCACCAGAATCTTCACGATAATTGTCATCAGCAGAATTACCATACCCATGCTCAGGCCCCAGCTGGAAAGCCAGTCAAACAGGTTGATTGTAAACCAGCGGTTAATGAGCCGGATAATCGGCCATCCCAGATAAACCAGATCTTCCAGTTCCAGGTCCTTATCCTTGAAGCTCAAGTCATTGCTTGCAAGCAGAGTCTTGAAGTGGTTCGGTCCGAAATAGAACTGGAAATTACTCGGTTTCGCACCTGTCGGATCGAAAGCAGTCTGCATATCGGCCTGATAGTTCTTCATGTAGCCGCTGCCTTTCTGTTCCATTTTCGATTCCAGTGTAGCCTTTTCAAAATTCTGCTCAGCGATGAACACGCATGAGAAGTACTGGTTCTTGAAAGCTACCCAGTCAAGTACTTCCGGAATAGTTTCTTTTTCGTCTTTTGTTTCACTCAGGTAATCAAAACTGTCGTCCACCGGCTTATAGGTCAGCGAAGTGTAACGCTGTTCGAAAGTATATCCTTTCTCCATCTGGCGTGCACGCTGCTTCCAGTCAACACTGACGGTCTTTGTGGAAGGGGAGAAGAAGTTCTGCATGCCTGAAGCCTGAATGCTGAAGTCTACCATATAAGAGTTGGGCAACAGCTTGTAGACAAAGTCCAGATGACCACCGTTGGATGCGTTCAGACGCATGGTTACCGATGTATCTGTCTTGCTGACAGTTTCAAAGTACAGGTTTTCACTCAGCAGATTCTCATTCTTTCCTTCAAAGCCGAAGTTCAGCGAAGCATCCTCTCCGTCAAACAGGACGAGTGGTTGTTTCTGCTGATCCATGTACTCCTTCAGCATAGCCTTCTTCACGCGTCCTCCCTTGTTCGAGAAAGTCAGCTGAAGCAGATCATTTTCCAGGGTAGTCAGTTGCTCTGTTCCCTGGGTAGCCTGATAGAACATGGAAGTAGAATCCAGCCGGATTGTCTTTTCTGCAGCTTCCTGCGCTTTGAGAGCTTCCTGCTCCTTCTGGATCGCAAGTTGCTGGATAGAGTCTTGATAGTGCTGTGCACGTGCTTTTTCTTCCTGACTGGGACGGTTGTAGATGCCGAAGCCGACAATGACCGCTCCGATCAGGACGAAACCTACTAACGTGTTTTTATCCATTTCTTCAAAATTAGTTTTTGTTATTTGTCAATAGCAGCCTTGATAAATGACAGGAACAGCGGATGCGGTTTCAGTACAGTACTGCTGTATTCCGGATGGAACTGAGTACCGATAAACCATTTCAGGGTAGGAATTTCAATGATTTCCACCAGATCTGAATCCGGATTGATACCTACGCATTTCATGCCTGCAGCTTCAAATTCAGCCTTGTAGTCGTTGTTGAATTCATAGCGGTGGCGGTGACGTTCCTGAATATGTTCAGACTGATATGCCTGATATACTTTGGAGTTCGGATCAAGTACGCATTCATAAGCACCCAGACGCATCGTACCACCCATGTTGGTAATGGATTTCTGTTCCTCCATGATATCGATGACATTGTGCGGAGTCTTTTCATCCATCTCACGGCTGTTGGCATCTGTATAGCCCAGTACATTACGTGCAAACTCGATTGCCATGCACTGCATACCCAGACAGATACCGAAAGTCGGTACATTGTGTGTACGGCAATATTTGATAGCTGTAAACTTGCCTTCGATACCGCGCTGGCCGAATCCCGGACAGATAATGATTCCATCCATATCCTTCAGGCTTTCTTCGATATTCTCTTCTGTCAGTTTCTCACTGTTGATGAAGTGGATATCTGCCTTGCGGTCGTTATAGGTTGCAGCCTGTGAAAGAGCTTCCAGAATAGATTTGTAGGCATCCTGCAAATCATACTTGCCCACCAGACCGATTTTTACCTTTTCAGTAGCCTTGTGACGGCGTTCCAGGAAAGCTTTCCACGGACCGAGGGTAGGGGTTTCTCCAACAGGAAGACCCATCTTCTCCAGGATCGTTACATCAAGTTTCTGTTCCTGCATACGCAAAGGTACCTCATAAATAGTCGGCATGTCCATAGACTGTACAACGGCATTGTCATCTACATTACAGAACAGAGCTACTTTCTTCTTCAGGTTAGTGCTCAGTTCATGTTCCGTACGCAATACCAGAATATCCGGCTGAATACCTACTGACTGAAGTTCTTTTACAGAGTGCTGGGTCGGTTTGGTTTTCAGCTCACCGGCTGCTGCCAGATAAGGTACATAAGTAAGGTGTACACACAAAGCATTTTTTCCCAGTTCCCATTTCAGCTGACGGATACTTTCCAGGTATGGAAGAGATTCGATATCACCTACCGTACCACCGATTTCCGTAATGACAAAGTCGAATTTGTACTTGTTACCCAACAATTTTACATTTCGCTTGATCTCGTCCGTGATATGAGGGATTACCTGGATGGTTTTTCCCAGATAGTCACCGCGACGTTCCTTGTCGATCACGCTCTTGTAAATACGGCCGGTTGTGATATTGTTGGCCTTTGTAGTCTGAATGCCCAGGAAACGTTCGTAGTGTCCCAGGTCAAGATCGGCTTCATGACCGTCTACTGTCACATAGCATTCTCCGTGCTCGTAAGGATTCAGAGTTCCGGGGTCAATGTTGATGTAAGGATCAAATTTTTGGATTGTTACGCTGTAGCCTCTTGCCTGCAGCAACTTACCTATAGATGATGAAATGATGCCTTTACCCAAAGAAGAGGCAACACCACCTGTTACGAAAATGTACTTTGTTTCTGCCACAATATGAATGTTTAATGATTGATATTCGTTATAACAACTTCTTTTCAAAGTTGCAAAATTATAAAAAAAAGCCGAAACTTACGATATAAACCGGCAAAACATTTCACACCATGTCCAAAGAGCACCTGCATGGCGGAATATTTGTTGATGAAGCCGCACCATTTCATGGAATTTATTGTACTTTTGCAAGAAATTAAGAATATATAATAAACAATGCGAAAAATTGGATTAACCCTCTTGCTTTTTCTACTTTACGGAAGCACATGGGCACAAACAACTCAAACAGCCGGACAGAAAGCTGTCCAGGCCAAACAGGCTACGGTAATAGACACAGACAGTCTGTTGCAGCAGCTGGAAAAAGATTCCGTTATCACCTCTACCTCTGTGTCTGAAGATTCTGTTGTCAATACGGAGGAAGGAATCCAGACACGTACGCAGTCTGACAAACTGGCTGCTTCAAAGGATTCTGTTGTATCAGGGACAGATACACTGAGTATCAAGGCACAGAAAATCAAACCGGCAGTGCGGGTTCTCCCCAATCCCTATATGTTGAGATTTACGGCATTCCTTAAAGATTTCCGCAAGGATTATGATGATGCACTGGAACGCTGGGAAGATCCCTACCTGCTGATCACGGGAATCAAACCGGATCCGGACTTCTTCAAGCTGGCTTTCCCTGCCACTTATTATGAAGCGCCCGTACAGCAGGCATTCGGAATTGACGGCTGGGAACCGGCCTCCATCTATTGCCACAAGGAGCAGGAAGAAAAAAGAATGCAAAATTTGGCCAAGCTGCCTGATTTGCGGAAGTCTGAAAAGATTGACCGCCAGGTCAACCGCCAGTTACTGAACTTCTATGTCAACTACCCGACACTGGTTGTCCAGAACGAAGCCAATCTGAAACTGCTGAGCGGTGCCCCCGACAAGCTGGAAGTGAAGGATCCGCCCACAGAAAACATTCTGAATGCTGCACAGAGCAATCTCTTCATGGGGCAGATGCCTTCGCAGGACTTGTATGTACTCAAACCGAATTTCTGGACACAAACCGGTAACGGTTATCTCCTGTTCTCACAGAACTATATTTCCAAGAACTGGTATAAAGGTGGTAACAGCGCCAAATCACTGGTGTCCGGTTTCACCTGGCAGGCAAACTATGATGACAAACAGCGCATCCAGTTTGAAAACAAATTCGAATGGAAACTGGGATTCATTACAAGTCCGGGTGACACTCTCCACAGCTATACCCCGAACAACGACCTGTTGCGTCTGAAGACGAAATTCGGTTATAAGGCAATCACTCACTGGTACTATACTTTATCCGTTGACTTCGAAACTCAGTTGTTCTCTACTTACGAAACAAACACGAACAACCTGGTCTCAGCATTCTTCTCACCGGCCAAGCTGAATGTCGGTCTCGGTATGGATTACAAGTACACCAAAGGCGGATGCAATCTTTCCGTGATGGTCAACCCGCTCAACTACTCGCTGTATGCCGTAGCCAGCGACCGGGTAGATCCGACACGCTTTAACATCAAGGAAGGACACAAGACGGAGAATGAATTCGGTTCACGTCTGGAAGCCAACATCAGCTGGAAGATCATTCCGATGTTGCTGTGGGAATCCCGCTTCACATATACGACAGACTATAAGAAGGTCGTAAGTGAATGGGAAAACACATTTACTTTCGCCTTCAACAAATATCTTTCTACCAAGCTCTTCGTACACGGCCGTTTCGATGACGGAGTTGCACGGGAACCGGACAGAAGCTACTTCCAGTTGCAGGAACTGCTGAGTTTTGGTTTGAATTATACCTGGTAATCGTATAACCAATAACCTTATAATATAAAATTAGAAATGTTTACTATGCCTTCGTTTGTTCAGATACTCGACCTGATCGGGACATTCGCTTTTGCCATTAGTGGTATCCGCCTGGCTTCGGCCAAGCGTTTTGACTGGTTCGGTGCATACGTGGTAGGATTGGCCACTGCCGTTGGAGGAGGTACGATCCGTGACCTCCTGCTGGATGTTACACCTCCCTGGATGACCGATCCGATGTATCTGAGCTGTACAGCCTTCGCCATGTTTTTCGTCATTGTGTTCAGCAAGTATCTGATCCATCTGAACAACACGTTCTTTATCTTCGACAGTATCGGACTGGCACTGTTTACGGTAGTAGGAGCGAGCAAGAGTCTGGCACTCGGTTATCCCTTCTGGGTAGCCATCATTATGGGAAGCATCACCGGAGCTGCCGGAGGTGTATTGCGTGACGTATTCATCAACGAAATTCCGCTGATTTTCCGCAAGGAAATCTATGCCATGGCCTGCGTAATCGGAGGGCTCGCTTACTGGGCCTGTCTGCGTCTGGGCATGGAATCATACGTGTCAGAAATCATCGGAGGAAGCGTTGTTTTCATTGTCCGCATTCTGGCTGTGAAATATAAGATCACCCTGCCAATTCTGAAAGGGGATCCCGAAGAGGAAAACAACTGATCCTCCCGGTAAAAGAAACGGGCGGAAGCACCGGACCCCAGAGTCCACGCTTCCGCCCGTTTTTTTATGTATTCCGTTTCCTTATTGCAAGGTTCCGGCTTCTGCCTGCTGAATCATCTGCTGGCTGGCATACATATATACTTCCACCCGACGATTTTCCTGACGTCCGGCTTCCGTGCTGTTGTCCGCTGCAGGATTGCTTTCACCCATGCCTTCCACACTCTTGATCTGGCTGGCTGAAACACCACAGCCCAGCAAATAGCTGGATACACTCTGTGCTCGTTCCTGCGACAGATTCAGGTTCTTCTGAACACTCTGTTCCTTGGTAGAATTTCTCCAGCCCTGATTGTCCGTATAACCATAAATAGCCACGTCCATATCCCGGTTCTGGTTCAGGACATTGTTGGCAAACTTGCTGAGCGAAGCCTTGGCGGCAGAACTCAGAGTTGCACTGCTGGTAGTAAAGAGGATACCGGAATCGAAAGTAACCTTCACGGCCTGCAATCCGTTGTTATCCGTCACCTGTTCTACCTCTGCACCCTCAATCTGCTGTGCCTGCTGGGCAGCCTTGTCCATTTTCTTACCGATCAGTACACCGGCACCCGTACCAACGGCTGCTCCGACAGCTGCACCGATGGCAGCACCTTTTCCCTTACCGGCCAGTCCTCCGACCAGAGCACCCAGCGCAGCACCTCCGCCACCGCCGATAAGTCCTCCTTTGGCCGTATTGCTCATACCGCATCCGCTGAGAATCAGACATCCGCTGAGCAGCAGAGCTACGATGTTTGTTGTCTTTTTCATTTGATTCTAAAGTTTAGTTTATATTCACCAGTTTAATTTAATATGCGAAGATAGGATACTTCTTCATGGTTTCGTTCACCCGTGCCCGTACGGAAGCGATTACTTCTTCATTATCCACATTGGAAAGTACGGTTTCGATCATTTCCGCAATTTCAACCATCAGATCTTCCTTGGCTCCACGGGTTGTAATGGCAGGAGTACCCAGACGGATACCGGAAGTCTGGAATGCAGAGCGGGTATCAAACGGAACCATGTTCTTGTTGACCGTGATATCAGCAGCAACCAGCGCCTTTTCTGCCACCTTACCGGTCAGATCAGGATATTTGCTGCGCAGATCCACCAGCATGGAGTGATTATCCGTACCACCGGAAACAATGGTAAAGCCACGGTCCATCAAAGCCTGCGCCAGTACGGCAGCATTCTTCTTCACCTGCTTCTGGTATTCCTTGTATTCCGGTTGCAGACATTCGCCGAAAGCCACAGCCTTGGCTGCGATAACATGTTCCAGCGGACCTCCCTGAATACCGGGGAATACAGCTGAATCCAGCAGCTGCGACATCATCTTGATTTCGCCCTTCGGTGTTTTCTTACCCCATGGGTTAGGGAAGTCCTTGCCCATCATGATCACACCTCCGCGCGGACCACGCAAGGTCTTGTGAGTCGTAGAAGTTACGATATGTGCATACTTCACCGGATTATCCAGCAAACCAGCCGCAATCAGTCCGGCCGGATGAGCCATGTCCACCATAAAGATTGCACCTGCCTTATCAGCAATCTCACGCATGCGCTTGTAGTCCCATTCACGTGAATAAGCCGATCCTCCGCCAATGATCATCTTCGGACGTTCACGCAAGGCAATTTCTTCCATCTGATCATAGTCCACACGGCCTGTTTCCTTGTTCAGGTTATATTCACAGGGGGTATAGATAATTCCCGATGTATTTACAGCCGATCCGTGTGACAGATGTCCGCCATGAGCCAGGTTCAGTCCCATAAATTTGTCTCCCGGATTCAGGACAGCCAGAAAGACAGCCGCATTAGCCTGTGCTCCTGAGTGAGGCTGTACGTTAGCCCATTCTGCGCCGAAGATTTGTTTCAGACGGTCGATTGCAATCTGTTCGCTCTGGTCCACCACCTCGCAACCGCCATAGTAGCGTTTGCCCGGATAACCTTCTGCATATTTGTTGGTCAGACAGGATCCCATGGCCTGCATCACCTGATCACTTACAAAGTTTTCTGAAGCAATCAGTTCAATGCCTTTCAACTGGCGCTGATGCTCCTTTTCGATGATATCAAAGATTAAATCGTCTCTTTTCATAAATCTGTATTTTTAGGTTAATATGCAAATTCTGTCGGTTTCTCAGAAAATCACTCCCACGGAAAAGCTCATGACGTTCCGCCGTTTCCGGACAACAATCATACTTTCATTATAGGGAGCCTCTGTTGCCTGCCGGTCAAAATCAATCGATCTGGTCAGGTTATGCAGCCCGATCTCATAACGGAAATCGAAAAATACATTCGATACATTGACGCCCAGTCCGGCTACTGCACTGTAATTAAAGGGATATCCGGTTTCCCGGATGGCCTGCTGGTAAAAGCCCGAATATTCATTTTCGGTCTGCTGCTTCCACGACCACGCCACTTTGGGCCCGACAAAGAAAGCCATGCCATAAGGATGGACATCTATAAACTTATATCCATAAAGAATCGGGAGATCAATCGAAGTGACCTTGGTCTTGACCAGGGCATTTTCAGGCAGAAGCGCCGAGTTTGCCAGCGAATTGCTGACAGACACACTTCCCATAGATACATTATAGGAAATTTCCGGCTGGATGAAATGATGCTTTTTCAGGTTCAGCCGGCAAAAGACTGTCGCAAAATACCCCACTTTGTAGTTGTTCTGGACTCCCTCAAGTTCCTTTCCGTCAATGGAAAGTTCGTCAATGAAAAACATGGAAGAATTAAAACCGGCCTTGACACCAATATTCACCAAAGGTCTTCGCAGGGTGACCATCGGAGTGTAGTTCGACTGAGCCTGAAGCGATCCGGCTGCAGCAGAAACCAGCAAGAGTACAAGGGCGGTTTTCTTCATGCAAAAATGTTTATTTTTTCTTTTCTACGGACCATCCGAACTTACCGATCTTGGGGCCCATTCCGTAATATCCGCCGTGTACATACACCAGCAGATTCGACTGAGCCAGTTCGAATTTTCCGGTTTCCGTATTCAGGTATTTGTCGTCAGCCTTCACGTTCACCACGTCTGCGATAAACATGTCGTGCGATCCCAGTGACAGGATCTCCTTCACCCGGCATTCAATACACAGGGGAGATTCTTCAATGATGGGAGCGTTGACCACACTTGCCTTTCCGGGAGTGAGGTGCATTTCCTCAAACTTGTTGTAGTCGCGTCCGGAGCGTACTCCACACCAGTCAGTGGCATACGCCATATCCTGCGTGGTCAGGTTGATGACAAATTCCATATTCTTCTTCAGAATAGGATAGGAGTGACGTTCAGGCCGTACCGAAATGTAACACATCGGCGGGTTGGAACAAATGGTTCCAACCCACGCAATGGTAAGGATGTTATATTCTTCGACTGAACTTCCGCAGCTGACCAATACAGCCGGAAGCGGATAAATCATGGTTCCGGGTTTCCAGTCCTGCTTCATATCGTCAAATCAGTTTGATATTGTCCTTCTGCTGTTCTTTCTCGCAATAGTGGCATTTCAGCAATCCTTTTTCTTTGTCAGTCACGTGGAACCAGGTCTGCATCGGTTCGTTGTTGGTGATACATTTCGGATTGTTGCACTTCACGATACCTTTCAGTTCATCGGGCATGACAACCTGCTTCTTTTCCACCACCTCGTAATTGCGGATGATGTTCAGCTTCACGTTCGGAGCAACGACTGACAGGCGGCTTACTTCCTCATCACTGAAGAAACGGTCGGCAATCTTGATGATTCCCTTTTTACCCAGCTTCTTGCTTTCAAAGTTATTGCCGATGGTAATGTTCGTATCCATATGCGGCAGGTCAAGCAAAGAAACCACCGTAAACAGTTTGTCAGAAGGTATATGATCGATGACGGTTCCGTTTTCCAGAGCGGCAACCTGTAATTCTTTCTTATCACTCATAGTTTTTGGAATGTTTTAATAATTATTTTACTGTGTCTGCCTTTACTTCATCCAGGGTAATGCCCAGTACGTCACACAGGATTGCCTGACGTGCATACAGTCCGTTTTGTGCCTGCTGGAAATAATATGCCTTTTCGTTGTTGTCCACATCATAGGCAATTTCATTCACGCGGGGCAGCGGATGCAGGATACGCAGGTTCGGACGTGTATGTTCCAGCATCTTGTTGCGCAGGATGTAAACGTCCTTCACGCGTTCATACTCCATCAGATCCGTAAAACGTTCGCGCTGTACGCGGGTCATATACAGAATGTCGGCATCTGCAATCGTTTCTTCCGTAAAGTCGGTATGTTCCACATACTTGATCTGATGCTGTTTGCAGTACAGTTTGTATTCCTCCGGCATTTTCAGTTCATCGGGAGCGATGAAGTGGAAAGTCGGATTAAAATGACGCATGGCCATCAGCAACGAATGTACGGTACGTCCATACTTCAGGTCGCCCACCAGATAGATATTCAGGTTTTCCAGTGTACCCTGCGTCTTATAGATGGAATATAGGTCGAGCATGGTCTGTGAAGGATGCTGGTTGGCTCCGTCTCCGGCATTGACAATGGGCACCGGTGCCACTTCACTGGCATAGCGTGCTGCTCCCTCCAGATAATGACGCATCACAATGATATCGGCATAATTGCTGACCATCATGATGGTATCTTTCAGGGTTTCTCCCTTCGAAGAGCTGGTCACTTTGGGATCGGTAAAACCGATAACTCTTGCTCCCAGGCGGTTGGCCGCTGTTTCAAAACTCAGTCGTGTGCGGGTGGAAGGCTCAAAGAAAAGGGTTGCAACTACTTTCTCAGCCAAAAGACGGCGATTAGGTTTCTTTTCAAACTCTCTTGCCATTTCCAGAAGATAGAGGATTTTCTCCTTAGAATGCTCGGCAATAGTAACTAAACTTCTATTTTCCATACTTAATTATGGTTTGATGATTACTTTTTATAATACCGAAGCCCAAAGGTAAACAAAAAAAAGGAAAAATCCTCCCTTTTCAGATTTTTTTCACTGATTTTTCTTTGGCCGCGTAAAAAAGTTGTTGCTATAAATTTTAGCTAAGAATATGCCCCACAGAACCTTCCAGCGCAGTTTTTAGGGTCCATGGGTCCACATGGACCTATATGGACCCTTTACCGTGAGAGACTCCGTTTCCAGGCGCCTTTTTTCAGGGTGGGGAAAAGACTTCCGGACCGGCAGAAAAACGCCGTTCTTTTATAAAAACGCCGAGACATTTTCCTTCACACGCCGAAATCTTTTCCTTCATTTGTCGAAGCGTTTTTATAAGCTGTATTCAGGCCTTCTTTTTTTAATAAGGAGGATATGCTGCCGTCCGAGGTGTGCAGCTCCTCCCCATAATGCGGCATTTCTGTCGAAATTTCAATTATAATTTACATCATATAAGTAATTATGCAATCCGGTTTCCTTTTGACTCCTCCGGATGACAATCTTCCTGTTTCCTGTCGGGCTTATCTCGACTCTTTTAGTGACATTCATTCAAACAGCTTCTTCAAAGCAGTCAAAAGAATGCGAATTTCACTATAAATAAGAAAAATACTTCAAGAGAACGGAAAATCCGATAAACAGGATCCTGTTTTTATAATCAGCTATCTATCAATGGGTATCACGTAAAAGAGGGCATTATTCCATTCAAAAAAGGAGTTTTTCTCACGATAGAGGGTCCATATAGGTTCATGTGGACCCATGGCCCTAAAAATAGCCCCAAAGTGGACCCAATCCAACGGACACCCGAAGAAACTTTTCCCATGTATCTCTCTTGAGACAGAAGCCTTATGAAACGGATTTTCCTTAAAAGCGCGATAAAAAATCACAGTTTAAAATTACCTTTCATGCCCTGCATAAAGATGATTGGTTTTCGCGGATTTATTTACAAAATGGAAGAGTATGCAGACTTCTCATTTTCTGTATGCAGATCAGGCATAGTTTTGTTTTAAACTCTCTTACAAAAATATTCCGTGTAAGACTTGTGTTTCCCCCCAAAATTATGTACATTTACTTAATAAACTGAATCTAATTAACATGAATCGCATTAGTCTGTCCGTCATGCTTTTGGTAGGAATTGCAGCCTTGTCCTGTCGAGAACAGGACAAGGCTGCAATTCCCGTTTTCCCTCTTGAAGGAAGCGTAATACCTGCCGACTCGCTACAGAATGGTTATACGATCATCCATGCAGATACCAATGAAATCCTTATTGAAGCTTCCAAGGAACCGTTCTTCGTTGAAGCATATAAACTGACGGGAGATAGCGCTTGCCTTTTTCATCGCTACGGCAAGCGTGGATCAGGACCGGATGAATTGATGGAAGCCAATTCGGTATACTACCACAAGCCCACACGAAATATGTTGCTCTACAGCAGTAACGATATGGGTGCGCAGCTCGTCAACCTCGATACTTATGACATACGGCCCATCCATGCTTTCAGGCAGAACAATGCTCTGTGGCTGATGAAAGCAGAATTCATCGACGACAGTACTTTGCTTACAGCTTGTGTCGTCCCTAATCCTGAGAATACGAAACCGGAATGGTTCAAGTTGCTGCACCTGTCTACCGGGCAACTGACGGACATAGAGGAATTTTCGCCTGATGACGGATTCGATGGGCCTTTGATGACCAAACAGTGGATTTACAATTCCTCGGCACGCATTAAGAAACATCCTCATAGAAACCGCTTTATATATGGATGCGACGAAGGATTGTATGCCGAAATATTTGATTTGGAAGACAATCGGATTGTTAACCGCAAAGTTATACTCAACCAGTATCCGACCTACCATCCTGGATCGGACGGCATCAGTCCGGAGGGGGCACCCGACCGTGAATTGTGTGGATTTAAAGTTTCCGTGACACCCCGATACATATATATGCTTCTGAGCAGGAATACGAAAGGTGATCTACGCGCTATCAGTCGGGAAGAAATGCCTGAAAAGTTCAAAGGTCCGGGTAAAGGGATAAGTTTCAGCGAAGAAGTGCTTGTATTCGATTGGGAAGGGCACTTATGCCGCAAGTTGAATTTGACCCCTTTCGTTGTCAACATCGCCGTAACGGAAGACGACAGTACCCTTTACGGCATTACGGAGTCGGAAGAATACGAGCCGGTTTTAGTCCGATACAATTGTTCTGAGATTTAAACATTTCATTTAATTCATCCAACGAGTAAATAAACCTGGAATATGAAAAAGAAAATATTATGCATATTATTACTGATTTTTGCAGTAAAGGTTGGGGCTTCAACAGGCCGTTCAATCTATAATTTTGACTTTGACTGGCTGTTTTCCAGATATGGATTACAGGCAGACGGAACAAGGCTGGAGGAGCCCGTAGCAGCAGAAAGCATCCTGTTTGATGACCGGAATTGGAAGCAGCTGGATTTACCGCATGACTGGGCCATAGAAGGCCCTTTCCGCCCTGATCTGGAAGGATTCACCGGTAAGCTTCCCTGGCGCGGCATCGGATGGTACCGAAAACATTTCAAGGTGGAAAAGAAGGATGAAGGCAAACGCCTTTATCTGGACTTTGACGGTGCCATGGCTCATGCAGAGGTATGGCTGAACGGCAAGAAAGTTGGCGGCCATCCTTATGGATATACCTCTTTCCGGGTAGATCTGACACCTGCAGTCGTGTATGGCGGCGAGAATGTCGTAGCCGTGCGCCTGAATACAGAAAACATGGGCTCCCGCTGGTATCCCGGTGCAGGTATTTACAGACATGTCCGCCTGGTAAAGACATCACAGGTACATGTAGATCACTGGGGCGTTTTTGTCACCACTCCCCAGATTTCGGATAAAGAAGCGAAGGCTGTCATTTCAGTAAAACTGCGCAATCACCTGCCGGATCCGGTAAAAGGCCATTATGCGGTGTCTGTATATGAACTGGATGCAGAAGACCGGGTAGGGGCGGAAGTCGCAAAGTGCAAATCCTTATCCCTGAATTTGCCGGCCGATGGAACGCTGGAAGACAGCGTGACTGTAACGGTATCTGAACCCAGACGCTGGAGCCTGGAACAGACAAACCGTTATCTGGCCAGAGTTGTCGTATTTGACGGGAAAAAACAGGTCGATACTTATGAGGTACCTTTCGGATTCCGGACAATCCGCTTTACGCACGACAATGGTTTCTTGCTGAACGGGAAGCGGGTACAGATACAGGGAACCTGTAATCACCACGATTTGGGAGCGCTGGGAACAGCTGTCAATAAAGTTGCCCTGGAACGGCAGTTGAAGATTCTGAAAAGTTTCGGCTGCAACGCACTGCGCACTTCCCACAACATTCCAGCGCCGGAACTGCTTGATCTGGCCGACAAGATGGGATTTCTCGTCATGGATGAAGCATTCGACTGCTGGAATAAGGGCAAACAGCCAGGCGATTACGGTTCACTGTTTGAAGAATGGCACGTAAAAGACCTGGAAGCACTGGTGTGCCGGGACAGAAATCATCCCTCTGTCATTTTATGGAGTACCGGTAATGAAGTTTCCGAACAATACACTCCTGAACTGGGCATAGCCCGCTATCTGACCGACGTGGTACACCGTTTTGACAAGACCCGTCCGGTAACCTTCGGAGCTTCCTATCCCAGCAAGTCTGCCATGAACGGAACAGAGTTACAGGTTGACGTACATGGGATGAACTATGCAGCCGGTGTTTATGGCGGTCCTCATTTCTACGGAGAATTCCTCAACAAAGAAGGACACGAACATCTGTCCGGATTTTCCAGCGAAAGCAGCTCCACCATGAGTTCCCGCGGAGAATACTTTCCGCGCAAATTCCATGTTTCTTCGTACGACCTGAATGAACGGGGATGGGGCGGATTGCCTGATCAGGAATTTGCGGCTCTCGACCGCTATCCGGCCATTTGCGGTGAATTCGTATGGACAGGCTTCGACTATCTGGGAGAACCGACTCCGTTTAACAGTGACAAGACCGTACTGCTGAATCATGCAGCCGCCTTGAGTAAAGAAGAACTGAAAAAGCAGGAAGAGGAACTGAAGAAGATAGAAGAGAACCGTCCGACTTCGCGCAGCAGCTATTTTGGCATTGTCGATCTCGCCGGATTCCCCAAAGACCGCTATTACTTATATCAATCCCGATGGATGCCTGACTATCCGATGGTGCATATTTTGCCGCATTGGAATTTTGAGGACAAGACAGGAGAGAATATCCCGGTTTTCGTCTATTCATCCGGTGACGAGGTTGAACTGTTCTTGAACGGCAAATCATTGGGGAAAAAGCAGAAGCAGGCATTTGAATACCGTTTCCGCTGGAATGAGGTTCCGTATGAACCGGGTGAACTGAAGGCTGTGGCTTACAAAGACGGAAAAGTATGGGCAGAAGCGTCGGTAAAGACAACAGGTGCTCCGGTAAAACTGAAACTGACTCCCGACAAGAAAATACTAAAGTCTGACGGTGAGGATCTGATCTTTGTACGGGTTTCCGTACTGGATGCGGACGGAAACGAAGTACCTACCGCAGAGCCTCTGATTAAAGCAACGCTGGACGGGCCGGGTAAAATTGTGGCAACCGATAACGGAGATCCGACCTGTCTGATTCCTTTTCCGGAAACGACACGTCCGGCTTTTAACGGGCTGTATCTGGCCATTGTGAAAGCCGACAGGGGAGCGAAAGGGAAATTGCATTTCTCAGTGGAAAGCGACGGGCTGGGTACAGCAGAGATGGTATTCCAGATCGAAAAAGGCAAAATCAGACAATATCAATATATTCCATAATCAGAGACCGGCAAAGAGAGAAGGAGGCTGATGTTCACCATGCAACGGCTATTTTATCCGGTTACAGTATTCTCCGGACAGGGAACGCTCATAATAGCCTTTTCTTCAATAAGTTCTTTTACCATAATAAATTCTTCGTCTGTCTCCATTATTGTTTTAAAACCCTGTTTAAGGTACATATTGACTGCATAGTTTGCCTTCTGTACAGAAAGCGAAACATATTTATAGCCTTTACTGCCAAGTAATTTCATTATCTCCTGCATTAAACGGCTACCAATACCTCTGCTCCTGTATTCCTTATATAAGGAGATGGAAAGAGAAGGAGTTTCATCATCTACATGACCGTAATCATTCATGATGCGTACCCACACAGCTCCTATAACCTTACCATCTGTTTCGGCAACCAGACAATAATCATCTTTTTCCTTACCGAAATGCTCAATATAGACTTTCAATTCCGGCAAATCAACAACATCCTTCGATGGTGGCTCTATGCCTTCTGGAATATAGATTGCTTCATAAAGAAAATCTCTTAACAAATGATTCTCCCTAGCTTGCAAAGGGCGTATTATATAATTAGTTAATTCATTCATTTTTGTTCACATTTTCTTTTCAGATCTACTATATGCCGTTTCTGTTATCCCTCTTAACATGACACTCATCAGAAATTTATATCACTTCGCCATCATAACAGCCAGAAGTAACTGAATACCAAACAGATACTAAATCAGACTGAATAAATGATTTTATCCTTGTTCTTATCATGGAACACCTTTATATTTTACCATTTTTTCCCAATCCTCTTTGGTAAGCAAAGTAAAATGTTCCGTACGGATATCTCCTAACGGAGAAGTCTTTCCTCTTTCTGTATGATGAAACCGAAAACCACATTTGTCCATCACTCTGCGGGATTTAATATTTCCGTCATAATATCCGCACCACACTCTTTTGATGTTCAGTTCATTAAAACAACGTAAGAGAAGGCATCCAACTGCTTCCGGTATAAGTCCCTGTCCCCAGTAAGGCATACCAATCCAATAACCAATTTCGGCATCACCCTCCTGCATGTCTGCACTATGTACACCGTCACCGAACATAATGCCTACACTACCAATAGGTTCATTGGTTTCCTTTAAAACCACGGCATAAGTCTCCGGGGCAGAAAGTATATCCCTTATTACTTCTCTGCTATTTTCAATGGATGTATGTGGCGGCCATCCTGCTATCGGTCCTATGTTCGGATTTTGTGCATATTTGTAGAGTGATGCAGCATCTTCTTCCGTCCACGGACGAAGTATAAGTCTTTCGGTTTTCATAAATCACTCATTTAGTTTCTTTAGAATAAATGTTCGGCTCTAATTTAATATTATATTATGAAATAGACAATTCTCAAGAAAAAATCTCTATTTTCATATCCTTTTATTATTCTGACGATTATCTTTGTTTTATGAATTGTAATAATATGAGGATAGATAAGATACAGACAAATAAAAAAGAATATTTGGATATGCTGTTGCTGGCAGATGAACAGGAATCAATGATTGACAAGTATTTGGAAAAAGGTGAGATGTTTGTGATGTTCAACGCTGTAAACGAGGCTGTCTGTTCGGCAGTTGTTACAGATGAAGGTTGTGACATATGCGAACTTAAAAATCTGGCAGTAACACCGCAATATCAAAGGAGAGGTTATGGGAAAAGAATGATAAATTATTTATGCAATCACTATGCAGATAAATTTAGATATATGACTGTAGGCACAGGAGATAGTGTAAAGACTGTTTCTTTCTATGAGTCTTGTGGCTTCAGCTATTCACATTCCATTCCTGATTTTTTTACTCACAGCTATGACCATCTTATCATAGAAGAAGGTAAAATATTAAAAGATATGCTTTACTTTAAAAAAGCATTGTTTTCAATTTCCCCAGATATTGAAATGCAGAAATAAAAAATGATTACTTCAAAAGATGATTTCATCTTTTGGCACAGAAATTAAAAATTCGCTATCAACTCATTTTTAATTCGGGATAAGTTATTTGACAAATTCCGAAAGGTTATCAATCATCTGTTTCAGATTGGCTTCATTTTCCTCATCTGATATAGTAGGGTCTTTCATGAAGCGGGCACATGGTAAATCCGGACAACTTCCGCAGTTTTCCCGATTATATTCACTACAGCATTTCCAGATAGGGCATACCGTATCACCTGTGTACTGAGTCCAAAACACCCTGCCTTTAATATTTCTGCATCCTTTACATTCTTTTGGAAAAGACGGACAAATTACACATCTGGCTCCACATGGCGAAGGATAAAAATAATCATCTTTCCAGTACCACCATTTACACTTATCCATATCCGGATTCTCAGAGTTAATATAATATTCCAGTGTACGGTACAGATAGAGCTGACAACGATCTATAGAACACCCCCGTAAATCACACTCTTTCTGATATAATTCATCAGCCTTCACTCCTTTAAGAGAGTCGATAGAAGTATATCCCATGGCCAGCAAATCCTGCTCAGTCTGCACTCCTACATTAGGAAGTTTACGAAAAGGATGTATTGTTTTCTTTGATGCAATTGAAGATTGTTTTTCTTTGGGATATGGCAAATATTTCCATAATCTACTTACTACCTCCTGTAAAGCCGTCTTATGCTCTACATCCAAGATGTAATGTTCCTTCGCTCCCTCATAAGGAGTTCCATTTTCTGCATCTTGCATCATATCGGAAATACCGGGATGTTTCTTTATATATGCTATATCATCACATACTAAGATTATCGGCTTTTCATTGAGATAAACCATATAATCACCAAACATCTTCCGGTAACGTACACATCCTAAGTCCTCAAGCTGGGAACAGATAAATTCTATAAATTCAATATTACTTGCCATATAGTTGTTTTAATCTGTAAGTTATCAGCGGGTTATACGCCTCTATTAATTCATTCCATGTTGAATCTGAAGATAATCAATTTCTTGAATTCATTACTTCCTGTATTTAATAATAATAGATGTATAAGATACCCCACGAATAAATTAAATTTTCAAGTCAGCCAAAAATAGCCAAATACTTCTTATTATGCAAGGGCATTCCGCAAAATCGTAAGATAATGCAAGCAAATTGGAAGTTATATACAATTTTTCCAGCATAAAAAGCCCTACTTTTGCATACATCATTCAGATTATTCTGTAAGTTGTAAATTGGATTATTATTCATTAACTTGTTAAACCTTTTATATGAAAATGAACAGAAAGATTTCAATACTGGGTTTTGGAGTGCTATGCTCCATGGTTTCTCTTCAGGCAAACGCCGGTAATGAAAAAGAGGCAGAGCTCAGAATCGTACAAAAAAAACATTCTGGAAGATCCTTTAATGGATCAGGTACATCGCATGGCATACAAAACCGTGTCCACAGGACTGAATGCAGGTGACGGATATGGAGAAGTATGGATCAGAGATTTCAATACCTTCATTCAAGTGGCTATGGATGTGATGCCAGACAAGAACGTACAGGACTGTCTGAATACCTTCTTCCATTTCCAGGGGGCCGAAGGAGACATCGTTGACGGATATATTGATATCAGGAAAGCCGATTTAAATAATGTCGGAGGATATAAATACAGACTGTCAAAAACATGTCCCCAGTTTGCCGCACACAAAAATACCGTGGAAACAGACCATGAGACTTCACTCATTCAGGCCGTATACCAGTATATCCGGAAAAGCGGAAATACGGATTATCTGAAATCGGTGGTAGCCGGCAAGACTGTGGAAGAAAGAATGGAATGGGCATTAAGATACCTGATGGAACATAAGTATAACCAGGAATACGGCCTGATCACAGGAGCAACAACAGCCGATTGGGGAGATGTCCAGCCTGAACATATCTGGGGAGTAGAAATTGATGAGAATACGCATTATACCATTGACATCTATGATAATGCCATGCTGGTGCTTGCCATAGATAATTTCCTGGAAATGACAACCAACGAAGGTTACAAGAGCAAATGGGGAAAGATAAAGAATGAGCTGGCCCAGAATATCAGAAAGCACCTGTGGGACAAGGAGAAACGGAAATTCATACCGCACATCTATCTGAACGGATCTCCGTTTCCCCAGAATTTTGACGAAAATCAGATCTACTACCATGGCGGAACTGCTGTAGCCATTCTTGCCGGACTGCTTTCAAAAGAGGAAATCGAACAGGCCAACAGCCGCATGCTTGAGAATGTGAGAAAAGCCGGAGCCCAGACCATCGGACTGACCATGTATCCGACCTATCCGGCCGGTTTCTTCAAGGGAGTAGGCATGTATCCGTACGGATATCAGAACGGCGGTGACTGGACCTGGTTCGGAGCGCGCATGATATGGGGACTGGCAGAAAACGGATTTATCAAAGAGGCTTATGAGGAACTTCGTCCGATGCTAGCCAGAGTGGTCAGAAATAAAGGATTTAATGAATGGTATACCCAGTCGGGCGAGCCCAAAGGTTCCGGAACATTCCGTGGTGAAGCCGGGGTGCTTGTCAGAGCCATCGAACAGCTTCGCAACTGGGCTGAGAACTATCAGGAAGTTCCTCTGGAAGAAGCCCGGAAAGGAATGGTAATATTTACCTTCGGACAATCCAATTCAGCCAATCATGGATGGGGGAATTATACTCCCAAGCATAAAGTGTATAATTATTTTGAAGGAAAACTTTATCCGTCGGCAGATCCTCTGATCGGTGCAACAGGCAACGGAGGCAGTGTCTGGAACAGACTCGCCGACAAGCTCATTGAAGACGGATGTACCGGTCAGGTGACAATCATTCCCATCGGTGTAGGAGGTGTAGAAATCTCTGCCTGGGCAAAAGGAGGTCCTCTTCATAACAGACTGATTGAAACGGTTGAACAGCTGAAAGAACAACATATCACTCCTGATTGCATTTTATGGCACCAGGGCGAATCGGACAACATCAGCAACACTTCTGAAGAAAACTACATACGCATGTTTGAAACCATACGCGAAGTATTCAGAAGCAGAGGAATAAACAGCCCGATAGGTGTCGCAGTAGCCTCGTATCATCCTTATTGTGTCAATGAAAATGAAGGAAATGATCCGGCCATACGCAACGCTCAAAAGAAACTGGCGAAAAAATATGATGATATCTTTGAGGGGCCGGACACCGACAAGCTGAACAAAGCATTTCAACGCGGAGACGGTGTTCATTTCTCTGAAAAAGGTCAGGAAACCCATGCCGCAGGATGGCTGAAAGCGATTAAAAAGAATTGCTTTTAACCCTTTTCCTGTTTCCGGTAAGCTGACGGAGTCATTCCCATGATTTTCGTAAACAAGCGGGAAAAATAAGCCGGTTCTTCAAAGCCGATGGCAGTTGCAATATCCTGTAACTTCAAATCCGTAAGTTCAATATATTGACAGGCCTTCTGTATTTTCAATCTGAGAAAATAATTTATCGGTGAAGAACCGGTTTCCTTCTGAAACAGCATGGAAAAGTGTGATGCTGAATATTTAAAGTGAGCAGCCAGTTCTTCCAGGGTTATATTATATTGTAAGTTTTCCTGCATGAAATGGATGACTTTTCCTGAAAAGCTCAGATCCTTATTGATAAAGGTCTGTATGGAACGGTACTGTTCCAGATAAATGAAAGAGGACAGGAACAGATGCAGGCAGGCCGAAGTGTACCGCATGTATTCCGGGATATATGCCAGAGAAAAACAATGGTAGATTTCCTCAAACAACAGCAGGCGGTCTTGAAGGCGTGAATGATTGTCGGGGGTAATGCTGCGCGGAACACAACTTCCCGGCTGGTAATATTTACAGTTCTTGCCTTTAAAATGCAACCAATAGATAGTCCAGGGATTTTCATTGTTGGCCCCAAAAGCATAAGGAGTATTCTGCGGAAGTATGATGTATTCATTCTTTCGCAGAATATGTTTTTCGCCATAGATCTCATACCATCCCTCACCATCCGTACAATAGATAAGCATGGTATAGTCGCAACCGTGTTCCTTCTGGATATAATGGTATTTTACCCGAGGGAAATATCCTATCTTCCGCAAAAACAAGTCTCCGATCAGGGGATCTTTACTATATGTCTCCAGCAGGTTGTCCGGGAGAGAGGCAAACCGTTCTCCCTTGAACCCTTCTTTCATTTTAACCATAGGATAAAAAATAATAAGAAAGTACAAGTAAATCGATACAAATATACAACTTTTTCCCAATTTTAAACCCTACTTTTGCGAAAGTAGAAAATGAAATTTTTCAATAGGCATAATTAAATAAATCAAAAAAAACGTATGTATAAAAGTAATTACGATAAATACCCTGCCACACCGATGGAAGGGATTGTATGGAAAGGCTGGGAGAATATCTGTAACCAACTGAAAAGCAGCCTGTCTGCCGAATCTTGTGTATTGGTAATAGAATGCTATCAGGGAGTCCTTCACGACGAGCTGCGCGACGGATTTGCAGGCTTGCATGCCGATTGCTGGATCGATACACAAAGTTTATTCAAACCGGTGAACGAGATCGAACAGATGACTTATCCGTATGTCACAGATGACCGGCTGTTCGGGTTCCGTACGCATTTATCATACAAAGACTTTTTCAATACGGACAAATTGGCTTCAGCCCGGGAAAAGATCCGGTCGGCTCAAGGCCTGACCGTAGTATATGGTCACGGAGCCGCCTGGGTAGCTCCCGAAGCTGACTGCATTGTATACGTGGACATGGCCCGCTGGGAAATCCAGATGCGTTCACACCGTCACGAAATCAACGGACTGGGCGTTGAGAATAAAGCGGAAGGTGCCTCATATCATTACAAGCGAGGATATTTTGTAGACTGGGTCGTTTGTGACCAGCTGAAAAAGCAGTTATTAAGCAAAGCAGACTACTGGATGGATACCCACATTGCCGGCGAGCCTAAAATGATTACTGGAGACCTGTTACGGAAAGGACTGGACAAGACAGCCCATAAGCCGTTCCGTGTCGTTCCGTTCTTCGATCCGGCTCCATGGGGAGGCCAGTGGATGAAAAGAGTATGTGACCTGAATCCCGACCAGCCCAACTATGGGTGGTGCTTTGACTGTGTACCGGAAGAAAACAGTCTGTATTTCAATATAAATGGAGAACGTTTTGAGATGCCTTCCAATAACCTGGTATTCTATAAGACACGTGATTTGCTGGGAGGACCGGTTGAATCACGTTTTGGACAGGATTTCCCGATCCGTTTTGATTTTCTGGACACTATCGGAGGCGGGAACCTGAGTTTGCAGGTACATCCGACAACCCAGTATATCCGTGATACTTTCGGTATCTATTACACACAGGATGAAAGTTATTATCTGCTTGATGCGGAAGAAGGGGCAACCGTATTTCTGGGACTGAAAACAGGAGTGAATCCGGATGAAATGATTGCTTCCCTGAACGAATCACAGGAAACAGGGAAGCCGTTTGATACACAAAAATATATCAATCAGTGGCCGGCCAGGAAGCATGATCATTTCCTGATTCCGAACGGAACCATTCACTGTTCAGGAGCAGGAGCCATGGTGCTGGAAATCAGTGCAACCCCCAGCATCTTTACATTTAAGTTGTGGGACTGGGGACGCCTGGGACTGGACGGACTGCCTCGTCCGATCAATATCGGACACGGGTCGAAGGTTATCCAGTGGGAACGCCAGACCGATTTCACCCGTGAACATCTGGTCAACCATATTGAACAGATTGCAGAAGGAGAAGGGTGGCGTGAAGAACGTACGGGTCTGCACGAAAATGAATTCATAGAAACCCGACGCCATTGGTTTACAGCTCCCGTCACTCATCATACAGACGGGGGAGTACAGGTATTTAATCTCGTAGAAGGAGAAGAAGCCATCATTGAAAGCCCGACTCACGCTTTTGAACCTTTTATCGTACATTATGCAGAGACATTCATCATTCCGGCTTCTGTCGGAGAATACACGATTCGCCCATATGGAGCATCCGAGGGTAAACAGTGCGGAACGATCAAGGCATATGTAAGATTCAGACAATAAAAAAATAAAGACTATGAATACAGCGAATCCTATTGTTATGACACTGGATGCAGGTGGTACAAATCTGGTATTCTCTGCCATCTGTAACGGAGAGGAAATAGTCTCTCCGGTTACTTTACCGACAGCACCCCATGACCTGGAGCTCTGTTTACATACAATCAGAAAAGGATTTGAAACCATACAGTCCCTTCTTCCTGCCCGTCCTGAAGCCATCAGCTTTGCATTTCCAGGACCGGCAGACTATGAAGCCGGAATCATAGGCGACTTGCCTAATTTCCCCGCATTCCGGAACGGGGTAGCCCTTGGCCCTTATCTGGAGGATTGTTTCGGAATACCTGTATTCATCAATAACGACGGAAACCTGTTTGCGTATGGAGAAGCACTGGCCGGTGCATTGCCGGAGATTAATTCCCGACTGGAAGCTGCCGGAAATCCCAAGCGTTATCACAATCTGCTGGGAGTTACCCTGGGCACAGGTTTTGGCGGGGGAGTGGTCATTCACGGCAATCTGCTGAAAGGAGACAATCAGACCGGCGGCTATCTGTGGTGTCTGCCTCATAAAAAACACGGAGAACTGATTGCCGAAGAAAGTGTCAGCATCCGGGGGATTCAGCGCATCTATACGAAATTATCGGGAGATACCGCCAGCTACACGCCGAAAGAGATTTATGAAATTGCCGAAGGTCTGAAAGAAGGAAACCGGGAAGCTGCAAAGAGGGCTTTTGCAGAACTGGGGGAAGTGGCCGGACATGCCATAGCCACAGCCCTTACACTGATAGACGGTGTAGTGGTTATCGGAGGAGGAATAGCCGGAGCGTCCAAATATATCCTGCCAGCCCTGATGAAAGAGCTGAGGGAAGATACCGGAATGACAGACGGGACACGTTTTCCCCGACTTCAGATGAAAGCTTATAACCTGGAAAATCCGGAAGAATCAGAAGCCTTTCTGAAAACGGCAGACCGCTATGTCAAGGTACCGGGATCACAAAAGGAAGTTGCCTATCAGACAGAACGCCGGACAGGAGTGATATTATCCAGACTAGGAGCCAGCCGGGCTATTGCACTGGGAGCTTACTGGCTGGCTGTAAGTGAATTAAGAAAGAAAAACAATTAACATAAAAATCAGACCATGAAAAAATATATACTAGCTATATGCATACTGGGAACCTTGTGCAGTTCCTGCGAAAACAATCAGGAAAAGATACGGAATGTTGAAGACTGGACACAGTATGTGGAGCCAAGAATCGGAACGGCACACTGCCGATGGTTTCATTTCACACCGGGAGCATTGCCTTTCGGTCTGGCCAAACCGGCTCCTTCCACCAACGGAAGTCTGGGAAATAAATGGGGATGGGAAGCCACGGGGTATGACTATCGTGAGAACACCATTGAAGGATTTCCCTGTCTACATGAGTTTCAGGTTGGAGGTATCGTGCTGATGCCGACCAGCGGTAAACTGGTCACAGTTCCCGGCTTACCTACAGACTCGGTAAAAACGGGATACCGTTCACACTTTTCACGCGAGAATGAAATTGCCACAGCCGGATATTATTCAGTACTGCTGGATGACTATCAGATTCAGGCTGAACTGACCGCTACTCCCCGTGTGGCATTCCAGCGTTTTACCTTCCCCAAAGGAACAGACAACCATATCCTGTTTAATATCGGAAACCGCCAGGGAGAGAGTGGAGCCGTAAAAGATGCATATGTGACTTATACAGCTGACGGACATATCGAAGGGTGGGTGATTACCATGCCGGAATATGTAAAGAAATATCAGCCGGGAGCTACTGTCCCGCTTTATTTCTCTGCAGTTCTTGACCGGAAACCGGAAAGTTACGGCAGTTTCCATGGCAATACTCAACTGACAGATGCAAAGGAAAGCAAAGGAACCGGAGCGGGTATGTACTTTACGTTTTCCAATGAACAGCAGGAGGCTGTGACGGCCAAAATCGGCCTTTCTTATACTTCGGTAGAAAATGCCAGAATCAATCTGCAGGCTGAAGCAGAGGGCAAAACCTTTGAGGATGCCAAAGAACAGGCCCATCAGATCTGGCAGGAGTATCTGGGACGTATTGAGGTAGAAACATCCAAAAAAGAAGACAAGGTAAAGTTCTATACGGGGCTGTATCATGCTTTATTGGGACGCGGACTGGCAAACGATGTAAACGGTGCTTACCCGCGCAATGACGGTTCAGTAGGACAGTTGCCAATGAAGGAGGGTAAACCTCAATATAATGTGTACAACACCGATGCTGCATGGGGAGCTCAGTGGAACCTGTCTCAGCTGTGGACTCTTGCTTATCCTGAATACATGTCAGAATATGTCAGCTCTCACATCCAGGCTTACAAGGATGCCGGATGGCTGGCTGACGGACTGGCCAATAACCGGTATGTATCGGGAGTCGGAACCAACTTGCTAAGCACGATTATTGCCGGAGCCTATCAGTGTGGGATCCGGGATTTCGATACGAAACTGGCATACGAAGCTTGCCTGAAAAATGAGCTGGACGGAAAAGACCGCCCGTTTGGTGCCGGGAAGGTCAACACCGCAGAATTTGTAAAATATGGTTACGTTCCTCATCAGGACCAGGGAGAAGGTTACCATGAAACCTTCATGTTCTCAGCTTCACACACTCTGGAATATTCTTACAGTGCATGGGCCGTAGCTCAATGGGCCAAATCACTGGGAGATACGGAGAATTATGACAAGCTGATGAACCTGTCAAAAGGATGGGAACGTCTGTATGACACATCCTGCAACTTTATCCGTCCGAAGAAGGCGGACGGAAAGTTTGTTGACAACTTTAACCCGATGGAAGTATGGCGTGGTTTTCAGGAAGGAAATGCCTGGCAATATACGTTCTATGTACCGCATGATGTAAAAGGACTGGTTGCCAAGGTAGGAACCGAAGAGTTCAATGCACGTCTGGACAGTATTTTTACCCAATCACAGAAAAAGATTTTCAGCGGCGGAACAGAAGTAGGTGCTTTTGCCGGCCTGGAAACCTTATACAATCACGGCAATCAGCCCTGCCTGCATATTTCATGGCTGTTTAACGAAGCCGGCCGTCCGGAGCTTACCCAGAAATGGGTACGCGCCATCCTGAATGAATTCTATGGAACAGATGGTGTACACGGATACGGATATGGTCAGGATGAAGATCAGGGACAGCTTGGAGCATGGTATGTCATTTCATCCATGGGACTCTTTGATGTGAAAGGTCTGACAGACATTCATCCTTCTTTCAGTCTGGGTGCTCCCTTGTTCGACAAGATTACCATTCATTTAAACAAGGAATATTATCCCGGAGACCAGTTTGTAATTACCACTACCGGCAATACGGGAAGTGATGCGTATGTGAACCAATATCTGCTGAACGGTAAACCCATTCAGGGAGTACACTTACCCTTTACGGAAATCGTGAAAGGAGGAAAACTGGAAGTTCAAATGCATACTAACTAAATATCAGGGAAATATGAAAAGCACGATCACATGGATGAAACTTTTTCCGATTCTATTCGGCTTTTTTGTCATGGGTTTTGTGGACGTAGTAGGGATAGCCACAAACTATGTCAAGAAAGACTTCTTCCTGTCGGATACATTAGCCAATCTGATTCCTATGCTTGTCTTCTTATGGTTTGCCCTGTGTTCCATTCCCACAGGAATGATCATGAACAAGCTAGGAAGAAAGAATACGGTTCTGCTGTCAATGGGAGTAACGGCTGTAGCCATGCTTCTCCCATTGATTGATTATAATTTCAGCCTTACCTTGCTGACATTTGCACTGTTGGGCATCGGAAACACCATTCTCCAGGTTTCGCTGAATCCGATGATTGCTCAGGTTGTAAGCGAAAAAAAGATGGCCAGCATCCTGACTTTGGGACAATTTGTCAAAGCCATATCTTCATTCCTCGGTCCCGTTATTGCAGGTATTGCCGCTTCGTACTGGGGAAACTGGAAACTGATTTTTGTTGTCTACGCAGGAACCACTCTGCTGGCAGGAATCTGGCTGCTTCTGTCGATTGACACAGATAGTCCCCAGAATGTCAAAACAACCACCAGTTTCCGTTCTGCACTGGCCTTGTTCTCAGACAAGATCATTTTGTGGCTTTTTATCGGTATTCTGGCAGTAGTTGGAATTGATGTAGGTCTCAATACTCATATACCTAAATTACTGATGGCACAAACCGGTTTGTCATTGAATGAAGCCGGTCTGGGTACAAGTCTGTATTTCATATCAAGAACGGCAGGAACCTTTTTCGGAGCCCTGCTGCTGACACGGATTGACAGTAAGATTTTCATGCAGTCAGGAATGATAATAGCCATTGCAGCCTTTGCTGCATTACTGGTCAGCGACCAGTTATGGCTTCTGTTGCTATGGATTGTAATCATCGGGCTTGCATGTTCCAATGTTTTTTCGATTCTGTTTTCCTACGCATTAAAACATAAACCGGAGCATGCCAATGAAATCTCGGCACTGATGATTATGGGCGTTTCTGGAGGAGCTCTGATCATGCCGTTTATGGGAGTCTTATCCGATGGGTACGGACAAATCGCAGGATTATTGCCATTATTGCTTTGCATGGTCTATTTGCTATGGACAACAGGAAAACTGGGGAAACAATCCTGAACTTAAATATTTATCAGACTAAAAATTAATACGATGAAAAAATGCATTTTAACCTTAGGCCTTTTTGCCCTTACATTCATGGGCACATCTTGTACAAAAGAAGTTCAAAAAGACAATACTTTAAAAGTGCTTTCCTGGAATATCTGGCATGAAGGTCACTCTAACAAGTATGGGAAACAAGCATGTGACGGAGTTATCGGTGTTCTGAAAAAAAGTGAAGCAGACGTCATTCTGATGATCGAGACCTACGGAGCTTCGGATAAAGTTGCAGATTCCCTGGGATATTACCACCGCCTGCTTTCCAGCAATCTGTCCATTTACAGCCGTTATCCCATTGTCAAGACTTATACTTTCCCCGATCAGATCTCAACGTTCAATTTCGGCGGAGTTGAAATCCTGATGCATGGAAAGAAAGTACGCATTTTCGATACCTGGCTACATTATCTTCCCGATGCACGATGTGTCCCAACCGAAAAAAGTGAGGCTGAAATACTGGCCTGGGATGATGCCGGCACCCGAGATGACGAGATCCGTACAATTATCAGTATCCTGAAACCATTCATCGCAGAATCAGACAGCATCCCTATGATCATGGGAGGAGATTTCAATATTCATTCTCATCTGGACTGGACGGAAGCTACCAAAAATCTGTACAATCATGGAGGAGCAGTGGTCAACTGGACGGTATCAAAATCCATGGAAGAAGCAGGATTTATTGACAGCTTCAGAGAAGTGAATCCGGATCCGGTGAAAAATATCGGAACAACCTGGCTGACAGCAGCCGATTCACTGGAAACTCCCAACAGACAAGACCGGATAGACTATATCTATTACCAGGGAAAAACGATCAAAGCTACCGCCTCCCAATGTTATGACAACTATCTGGGTAAACAGTTCCAGTTTGAAGGAGAACCGTTCTTCTATGGATCTGATCATGGTTTTGTCCTGACCGAGTTCTCTATCAAATAAAATGTTGTTACCACTAATCTTTTTACAGTTCTATGAACAAGCTATTTTCCATGATATGCCTGAGCGCCCTGTTCGGCTGCTCTCCGGTGAAAGACCCGGTGGATTATGTAGATATCTTTGTCGGAACTTCCAATTCACGTGCCATGCTGGGACCATACGCAGCTGTTCCATACGGAATGGTACAGTTGGGAGCAGACAATCAGGACGCTCACTGGATGGGTGGATACGAATATTCCATTAATAACGTAAAAGGTTTCACACATATTCATGCGTGGATGATGAACGGTTTGATGATCATGCCTGCCGTACAGGATCTTGTTACCTGGGAAGGTTCTTCTTCGTCACCTTACAGAGGAGCCAATGCCGGTTATCATTCAAGGATTCTAAAAGAAACAGAAAAAGGAGAACCAGGCTATTACTCTGTCTTTCTGTATGATACAGACTGTCAGGCAGAGCTGACCGCAACCAACCACTGCGGTTTCCATAAATACACTTTTGCCAATGACTATGACAATGCCCGGATCATGCTTGACCTGAATTATCCCGCAGAGTATGGCACTGATATCCATGAAGGATATTTTAAAGTGATTTCAGATCAGGAGATTGAAGGATATGCCGATACACGTGTAGCAGGAGACTATATCCTGCATTATAACATCAAGTTCAACAAGCCTTTCAAGACTTTCAACGGATGGAAAGACGATAAGGTGGAAAAAAACATCAGAGAATGGAAATCAAATGGCGATTGCGGCGGATTTGTAGAATTTGACGTCAAGAAAGACGAATCGGTTCTGGTTCAGGTGTCCCTGTCGCTGGTTGACCAGCAAGGATGCAAAAATAACTACGAAGCAGAATTAAAACCCTATGGCTGGGATTTTGATGCCGTACATCAGGCAGCCAAACAGGAATGGAACACATTACTGTCAAAGATCGAGGTAGAAGGAGATGAAGCAGACAAGAAAAAATTCTATACAAATCTTTATAGGGCTTATGCCAAACAAACCTGGAGTGATGCAGACGGCAGATACCGTGATCCGTTAGAAAATATTCAACAGACCCAGAACAAACAACCCATGTATGGAGGGGATGCTTTCTGGAATACATTCTGGAATTTCAATCCTTTATTGGCTCTCATATCTCCCGATATCCTGAATAACTGGGTACTGACACAACTGGAACTCTTTGACAAGACCGGCTGGACCAACAACGGCCCCACCGGGCTGGAACATACAGGTATTATGGAAGTAACGCATGAAATTGCCCTGATGGTCGGTGCATATCAAAAAGGAATCCGGAAATATGACGTAAACAAACTGTGGGAGGCAGTATATCATAATGCCACAGAAGAGGGCCGTCGGATTGAAGGATCCGGCTATGCAGGCCAGCGTAATCTGAATGCTTATAGGAAGAAAGGATATGTTCCCATAGAAACTGGCGCAGCTTGTCAGACCCTGGATTACGCATATACGGATTTCTGTACTGCCCAGCTGGCAAAGGCCCTGGGTAAGGACAAGGAATATGCCTATTTCATAGAACGCTCGGAAAACTGGCGTAATCAGTTTAATCAGGAAACCAAATGGCAGACTCCGAAAGATTCAGCCGGAAACTGGATTGCTGATTATGACATCTTCAGCGGATATAAATGGATAGAGGGCAACGGATGGCAATACACCTGGTATGTTCCTCATAACATCAAGGGGCTGGTAGAAACGATGGGAGCGGATTTATTCAACAAACGTCTGGAAGAAGGTTTTGAAAAGTCTGTAAAACACAGATTCGCAGCCCATGCTTTTGACCGTCATCAGGAAACAGCTTTCGAATACTACATCAATCATGGCAACGAAGGAAATATGCAGGCAGCATACTTGTTTAATTACTCCGGCAAGCCCTGGCTGACTCAGAAATACTCAAGAGCCATATTGGATATTTACTATGGTGATGAACCTTACGACGGCTGGCAAGGCGATGAAGATGAAGGACAAATGGCAGGCTGGTTTGTCATGAGTTCATTAGGCCTGTTTGAAATGAATGGAGGTGTGACCAGTGATCCGGAGTTCGATCTCTCTTCTCCTTTGTTTCCAAAGGCTACCATCCATCTGGACCCGATGTATGGCGAAGGCAAGACCTTTACGATCATAGCCAAAAATAATTCAAAAGAAAATATATACATTCAATCGGCAACTCTCAATGGCAAACCTTTAAACACCCCCAAACTAAAATGGTCTGATGTTATAAAAGGTGGAGAACTGGTTTATGAGATGGGAAACCAACCGAATGAAAATTGGGGAAAAGAATAAACGAAGTATATACGTCAATCTAAAATAATCAGAAATGGCAGGTAATATCTGTAAGCTTTTAGCCATGGCTGCCCTGCTGAGTACAACTCACTCTCAGGCCGGCAATGTTTTGTTCGAAATAGGAACCAAGGACAACAGTGCAGCCGAATTTGCCCTGTATCCAGGTAAATATAAGAATTTCTTAATGGGATTTTCCGGAGTCAAACATTTTGCAGTCGGTTATTCCCGGCCGTCAAGCAACTGGCCTTATGTACTCCCCGGTCCTAAGGACAATTGGGGTGGAGGAGGATACTGGGCCGGATATCACCCACGCCATTTCCCGATTATCAATTTTCAGTTGGCTCATGCGAAAGCAGAAGGTAATTGTCAGCTGGCTTTCTATTTTGCCGGTATCAGTGCCAAAGAATCTCCAGTCTTACGTGTGGAGATAAATGGTCATCGCCTGGAGAAAAAATTGAAAGGAACTTCTACCGACCAGCTCCTGACAGGCAAGGAATCTGCCATACCTTCAGAATGGATAATAGATTTTCCGGCAGCATGGTTGAAAAAAGGTATGAATCAGATTCAGCTGGGATTAGTCAAAGGAAAATGGTGTATGTTTGACTGCATCCGGCTGACCGGAACTGGTGACGAAGCAGTACAGCCGATATCTTCATCGCTGATCACTTCCGTAGAAGCAGCCGGTTTTGAATACAAGCAGGAAGATGGTACCCGTTTTCAACCCGTTATGGTAGACATGGTGCAATATGACCATCCCCGAACCCTGACCTTTACATGTGGAACGGTCAAAGAAAAGCGGCTGATAGAGACAGGCAGCAGCATTCAGCAAATTTTGCTACCTTCCGTCCGGAAAGCAACAGAGGAAGTGTTTACGATACACGACGGAAATCAGCTGGTTTATCGAGGTACTGTCCGGTTGGCTCCCCAACCTCTACATACTTATGCCGACGATGTAGACTTGTTGATGGGAACCGGCAACTCCCGATGGATGTACAAGCCCAGCATATCACTTCCGCTGGGGATGGTACAAATAGCTCCGGACAATGAAGACGAAACCTGGAAAGCCGGCTATGAATATACCATTGAAAATATTTCCGGATTCAATCACTTCTGCGACTGGACCATTGACGGATTCCTGATGCAGCCCACCTGCGGCAAGCTGCAAGTCAACCCGGGACCAGCAGACAATCCGGACGCAGGCTATCGTTCCAGAATCGACAAATCAACGGAAAAAGCAGAAGTAGGGAAATATTCGGTATTCATGACTGACACCCAGATAAAAGCAGAACTATCAGCCACAGACCGTGCTTCCATACAAGCTTATACGTTCCCTTCTAATTGCAAAGACGGCCGGATACTGGTTGACCTGTATGCTCCCAGTGAATATCTCCACAACCTGCAGGATGCTCATGTAGTGAAAGTCAGTGATACAGAGATTGAAGGATATGCAACTTATTTCGGAGCATATACCGGATATTCGGCAGAACAGTATTACACCATTCATTTTGTGATGCAGTTCGACAAGCCTTTCACTTCAATGGGAGGATGGGTAAACGATCAGATAAAAGCTGCTCAGGAATATCAGGGAGCCTGGTATTCTACCCATGAATTTGAGACTGCCCCTAAAATCATGCAGGACATTCACGAAATTCACGGGAAAGGAGATGTAGGTTTCTTCCTGAGTTTTCCTGAGGAATCCGGAGAATCGACAGTGAAAGTACGTACAGGTGTTTCACTCGTAGATATTGCCGGTGCACGCAATAATCTTCAGAAAGAATTAGCAGAGCCTTTCGGATGGGATCTGGACGAGGTGGCCCGCAATGCCCGCACCCAATGGAACGACTACCTGCAGCGCGTGGAAATCGAAACAGATGACTATCTGCAGCAAAAGAAATTTTACTCCAATCTTTACCGTGCGTATGCAGCAAAGGCCTCCTGGAGTGACTGGGACGGCCGTTTCCGTGACGAACGGGAACAGATCTGTCAGCTGGAATCGCCTGGTGACCGTATTATCAGCGGTGAATACTGGAACACGTTCTGGGACAACCAGCAATTATTCAATCTGTTGGCTCCTGAAATCTCCAGCAAATGGGCACGCTCGGCAATCACTCTGTATAAGAACAGCGGATGGTTTAATACAGATCCGGCAGGCATCGAACATACCGGTGTCATGGTAGCCATGCATGTTGCCTCTCAAATCTGGGGAGCCTGGCAAAGTGGCGTCCGTGATTTTGATCTGAACACAGCCTATGAAGGATTGAAGAAAATGCTTTTAACCCCTCCGCAACAATATGACGGAGGAGGTACCGTAGGTGTTGAAGAGCTTGTTCCTTACATGAAATACGGATATATACCCCAAGGTATGGGACGTCCTTCCAATACCATGGAATATGCTTATGATGACTGGTGCCTGGCTCAGATGGCGAACCATCTGGGACATACCGATGACTATAATTATTTCCTGAAACGCTCGGCAAACTGGACTAATCTGTTCGACACAGAAACCGGGTTTATCCGCCCTAAAGATAAGGATGGCAATTGGATTTCTCCTTTTGACCCTTATCATACGCCGGGATTTACAGAAGGGAATGCCTTTAACTATACGTGGTTTGTACCGCATACTCCCGAAAAGCTGATTGCACTGATGGGACGGAACCGCTTCGTTTCACGCCTGGACAGTGCCATGCAAAAATCCTCTTTCGCGAATTTCAATGCGTCAGGCGATGATTTTGCGAACTATCCCATCAATCATGGCAATGAAACTTCCATGGAGGTAGCTTATCTCTTCAATTGGGCAGGAGCTCCTCATCTGACTCAAAAATGGGTTCGTGCTATTCAGGAACAATATTATGGGACAACTCCTTACGATGCATACCCGGGTGATGAAGATCTGGGACAGATGAGCAGCTGGTTTGTCATGAGTGCTATCGGACTTTTCCAGATGGACGGCGGATGCAGTCAGACACCTGTCTATGAACTGGGATCTCCCCGTTATCCAAAGATCACCCTGAATCTGGGTAACAAATACGGAAGGGGCAAAAGGTTCGTCATTGAAGCACGGAATGCCTCAAAGGAAAACAAGTACATCCGTTCCATGTATCTGAACGGGAAAAAGGTAAAGGGATTCAAAATTCACCAGAAAGACGTGCTGAAGGGTGGAAAACTTGTATTGGAAATGGGGAAGTAAGATTTCTGCGGCAAAACCGGCTTTTAACTTTCATTAATTTCTGATGTAACCTATGTGACAAACTTTGCAAAGGCTGGGCAGTAACTTTGCAGCGTAATCAAAATAATAGAAAGATATGAAAACGACTGACTGGAAAGATACGAGTGTAGGAGAAATTGTAGCTGAGGATTTTGCTGCAGCCAAGGTGTTCAAAAAATATGGCATTGACTTCTGCTGCCATGGAGAAGTGACACTTGAAACAGCCTGTGCCAGCCTGAAGCTGGCTCCGGAAGAAGTGATGCAGGCCCTGAAGCAGCAGAAAGAAAATGGGGAAGGACGGATTCCATTCTCATCGTGGCCGCTGGACCTGCTGATGGACTACATTCTGAAGATCCATCACCGGGGTATTCGCAAAAATGGCCCGGAACTGCTGACCCTGCTGGAAAAGGTAGAACGGGTACATGGAGAAGCACATCCGGAACTGCACGAACTGAAACTGCTGGTCAGCGAATCGCTCAATGATCTGGAGATGCACCTGCAAAAGGAAGAGAACGTGCTTTTCCCTTATTTATACGATCTGTACTCAGCACAGGAACAGGGACAACGTATGGAACCCATGCATTGCGGAACCATTGCCAATCCGATCCGGGTGATGAGAATGGAACATGAAGGAGAGGGCAACCGCTACCTTCACATCATCCAGCTGACAGATCATTTTTCTGTTCCGCAGGATGGATGTGCCAGCTACCGGCTGCTGATGCAGGAACTGGAAGCGTTTGTAGATGCACTGTTTGAACATATCCACCTGGAAAACAATCTGCTTTTCCCCCGTTTTGAGGAAATTGAGCGCCAGATCGTGGGTTGATTTTACTCAACACGGCTTTGCTACTGCCCCCTCAAGATACAATAATATGCAGATTCTCACATGTCTGAACATGAATAAATAAGTCTGTCAGCATCAATCTGTGTTCTTTTTCGATGTAAATCCGGAAAATTTCTCTACTTTTGCAACTTAAACACAGAACAGAACTTATTTTTCATTATGAGAAAGACATTTATATATGTATTATGGGCCTTGCTACTCTTGTCCATGGCAGGAGTAGCGGCCGTATTTACAGCCATTGCAAAAGGTAAAATCGGCTATGTGCCTCCAGTAGAAGAACTGGAAAACCCTAATCTGAAATTTGCCACGCAAATTATTTCCGATGACGGACAATTGCTGGGAACCTGGTCATTAAGTAAAGAAAATCGAGTATATGTAGGATATGAGGATCTCTCACCCCATCTGGTACATGCCCTGGTAGCTACAGAGGACGTCCGTTTCAGCGAACATTCCGGTATTGATGCCCGTGCTTTCATGCGAGCCGTAGTCAAACGTGGAATCCTGATGCAGAAACATGCAGGTGGAGGTAGTACCATCACACAGCAGCTGGCTAAGCAGTTCTATTCACCGACGGCCGATAACGTCATGGAACGCTTATTGCAAAAGCCTATCGAATGGGTGATCGCTGTCAAACTGGAACGGTACTATACAAAAGAAGAAATCCTTACTATGTACCTCAACAAATTTGACTTCCTCAACAATGCGGTCGGTATCAAGACAGCTGCCAAGACCTATTTCTCAAAAGACCCGAAAAATCTGTCGATCGAAGAAGCTGCTACACTGATCGGTATGTGTAAGAATCCGTCACTCTACAACCCGCGCCGATTCAATGAAAGATCCCGCGGACGTAGAAATACAGTATTGGATCAGATGCGGAAAGCCGGATTCCTGACACAGGCAGAATGCGATTCCTTACAGGCATTGCCACTGGTCCTGAAGTTTCAGCCTGTAGATCATAAGGATGGTCTGGCAACCTACTTCCGTGAATATCTGCGTACCCGGATGAGTGCCCGCAAACCTAATCGCAAAAGTTATCGCGGATGGCAGATGCAGAAGTATTATGAAGATTCATTGGCCTGGGAAACTGATCCTCTGTACGGATGGTGTGCGAAGAATAAGAAAAAGGACGGCACGAACTATAATCTTTACACAGACGGACTGAAGATTTACACAACCATCAATTCACGCATGCAGAAATATGCGGAAGAAGCGGTTTACCAGCATATTGCCCAGTATCTGCAGCCCCGTTTCTTTAAGGAAAAGAAAGGACGGAAAACTGCTCCTTACACAAGTGAACTGACTCCGGAAGAAGTACAGACTATTCTGAACCGTTCTGTCCATCAAAGTGACCGTTACCGGACCATGAAAGAAGCCGGCTGTTCAGAATCTGAAATCATGAAGGCTTTCAATACTCCACACGAAATGTCTGTATTCTCGTGGGCAGGAGAGAAGGATACGATCATGACTCCACTGGATTCCATCAAATACTACAAGCACTTCCTGCGTACCGGATTTATGTCCATGGATCCTGTGACCGGCTATGTGAAAGCATACGTAGGTGGTCCGAACTACAACTACTTCCAGTATGACATGGCCATGGTGGGACGGCGCCAGATTGGATCTACAATCAAGCCATTCCTCTATTCACTGGCCATGGAGAACGGATTCTCTCCCTGCGATGAAGTAAGAAACGTAGAAGGAACCTATTTTGATGAAAACGGAATTCCCTGGTCACCGCGTAACAGCTCCAAATCACACTACGGTGAGATCGTAACCCTGAAATGGGGTCTGGCAAACTCCAACAACTGGATCTCTGCCTATTTGATGAGCAAGCTGAATCCATACGCACTGGTACGTCTGATCCACTCCTTTGGGGTACTGAACAAAGATATCCAGCCTACCATCTCCCTGTGTCTGGGTCCCTGTGAAATCTCTGTAGGTGAAATGGTCAGTGCCTATACGGTATTTGCCAACCGGGGTATCCGTACAGCTCCTCTCTTTGTCTCACGAATTGAAGACAACGAAGGCAATGTTCTGGCAACATTCACTCCGCAGGTGGAAGAAGTAATCAGCGAAACAAGTGCCTACAAGATGCTGGTTATGCTGAGAGCTGTCATCAACGAAGGTACCGGTAACCGTGTCCGCCGACTCTATGGCATCAAGGCCGATATGGGTGGAAAGACCGGTACAACCAACCGAAACTCTGACGGATGGTTCATGGGATTCACTCCGACACTGGTTTCCGGATGCTGGGTAGGTGGTGAAGAACGTGATATCCACTTCGACCGGATGAGGGACGGACAAGGTGCAGCCATAGCTCTGCCGATCTGGGGACTTTACATGCAGAAAGTCTTTGCAGACAAAACTCTGGGGTATTCAGAACAGGATGTCTTTGAAATACCGGAGGACTTCGATCCCTGTAAAGACAAACTGACCGAAATAGAAGAAGAGAATTCCAGCAAGCTGGATGATATATTCTTCCAATAAAGATAATCAGCTGATAAACAAGATGGTCCGTCTGGACACGATCTTCTGAAAAGGAGACGTGATCTGGACGGACTTTCTTTTTGCCGGCAAACAGAAAGCCGTCAATTTGGATATTTCCTTTTTTTTACTTATCTTGCCTTGAAAAAGGAGGGAATCATGGAAACGGTTCTGAAAATGTATCAGCTGAATCCCGCACCTGCGGAAAACCTGATCCGGCAAGTAGAGACTTTCAATCAGGGACGAACCTCGGCCGAAGGTACTTATACCATCAGCATAGCCACAACTTACCGGCCGTATTACGCATTGTGGCGTATCTTTGCCAATGATCACCGTCCTCTGCTGGTCCGGACGCTGGCCGTTACACTGGATGCTGCACTTGAACGGGCCTTCCGAATGCTTCAGAACTGTAATGTTATGCTTGATCTGGCAGACAATGCTCTTTTTGAAGCAAATTACGGACAAACGGATGACATTATTGCTTTCGGTAAATACCGGGGAAAACACCTGGCTGAAATTTATTATGTAGAACCATCTTATGTACTCTGGCTGGCTAACAAGTTTACTCCCAATAACCACCGGTATGACAAACTGATTGCTTTGGCCAAGGACTTTGCCATTGTCCATTTTGAGCTGACCGTCCAGAAACGGCATATTTCTTCGGTAAGTAAATTTGTCGGCAAAACAGGAGAACAGTTAAAAGACTTATATCTGACCGTACTCAATGTACGGCTCCAGACAGATTCCTATAAAGCAGATTTCTATGTAGACCAGAATGTCCTGGCTGCAGACCGCGACGGTAACCGCTTTACCTTCCTGATAAAAGCAGCAGGCAGAAGCCTGAGTCCTAATATTCTGAGTTGCCACAGCCGAAAAATTGAAGCACAGGAGACACTTCACCTGAAAACGGCCCGGGTCATGTCCCATTATGAAGGAAGAGGGGTAAGGTATACCCGCCTGGGATATGTAAAACTGTTATAAAGCCTCTAAAGCCTGCTGTACATAATGTTTATCCCAGTCCTTTGGGCGCAGAATGCGTCCATCGTATGTCAGCAGATCAATATCCAATGCTACAATTCCCCGTTGCTTGTCATCCGGGGTACGGCCATTCCGCCGTTCTATGTCTTTCAGGCAATCCTGTAAAACTTCAGGAGACATTGCCGTATACAGACGGGCAGCCCGATTCATATAAAGGGCAGGAAAATCTGTCCCTTCAGGTATGGTTGTCAGGATTCTTCCCCAGTGAATACCGGGAAACAACTCTTCAAGCATATATTCTGCTGTCTTCAACCGCAAAACTCCGTCTTTATTTGAGCCCAGACAGATCAGGCATTCGTGACTGCAATTCATGGTTCTGTCATTTACTTCTGCAAAGGTACGAATAAAAAGCGAGATCCCCATCCGGGCCGGAAGCTATCGGAATACAAACCAACCTTTTTTGAAACTTTTACTACGGAAATATAAATTTATTCGTAAATTTGCGTTTCATTAAAAACGCGAATTTATGAAATTTATTGGAATTATTCCTGCAAGATATGCCTCCACACGTTTTCCGGCCAAGCCTTTGGCTTTATTGGGAGGCAAGCCCGTCATTCAACGGGTATACGAACAAGTAGCCGGCGTATTGGACGAAGTCTGGGTGGCAACCGATGACGAACGGATTGAAGCTGTTGTCAAGGATTTCGGCGGACAAGTGGTTATGACCTCCGTGCATCACAAGAGCGGAACAGACCGTTGCTACGAAGCTTATTGTAAAGTCAACAGCTCCTGTGATGTCATTGTCAACATCCAGGGTGATGAACCTTTTATCCACCGCTCACAACTGGAAGCTATCAAAGCCTGCTTTGATGACGACGCTACACAAATCGCTACGCTGGTAAAACCATTTGTTCCTGGTGACGGATTTGAAGCTCTGGAAAATGTCAACTCACCGAAGGTTGTAGTTAACCGCCAGATGCAGGCTTTGTACTTCAGCCGCTCCATCATTCCTTACCAGCGCAACCGCGACAAAAAGGAATGGCTTGCAGGACATACCTATTACAAGCACATCGGCCTGTATGCTTACCGTGCCGCCGTCTTGAAAGAAATTACCGCTTTACCCCAGTCTTCTCTGGAACTGGCAGAATCGCTGGAACAATTGCGATGGCTGGAAAACGGATATACGATCAAAGTCGGAATCAGTGAGGTAGAAACAATTGGTATCGATACTCCGCAGGATCTGGAACGGGCAGAAGCCTTTCTGCGGGAACATGGTACGGAGGAATGAGTATGCTGGACAGAACGGTTCCTCCAATAATCCGCCCCATCGAACACTTCTCCATTGATCATCCGGAAGTAAGAATGATGCGTAACGGCATGCCGCTCCGTATCATTCGGGTAGGAGATGAGGATGTCATACGTTTCGATCTGCTGATCCATGGAGGACAATGGAACCAGCGGATGCCGCTTCAGGCCATGTTTACCAACCGGATGCTCCGCGAAGGAACCCGTACGCTGACATCAGCAGCTATCGCAGAAAAGCTGGACTATTACGGTGCATGGCTGGATTTGTCGTCGTCTGTGAATTACGGATTTGTAACACTCTATTCACTAGGGAAATACTTTCCTCAGACAATAGAAATCCTGGCATCCATGATCAAGGAACCGACTTTCCCCGAAAAAGAACTGAATATCGTAACTGACGTAAACCGGCAGCAGTATCTGGTGAATTGCCAGCGGGTCGAAGTTCTGGCACGCAAGCAACTCAACCGTTCACTTTTCGGTACAGCACATCCTTTGGGGAAATATGCGGAGAAGGAAGATTATGACCGGATTACAAGCCAGGATCTTCAGGATTTCTACCAGACATATTATCACTCGGACAATTGCTCCGCTTACGTCTCAGGAAAAGTTACGGATGAAGTCTTGCGCTGCATTGAGGAACATTTCGGAAACCAGGCGTGGGGCAACACCGCTTCCGTCACGACTGCCGCCAGTCATCTCCCTGCTACCGACAAACGCAAACGAGTATTCATTGAGAAAGAAGACGCCTTGCAAAGTTCGCTTAAGATGGGAGCATTTTCTCTGGACCGGAATCATCCGGATTATCTGAAGTTCCGCATACTGGTCACACTGTTCGGCGGTTACTTCGGCAGCCGGCTGATGTCAAACATCCGTGAAGACAAGGGATATACCTATGGAATCGGAGCAGGAGTGGTTTCTTATCCGGACACAGGAATCTTTGTGATCAGTACTGAAGCCGCCAATGAATACATCGAACCGCTGATCAAGGAAGTATACCATGAAATGGACCGCCTGTGTGAAGAACGGGTACCGAAAGAGGAACTGGAGATGGTGCGCAACTATATGCTGGGTGACATGTGCCGCTCGTATGAGAGTGCATTTTCGCTGGCTGATGCCTGGATCTTTATCGAGACGGCGGGGTTGGACGAGCAGTTCTTTGACCGTGCAGTGGAAGCCATACGCGATATAAACGAAGAAGAAATACGCACCCTTGCCTGTAAGCATTTCTGCAAAGAAAACTTAATAGAGGTCATAGCCGGTAAAAAAATGTAATTGAAAACAAGGGGGAACCGGTAAAAGAAGTATTTTTGAACAGAAATGTCAAAAATTGAAATACAGACAAACAGAATGAAAAAATATACTTATCTATTATTGGCACTGATGACATTGGGAAGTGCTTCGGCTTCGGCCCAGTTGTCCATCGGGTATTACAAGTTTAAAGACGGCTCCGAATATACTGGAGAATTAAAAGGACGCCGTCCTAACGGAAAAGGAAGAACCGTCTTTCTCAACGGAGACTCCTATGAAGGAGAATACGTCAAAGGAAAACGGCAGGGACAGGGAACCTACCTTTTCAGCGACGGAGAAAAGTACGTGGGAGAGTGGTATCAGGACCAGCAACACGGACAAGGCACATATTACTTCATGAATAACAACCGTTACGAAGGTATGTGGTATGCTGATTTTCAGGAGGGAGAAGGAACCATGTATTATTATAATGGTGACCTTTATGTGGGAACCTGGCACCGGGACAAACGAAACGGAAAAGGTACTTATACCTGGAAAGGAGGAGCACGCTATGAAGGTGAATGGAAAAACGACCTGAAAAACGGCAAAGGAGTGATGACCTGGGAAGACGGCTCCAAATATGAAGGAGAATGGAAAGACGGCGCACGCCACGGAAAAGGTACCTTCCACTACACCAACGGCGATAAATACGTAGGTGACTGGTCGCACGACGTACAGCACGGCAAAGGAATCTATCATTTCCAGAACGGAGAATGTTACGAAGGTGACTATGCCGAAGGAGAACGGACCGGTGAAGGAATCTATACTTACCCCAACGGGGATAAATACGTAGGACAGTTCAAAAACGGACGTCAGGAGGGAACCGGAACCTTCACATGGGCTAAAGGAGCCGTATATGAAGGAGAATGGAAAGACAACCAGCGTTCCGGACAGGGGCATTACAAATGGGCTAACGGAGATGAATATGAAGGCCAGTGGAAAAACAACATGGCCGAAGGCGAAGGCACATTGCGCACTACGGACGGATCTGTTTATACCGGACATTTCTCCCGTGGAAGAGAAGACGGAGAGGGTACCCTGCTGACCAAAGACGGTACCCGGTTCGAAGGATTTTTCAAACAGGGTAAAAAAGACGGACCTTTTGTGGAGATGGACAGCAACGGAAATGTTATCCGCAAAGGTACTTTCAAGAACGGACGTTTACTGGAGGAAAAGAAATGACACTTGATTTATTGCAACTGACAGAAAAGGTAAAGGCACTGGCTATAAAGGCCGGTGGATTTATCCGTGAAGAACGCAATCGCTTTAACCGTAATGCGGTTGAAAAAAAACATGCACACGATTACGTATCGTATGTAGATAAGGAATCTGAAAAAAGAATTGTAACCTGCCTGAAGGAATTGCTTCCACAGGCAGGTTTTATTGCGGAAGAAGGACATGGAAACCAGTTTACCGACCAGCCTTATTGCTGGCTGGTAGATCCGTTGGACGGGACAACCAACTTCATCCACAACAATGCTCCCTATTGTGTCAGCATTGCCTTGCGCAACCATGAAGAATTGCTGCTGGGAGTCGTATACGAAATTTGCCGTGACGAATGTTTCTGGACTTACAAAGGAGCTCCTTCCTACTTAAACGGAAAGGAAATCCATGTATCGCAGGTAGACAATCTCGACGATGCTTTCATTGCCCTCGGATTCCCATACGATGCTGAAACCTATAAGCCGACAGCCCGGCGTTTAGTTGAAAAATGTTACGGAAATGTAACAGGCCTGCGTTTGCTCGGAGCAGCCGCGGCCGAACTTTGTTACGTCGCTGCCGGACGTTTTGAAGCCCGCATTGAAGCATTGATCGGGCCGTGGGATATTGCTGCTGGCACGATTATCCTGCAAAATGCCGGAGGAACAGTAACAGATTTCCACGGAGGAGATTCTTTCTATTCGGGCAGGGAAGTACTGGCAAGCAATGGTAAAATTCATCCGTTTTTGTTAGATATTATTGAAGGGAAGTAAAAACTTCACGTTTTTATACCAATTTATCCGATTTATTTTGTATGTTTGTGTACATTCTCTAAAATTTACTGATACTATGGATGAAGTATTGAAGATTATCAAAAACGATCCTTGGCTGGAGCCGTACGCTGATGCCATAAACGGCCGCCACCAACATGCTATTGAAAAAGAAAAAGAACTGACCGGGAAAAAGACCTTGTCTGACTTTGCAACAGGCCATCTATACTATGGTCTGCATCGTACGGACAAAGGATGGGTTTTCCGCGAATGGGCGCCCAACGCTACAGCTATTTACCTGATCGGTGACTTCAACGACTGGAAAGAAGAACCGGCATTCAAGCTGAAACGTCTGCGCAACAGCGGAAACTGGGAAATTACCCTTCCCGCCAAAGCCATAAAGCACCTGCAACTCTACAAACTGAAAGTTTACTGGAAAGGAGGAGAGGGAGAACGTATCCCTGCATGGGCAAACCGTGTCGTACAGGACGAGCAGACTAAGATTTTCAGTGCTCAGGTATGGGAACCGGCCAAACCCTATAAATTCAAGAAAAAAGTATTTGTACCCAATGTCGCTCCGCTGATGATTTACGAATGCCACATCGGCATGTCGCAGGATGCAGAAAAAGTGGGCACCTACAATGAATTCCGCGAAAATATCCTTCCCCGTATCGCTCAGGACGGATATAACTGCATTCAGATCATGGCTATTCAGGAACATCCCTATTACGGAAGTTTCGGTTACCATGTCTCCAGTTTCTTCGCACCCTCATCCCGCTTCGGTACTCCCGACGAACTGAAACAACTGATTGACACTGCTCACCAGATGGGTATTGCCGTGATCATGGATATCGTTCATTCACACGCTGTAAAGAACGAAGTGGAAGGTCTGGGCAACTTTGCCGGCGATCCCTGCCAGTACTTCTATCAGGGTGACCGCCGCGAACATCCGGCATGGGATTCTCTCTGTTTCGACTACGGAAAGAATGAAGTCATACACTTCCTGTTGTCCAACTGCAAATACTGGCTGGAAGAATTCCATTTCGACGGCTTCCGTTTTGACGGTGTAACTTCCATGCTTTATTACAGCCACGGACTGGGAGAGGCATTCTGCAACTATGGTGATTATTTCAATGGTCATCAGGACGACAATGCAATCTGCTACCTGACTCTGGCCAACAAGCTGATTCATGCAGTTAATCCGCGTGCCATCACCATTGCAGAAGAAGTTTCCGGTATGCCGGGACTGGCAGCTCCGTTCCTTGACGGAGGTTACGGATTCGATTACCGTATGGCCATGAATATTCCGGACTATTGGATCAAGATCATCAAAGAAAGACGGGATGAAGACTGGAAACCGTCAAGCCTGTTCTGGGAAGTAACCAACCGCCGCAAGGATGAAAAGACTATTTCCTACTGCGAAAGCCATGACCAGGCACTTGTGGGAGACAAAACCATTATCTTCCGTCTGATTGACGCCGACATGTACTGGCACTTCAAGAAGGGAGATGAAAATGATGTCGTTCACCGCGGTATTGCCCTTCACAAGATGATCAGGCTGCTGACTGCTTCTACCATCAATGGCGGTTATCTGAACTTTATGGGTAACGAATTCGGTCATCCGGAATGGATTGACTTCCCGCGCGAAGGAAACGGATGGTCTTACAAATACGCACGCCGTCAGTGGAACCTGGTGGACAACAAAGAATTATGCTATCACTGGCTGGGCGACTTCGATTCAGCAATGGTTCATCTGCTGGAAAGCGTCAAGAATATCCAGAAAAGCGACGTGGTGGAAATCTGGCATAACGACGGTGACCAGATCCTGGCATACCGCCGCAAAGACTTGATCTTTGTCTTCAATTTCCATCCAACCCAGTCATTTACCGATTACGGTTTCCTGGTACCGCGGGGAGCATACGACGTGGTACTGAATACCGACAACAAAGCCTTCGGAGGATTTGGTAATACGGACGACACCATACGCCATTTCACCTGTGCCGATCCGCTCTATGCCAAAGATAAGAAGGAATGGTTGAAACTATATATCCCGGCCCGCTCTGCCGTGGTATTGAAAAGAGTGAAATCCTGATTCATGAATGAATATGCACATATAATCTATCAGAAGACCGCCCGCATCCTGACCGTGGGGTGCGGTCTTCTGTTTGCTATTTTCAGCTTTGTCTATCTTTATGTATTCCAGCGCGATTCTCTGGAAGCACTTCATTACTCGCTTGCCCAGGGACGGACACATTTCGCTCCGATGGCCAGCGCACTGGTTATCACACTGATCCTGATCCTGTTAAGATGGGGGATCAACAGTCTGCTGGGACTGAAAGGAAAGGTACGCACCTTGTCTTACCTGCCTTCTTTCTTCATTCTGTGGGCGCTGACGGATATCAGCCATGATGTATACCTGTCCTCATCGGTATCTCCATGGCACTGGCTGCTTCCGTTGCTGATCCTGCTTTTTGTACTCCCGGCTTTCTGGCTCCGCAAGACTTTCCGAGCCGAATTAAACGTTGAAGGAAGTCTGATCGGACTTGTCAACAGCAATGTAGGCATCCTGTTTCTCCTATGTCTGCTGACCGTCTTCATAGGTAACACCAACCGTTCATTCCATCATGAACTATCGGCAGAACACGCTCTTCTGACACGCAACTATAATCAAGCTGTCAAAGTGGGATACCGTTCACAGGAAGCAACCCGTACATTGACCGCACTCCGTGCCCTTGCCCTGTCACATACCGGCCAGATGGGAGACAAGCTGTTTGAATATCCACAGTATTATCATTCCGAAGGACTGTTTTTCGATGATGACTCACTAAGCGTTCTTCGCTATACAAACGACTCCGTATACCAGCATCTGGGAAGCCGTCCGTATAACGGAGAAGATCATTTGAGTTTTCTGCGGCGGATCTGTTATAAGGAAAGCGGGAAGTTTACAGCTTTGGACTATTATCTTTCAGCCTTGCTGCTGGAAAAAGACGTAAATGAATTTGCAGCCACTCTGAAAGATCTGTACGAACCGGCCGACACTTTGCCCCGTTATTATAAGGAAGCCCTGGCCATTTATGCCGACCGCTATCAGACTGATGATCTGGCAGGGAAAGTAGACAGTCTCCTGATAACCCGTTATCAGGATTACAAAGAAAAGAAAAAACAGTTCACTTCACCTACGGAAGAACGTAATCGCATGCGCCGGGAATACGGTGATACTTACTGGTGGTACTTCGATTATCAGCATTAATCCTATCAGATTAAAAACCTCCTCACTGATACGGGGAAAACCACAAATCTATATTTGCTTATGAAAAAACTATTGGGAATACTGATCATATTATGTTCATGCTCATCGGGTAAGGAGTATAATGAACCGCAGTTTGTTGAGGAAGAAGAGATAAGAGGAGAATGTCTTTCTGATGACTTGATGATTAGCTACGCCTACGACATGGCTGTTGATGACCAGTATATCTACATCCTGGCATCATCACAAGGGAAATGGGTGCATGTATACGACAAGAGCGACGGGCAATACAGAGGAAGCCATGTTCTGACAGGACAAGGTCCGGGTGAAGTCCATACGGCCTCATCTTTAACGGTTGATAAAGACAAATTGCAGATATACGACCAGTCTCAAATGAAGTTGCTTACCTATTCCCTAAAAAAAGCAAACGACAGTTTGCAGATTTCTTTTATGGATGATGTCAGTTTTTCTTCCAACAAAGGCATTGTCCGCCGAGCATGGCTTTTTGCAGACAGTCTGTATCTGTCTGACGGCCAGCTAGGAGCCGAAAATAAAAAGCAAAAGCGTTTTCAGCTGTATGATGGACATTCCGTGATATATTCATATGATGATTTTCCTGTGCAAGGTAAGGACCTGGAGAAAGTATTCCTTTTTCCTCAAATCTGTTTTTCTCCGTCCAAAGATAAAATGGCAACAGGTACATTATATGGTGGTATCCTTGAGATATTCCACTTGTCTGATTCATCCATATCACTGTCGGATGTATACCGGTTTTACGAGCCTTCGGTTTCTTTCAGTTCCGGCGACCTGATTCCGGAAAAAGACATGAAATATGGCTTTTCAGCTATGAGTGCTACCGATGATGTAATCTATAGTGTTTTGATCGGTGACTCAGACCCCAACAAACTGAACAATATTTCCGTATTCGACTGGAACGGAAAAGGTCTGATACGATATAAGACAGACAAGCAAATCTTCAAATTATCTTGCTATCCAGGCAATCCATCCGAGCTGTATGCTCTGACATTTTCTCCTTCAGAAGGCTTTTCCTTATATCTGTACCGGGTTAAGACAAATAATGGCATCCAATAATCAACTGCAAAATGAGCAATATTGCAGAAGGCCCGGTCTTTTTTAAAAACGTTTCGGCGTGTTCACTAAAACAATTAGATGTTTGAATGAACACGCCGAAACGTTTTTCTTTCGATTTTTATCCTGTACAAAGATGGAAATCGTAGGTTTTTGTGTATTTTTGCAGTCTCAAAACAAAGTCTATATAAAATATAACCGCATAATAGTTATGGCAAAAGAATTAAAAGACCTTACCAAAAGAAGTGAAAACTATTCACAATGGTATAATGACCTGGTTGTAAAAGCTGATCTGGCCGAGCAGTCTCCCGTACGCGGATGCATGGTCATCAAGCCTTACGGATATGCTATCTGGGAGAAGATGCAACGCATATTGGACGATATGTTCAAGGCAACCGGACACGTGAACGCTTATTTCCCGTTGCTGATTCCAAAATCATATTTGAGCCGCGAAGCAGAACATGTAGAAGGTTTTGCCAAGGAATGTGCCGTAGTCACCCACTATCGTCTGAAAAATGCAGAAGATGGTTCAGGAGTAATTGTCGATCCAGCTGCCAAACTGGAAGAAGAACTGATCATCCGTCCGACTTCAGAAACCATTATCTGGAGTACTTACAAGAACTGGATCAACTCATACCGTGATCTCCCCATCCTGTGCAACCAGTGGGCCAACGTCATGCGGTGGGAAATGCGTACCCGTCTGTTCCTCCGTACAGCTGAATTCCTGTGGCAGGAAGGACATACAGCCCATGCTACCCGTGAAGAAGCTGAAACTGAAGCTCAGAAGATGCTGCACGTATATGGTGACTTCGCTGAAAAATATATGGCCGTTCCGGTTATCAAAGGTGTAAAATCTGCCAACGAACGTTTCGCCGGTGCACTTGATACTTATACGATCGAAGGTCTGATGCAGGACGGAAAGGCACTGCAATGTGGTACTTCTCATTTCCTGGGACAGAACTTCGCTAAGGCATTCAATGTACAGTTCGTAGACAAGAACAACAAGCTTGATTATGTATGGGCTACTTCATGGGGTGTATCTACCCGTCTGATGGGTGCTCTTATCATGACTCATTCTGATGACAATGGTCTGGTATTGCCTCCGCATCTGGCTCCGATCCAGGTAGTTATAGTTCCGATCTACAAGAACGACGAACAGCTGAAGCAAATCGATGCCAAGGTTGAAGGTATTGTTGCCAAACTGCGTGAACTGGGCATTTCAGTGAAATACGACAATGCAGACAACAAACGTCCGGGATTCAAGTTTGCTGACTATGAATTGAAGGGTGTACCTGTACGTCTGGTGATGGGTGGCCGCGATCTGGAAAACAACACGATGGAAATCATGCGCCGCGACACGCTGGAAAAAGAAACCCGTACCTGCGAAGGCATTGAAGAATATGTAAAGAACCTGTTGGAAGACATTCAGAACAATATCTACCAGAAGGCTCTGAACTATCGGAATGCTCATATTTACAAAGTGGATACATACGATGAGTTCAAGGAACAGATCGAAAAGGGTGGCTTTATCCTTGCTCACTGGGACGGAACTCCGGAAACAGAAGACCGTATCAAGGAAGAAACCAAAGCAACAATCCGCTGTCTGCCTTTCGAAGCTGATGAAGAAAGCCTGACTCCGGGTGTGGATATGGTTACAGGAAAACCGTCTGCCCGCCGCGTATTATTTGCCCGCGCTTATTAATCAACATGATATGAAGAAAAAAGACCCGTCATTGACTGCCTGTCAGTGACGGGTCTTTCATTAATGAAATACTGTGCAGCTAAAGGTTACATCTACAACCGCTCCACCATATAGACTCCACCCAGAATCAACACTGCTCCCAATAAAGCTGTTGATGTAATCGGTTCGGAAAGAAATACATGGGAAGCCCAAACTGCCACAAGCGGATTTATATACAGGTAGTTGGAAGCCCTTGAAGCTCCGATTATCCGTACACAGGCGTTCCAGGAGATATAACAAAGCATGGAAGCCACAATGCCCAAAAACAACAGATTGATATAAACTGCCGGAAGCCCCAAACGGTCAGGATGGAAAGAAGAAGAAACAAAGGGCAAATAAAGGAACAGAGTGAGCAGACCATAAAAGAAAACTTTACGGGTAATGAACAGGGTAGAGTAGCGGTTGCCCATCCGACGGAGTATCAAACTATAAAAGGCCCAGGAAAGAGCTGCGACCAAAGTCAGACAATCGCCCAAAGGATTCAATTTCAGAAGTACGCTTCCATTGAATACAACCAGGGCAACACCGGACAAAGCGACCAGCGAGCCTATGACAAATCCTTTCCGCAGTTTCTCCCGGAAAAAGAGACTGGACAACAGTACAGTCAGCACCGGAGTGGTACAGACAATCAGAGATACATTGGAGGCCATGGTAATCTCCAAAGCAGAATTCTCTGATATAAAATAGAGTGATCCGCCGGTCAGTCCTGCCAGCAAAAAGAAACCTTCGTCACGCCAGCTGTTAGCCAGCATTTTCCGATGGCAGACGGCAAGCAAGCATACATAGGCCAGTGAAAAACGGTAAGTAAAGATTTCAACGGGAGTCAGTCCGTGATTAATCAATGATTTTGTCGCAATAAAAGTAGATCCCCAGATACTGACCGTCAGAATGGCAATCAGGTGAGACCAGGTCTCCTTATTCCTCGCACTCAAATACATAAAGTCCAGATACATTTTTTTAATTCCGCGCAAAGATAACAGGTATACGTTTTTCTCCTTCCTTTTTACCTGAATATTTTTCACCGGCTTCATCCGCAGGAAAGAAGACTGTCGCAAATCTTTGCTACCTTTGCAAAATAAAACAAATCCACAGCTTCTTGAAAATGGAAAATAAGAAAAATGAACTGATCATGCTGGGTACGGGAAATGCCGCCGTCACCCGTTGTTATAACACATGTTTTGCACTACGCACTTCTCAGGGAACACTGCTGGTTGATGCCGGAGGGGGCAACGGCATCCTGATTCAGCTGGAAAAAGCAGGGATTGCCATTTCTGACATTCACAACCTGTTTGTTACTCACGCACATACCGACCATATACTTGGAGTCATCTGGATAATCCGCACGATTGCCCAACACATGCAGCAGGGGAAATACGAAGGTATCTTTCGGGTATATGCCCATGATAAAGCCATACAGGTCATTGACTGGATATGCCGGATGACTTTACCCGGAAAAATCGTAGCTTGCCTGGGAGAGCGCATTCTGCTTTGTGAAGTAAAAGACGGGGATGCACTGGAAGCTGCCGGCATGAAACTGCAATGCTTTGACATCCTGTCTACTAAAGAAAAGCAATTCGGTTTCCGGGCTATTTTGCCGGACCATCAGGTTCTGACCTGTCTGGGAGACGAACCCTACAATGAAACCAACCGAAACTATGTGGAAGGAGCGGACTGGTTATTATGTGAAGCCTTCTGTCTCTATGAAGACCGGGAACGTTTCAAACCTTATGAGAAACATCACAGCACAGCTCTCGATGCCGGAAGACTGGCCGCCCAGCTGAATGTGAAACACCTGCTGCTTTACCACACAGAAGACAAAACCCTGGAAACGCGTAAGATGAAATATACCGAAGAAGCGGGCAAACACTTCAAAGGAAGCATCTTCGTCCCGGATGATCTGGAACTGATCGAACTATAGTTTTCCCGGCCTGGCATGAAGATGTCTGGTACACGGCTGCTGGTAAGCGGAAACTCAAGATAAAAACACGGAAATCAGTGTAAAATTTCGATTATTTCCCAACTTTTGCTTATCTTTGCACAAGTTATTTTCGCGAATCATGAAAATTAAGGAAATTGTAAATGCCCTTGAGATGTTCGCGCCTCTGCCTTTGCAAGACGGATTCGACAATGCCGGACTGCAAATCGGATTGACAGACGCGGAAGCTACAGGGGCTTTGTTGTGTCTGGACGTAACGGAAGCTGTTGTGGATGAAGCTGTCACACTGGGATATAACCTCATCGTGTCACATCATCCGCTGATCTTTAAAGGGTATAAATCCATTACCGGAAAGGATTACGTGGAACGCTGTATCATGAAAGCCATCAAGAATGACATCACGATCTTCTCCATGCATACCAATCTGGACAACGCTCCTCAGGGAGTAAACTACAAGATAGCCGAAAAGATCGGACTGCAGAACATCCGTATCCTTGACCCAAAAGAAAATGCATTGCTCAAGCTGGTCACTTTCGTACCGGCAAAAATGGCCGGCATTGTCCGTCAGGCTCTTTTCGAAGCCGGTTGCGGATGTATCGGCAACTATGATGCATGCAGCTACAATGTGGAAGGGGAAGGGACTTTCAGAGCACAGGAGGGAACACATCCCTATTGCGGCAAGATCGGTGAACTTCACAAGGAACCTGAAACCCGGATTGAAACAATCCTGCCTGCCTATCTGCGAAGTGCTGTCACGAAAGCCCTGCTGGCTGTTCATCCTTACGAAGAACCGGCCTATGACTTTTATCCTCTGGCCAATACGTGGAATCAGGTAGGGTCCGGAATCATCGGAGAACTGAAAGAGCCGGAAACAGAAACCGATTTCCTGAAACGGATCAAGAAGACATTCGAAGTAGGATGTGTGAAACATTCCCGCCTCAACGGACGACTGATCCAGACAGTGGCCCTATGTGGAGGAGCCGGTGCTTTTCTCCTGCCGAAAGCAGTCAGCCAACGGGCAGATGTGTTCATCACCGGTGAAGTGAAATACCACGATTATTTCAGTTATGAACACAGCATCCTGATTGCGGAGATAGGACATTATGAAAGTGAACAATATACAAAAGAAATATTTTATTCAATCCTAAGGGAAATGTTTCCGGCACTGGAAGTACAGATGACCCGTGTCAATACAAATCCCATTAAATATTTGTAAGATTATGGCAAAAGAAGCAAAGAAAGATCCTACGGAAATGAGCGTAGAACAGAAGCTGAAAACTTTGTATCAATTGCAGACCATGTTGTCTGAAATCGACAAAATCAAGACACTGAGAGGGGAGTTGCCTCTGGAAGTGCAGGATTTGGAAGACGAAGTTACCGGTTTGAGTACCCGTATCGAAAAAATCAAAGGCGAAATTGAAGAACTGAAGTCCTCAGTAGCCAGCAAAAAGATCGAAATCGAAACTGCCAAAGCTTCTATCGAAAAATATAAGAACCAGCAGGATAACGTACGCAACAACCGCGAATACGACGTGCTGACTAAAGAAATTGAATTCCAGAGCCTGGAAGTAGAACTGTGCGAAAAACGTATCCGCGAATACACAGCTTCTATCAAAGCTAAGGAAGAAGAAATCGAAAAGAGCAACCAGACTCTGGAAGAACGCCAGAAAGACCTGGAAATCAAGAAAAACGAACTGGACGAAATCATCTCTGAGACCAAACAGGAAGAAGAAAAGCTGAGAGAAAAAGCCAAAAACCTGGAAACAATGATCGAACCGCGTCTGTTGCAGGCTTTCAAGCGTATCCGTAAGAATTCCAGAAATGGTCTGGGTATCACTTATGTACAGCGTGATGCCTGTGGTGGTTGCTTCAACAAGATTCCGCCTCAGAAACAGCTGGATATCCGTATGCGCAAGAAAATTATCGTATGCGAATATTGCGGACGAATCATGATCGACCCGGAACTGGCAGGCGTAGTCGCTGAAAAGCAACTGGAAACAAAGATCAAAACTAAATAATCATTGCTTGTTCTCAAGCTCGATCCTTTAGAAAGAAATTCCCCGTGTCTTCCGGATATTCCGGACTACACGGGGAATTTTTTATCTCCCGGACGCTATCTGGGAAATCATTTTTCCTCTGAAGGAACCTCTTCAGGTTTAGGAGGCTCGGGGAGTGGTTTCTGCTTCATTCCCAACCACTGATCATACTGGGCTTCCGTCAGGATCTTCTTCATTTTCTTGTTCTTTTTCTCGATACGTTTCTGAAGATCTTCCTGTTTTTCCTTCGGGCCTGCACCCATTGGCATGCCTCTCATTCCTTCTCCTTCAGGACGCGGACCTCCCATAGGCGGCATTCCTCCATCGTGAGGACGAGGACCTCTTCCCGGCATTCCTCCCGGCATTTCAGGACGTTGGAAACGCTTCTCAAACAATTCCCGCTGCTCTTTCAAGAGCAACTTATAGACTTTTTTGTACTGTTTTTCCGTCAGATCCAGTTCTTTTTTAAGATGTTCTGCTTCTTTTCTGGCCGTCTTTTCCGGATTGGGAATTTCACGGAAGTGCTCTTTCTTCGGTTCGGATCCGGGCCATACCCTGCATGGAGAATAACATCATACCCATGCAGAGCAAGGCGTACTTCATTTTTCGTTTCATGTGCAAATCTTCTTTTATTAATACACAACAAAAGTAGAATCTCCACTTCAAACTGAAAAATAGAATAGACTAACGGAAACTTTTCAACGATTAACGAAGAGATTACAGGCTCCATTTACCCTGTAATTCCACGACCGTAGCAGGTTCGTTGAACTGGACTGAACTGACATCTATGACGCACATATTACGTTCGGCATCCTGTTCCACCTTTACTGCTTTGTTGCCATGAAGCATACTTGCCTTAACCTTGCCTTTGTCAAAGGTACAGGGCAGTTCAATTTTTCCACTTTCCGGTTTGCCATACATAATAAGGTACAGTCTGTCATCTCCTTTGCGGGTAATCCGTCCCCATTCAAATTCTTTATCAAAAGGATTTGCGCGAGTTCCATAGATGGCTTCTCCATTGGTTTTCATCCATTTACCGATTTCCTTAAAGAGTCTGATGCTTTCTTCAGGTATTGATCCGTCACTCTTGGGGCCGATATTCAACAGGAAGTTTCCTCCCCGGCTGACCACATCAACCAATTCATGTATCAGCTCCTCAGAGGTTTTCCATTTCTGGTTATCCGCGGAATATCCCCATGTACCGTTCAGCGTCTGACATGCTTCCCAGTCTCCATCAATTCCATTAGCAGGGATATGATGTTCTGCAGTAGAGTAGTCCCCCTTCCAGGTTGGAGTCACCTTGATACCTCCTTCACTCAGGTGATTGTCCGAATGATAAAGACGGTTATTCTGAATAGCTTTGGGGTATTTGTCAAACAAGGCTTTCATCAGACGGGTAGCTCCCCACGCATAGTCTCCCTGAAATTTAGGCTGGCTGAAATCCCACCATACCAGATCTACCTTATACTGGTTGATCAATTCGTTGAAGATCGTGAACAAGTATTCTTTGTATTTTTCGTGGTTACCGAAATGACGTTTTCCCTGTTTCTCAGCTTCATAGTTTCCGGCAGGATAGGAGATACCCGATCCGCTGGGATCATAATCCGGATGATTCCAGTCCAGCAGAGACACATAATAACCGGCCTTCATGTCATACTTCTTACATGCCTCGGAATACTCCCTGGCGATATCAATTCCTTTCAGATTCACCACATTAAAATCATATTCGGGAGTATTGAACATATTGAATCCCTCGTGATGTCTGCTTGTCAGTACAGTGTAGGTACAGCCTGCTTCCTTGGCCAGTTTGACCCATTGTTCAGCCATACCGCTCTGTGGATTGAAGCGGGGAAGAGCTTCTTTCTTATAAGTATCAAAATCAGCGCCAGACTGCATCTGAATCCATTCCACACATCCTTCATATTTTTTCCCCTGGAATTCTCCTGCAAGCCCTGAATAAAGACCATAATGGATAAACATACCGAACTTGCCGTCTCTCCACCATTTCATTCGGGCATCCCGCTGCTCCTTTGTCTCATACGGAGCTCCTTCATTGCCTCTGCGCTCATCGTATACCAGTTCCTGCAGATAGACAGCCTTTACAAAACCATTGATAGTAGTAGATATGTTTTCAGCCTGTAAAGTTCCTGCCATGGACAGGCGCTTGACAGCATCCTTCATTTCGAGCTGCTCCTTCAGGGCACCTTCATAGCTGTCTTTCAGTTCTTTCGGACAAGTAGGATAGGTTAATTGCAATACAGCTTGCAGGGAAGGATCATTCTGACATTTCTTCTGCAATTCAGCCAGCACTTTCTGGGTTTGTTCCCAGTCGGCAGCTGAATGCATCTCATTGAGTGCACGAGTTGCAGCAGCATAAATGTTACATAACTCCTTAAAATTATCGGAATGAATGTCCGTTCCCCAGCAAAAGCTTGATAAGGCAAGCATGGCACCTGTTAAAATCGTTTTTTTCATGGTGTTTTATTTAATTAGTTGATTATAAGTTACAAAGAATTTATTCTATCCTTTTTCTCTTAGTTGTGCACACGTGTGCATTGCAAAAGTAGACATATTTTTCATATTTGCAAAATATAAAATAAGAATTAAGCACTTTGGATTATATACTTCCTCTTTCATGCAATTCCAGAGGCAATACGATATCTTCCTTGATATTTTCTCCGGATTCGATTTCACGCAACAACAGATTCAGCAACGATTCCGACAGAAGATCTATTGAAGGGGATAAGGTTGTCAGTTCCGGATCGCATACAAGTCCCATGGGATTGTCATCAAATCCCACGACAGCAACCTCATCCGGAACAGAAACGCCATGCTCTTTCAGATATTTGATAACCCCAATGGCGACCTCATCATTTATGCAGACAATCGCATCCGGTCTTTCGGAGGAACTGAATAGAATAGAAGCCGATTTATAACCGTCGGCTATAAATATCTGTCCGGCAGGAATACATTTCTCATAAGAAAGTCCTGCCTCACGGACAGACTGAAAGTAAGCCTTCAACCGGTCTTCGAATATCTGAGTATATCCGTCATACGATATATATGCAATTTTCTTTTTCCCCAGTTCTACCAGCCTGTCTACCACCTGCTTCATTGCCTTTCCGTTATCCAGCACAATCGTAGAGCAGACAGTCTCCTTCGGAACACGGTCGAAATAAACCAGCGGAATGTTCTCTTCGGTCAACCTGTCAAAATGCTCGGTAGAGGATGTCCTCAGACCAACGGAGGCAGCCACTCCTGCAACACGCAGGCTGATCAGGGAATTTATGATATCTTTCTCGACGTTGGGATCGTCATTCGACTGGAAGATCATGATCATGAACCCTTTTTCCCGTGCCATTTCAGTAATCATCGAAATGATTCTGGAAAAGAAATGATGCTTCAGATCAGGTATGATGAAAGATATGACTTTCGTTTTTCCGTTCCGGAAGTTCTGGGCTAAAATATTGGGAGTATATCCCATTTCCCTGGCTGCCTGCAGGATCATGTTCCTGGTATTCTCATTGACCTTTGTGCTTCCCTGCAATGCACGCGAAACCGTAGCATGGTGTATTCCCAATTCCTTTGCTATATCTTTTATGGTAACTTCCTTTTTCATATCCTGGTTACGAATTACATACCTCTGTCCATATCAGACAAGAGGTTCACAGTTCTGTATAATGAGGGATTCCCGGAAGAAAAACATAGGTCTGGTTCGCATAGTCCATCCGGCAACAGTAATGATTCAGTCCGTTGCTGACAATCAGATAATCCACCTTAAGCACCATGTTATAGCGGGTAATCTGATCAAATACAGCCTGAGTAATCTCTACGGTAGGAGCCTTGTATTCCACAATCATCCGGGCCGTCAGATCACGGTTATACAACACCGTATCACAACGTTTGCGGGTACCGTTCAGGTTAATCTGCACTTCATTGGCCAGCAACCCCTGAGGATATCCTTTTTCTTTCAGCAGAAAATGGGTAAAGTGCTGGCGTACCCATTCCTCCGGGGTCAGGGCAACATAACGGCGGCGGATCACATCAAATATCACGTTTTTACCGTTCCGCTGGGTAATTCTGGCATCAAAAGCAGGCAGGTTCAATGCAAACATAGGCGTTTTTCTATCACAACGCAAAGATACTTCATTTTCTCAAAAGTGCATAAAAGCCTGAATACTTTCCACAATCCGGAGACTTCCTGCATGAGAAAATGTCAACTTTCCTTTTGCTGTCTGCATTATTATTGTACATTTGCGTTTACAGAAAGTTGTTTCTTCCCGGAAGCATTTCTGATATATTCCTATTTAGCAACACAAATTCTGGAATCTTATGAAAACAAAAGAAGAAATCGTAGCCAACTGGCTGCCTCGTTACACCAAACGGAAACTGGAAGACTTCGGCGAATATATCCTGCTGACGAACTTCAACAAATATGTCGAGATTTTTGCAGAACGGTTCAATGTACCTATTCTGGGACGTGACGCCAACATGACTTCTGCACACGCAGAAGGAATCACCATCATCAATTTCGGTATGGGAAGCCCCAATGCAGCCATCATCATGGACCTGCTGAGTGCCATACATCCCAAGGCATGCCTGTTCCTGGGCAAATGCGGGGGAATTGACAGAAAAAACCAGATCGGTGATCTGATCCTGCCCATTGCAGCCATCCGTGGAGAAGGAACTTCCAATGATTACTATCCGCCTGAGGTTCCTGCCTTGCCGGCTTTTATGTTGCAGAGAGCCGTGTCGTCATCCATCCGTGACCACTCCCGCGACTACTGGACAGGAACCGTCTATACAACCAACCGGCGCATCTGGGAACACGACGAGGAGTTCAAGAAATACCTGCTAAAGACAAGAGCCATGGCAGTCGATATGGAAACCGCTACCTTATTTACTACCGGCTTTGCCAACCATATCCCGACAGGAGCCTTACTGCTGGTTTCCGACCAGCCCATGATTCCGGAAGGTGTAAAGACAGAGCAGAGTGATACCATGGTCACCCAGCGTTTTGTACACGAACACGTAGAGATCGGTATCGATGCCCTGCGTATGATCATTGATGAAAAGAAGACCGTTAAACACTTGAAATTTGACTGGTAATTTTACCATTATGGCGAAAGAAACTACATACGAAGAGATAGCCCGCAACCTGAAAAACAAGATCTATTCTCCCGTCTATTTCCTGATGGGAGAAGAAGATTATTACATCGACCGGATCTCTGATTACATCATGGATACCGTCCTGACAGAAACAGAAAAAGAGTTTAATCTGACGCTTCTGTACGGATCAGATACCGATATCGTATCGATTATCAATGCTGCCAGACGCTATCCGATGATGTCGAAATACCAGGTTGTCATCGTCAGGGAAGCCCAGAATCTTAAGAATCTGGATGAGCTGATTCACTATCTGCAGAAGCCGATGAGCTCAACCATCTTAGTGATGTGCTACAAGCACGGAACTCTGGACCGGCGAAAAAAGATTACAGCCGAACTGGAAAAAGCCGGAGTATTATTTGAATCCAAGAAGCTGAAAGATACGCAGCTGCCCGGATTCATTTCATCCTATCTGAAGCGCAAACAGGTAGAAATTGAACCGAAGGCATCAGAGATGATGGCCGAATTTGTCGGAACAGATCTGAACCGGATGGCAGGCGAATTGGAAAAATTAATTATCACTCTTCCGGCCGGACAAAAACGGATTACAGCCGAACAGATTGAACGGAACATCGGCATCAGTAAAGATTATAACAATTTCGAATTAAGGAATGCCCTGATTGAAAAGGATGTGTTCAAGGCAAATCAGATAGTAAAATATTTTGAAGATAATCCCAAGAATAACCCTTTGCAGGTCACGCTGGCCGTACTCTTTAATTTCTTTTCCAACCTGATGCTAGCTTACTATGCACCCGACAAATCCGACCAGGGAATTGCCAGTCAGCTGGGACTTCGCTCACCCTGGCAGGCCAAAGACTACATGGCAGGCATGCGCAAATATACAGGGGTCAAAGTTATGCAGATTATCGGAGCCATCCGCACCTGTGATGCGAAGTCTAAAGGCATAGACAATCCGTCCACTCCGGACGGGGAACTCCTGCGTGAACTGGTCTACTTTATCCTTCATTAAATCCTCCAGGCCCCGTCTGTTCCTCCGGAAAACAGAATACTTCCCAAAATCACTGAGATTTTAAAAATCGTGCACGACTCTTCGGTTGGCTGCAAATTTTAAAATCTCAGTGATTTGTCTTTTTCTCCCGATAAGGTGAAGAGTCATCAGGATAAACAGATGTACGCAAGAGCAGAAGAGAACCTGCATAAATCACATGAGTAAAAACCATCTCAGTCCTTTTATAGAGAATTATATCCAATTGTAAAATATCGGTTATTACAAATGGAATATTACAAATGTAATAGGGTGGGAATGTTTATTTTTCTAATTGATATTACAAAAGTAAAAGCACTGTATTACAGACAGAAAGATCATACTTACAAGTCTAAACGTTACAAATATAATTGTATATGTATATTTATAGACTGACATTTTTAACTTATAAACAACAGATAACCAGTACAATTAAGTAAAATATACCGAAAATCAACTTTAACTAAAACACTTTACAGGCACCTATTGCGTCACATACAGATGGAAATAACAACATATCTAGACAGACACCGCTATAAACCAATATTTTATATCTAATAATTAAAGTTATTAGAGAAGCATACAAGAAACCTTTTACAATTGTATCCATCCTACATAAATACAGATGTATAAGATTTATTCCATTTGTAATTATAGACAAATAGATATGTAAATTTGCTTTTGTGAAAAGTAATTCTTACCTTTGTAACACATAAATTCATTTGTAAATGAAAGATCGAATTCTTCAAATCATGCAGAAAGAAGGCCTCTCCAATGTAGAGTTTGCCGAGAAACTGGGCATTTCCACCTCATCCTTGTCCCACATATTCAGCGGACGCAACAAACCTAGCCTTGAGGTAGTTATGCGTATCCATAAAGCATGTCCATATATAAACTTAAACTGGCTTTTGTATGGTGACGGAGAAATGGAAGAGACTACTTCCTCAATCAGTCATGTCGATCTGTTTACTCAGACGCCTGAGAATCGAGAAATTCCGGCCGAAGAGCCGGCCGGCGCAGATTTTCGCAAGGAAAACCCATCAGGAAGTCCGGTTTATGTGCCTAAAGAAATTGTAAGAGAGGAAGTTAAGTACATCGAAAAGCCTCATCCGAAAATTACTGAAATAAGAATTTTCTTCGACAATGGGACATATGAAGTGTTCAAACCGGAAAAATAATCCGGTGTCATAAACCTCGGCCAGCTTTTGCCGGTATTTTAGGGTAAATTCGTTATCTTTGCAAGGAGAATGAATTTACCCTAACTTTTATGAAAAAATACGTATTAGATTTAACGGTCACAGAGAACATTCGCTTGCATGCGAACTATGTTCTGATCAAGTTAACTCAATCAGATCCGCTTCCCGAAATGCTTCCGGGACAATTTGCGGAGATCCGCGTGGACGGCTCGCCTACAACCTTCCTGAGACGTCCCATTTCTATTAACTATGTAGACAGAAAGACCAATGAAGTATGGTTCCTTGTACAGCTGGTCGGCGACGGAACCCGGAAACTGGCTACCGTACAAAAAGGCGATACGGTCAATGTCGTACTGCCTTTGGGCAACGGTTTCTCCATGCCGGAATCACCGGAGAAGAAAGTACTGCTTATCGGAGGTGGCGTAGGTACAGCACCGATGCTTTATCTGGGCGAAGCCTTGCTCAAGGCAGGCTGCAAGCCTACATTCCTGCTGGGTGCACGCTCCAAGAACGATCTGTTGCAGTTAGACCAGTTTGCTGCTTTCGGAGAGGTTCACACCACAACAGAAGACGGAAGCATGGGCGAAAAAGGTTATGTAACCATGCACAGCGTACTGGCCAACAACCAGTTTGACATGATTTATACCTGCGGTCCCAAGCCGATGATGATGGCTGTGGCCAAATATGCCAAGGCACACAACATTGAATGCGAAGTCTCTCTGGAGAATACAATGGCCTGTGGTGTAGGAGCTTGCCTCTGCTGCGTGGAAAAGACAGACGAAGGTCATGTGTGTGTATGTAAAGAAGGTCCGGTTTTTAATATCAAGAAATTATTATGGCAGATTTAAGTATAAACATCGGTAAATTGGAAATGTCAAATCCGGTGATGACCGCATCAGGTACATTCGGATACGGACTGGAATTCCAGGACTTTGTAGATCTGGAAAAGATCGGCGGTATCATTGTAAAAGGCACAACCCTGCATCACCGCGAGGGAAATCCTTACCCCCGTATGGCAGAAACTCCTATGGGAATGCTGAACGCCGTAGGATTGCAGAATAAGGGTGTACACTACTTTGTAGACCACATTTACCCGCAAATCAAAGATATCCGGACCAATATGATTGTAAACGTATCCGGTTCACAAGTGGAAGACTATGCCGAAACTGCCAGCATCATCAACGAGCTGGACCATATTCCTGCCATTGAGCTGAATATCTCATGTCCGAATGTAAAACAGGGAGGTATGGCATTCGGAGTCACAGCCAAAGGAGCAGCCGAAGTAGTCAGCGCCGTGCGTAAGGTGTACCACAAGACTCTGATCGTAAAACTGTCACCCAACGTAACCGACATCACGGAAATCGCACGGGCAGCTGAAGGAGCCGGAGCTGACAGCGTTTCACTGATCAACACCTTGCTGGGTATGGCCATTGATGCCGAAAAACGCAAGCCCATCCTCTCCACCGTCACCGGCGGAATGAGCGGTGCTGCTGTAAAACCAATTGCCCTGCGCATGGTATGGCAGGTAGCCAAAGCCGTACAGATTCCGGTAATCGGACTGGGAGGAATCATGAACTGGAAAGATGCCGTAGAGTTCCTGCTGGCCGGCGCCAGTGCCATCCAGATCGGAACGGCCAACTTCATCGATCCGGCTGTTACCGTGAAAGTGGCAGAAGGTATCAACGACTATCTGGACCGTCACGGATACAGTTCCGTACGCGACATTATCGGTGCACTGGAAGTGTAATCTATTAAGAATTATCTTTACATCATACCGAGCATAAAATCACCGGCATACCGTTGCTCCTTTTTCGGGACAACCGGTATGCCGGTGAACTTTTTTCCGGAGGGAGAAAGAGTCATCCGATCTTTCCGGAACCTCCGGGAATCCGTATTGTCAATTATTTTCCTTCCAGCAAATCGGGACGGAGACGCTGTGTCCGTTCCAGAGACTGCTGGAATTCCCACTCCCGGATCTTCGCTTCATGGCCGGACAAAAGCACATCAGGTACCTTCCATCCGTTGTATTCTGCCGGACGCGTATAAACCGGAGGAGCCAGCAGATTGTCCTGGAAAGAATCTGACAAAGCCGACTGCTCATCAGAGATCACTCCCGGAATGATACGGACGATCGAGTCAGCAATCACAGCAGCTGCCAGCTCTCCGCCGGTCAGTACATAGTCACCGATACTGATCTCTTTCGTGATGAAATGTTCCCGGATACGATAGTCGATCCCCTTGAAATGACCGCAGAGGATAATCAGGTTCTGACTCATGGAAAGCGTATTCGCCATCTTCTGGTTAAACTGCTCCCCGTCGGGAGTCGTAAAGATCACCTCGTCATAGTGCCGTTCGGCTTTCAGTGCCGAGATACAGCGGTCAATGGGTTCAATTTTCATTACCATTCCCGCACATCCTCCGAAGGGGTAATCATCCACCTTCCGATAACGGTCGTAAGCATAGTCGCGCAGGTTATGAATGTGAAACTCTGCAATCCCTTTTTTCTGTGCACGGCTCATGATGGAATAATTGAAAAATCCCTCGATCATTTCCGGCAAAACGGTTATAATATCTATTCTCATACTGGCTTGTTATTTTTTGCAAAAGTACGAATATTCTGCCTTACCTACATCGCCCTCCCGCACATTTTTGCTATTTTTGCAGGAAACTCATTTTTGAATATCATGACCGAAACAGAAAGAATAGACCAGCTGCGAGAAGAATTACATCGCCATAACCACAACTACTATATACTGAATGCGCCCGTCATCTCCGATCAGGAGTTCGACAAGCTGATGCGGGAACTGCAGGATCTGGAAGCCCGGCATCCGGAACATTTCGATCCCACTTCGCCGAGCATGCGCGTGGGCAGCGACATCAACAAGGACTTTGTCCAGGTGGAGCACAAATATCCGATGCTTTCGCTGGGCAATACCTATTCCGAAGCCGAAGTGACCGAATTCTACGAACGTGTCCGCAAGTCGCTGAATGAAGACTTCGAGATCTGCTGTGAAATGAAATTCGACGGGACCTCCATTTCGCTGACCTACGAAGACGGCCGGCTGATCCGTGCCGTAACCCGGGGCGACGGAGTGCGCGGTGACGACGTTACAGACAATGTAAAGACCATCCGCAGCATTCCGCTGGTGCTTCATGGAACCGGTTATCCGAAAAGTTTCGAGATCCGCGGAGAGATCCTGATGCCCTGGACTGTCTTTGAAGAACTGAACCGGGAACGGGAGCTGCGCGAGGAACCTCTCTTTGCCAACCCGAGAAATGCCGCTTCAGGAACCCTGAAGTCACAGAACTCGGCTGTTGTAGCCGCACGCAGACTGGATGCGTATCTCTACTACCTGCTGGGAGACAACCTGCCTTGCGACGGACACTATGAGAATCTGCAGGAAGCCGAAAAATGGGGATTCAAGATTTCAAAAATCACCCGTAAGGTACATTCCCTGCAAGAAATTTTCGATTTCATCAAGTACTGGGATGTGGAACGCAAGAACCTGCCTGTAGCCACCGACGGGATTGTCCTGAAAGTAAACTCCCTCCGCCAGCAACGTAATCTGGGCTACACGGCCAAGTCTCCACGCTGGGCCATCGCCTATAAGTTTCAGGCTGAACAGGCACTGACCCGTCTGCTGAAGGTCACCTATCAGGTGGGACGCACCGGAGCTGTCACCCCCGTAGCCAATCTGGAACCGGTACAGCTGTCAGGAACCGTCGTACGCCGGGCTTCACTCCATAACGCGGATATCATTGCCTCGCTCGACCTGCACCTGGGCGACAACGTCTATGTAGAAAAAGGCGGGGAAATCATTCCGAAAATTACCGGGGTGGATCTGGCTTCACGTCCGGCCGGAAGTGAAAAGGTGACCTTCATCACTCATTGTCCAGAATGCGGAAGCAAGCTGGTACGCTATGAAGACGAAGCAGCCCACTACTGTCCCAATGAAACAGGATGTCCTCCGCAGATCAAAGGAAAGATCGAACACTTTATCAGCCGGCGTGCCATGAACATCGAAGGACTGGGCCCTGAAACCGTCGACCAGTTCTATCAGGAAGGCCTGATTCACGATGTAGCCGATCTTTACACCTTGCGCAAAGAAGACATCTGCCGCCTGGAACGGATGGGAGACAAATCGGCTGAAAATATCATTCAGGGAATCCGGAAGTCAACGGAAGTACCCTACGAAAGAGTACTCTTCGCCCTGGGCATCCGTTTTGTGGGAGAAACCGTCGCCAAGAAAGTTGCCAAAGCCTTTACTTCCATTGATGCCCTCGCACAGGCCACACTTGATGATCTGATCCATGTGGACGAAATCGGAGAGAAGATAGCCCAAAGCATCCGGCTGTATTTCTCCGACGAGAAAAACCGTTCCCTGATCGAACGCCTGCAACAGGCCGGCCTGCAACTGGCTGCCGGAGAAAAGGATCTGTCCGACCACACTGACAAACTGCAGGGCCAGTCCATCGTCATCAGCGGCGTCTTTGCCCGCCATTCCCGCGACGAATACAAAGAACTGATCGAGAAACACGGAGGCAAAAATGTGGGCAGCATCTCCAGGAAAACCAGCTTCATTCTGGCCGGAGAAAACATGGGTCCCAGCAAACTGGAAAAAGCAGAGAAACTGGGCATCCGCATCGTGAACGAAGAAGAATTTTTGAAAATGATTGACTAATCAGGCACAAGCCTTACGGATTGCACGGAAAAAAATGCCGGACATTTCATTTTAATAGAAAATATTCGTATTTTTGTGCATTGTTAGAATGCGTTTATAATTCATTTATGATACAAAGAAAGCTAAGAGGAATGGGAGTCGCACTGATCACTCCCTTCAATGAAGACGGAAGCGTAGATTATGAGTCGCTGATGAGACTGGTCGAATACCAGGTACAGAACGGGACAGACTTTCTGTGCGTACTGGGAACGACAGCCGAAACACCGACCCTGACTGCCGAAGAAAAGAAAAAAATCAAGGAAACGGTTGTCGAACGTGTCAACGGACGAATTCCCATCCTGCTGGGAATCAGCAGTAACTGCACGCAAACCGTAGTCGACACGCTGAAGAACGATGATTTTACGGGAGTGGATGCCGTACTGGTAGCCGTTCCTTACTACAATAAACCTTCCCAGGAAGGAATTTATCAGCACTACAAGGCCATAGCCAAGGCTACAGACCTTCCTGTTGTGCTCTACAACGTTCCCGGACGTACGGGAGTGAACATGACGGCCGAAACCACCCTTCGCCTGGCACGTGACTTCAACAACATCGTTGCCATCAAGGAAGCTTCCGGAAACATCACCCAGATGGATGACATCATCAAAAACAAGCCTGAAAACTTTGATGTCATTTCCGGTGACGACGGAATCACATTCCCCCTGATCACTCTGGGAGCTGTGGGAGTCATCTCTGTAATCGGGAATGCCTTTCCGCGTGAATTCAGTCGCATGACACGTCTGGCTCTGGCCGGAGACTACGCAAGCGCCCTGACCATCCACCACAAGTTTACCGAGCTGTTCAAGCTGCTTTTCGTTGACGGTAACCCGGCAGGAGTGAAAGCCATGCTGAACATGATGGGCATGATCAAGAACCGCCTGCGTCTGCCGCTGGTGCCCACCCGCATCACTACCTACGAAGAGATGCGCAAGATTCTGGACGAATTGAAAATCAAATACTAGAAATTCCTGCAAAGCCGCAAGGAGAAAGGGAGAAGATGCCGACATACCATCTTCTCCCTTTCTCCTTTATTTCATCCTGCCTGAATCTCCATTTTCTTCAGTTTATTTCTACCGCTTTAAAATTATTTTCAGAAAAGCCTTTGATACCTCAAAAATGAAAGACTTGGTATAGATCCCTCAATGGACTCTTATAAATGTCAATATGACACTGAGCATGTATAATAATTGGTCCTAATTTATACCCTCCGGAAATCTGTTTCTCCAGTTCCTATATGAATCAACAAAGTTTTCAGAAGAAGTTAATAAATGCAAAATAATCTCTTAATCCTTTTATTTTTATTATGAAATGTCCTTATTTTTTGTTTACTTCGCATAAGTAAATTAATACTAATAACCTGATACTTATGAATCTCTATAAATACATCCTGTCCATCCTTTTCCCGGTTGTTCTTTCCGTGCTCACTTTCTCATGCAAAGAGGAAGCAGGTATCGAATTGTTCCAAAACCTTGATATCGTAGGCGAAGTTCCCATTCAGGAAGGCAGCCTGAGATGCACTGTTCTTCACGGAGGCACCATCAATGTATACGGAGGAGTGGGAAAGTACGACGTTTTCTCCAGCGATGAAGAAACCGTTCAGGTTGAAATGGTAGAAAACCGTTACATGCGTTTCTATGCTCTCAAAAGCGGACAGGCTACACTTACAGTCATGGATGACGCGCACAATGCATCCGAAATCTGCATCAGTGTCGAACCTTATCTGCGCAATATCTGGCTTTATGAGGTGGGCTATCAGGTGATGGCTGACGATAAAGAACTGCGCACCTGCATCGAAGAAGAACTCGCTGTCTCCGAAACATGGCGTGATGCCCGTCTTCAGTTGCTTTTTGACACTTCAGAAGGAGGATCCTGCCAGATTTATTCCGGTAATTCAGCCCTTACTGATGAAGGTACGAGATTCACCTGGACCCCGGAAGGAGTTACCGTTATTTCTCCGGAAGGCAACGAATTATACCTGTCCCGTTCCGAAGACTTCCTGCTTCCGGAAAATATCCGGAAAAGCCGTGCACTGGGACCTGTGCATGGCGCATGGGAAATGGATCTGACCGAAGAATTCCGGACTAAGTATCCGTCCGTAAAAAGCGTCAGAAAGATTCTCTTTTACACCTATTCTGCTGATTGAATAAAAACGCCGAAGCCTTTTACTTAAAACGCCGAAACGTTTTGCAGAAAAGCCCGAATTCTTTTATAAAAACCCTTCGTTGCAAACGTGCAGACATTTCGCCAGAATCGTGCAGACGATGCAGCTTTATCGACCGCACGATCACCCCACAACGACCGCACGATTCGGCTCAATCGACCGCACAATTCCCGTGGTACAAATATATTGCCTGATACCAATAAAAAAAGGCTGCATCTGTGATGCAACCTCTCGGTGACCGCGACAGGATTCAAACCTGTAACCGGCTGATCCGTAGTCAGCTACTCTATTCAGTTGAGCTACGCGGCCATTGTAAAACTAATCGAACTTTTTGGTAGTGACCGCGACAGGATTCAAACCTGTAACCGGCTGATCCGTAGTCAGCTACTCTATTCAGTTGAGCTACGCGGCCATTGTAAAACTAATCGAACTTTTTGGTAGTGACCGCGACAGGATTCAAACCTGTAACCGGCTGATCCGTAGTCAGCTACTCTATTCAGTTGAGCTACGCGGCCATTGTAAAACTAATCGAACTTTTTGGTAGTGACCGCGACAGGATTCAAACCTGTAACCGGCTGATCCGTAGTCAGCTACTCTATTCAGTTGAGCTACGCGGCCATGTCTTTTTGTTTGACGGGTGCAAAGGTATGGACTTCTTGTGAAACTTCCAAATATTCCTGGAACTTTTTTTCAAAAAAATTAATCCGTGAACTTCGCTCCGAATATCTGCCAACCCAGTGTGAGGCCGAAATTCCAGTTCTTTTCCGGTGAACTATAATGATTTAGGTAGGCACTTACCACCCCGAACGGCAGTTTTACAACCAAGGCCAGTTCTCCCATATATTCAAAGCCATGAAAGAGCTTTCCATAGCTTGCCTTGTTGCTTTCATCCGGAATGATCGGGAAAATCGGTACAAAGCCATACAGACCAAGTCGTGCATGAAACACCGTGTTCAACTGATAAATGGGCATAATCCCTCCTCCGATGAACTGATTGGCCCGGAAAGCCTCATTATAGGTTGTCTTGCTGTGATAGGTAGGGGTAAACTCACCGGCCTGCATCATGGTAGCCCGGTAATTATGACTGAAGTTCCGCGAAGAATAATATCCCTTGATATAAGTACCCAGCGTGAAATTATGCCGGAAGTTGAAATACCGCTCCATCTCGTACGACAGTTGCAGCCATGACTGGATATATTCATATCCTCCCTGATGCGGATCTTCTCCCATACCGGCCCTGTAATGCTCCGTACCCGTATAAAAATGGGCAGCGAGCCGTTCCCTGCGTCCGGAGGTAGCATATTGCCGGCTGTTCAGCGTATTGCCGTCAAGAGCCACCGAGCCTCCGAAAATTGTATAATTGCTGGCATCCCGCTTCGCATTGGTAAAATCAATGACCTTGGTCTGGAAATACTGATCTTCCATCCCTGCTACTCCCACACTGAATTCTGCCTTCTGGCGGCTCAGAAAGGGAAGGGATACCATCAGCTTGACAAACTGTTCGTCTTTTTTGTTGAAAATCGGGTCATTCCCTGCATTGAAGAACTTGCCGTTCGTCAGATAGTCGAACGATGAAAGGGAGCCTACTATCCGGTATGACGTGGGAATTCCTGTCGGGATATCTATACGGCCGGACACCTGCAGATTATTGTAGATCTGCCCGAACTGCGCATCAAGCGCCACTTCCTTCGAAAAGTTATTCAGGTTATGATAAGTTGCCCCGACATAAATCTGATTGGAGCCGTTGGATCCCACGTTACCTCCCACACGGAGCGACAGATCATCCTCAAGCTTCACTTTCAGATCGAGATCGTACGTACGGTCCATCGGATTATAGACAGCATGCGGAATGATTTCAGAGATCATGTTATCGGAAATCAGCCGGAAATAGCCCCGCCGGAAATCCTCCAGCGTAAAGATTTCCTGGTCGTGGGAATGAAACTCCCTGCGGATGTAACGTTTCTGCTGGTCGTTTGCCCCATGAATCACAATCTTGCGGAAACGAAGTTCCGGCATGGCATTCCGGAATGCCACCCGCTTCCGTTCCAGCTGACGAAGATTGATGCGCCGGGAAATGCGGCTCTTGATCGAATCCATCAGTTCAATAGTCCGCTTATAGCCATTATCGTGAAGTTCGTCGAAACGGTCAAAGTCCATCAGGCTGACGTCATCATACTTGAAAGTCATCAGAATGCCGAGAGAATCAGGAACCGTATAGTCCGTTTTCTGCATGATCATGTTTTCCAGCTGCCCCATGATGTCGCCTTCCTTAGGCTTGCCGGGATTGGAACTGACCACGCTTCCGATAATTATATCCGGATGGAAGTTCTCCGTCATGATATTCACGGGGAAATTGTTGTAGATACCACCGTCATACACCAGTACGGAATCTATTTCAATAGGCTTGAACATGGCAGGAAAACTCATGGAAGCCCGTACTGCATCACCCAGATCTCCCTCGTTGAAGATCAACGGACGCTTGTTGTGTACATCCGATCCGACACAGCGGAAAGGTACAAAAAGCTTGTCGAAATCTCCATGACACACCGCCGTGGCCTGTCCGAACAGTTCCACAAAGGCAATGTTCATCTGGACCGGATTGACCACACTCGAAGGCAGAAACTGGGTTTTGACCTTATGAAGCGGATTACGCAGGGACACCCGGATGTTCAGAAATTCCGGGGTAGGCGGATTCCGCTTGAAATAATAAATGTAGCGCTCTTCGATGTTTCCGGTATACCAGCGTTTGAAATCTTCCGACTTGATCAGTTTCTCCATATCGTCAGGCGAATATCCCATGGCATAGAGAGAACCGATAATGGCTCCCATGGAGGTACCCGTAATATAGTCAATCGGAATATTGTTTTCTTCCAGGGCACGGATGATCCCGATATGAGTCAGTCCTTTCGCTCCTCCGCCACTCAGCACAAGCCCTACTTTCTGGGCCTGCGCAGGAAGCAGGTTCAACAAGGTTATCAAAAACAAGCTGATGATGAAATATAGTTTCTTCATACGTCCAAAATCACATTATTGCCGTTCATTTGCGTTTCTTCCTTCCTGCTTCCTGTCAGAAAAAGTCACAAAGCCAAGAAGTTTACCAAAGATAGGTGAAAAAATGGTTTCTGGCAAAAGTTTGAGCAAATTTTGCCAGAGTTCAGAATCTTTTCAGATTTCACGTCTACCTTTGCACTGTAAACTTAACAGAAGAAGATATGAAGAAACAAATGAAACACTTTGCATGGATTGCATGCATGGCAACCGCTATGATTGGCTTACAGAGCTGTGACAACGACGATAAAGACCTGGCACAGGCCCCAACGGATATCCAGAAGGCTTTTGACACCAAGTATCCGGACACCCGCGTCACGGAATGGGAGCTGGACCGCGGAGAATACAAAGCAGATTTCTACTACAGCGATGCGACTTATACAGGCATTGAAGCTACAGCCTACTTCAGCCAGAGCGCACAATGGCTGCGGACAGAGTTCGAAGTGATCGGTCTGTATCATTCCGGAAAACTGCCTGAAGCAGTGAAAACAACAATCAGCCGGGAAGCAGGAACGGCCAAAGTGGACGATGTGGACTTCATCGACACCCCGGACACGGATTATTACCTGGTGGAAATCGATCAGGAACCCAACGACCGTTACCTGAAAATCGGAGAAGACGGAAGCATATTGCCGTAAAACAGAATCCCGGATATAATAGAGACCATGATTTTCATGGTCTCTGCTCGTTTAAAGCCTGTACATGCACGTCTCTCAATTATATCCTGCGACAGATAAGTCGTTTTTTAATATTGTACTGAACTTTTTTGCCCCAATATCAGAATTCAGATGGTTTCCATCATAAAAATCGTCATCCGTAAAGCGACAGTCGTCAAAATACTCATGGGAACTGACATTATCCCAACAGGAAACTACCTCAGCAACAGCTTCACGGATTAACTCCAATTGCTTTTTGTCTGCCAGCCGGTAGTATTCCGGATGAACAGGCGGCATTACGAGATAAAGATGTATCCCACGTTTATGGCACAACTCGGCAACTTTATGCATACGGCAGATATTGCTCTGATAAAGTTTACTATCTTTATCTGCCAGTATAGGTTTATGCTGGTTTCTCACCATACGCGGAATATCTTCCAGCCATCTGGCACTTTTGTAAATATGATCGTAACTATGATCTAGTCCAAGAGAATCACAAAACACTGTCGGCTTTCTCTGAATATAATATTTTGACCATTTACGTAAAGCTAACGAGCCAAGATAGGGTAACTCCACATTATGAAAATAATCCTCTTCACGAGTTATATCCATATAAATCTTGTGATTTATAAGACTACTTTCATCCACCTCCTCACAATCATCAGTCCATAATGAATGAAAGCAAATTCCCCAAATCACAAACTTCAAACTCGGCATTTTATCAATATGCTTTTCTAACAAAGCTTGATTAAAGCGGAACCATTCTCCTGAAATTGCCAGATTATATGTGCTATCCGACAGGAAAACAGGATTAATACTACAATTAACCACAGAACTTCCAATAATCAGAGTTTTGAGGTTAAGTGTATTCTTTTCCAGTAAACACCGCTTATAGGCCAGGGGATTAGGTACCTGACGCAACATATATTCTATTCCTCCGGCTAATAGAATCAGCGACAAAGAAAAGATTCCTACATAAAAAAGAAATTTCTTCATTTTATTTTCTGGTTAAAATTGGAAATAAATAAATTCTTCTTGTTTCCCGGCTAGTAGAAATGTAGCAATAAAGACAATGTAATAAATAGTCCAACGAACAGCCCGATGCCGGAAAATACCTTTCTCTTCAAGCTGTAACCCAAATTGCTTTTGGCGCTGCAACCATTCTATTATTAGAAGGATCGCAATATATATCAGAGGATCTTTTCCATGTGCAGGCATGGAAAAATGAAATTTTGTAACCATACAGACAATGTAATCCCATGCCTGATGAATGGTTTCTGCCCTAAATATTATCCAACCGATCACAACAAGCATAAAAGTTATAAGCATCTGAAAAACTTCCTTGACAGAAGGTAGTAAACGATCTTTCGCTACAACATCCGTGTATTTCCGGTTTTTCCCTAAAAGTAACAGAGGAAAAAAAAGAAAAGCATGATAGGCCCCCCAGCATACAAACGTCCAGTTAGCTCCATGCCAGAATCCACTGACAAGAAAAATAATGGCTGTATTGCGCATGGTTTTCCATTTGCTGCATCTGCTTCCCCCAAGCGGGAAATAGATATAATCACGAAACCATGTGGTCAGAGAAATATGCCAACGGCGCCAGAACTCTGCAATATCTCTAGAAAAATACGGATAATTAAAGTTGCGCATCAAATTAATCCCGAAAAGTCTGGCTGTACCGATTGCAATGTCAGAATAACCGGAAAAGTCTCCATAAATTTGAAAAGTAAAAAATATCGCCCCTAAAAGCAAATGAGAACCGTCCAAACTTTGGTAGTCAGCAAAAATGGAGTTTACTGCTATGGCACAGTTATCAGCTACAACCATTTTTTTAAATAATCCCCATAAAATCTGACGCATTCCATCAACCGCTTGCTCATATGAGAAACTGCGTACTTTCAAGAACTGCGGAAGCAAGTTTGTGGCCCGTTCAATAGGTCCGGCCACAAGTTGCGGGAAAAAACTGATAAAAGCAAAGAATGCAACAATATCATAAGTAGGCTTTATCTTATGTTGATAAACGTCTATCGTATAACTCAATGCTTGAAATGTATAGAAACTGATACCCACAGGAAGCAAAATATCCAGAGTTACCCAGTCTGCCTCCCATCCTAAAGCACTTAACAGGATTGCCAGATTCTCACCAAAGAAATTGCAGTACTTAAAAACACAGAGAATTGCCAGATTCAATATTATGTTACCGGCACTAATCCATTTCTGCTTTTTTCTATTTCCTTCATTGCGGTCCAAAAGTATGCCACTCATATAGCTGCAAAAGGTCGTTAAGGCAATGAGTAACAGGAAACGCCAGTCCCACCAACCGTAAAAAACATAACTTGCTATTACTACAAACAGATTCTGCCAGCGTAAAGGTTTGAATACAAACCAGTAAAGCAAAAATACGACAGGAAGATAAATTAAAAATTCTATAGAGTTGAACAACATTTCCGTATAACATTTGTATTTATTTGCAAATGTAAACACAAAAAAGCACTTTATAAAATCATATTGCATTAAAAACTTCTTCCCCTGAAAAAAAGAAGCGCATCTCCGGGAGACTGCCTTACGGCGGTACTCCCGGGATGCGCTTTCTTTATTTTATGTGATTAAGTACTTTCGCTTATCCGATCAGGTCAATGCTGCGTTTTACGAAGTTCGTCAAAGCTTCACCCTTCAGCATGTTGTTCTGCAACAGAGCCAGGTCGATCAGCTGATGAACTACCTTATTGCCGGCAGCATATGTGTTGAGAATATTGTTCTTCTGCTGCTTCTGGTCGTCCAGTTTCTTTTCCACATCCTTCAGTTCGTCTTTCTCTGCAACAGGGATTTCTTCATCCTTCTTGCCTTCGTGAGCTTTCTGCAGTTCTTTCTGACGAAGTGTCAGCATGGCAATTTCTGATTCAACGGGAACCAGCTGTTCTGCACAGGCAGATTCGGCATCTTCCAGTACCTGCTTAACCAGCTTGTGGTCGCTGTTCAGCACAAGACTGTACATATCCGGCATTTCACCATAGAAGCTCATGCCCGGCTGGATGCTGGCCATATCCTTCATACGACGCATATATTCAGCCTGTGTGATCACGATCGGAGCAGAAGTTTCACCCATGGCACGGGTTTCTACATGGAATTCTACTTTCTGAACTTTCGGCAGCTGTCCGCTAAACAGGGTAGACAAGGTCTGACGCTTGTCTTCAGCCAGTTCTTCATCATGAGCATCTTCCTTCACGATCAGACGGTCAATGATATCACTGTCCACACGGGTGAAACGGCTCTTTTCCAGTTTCTGTTCCAGCATGTTGATCATCGGGACATCCAGTTGTCCGTCCATCAGCAGGACATTATAGCCCTTGTTCTTGGCTGCATCAATATAAGTGTACTGCTCATCTGCATTGTTTGCATACAGATAGATCAGGTTGCCGTCCTTGTCAGTCTGGTTATCCTTGATCAGAGTCTGATATTCCTCAAAAGTATAATACTTGCTGTCCGTATCCTTGAACAAAGCGAATTTATTGGCTTTTTCATAGAAGTCTTCCTGCGTCAGCATACCGTAATTGATGAAGATCTTCAGGTCATCCCATTTGGATTCGAACTCCTGACGGTCGTTCTTGAAGATCGACTGCAGACGGTCGGCTACCTTCTTGGTGATATAAGTCGAGATCTTCTTCACATTTGAATCACTCTGCAGATATGAACGGGATACATTCAACGGAATATCCGGTGAGTCGATCACACCGTGAAGCAAAGTCAGGAAGTCAGGCACAATACCTTCCACTGAATCAGTTACATAAACCTGATTGCAATAGAGCTGGATCTTGTTTTTCTGCAAGTCGATGTTGCTCTTGATCTTCGGGAAGTAGAGCACACCGGTCAGATTAAACGGATAATCCACATTCAGATGAATCCAGAACAGCGGCTCATCAGACATCGGATACAAATCACGGTAGAACTTCTTGTAATCCTCATCCTTCAGTTCGCTCGGTTTCTTGGTCCAGATCGGGCAAGTATCGTTAACGACATTCCATTCATCTGTCTCCACCTGCTTGCCGTCTTTCCATTCTTTCTTCTTTCCAAACGCTACCGGCACAGCCAGGAAGCGGCAGTATTTGTTCAACAAGGCCTGAATACGTGATTCTTCCAGGAATTCCTTGCAGTCATCGTCCACATACAGAATGATATCGGTACCGCGATCTGCTCTTTCAGCATCTTCCAGCGTAAACTCAGGACTTCCGTCACAAGTCCATTTCACGGCCTTTGCATCCTCACGATAAGACTTGGTGACAATTTCCACTTTCTTTGCTACCATAAAGGCAGAATAGAATCCCAGTCCGAAATGTCCGATGATCGCATTGGCATCATCTTTATATTTAGCCAGAAAATCGTTGGCGCCGGAGAAAGCGATCTGATTGATGTATTTGTCGATTTCTTCGGCAGTCAGTCCCAGACCACGGTCGGAAATGGTAATGGTTTCCTTGTCTACCTTCACCTGGATGGTCAGGTCACCGAGTTCGCCTTTAAACTCTCCTTTGGAAGCCAGCGTCTTCAGTTTCTGGGTAGCGTCTACCGCATTTGAAACCAATTCACGAAGGAAGATTTCATGATCACTATACAAGAATTTCTTGATGATGGGGAATATGTTTTCTGTAGTTACCCCAATATTACCTTTCTGCATATATTTATACGTTTTAATGATGATACATTGATATTTTTTTCACAGCGTACACATGCAAAAGAAATGCCATAAGGGGTATTCCGCCATTTTGTCAGTCGCATAAACTCCGTTGAAAAAAAACTCGGTCACCGTTATCCAGCGACCGAGTTTTTATTTTATAAATCTGATGATCTGACAAAAACAAGTCGAATCATCGTTCAATCTTCATCTGCAATCCGTCTCCGGAAGGCTTAAGGCTGACATGAATGACATCACCATTCTGCGGCTCTTCATTCAGGATCAGTTCTGCCAGTCCGTCTTCCAGATTACTCTGAATGGAACGTTTCAACGGACGGGCACCAAACTGAACGTCATAGCCTTTCTCTGCTACATACCGCTTGGCATCATCATCAATCCGGAGCTTGTAACCGATTGATTCCATACGCTGATACAATCTCTTCAGTTCTATATCTATAATCTTCGACAAGGCTTCTACATCCAACTGATCAAACGTAATGATCTCGTCCAGACGATTGATAAATTCCGGAGCAAACGACTTGTTCAGAGCCTTTGTAATGACGCTCCGGGAATATTCACTGTCATCGGTCCGCAACTGGGCTGCAAACCCGATTCCCTTGCCAAACTCCTTCAACTGGCGCGTACCGATATTGGAAGTCAGAATGATCACCGTATTCTTGAAGTCCACAGTCCGTCCGTTGCTGTCCGTCAGCCGTCCTTCATCCATTACCTGAAGCAACAGATTGAACACATCAGAGTGGGCTTTCTCTATTTCGTCCAGCAACACGATGGAGTAGGGACGACGGCGCACTTTCTCTGTCAGCTGTCCGCCTTCTTCATAACCGACATATCCCGGAGGCGCTCCGACCAGACGGGAGACAGAGTATTTCTCCATATACTCACTCATGTCAATACGGATCATGGCATCGGTCGTTCCAAAAAGCTGACGGGCCAGCTCCTTTGCCAGATGGGTTTTTCCGACACCGGTCGGTCCCAGAAACAAGAACGTACCAATCGGCTTGTTCGGATCTTTCAGACCAACCCGGCTGCGCTGAATGGCTTTTACCAAAGTATCCACGGCCTTATCCTGAGCGATGACTCTGGACTTCAGTTCTTCTTTCATGCCTTTCAGTCTTATTCCTTCGGCCTGAGCCATACGCTGGACAGGAACTCCTGACATCATGGATACAACATTCTCTATCTGAGGAGCATCTACAGTCTCACGCTGTTGCTTCAGATTTTCCTCCCATTCGCGTTTCATGACCTCCAGCTGATTCATGTAATTCTTTTCCTGATCACGGAAACTGGCTGCCAGCTCAAAGTTCTGCAAGTTGACTGCCTCGTTCTTATGCTTGCGGGCTTCTTCGATCAGCTTTTCCTGTTCTTCGATTTCCTTCGGAACGGAAACATTGGTCAGATGAACCCGTGAACCGGCTTCATCCAGGGCATCAATCGCCTTGTCAGGGAAATTACGGTCTGAAATATACCGGTCTGTCAATTTGACACATGCTTCCAGTGCTTCATCCGTATAATTCACGCAATGATGCTCTTCATACTTTTCCTTGATATTCTTCAGGATCTGCAATGTTTCTTCCGGTGTGGTCGGCTCGACCATCACTTTCTGGAAACGACGTTCCAGTGCTCCGTCCTTTTCTATATTCTGACGGTATTCGTCCAGAGTCGTAGCTCCGATACATTGAATCTCACCACGGGCCAGAGAGGGCTTCAGGATATTGGCAGCATCCATAGAGCCTGCTGCTGATCCGGCTCCCACAATATTATGAATCTCATCTATAAAAAGAATGATATCCGGATTCTTCTTCAGTTCGTTCAGAATGGAACGGATCCGTTCTTCAAACTGGCCGCGATACTTTGTTCCGGCAACCACTGCTGTCATATCCAGAGCAACAACACGCTTGTCGAACAAGATGCGTGACACCTTTCTTTCAACAATCCGCATGGCCAGACCTTCTACAATGGCAGACTTTCCGACACCCGGTTCACCGATCAGAATCGGATTGTTCTTCTTACGGCGGCTCAGAATCTGTGCCAGACGTTCGATTTCCTTTTCACGTCCGACTACCGGATCCAGCTTGCCTTCCTCGGCCGCCTTCGTCATGTCTGTACTGAATGAATCCAGGACAGGTGTATCCTTACTGGACTTCTGCTGCTTGGTACCGGCAACCGGCTGTCCTTCCGAACGGTAAGACATGTTGCCTTCATCCGGCCTGCGGCGGCGGATGCCATCATCTTCATCCTCATCTTCCTCTCCGAAATCCAGACCGTCCTTCGGCTCCTCCTTGTGGGGTACCAGCCGGTCCATCACCTTCCGGTATGTCACTTCCTGACTTTCCAGTATCTCTGCTGCTTTATTTTCATTATCTTTCATAATCGCCAATAATACATGTTCAGTATCCACTTCCGGGCTCTTCAGCAATTTCGCTTCCAGAATGCTCAGCTTCATCACCTTGGAGGCTTTCTTGTCCAGATCCTTGTCGCTTCCGAAAAAGTTTTCCCTCACCGGAGAGGCAACTTGTCCTCTCAACTCGTCTTCCAGTATGAGTTTCAACTTTTTAAGATCTACATAAAGACTCTGCAGGATGCTTACAGCTTTATTGTCTCCTTCCCGGATAATACCCAGCAACAAATGTCCTGTACCGACATAGTTGTTTCCCAGCCGGTCGGATTCTTCTTTGCTGAACAATAAAATTTCGGATACTCGTTGTGTAAACTGATTGTCCATATATAATCTTTTCTCCTTATATCACTGCAAATATACATTATATAATTAACATATAACGAATCTCTCATTCTATTTAACAAAATGTATGCCACATCAGTCTGTTTCTGCCCCCAAAAAGACGAAGAATGAAGAAAAAACTTAAACAGGAACACTTTTTTGATAGAAATGTTTCGTATCTCGGGTAAAAGTCGTACTTTAGCATGGTTTTTAGCAAACCAGAGAGAGATGTATAATTAATAGTTTTTTAAATGCAAGAACAAGACAGAATTATAAAAATCAACATCGAAGAGGAAATGAAGTCGTCGTACATCGATTACTCCATGTCAGTAATTGTTGCACGCGCCCTCCCGGATGTCAGAGACGGTTTCAAGCCTGTACATCGCCGAATCCTTTATGGAATGATGGAACTGGGTAATACGTCTGACAAACCTTACAAAAAATCTGCAAGAATCGTCGGTGAAGTATTGGGTAAATACCATCCTCATGGAGATTTATCCGTATACGGAGCACTGGTCCGTATGGCTCAGGACTGGGCTATGCGTTATCCGCTGGTAGACGGCCAGGGAAACTTCGGTTCCGTTGATGGTGACAGCCCTGCTGCCATGCGATACACCGAAGCCCGACTGAAGAAAATCGGAGAGGACATGATGCAGGATTTGTATAAGGAAACGGTTGATTTCCAGAACAACTTCGATGATACTCTGCAGGAACCGGTTGTCATGCCGACCCGCATCCCGAATTTGCTTGTAAACGGTGCTTCGGGTATTGCCGTAGGTATGGCTACCAATATGCCGACTCACAATTTATCAGAAGTAATAGATGCCTGTGTAGCTTACATTGACAATAACGAAATCGATATTGACGGCCTGATGCAGTACATCAAGGCTCCCGATTTCCCGACCGGAGGCTATATATACGGTATCAGCGGTGTACGTGATGCATACGAAACCGGTAGGGGACGTGTGATCATGCGTGCCAAGGCTGAAATCGAATCGCATCCGACACATGACAAGATTGTTGTTAACGAGATTCCTTATAACGTCAACAAGAAAGAATTGATTGAAAGCATCGCTTCTCTGGTCAACGAAAAGAAGATTGATGGTATTTCATACGTCAACGATGAATCAGACCGTGAAGGTATGCGTATCGTCATCGATGTGAAACGCGATGCAAATGCCAGCGTTGTATTGAACAAACTGTTCAAGATGACAGCGCTGCAGACTTCTTTTGGCGTAAACAACATTGCCCTGGTTCACGGACGCCCAAAATTGCTGAATCTGAAAGATTTGATCCAGCTGTTCGTAGAACACCGTCACGAAGTAATCATCCGCCGTACTCAGTATGACTTGCGCAAAGCAAAAGAACGCGCACATATTCTGGAAGGTCTGATCATTGCTTCCGACAATATCGATGAAGTAATCCGGATCATCCGGGCTGCCAAGACTCCGAATGAAGCTATCACGAACCTGATGGAACGCTTCCAGCTGTCGGAAGTGCAGGCACGTGCAATCGTAGAAATGCGTTTGCGTCAGTTGACTGGTCTGATGCAGGATCAGCTGCATGCTGAATATGAGGATCTGATGAAGCAGATCGCTTATTTCGAAGAAATTCTGGTTAACGAAGAGCTTTGTAAGAAGGTTATCAAGGACGAGCTGATCGAGGTAAAAGAAAAATATGGCGACAAGCGCCGTTCTGAAATCGTCTATGCTTCTGAAGAATTCAATCCGGAAGATTTCTATGCCGATGATGAGATGGTCATCACAATCTCACATCTGGGATATATCAAGCGTACTCCGTTGTCTGAGTTCCGTGCCCAGAACCGTGGCGGCGTAGGCTCAAAGGGTAGTGAGACACGCGACGAAGACTTTATTGAACATATTTATCCTGCCACCATGCATAACACAATGCTCTTCTTCACACAGAAGGGTAAATGCTACTGGCTCAAGGTTTATGAAATTCCTGAAGGAAACAAGACTTCCAAAGGACGTGCGATCCAGAACTTGCTGAATATTGACGCTGATGATGTGGTAACTGCTTATCTGCGCGTCAAGAACTTAAATGATACTGAATTTATCAATAGCCACTATGTCTTGTTCTGTACCAAGAATGGTGTAATCAAGAAAACCTTGCTTGAACAATATTCAAGACCAAGACAGAATGGTGTAAATGCTATTACAATTCGTGAGGATGACCGCGTCATTGAGGTACGTATGACCAATGGAAATAATGAGATCGTCATTGCTAACCGCAACGGACGTGCCATTCGTTTCCATGAAAGTGCCGTACGCGAAATGGGACGTACCGCAACCGGTGTGCGCGGAATCACCCTGGATGAAGACGGACAGGACGAAGTTATCGGAATGATCTGCATTAAAGATCCGTTGAAAGAAACCATCATGGTTGTTTCTGAAAACGGTTACGGAAAACGTTCCGATATTGAAGACTACCGCAAGACCAACCGTGGAGGTAAAGGTGTCAAGACTTTGAACATCACGGACAAAACAGGTAAACTGGTAGCTATTAAGTCGGTTACGGATGAGAATGATTTGATGATCATCAACAAGTCCGGTATCACCATCCGTCTGAAGGTAGCAGATGTCCGCATCATGGGACGAGCTACTCAGGGAGTCCGTCTGATAGACTTGGAAAAACGAAATGATCAGATTGGTTCTGTATGTAAGGTTACTTCAGAGACAGAAGAGGAGGGAAGTGTAGCAGAAGGAGAAGAAACAGCTCCAGCATCAGACATCACTCCGGATATAGTTCCATCTGATGATATGATTCAGGAAACAGACGAGACAGACAAAAACTAAATGAATATTTGTGTATTACTAAATTTTAAATGATTATGAAAAAAGTTTTATTTACTGCTGCGTTGTTCTTCACCGCATGTGCTGTATCAGCTCAGGAAAGCGTAGTGAAAGAAGCAAAATCTGCAAAAAGTGATCCTGCCAAAGCAGCAACCATTCTGGAACCTGCCTTAGTTGATCCTTCTACAGCAAACGATCCTGAAACATGGAAGTTGGCCGGAGATCTTCAGAAGTCTATTTATGACGATGAAAACATGAAATTGTATTTACCTGGAGGACAGGCTGATACAACTAAATTATACAACAGTTTGGCTAAGATGTTCGAATATTACATGAAATGTGATGAAGTAGAACAGGCTAAAGTAAAAAGCGGAGAATTGAAAAAGCCTAAACTGAGAAAGAAATTGGCTAAGTCTCTGGCAACCGTACGTCCTCAATTGACAAACGCCGGTTCTGATGCTTTCAACAAAGGAAACTATGCAGATGCTTTGAAGTATTTCGGATTGTTCGTAGAAACTCCGCAGAATCCGATGTTCGAAGAAGTTACTGAAGTTAAGAATGATACATTGGTTCCTCTGATTGCCAACTATGCTGTAATGGCAGCTAATTCTCTGAATGACAACAATTCTGTAATCAAATATGCTCCTCTGGGTAAAAACCACAAGGAAGAAGGCTGGAGATCACTGATGTGCCTGGCTGATGCATACAGCAAGGGTGAAACTCCTGATTCAACCAAATGGATGGAAACAATCAAAGAAGGTGCAGAAAAATTCCCTTCTCAGAACTATTTCGTTGGAAATCTGATGGATTATTACATCCAGAAAGGTAAAATCGATGAAGCTCTGACTCAAATCAATGACCTGCTGGCTAAAGATCCTTCTTCAACTTACTTCACCTATGTAAAGGCTGTTCTGTTGTATGAAAAGAAAGATTATGACGGAACTATCGCTGCCTGCAACGACATCATTGCCAAGAACGGTGAACTCGTAGCTGAAGCTAATGCTAAGATCGGTGACTGCTATTTCTTCCCGGGTCAGGTTGTAGAAGAAGAAAACTCTAAGATTTCTATGGATGATCCTAAGTATGCAGAAGGCGAAGCTAAAGTAAAAGAATTGTTCGCTAAAGCACAGCCTTATTACGAAAAAGCAAGAGAACTGCAGCCGGACAACAAACAGTTGTGGGGACAGTATCTGTTGAGAATCTACTGGAAACTGAACAAAGCTGAATACGATGCTTTGGAAAAAGAATTAGGTTATTAATAAATAAACCTTCCATATTAATGAGGATGCACAAATGTGCATCCTCATTTTTTATATATAAATCATAAATCTGTATCCAACTTTGAATCTTTGATTAAATAAAAGATCTACGACTAATCTATAATCAGCATTATGTTTAATTGTATATATGGAAAATCAAAGAACAATATCAGCACAAGGATATTTTTATTTCATACCCTTGTGCTGCAATCTCTCCTCTATTCATTATTTGATAATCAATATAGGAGTATCCGAATGGAAAATCATCTTACGGGCAATACTTGGATTAAACAAACGGGCAAAGACATTCCGTTTATAATTCGTGATGCAAAGAGCGTCGATAGCCTGTTCTTTTACATACACATCCAGATTGGTCAGTAACTGGTCCTCTGCAATCAGATTATAGCTAATTTCCAACTGTGGATATTGTTTCTTGAAATACTCTTTAATTCCTGCCAGTTTAATCTCATTCCATGTACGCCGTTGCTCATCTGAATTCAAATGAATAAATGCTATCTGGAATTTATAATTCTGGAAAGTTGTAATCAATGAATCAAAAGCGACCAGGTCCCGCTGATCAAAATTAGTAATAAATACCACCTTATGAATTTCTCCAAAAGTCTTGAAGCTGGCATTCTTAGGAATAGCATATACAAAAGTCGGGCTACGCTCTATTACTTCGGCAGTCACACTACCAATCAGTCCCAGTTCCTTTTCCCCCTGTCCACGTGTTCCCATAATAATGATCAACGGCTTCTCCTTACGGGCATAATACAAAATTTCCTCCTCAGGAACACCTTCACGCAGCATACATGAAAATTTAACATCTGGCAGCTCCTTATTGGCGATTCTCTCCTTCAAAGCATCCGTCAACTTATTCAGCTTATTATGAATGTCATCCAGCATATTCTTGATCCCCAAATCATATTCCATCGGCATACCATACCCTTCCGTAGCATATTGTAAACTAGGCATATAGACTGGGCTAAAATAGACATGCATCAATACTACTTCTGCATGAATACGAGAGGCGAAGTCAAAACCGAATTCACAGGCTTTCATGGAATAATCAGAAAAATCTACCGGTATCAGGATCTGATTACTACTACCCTTCTGATCTGTTTCCTTAGGTTCTTCTTTCAAGACATCATCAGACAGCCAGGATGAACTTTCTATAATTTTCAGAGCTCTGGGAAGATCACTTTCTTTAATACGAATTCTTACTCCAGACGAGATGACAGGCTGAATGAGATTTACATTATGAATATAAGACTCTATTCCTTCATTCTCCAGGACATTCTTTAAGATCTGTGCCTTTGAGTAGGTCAAGATGGCTAATGTAACAAGTTTATCTTCCATAATCTGACGATTTAATAAGGTTAAAAATAAAAACACTAATTACAGGCATATACGAAATAACGATACTCCGCATACATCCTATAATCAGTGTCCTGTCGTTAAAAATAAATATCCTACACGTTTTCTTCTTTCAGGATAGCTATAGCTCTATCTAATACGGTTGTATCGTCCAGCATAACAAGTCCCCCATCCGGTCCCGGTTCCAGATGAATTCCTACACTCTTTCCATCTTTAAAATTGTGTCCTCCGAAAAAGTTGCGTACGGTTTCCACGCTTAAGTTCAATTCATCCGCAATCCGATGCATACTTCCGGTTGGTAAAGAATCCTTTATCTTACGCAGCTCATTAAAAGTTATCGTTCTGTTCATAGTAGTCTGAAATTTAAGTTAGACAAATCATTTATTTAATTTCGAGTAAATATAAGGAAAGATTATGAAAGAACAAACAAAAAGGCAACATTTCTGACAAGAAAGTTGCCTTTGACAGTTTCCTTTACAAATAAAGAACTTTTGCCGTTATCATTCCCGCAATAATTGCATAGAGGTATGAAAGCAATAATACCAGATGAATCAATCCGACATCATCTATTGAATATCCACTGCTTGTATACTGACTGGAAATGTATCTGGGCTGATCAAAAAACCGATTCCTTACTATCCAGTAAAGCTGATAAACAAGCAACGCAATCAGACATCCTTCCAAAGCCCCGGCCAGTATATCTCCAGGATAATGCACCCCCAAATAGATACGGGAATATGAAGGTATGGCAGCCCATACAAACATAGAAAGAGTCAGCCACTTATTCCGAATCAGCAATGATACAAACATTGCTACCCCAAATGTATTTGCTGCATGACTTGATATAAAGCCATACAGGCCTCCCCTATAGCCATTCACCGTATGAACCAGGTACATAATCTCCGGATCCTGAGTCGGCCTGAAACGGGCAAAATAGGGCTTACATACACTTGAAGCCAACTGATCTGCCAAGGTTATCACCAAGGCTATCATCAGGAGAATGAAAATCGATTGTGGCAACTTGTTATTCCTAAATATAACATACAGCAAGATAATTGCTGCAGGAACCCAGGTTACCGTACTGGTCACTACCCACATAAAACCGTCCCAGAACAAAGAATGACTTCCATTCAAAGCCAATAACAAGTTACGGTCTGCTTCAATAAGTTGCTGTATGTCTATCATAACTTCCTTCTTTAAATGATTTCAATTGCTTCTGTCGGAATCCATCCCTTATTTCCATCTTCCAGACGGATTTCTTTCCAACCTTTCATCGAGTTATCTTCCACAAAAACCTTGGTTCCTTCATGCAGGACGAACAATTCCGTTCCGCTCTCATCCGGTGTACTTTTAACTGTTACAGTAGGTGACATCACAATAGCTCCTATGCGATCCATCAGTTCATTTTTTTGCTGACGCGCAAATAAATTAGCGCAAACAGTCACTACCAGTAAGATAATAGCACCGATAAATCCTATTTTCCGGACAAAAAGTCGTTTGCTAAAGATATACAATGCCAGCCCAACCAATAAACAGATGAAAGAGACAATGCCGATCTTAGCCCATCCTCTCTCGCTTTGCATATTGGTCAGCGAATTAACCCAGGTTACGATGAAAACCTCTGTAGCAGGAGTAATCTGGTCAACAGTTTTGCTTCTGGCCATATCCAGATTGAAGCGAATATCTGCATCTCCCGGATTCAACAATAAGGCCCGTTCATAATTCAATACAGCCTTGGCCATATTTTTCTCTTTAAAATAGCTGTTTCCCAAGTTGTAATAAACAACTGCAGACTCTCCCTGAGTTGCTAAAATATTTTCATACATTTTGATTGCTTCAGCATATTTATTCTCCTGATAAGCCTTATCTGCATCTGCCTTTGTAAAAGACTCAGCCTGAACAAACTGCACGAAGCTCAACAAAAATATAATGAAGAATGATATCTTTCTCATGTCAGACACTCTCCTATTCTTTAGCGTTTAATACTATTTTCCATTTTACTGATAATATCAATCGATGCTGCATACACCTTATCCATGGCCTCATTTTCATTGCCCGGAGCATAACGTGCAAACTCACATTCATTCAATGCATGAATGAAATCAGCAATTAATTCATTAGAAACGCCATACTTCGCGAGTTCAGCCTCAATATTATCTTTTGAAAGCATGGATACCGGAATGTTCAGTTTATCACTGATATATCCCCAAAGAGCTTTCAAGACCTCATCATAAAATTCATTCTTCTTGTTTTCTGCCAACAGCTTACCGGCAAGTTTCATACGTTTTGTTGCAACCTTATTGGCCTTTTTGGTCTTTACCTTTGCAACATTGGCATTTTCCATAGCCTGCTTGCGATAAACAATTACAAAAGCTACAAACAAAACGAACGGTATCAGATACCACATCCAGTAAGATATCGTTCCGAAGAAGAAATCACCTTTGCGAGTCAAGGAAGTATCTCCCAACTTAATAAAACGAATATCCTTACCCAGTACCTTCACACTTTCTTTATTGGTGAAGTCTGCAATCACTTGATCCGCATTTCCCTGACCTTTAGCAACCTTCAGTTCATAAGCCTGAGTTTTCAAGGTTTTGTAGGAATTACTCTTCAAGTCAAAATAGGTAAATTCTACTGGAGGAATCGTGAAAGATCCGGCATGACGCGGTATTGCCAGATATTCAATAGTCTTGGTTCCTGTTACTCCATTACTTGAAGTCTCAAACTGGTTTTCTACTTTCGGATCATATATTTCAAAATCTTGAGGGAACTTGATTTCAGGCGTATTCAGCAACTTCATATTCCCCGATCCTTTAATTGTAAGCTTAATTGTAACAGCATCATTCGTTTTTACTTCCGTTGCATTAATGGAAGAAGTCAACGAGAATTCACCAACTCCACCAGAGAAGTTCGCTGGTTTAGCCGGCAAAGGCAATACAGTTATATTTACTTTAGGAGCAACAATTACCTTCTTCACCTGTTCAAATCCGCCACCATTATAAAAGATATCAAACGGATCATCAGAAGCAATTCGCTGAGCAATAATACCCTCAAACTTTACGCTTGGAATCTCCAGTTTACCGGTCTGCTGCGGGAAAAGAACATACTGACGCCATGTCAATGTGTTATAATTTCGTCCTTGATAATGTTCCATTGACCATACCTTCTTCTGTGGAAGATCTATTTCCTGAGTATGAAAACCTGTCAACTCCGGCATATCTTCATTCAGCTGCTGAAGATTTACAGTAGAATACAGTTTATATGTCAACAAAATAGCCTCTTGCTCATGCACAGTGGTCTTATTGGCCGTTGCGAGCATAAACAAATCTTTATCTGTGATCCGGCTTCCGGCAGCCTGATTACGTGAAGAATTTGCTGAGCCTTTACTTCCACCATTGGAACTGTTGGATGTCTTATCCGGAGGAAGAACTTTCACCTGCAGTGAATTTGAAAAGATTTTCTCTCCTTCAGCCTGAATGCTTGCTGCTGGAATCGTATAGGTTCCGGCATCACCTGCCATCAGGATATAGGTGTAAGTCACAGATTTGTTTACGACAGTTTTTCCATTAATCGTGTATGAACCATATTGTTGGGAACGGCTCGGCCCCATCAGAACCTCAAACCCCTTTGTTATAGAAGGAGCACGGAAATCTTTTACACTCTGCGAATTGACTGTAAAGGTCAATCGGAACTGATCTCCGCTTACGACCACCTCCGGAGCCTCGGCAGTCAGCGTGACTTTACCGTCTGCCCATGTCTGAACAGTAACAGCCAACAATAGCAGTAAGAAAATCAATTTTCTCATTTTATCTATCTTTTTTATTATTCAACATTGTACTTCTAGTCCTTGGTCTATTTTGTCCACATTGCCCGCATCACCAGTCTTTTTCCAGTTTCCGGCCTTGCATCTGAATAGCTTTCTTCACTTTATCCTGGACATTCTTTTCATCCTGCATCACAGCATTCAACAGTTGCTCAGCGTTTTCCTTCGACATCTGATTCTGGTTCTGCTGTTGCTGATTATTCTGGTTCTGCTGTTTCTTGTCCTGATCCTGCTGATCCTTATTCTGCTCTTTTTCGTCCTGTTTCTGGTCTTGCTTCTGCTCCTGCTGCTGATTCTGCTCCTGCTGTTGATTCTGCTCCTGCTGTTGCTGCTGATCTTTCAACTGCTTCTGTGCCAAAGCCAGATTATAACGTGTTTCATCATCTTTCGGATTATTCCGCAGGGCTTGCTTATATGCTTCTATACACTGAGGCAACTGCTTGGAAGCCTGAAGAATTACGCCCATGTTATGATAAATATGAGCCAGTTTTTCCTTATCTTTCTCAAGTCGGGAAGCCGCATCCAGCTGCTCCATCGCTTCCTTTCCTTTTTCCTGCATCAGTAAAGAGTTTCCCAGATTATACAATGCATCAGCCGATTTCGGGTTCACCTCAAGCGCTTTCCGATAATCTACTTCTGCCTTAACAAAAAGGCTGTCTTTATAAAGCTTGTTTCCACTGCGCAGATAATCACGATCCGTCTTCTGACCATAAACTGCTGTCACGGAACAAGCACATATCAGTAACATCCATTTTATTCGCTTCATACTCTATCTCATTTAAAGAGTTTTACATTCTTGAAAAGTGGATTTTTACGATTCAAGATCATCAATTCAGCAGCAAGCAACAACAAAGCCAGCCATGCCAAAACCTGGAATTGCTCATCAAATTCCGTAAACACCTGAGTCTCGACATCAGCTTTGGCCAATTTATTGATTTCTGCATTCAATGCTTTTTCTGCATTATTCGTGTTGTCTACACGGACATACATTCCGTTTCCCGCCTGTGCAATTTCACGGCACATCTCTTCATTTAAACGAGTGACAACAACATTTCCATCCTTGTCACGCCGGAATTCGTTCGTTCCTTCCACGGGAATAGGAGATCCGTCGGGAGAACCTACACCCAGAACAAAGACACGGACACCTTTTTCGGCAGCAGCTTTCGCAGCTTCCACAGCTCCACCTTCGTGGTTCTCACCATCCGTGATCAATACGATAGCACGTCCGACTCCTTCATTAGGAGTAAAACTCTTCATAGCCAGATCGATTGCTCCACGAATATCAGTACCTTGTGTTGCAATGAGTGAAGGAGAGATAGATTCCAGAAACATTTTGGCCGAAATGTAATCACTGGTTATAGGCAACTGGGCAAAAGCTTCGCCGGCAAACACAATCATGGCAACTTTGTCATTATTGAATGTTTCAACCAGACGAGATATCAGTTTCTTTGATTTCTCCAGACGACTTGGAGTTACATCCTGAGCCAACATAGAGTTTGAAATATCCAGAGCCACAACCGTTTCTACACCCTGACGCTTCACAGTTTCCATCTTAGAGCCAAACTGAGGACGCGCCAGCATAAAAATAATCATCGCCAGAGCTGACCACATCAGCCAGAACTTTACATCCGGACGATATTTGGATACCGCCGGCATTAAATGTGCCATCAGTACGGGGTCACCATACTGACGCAACTTCTTGCGCCTTCTATAATTGGAATATAGATAAAAAGCTACCAGAAAAGGCAGTACAAGAAGCAAATATAGATATAATGGTTCTCCAAATCGAAACATGGCTTATTTCATTTAAGGTATTTTCTTAAGAACTGAATTACGCAGAAGGATCTCCAACAAGATACACAAGAAAGCCACTAAAGCAAACACTTCATAGTCTTCTTCCCGCTTGCTGAATTCTTTCACATTCAGTTTCGTTTTTTCCAACTTATCAATCTCCTGATAAACTTCCTTCAATTTTGAATTACTGGTGGCACGGAAATAATTTCCGTTTGTTGTGCCAGCTATCTGAGTCAAAGTCTGCTCATCAATCTCCACCGGGACCTGTACATATTGCACTCCGGCATAAGTCTGCATCGGATATGGTGCCGTTCCATTGGTTCCAACCCCAATTGTGTATACACGGATACCAAACTGTTTGGCTATTTCTGCAGCCGTCAACGGAGAAATATCTCCACGGTTGTTGACACCATCCGTCAGCAAAATAATAACTTTTGACTTTGCCTTGCTGTCTTTCAGGCGGCTCACTGCATTTGCCAGGCCCATACCCAGAGCCGTACCATCCATAATCAGACCTTTCTGGGCGATATCACATTTAATACTCTGAAACAGATTCAACAGTACTCCATGATCTACCGTCAACGGACATTGGGTAAATGCTTCTCCTGCAAAGATTGTCAGACCAATGTTATCATTCGGACGGCCGTTTATAAATTCAGCAGCTACCTGTTTGGCTGCTTCCAGACGATTCGGCTTTAAGTCTTCTGCCAACATACTGGTCGAAACATCCACTGCCAGCATAATATCAATTCCTTCAATTTCCGTATTCTGCCAGTTATCCGTAGTCTGAGGACGGGCCAGTACCAATACGATCATAACAAAAGCCACAATACGTAACAGAAACGGAGCATGTAGCAAATAAAGTTTCCAACTCTTCGGCGCATTCATGTACATACGCGTAGTAGAAACCTGCATGGTTGGTTCTGTTTTTTTCCGCTTCATGATATACCATATTATATAAGGTATAAGCAAAAGCAATAAAAACAGATATTCAATATTAGCAAAAATCATAGTCCATGAGTTTAAACATTAAAAGAAAAGGTCAATGATATGTCTCACTGCAACATACAATGCCACGACAGCAGCCAGACCGGTCACGGCAATGCTGGCCAGCAAAACAATACGTCCCTGTTTCGAACGTTTTTCCTCTACCTTTATCTCTGTCGGTTCTTTCTTGGCATTCGGATCTTCCTCCACCTTTGTCTGATTAATGAAGTCTACGGCATTCACCAGATTCATATCATTTTCATTCATCAGCGGTGCATGCTTGGCAAATTTAACAAGGTCCGCCGTTTCAAACAAAGTTCTCAGATCTTTAACGGATTCCTTGTCTTCCTGCAATAAACGCTCAATAATCTCCGCTGAAGTCATTTCCATTGCATTAAACCCGAAACGTTCTCTAATATACATACGGATAACCTCGGTCAACTCCGTATAATATTTCTTCGGATCATTGGCTCTGGCCATTTTATCAGCCTTGATCTCCTCGATTTTCTTCATAGCCAGTTGATGAGGAGGTAATTTAGGCTCAACACGGATAATCTTGATGATAGGCTTATTATTTCGATAACGGATCACAAAGAAGACAGAAACACCTCCCAATATAATCATCAATAACAAGGCATACACCAGTGGTGCCACGTCATCCCATGTAAGAGGAACCTCCTGCACTCCCTTCGGACCAAAAAACTGATCCGGATGAAGAGTATCAACGGGAACAGAATATACTTTCAGAGCCAATGCTTCCGAACGGTAACTCTGGTCATTCACCAATACCTCAAAAGGAGGCAGATAATACAAAGCCGAATCAAAAGAAGTAATTGTATATTCCTGCGAAATCAGCCATCGCTTATTGTCATTCAACAGTTGGGTATCAGGTTTGGCTACATCCAGCACTTCAACCCCTCTGACCAATGTGTCTGCAACTACAGGAAGACGCAACTTTTGATTAGCGTCCATGCTCACTTGAAGTCGGACTTTAGTCTGCTCACCAATCAGCAGCTGCAAAGAATCAATAGTCGCTTCTACCGACACCTGTGCCCGCGCTGAGGGAACAGATATCCATAAAAGCAACATACAGCAGCACACCTTAAACCAACTCAGTCCGCCATCGAATAATGTATGTTTCATTTCTCTATCAGTTTCGTTTTGCAAATAAGTTCATCAGTGCTTTCACATAATCCTGATCAGTCCGCACAGAAACCGAATCGACATTGCTACGAGTAAAAATATCATTCAATTTTTCCTGACGTTCCATCCACCAGGCATGATGGGCATTCCGCAGAGCCTTTGAAGAAGTATCAATCCACTGTTCATGGCCTGTTTCCGCATCACGCACCCGCATCAATCCCACATCGGGCAATTCCTCCATACGGCGGTCATACACCTGCATAGCAATTACGTCATGTTTTCGGTTTGCTACGGTCAGTGCATTCTTGAAATCACTGTCGTCAATAAAATCACTCAGGACGAAAGCCGTGCAACGTTTTTTAAGCACATTCGTCAGATATTCGATCGCTCCCTGTAAATTAGTCCGTTTACTTTCAGGCTTAAAATCCAGCAACTCACGGATAATATACAGAATGTGTTTACGTCCCTTCTTGGGAGGAATAAATTTTTCTATTCGATCAGAGAAGAAAATCACCCCGATTTTATCGTTGTTCTGAATGGCAGAAAAGGCTATGGTAGCTGCAATCTCAGTTACCATATCCTTTTTCATTTGCTGTATCGTTCCAAAATCCAAACTGTTGGATACATCCACCAGCAACATGACGGTCAATTCCCTCTCCTCTTCGAATACCTTTACGAACGGCTTGTCAAAACGGGCCGTAACGTTCCAGTCTATATCACGTACGTCGTCACCATATTGATATTCACGTACTTCCGCAAACGACATACCCCTGCCTTTAAAGGCCGAATGATACTGACCGGCAAAGATGTTACTCGAAAGTCCACGTGTTTTGATCTCAATCTGACGAACACGTTTTAAGAGTTCATTTGTTTCCATTCTCAATCAACTATTCACCTTGAATCAGGGCACTTCTACCTTATTTAATATCTTGCTTACAATCTCGTCTGATGTCACATTGGTAGCTTCAGCTTCATAAGTCAATCCGATACGATGACGCAATACATCATGAGCAACCGCACGAACATCTTCCGGAATAACATATCCTCTGCGCTTAATGAACGCATAACTGCGGGCAGCCAATGCCAGGTTAATAGACGCACGCGGAGAGCAGCCAAAACCAATCAGGTTTTTCAGTTCCTTCAAATCATATTGTTCCGGATAACGTGTTGCAAATATAATGTCTGCAATATACTGTTCAATCTTTTCGTCCAGATAAACCTGACGGACTACCTTGCGTGCTTCCAGAATATCTTCTGACTTAAGAATCGGACGAACCTCAATCTTCTCACCCGAAATATTCTGACGGATAATTTTCTTTTCTTCCTCCAGCTTCGGATAGTCAATCAGAACCTTCAGCATGAAACGGTCCACCTGAGCTTCCGGCAGCGGATAAGTACCCTCCTGTTCTATCGGGTTCTGGGTTGCCATAACCAGGAAAGGAGAAGGCAACGGGAAAGTTTCCTTACCCAGAGTTACCTGACGTTCCTGCATGGCTTCCAGCAAAGCACTCTGAACTTTTGCTGGTGCACGGTTGATTTCATCTGCCAAAACAAAGTTTGCAAAGATTGGTCCCTTATTGGTTACAAAGCGTTCATCCTTCTGACTGTAAATCATCGTACCGAGCACATCGGCAGGCAACAAATCCGGAGTAAACTGAACACGACTGTATTTCGCATCAATCAAAGAAGCCAGAGTCTTGATTGCCAAAGTCTTTGCCAGACCAGGGACACCTTCCAGCAAGATATGTCCATCTGACAACAAACCAATCAATAATGATTCAACAAGATGTTTCTGTCCTACAATCACCTGATCCATACCGGTCATCAGGTTGGTAACGAATGCACTCTGGCGTTCAATGCGTTCGTTTAATTCACGAATGTCAATAGCTTCAGCCATAATTTCTTTCTTATTTTAATAAGTTCATTTTAATCTATCTCTTGACCTCACAGAAGACTTTTCTTCTAAGGCTGCCCAAAATTAAGTCATTCAATTAACAGGCACAACTAATTTTTATTAAAAAATACAGACGAGTGATCTGTTTTAAGTCTTATTGGACTAAAGAAGTTTAAATTAAAGCGGTTCTGTCCGGATTTTCAGATCTCATTCCTGAGCAGGGACCAATACCGGTATCTGAATCACAGTTCCAATTGGTACATTATTCGGATTCTTGATGATTTTCTTATTATGACGTACCAGATAAGGCCACAACTTCTTCGTCCCATAATACTTCAGGGAAATTTTAGCCAAACTCTCTCCTTTTTGGATTGTGTGAGTGGTCTGAGTTCCCTGAATATCGTAATCCACCGTATCAGCCAAAGTTTCTCTCCGGGCAGGAACCTTAACAGGCTGTTCAGGCTCGGAATGTTTTTTTTGTACTGTATCGGCTGCAACCACAGCTACCGTATCCGGTTGCAGGACAACAGTATCTTTTACAGATTGTGCTGCTGGATGCAATGAATCTACGGATACATGTTCTTTCATCCAATAGTTTACCAAAGATTCGGGAATATACCTCCGTCCTGATAAAAGAGCCCAGACAATTCCTCCCCCAATCAATGCCCCGGCTAAAAGTACTGTTGCAATCATACACCACGGAATCCGGAAAATACGCCGGTTCACCTGAACTTCAGGTTCTTCCGACACAGTTTCCCCGAATGTTTCTTCACTTTCCTCTGATTCATTTTCCAACCGGGACACTTCCGGCGTTACAGATGTTTCCTCCTCCTTAACAGGAGCTGGTTCATCACCCTCACATTCAGCAGTTTCCTTATGGTCAGAATTTTCCACATGCTCAGAAATATCCGGATGTTCAAGGCTTTCTGCATGCTCCGGGATTGTATTCTCTTCACTGGCAGACTGAGCAGACAAGTCCGCGTTCTCTGTATCCGAAACGGCTTTCGGTTCTACCACTTCGGTCTGTTCCTCAGATTCAGACAAGTTATCTGTACTAAGGACTTCTTCCGTCATGTCATCAAAGTGAGTATTTTCATTCAGGACAACAGTCTCAAAATGGGCAAAAGGCTTGTTAATCAGGTCACGCAAAGAGGCTTCAGGAACAAACGACACCCGGTTATGACCAGACATTTCTATCAGCTTAAAAGTACCCAGTCCTTTTACCTTGACGTACTTTTCCTGTTGAAGGGCTTCTTCAATCAAGGCTACAAATGTCTGAACAAATGCTTCCGCATCCGCCTGTTCCATCTGATGACGACTTGCCAGTTGTTCAGCCAGAGCCTGTAAGGTTACTTTCTCATTCATTGGGCATCTTCATTTTTCACCTTTCCCTTCAATGCCGGACAAGGCTTGAATGTCAAACTTAATTTGGGAGGAACCAGCAAGCGTTGCCGGGTAACCGGATTGACAACAATTCTCTCCATTTTCTTCTTCACTTCAAAGGTTCCGAATTCCTGAAATGTCAGGACATTGCTTTCCTGCAATTCCTGAGCCATAATATCAACCAAAGATGCCACCAGTACGGCAGCATCTTTGTTCGTGTAACCGAGACGTCGTGAAAGTTCGCCTGTAAATTCCTTGCTGTTCATGAAAGGGTTCGCATTTAGATCATATCAATGTTGCGTACAAATCAAAATCATCCGCATCATAAACCTTTACCTGATAGAAAGAACCGATGACAAGGTTCTGTCCTTCATCTTTGATCAGTACTTCAGGATCAACTTCAGGAGAATCAAATTCTGTACGGCCAATAAAATAATCTCCTTCTTTACGGTCGATAATCACTTTAAACTCTTTACCAATCTTGGCATGAGTAAGATCGGCCGATATTTCCTGCTGAACAGCCATCAGCTCATCCAGCCGCCGATGTTTGACTTCTTCCGGAATATCATCCGAATAATTCTGCGCCGAATAGGTACCTTCCTCTTCTGAATAAGCAAATGCTCCCATCCGGTCGAAACGGACCTTCCGCACAAATTCCTTCAGTTCTTCAAAATCTTCCTCCGTTTCTCCGGGATGCCCTACCATCAACGTGGTACGCAAATGAATACCCGGAACTTCTTCACGGAAACGTTCAATCAGACGATAAGTTTCCGCCTTACTTACATGACGGCGCATCTTCTGAAGCATGTTGTCACTGATATGCTGCAAGGCAATATCCATGTATTTGCAGACATTATCATGTTCCCGCATCACCCGGAACAAGTCTTCAGGAAATGCAGCCGGATAAGCATAATGAAGACGGATCCATTCCACTCCGGGAATTTCCGCCATCTTCTCGATCAGCTCAGGCAACATCTGTTTTTTATACAGATCAACGCCATAGTAAGTCAGTTCCTGGGCAATAACCTGAAACTCCTTTACCCCCTGAGAAACCAGCAGACGGACCTCATCCAGAATTTCTTCCATCGGACGAGACACATGACGGCCTGTAATAATCGGAATAGCACAATATGAACACTTGCGGTCGCATCCTTCCGATATCTTCAGATAAGCATAATGAGAAGGAGTAGTCAGATGACGTTCAATGGCAAACTCCGAATGATAAGATTTACCCAAATCATTCAGCAGGTCATTCCAGTTGAACTTTCCATAGAATTTATCCACTTGTGGAATTTCGCCCTTAAGCTCTTGCAGATAGCGTTCAGAAAGACAGCCCATTACAAAGAGTTTCTTCAGACGGCCTTCTTCCTTTGCCTGACAAAATTCCAGAATCATGTTTATCGACTCTTCCTTTGCATCTCCAATAAAGCCACATGTATTGATCACCGCAATTTCTCCCTGCGGATGATCGCTGTCGTGAGTCACTTTATATCCATTGGCTTCAAGCTGCTTCATCAGCTTTTCCGAATCAACCAGATTTTTAGAGCAGCCTAAAGTTATAATATCAATTGTATTTTTTTTCATTTAGCAGTCGTTGGTCCAAATAATGAATCTACAAATTCGCGGCGGCGGAACACCTGAAGATCTTCTATACCTTCACCCAAGCCAATATATTTAACCGGAATCTTAAACTGATCAGAGATACCGATCACAACTCCACCTTTTGCCGTTCCATCCAGTTTGGTAATAGCCATGGCATTCACTTCCGTAGCCAGCGTAAACTGTTTGGCCTGTTCAAAGGCATTCTGGCCTGTTGATCCGTCAAGCACCAGCAAGACTTCGTGAGGAGCATCCGGAACCACCTTACGCATGACATTCTTGATTTTTGTCAGCTCGTTCATCAGTCCGATCTTATTATGCAAACGGCCCGCCGTATCAATGATGACAACATCTGCCTGATTGGCAACGGCAGAACTCAGCGTATCGAAAGCGACAGATGCAGGGTCAGCCCCCATTTTCTGTTTGACAACAGGAACGCCCACACGCTCTCCCCAGATAACAAGCTGTTCAACGGCAGCAGCACGGAAAGTATCGGCAGCTCCCAGGTAGACAGACTTACCGGCTTTCTTAAACTGATAAGCTAATTTACCGATAGTTGTAGTCTTTCCTACTCCATTGACGCCGACCACCATAATGACATAAGGCTTCTTGTCCTCCGGAACACTGAAGTCCTCAGAATCTACCGTATTGTTTTCTGTCAGCAAAGCTGCAATCTCTTCCCGGAGAATATTATTCAGTTCCTGCGTATTGACATATTTATCCCTGGCTACGCGAGCTTCTATGCGCTTGATAATATTCAGCGTTGTCTCCACTCCCACGTCCGATGTAATAAGTACCTCTTCCAGGTTATCCAGTACTTCATCGTCCACTTTCGACTTGCCGGCAACCGCACGCGCAATCTTGCCAAATACACTTTCTTTGGTTTTGGATAAGCCTTTATCCAATGTTTCTTTCTTTTCCTTTGAGAAAAAACTAAATAATCCCATACGGTTCTATTGTTTATCTGTTTATGGAACAAAGATATAACTAATCTTGTAGACACACAAAAAAAAGTTCCTTTCATTCAATCATGAAAGGAACTTTTATTTAGCATATATATGTTTTCGCTAAATTATTTCTTGAAGAAGTCCTGTACTTTATCGTTAGGAACCATCTGTTCGTCAAAAACGTAAGCACCCGTTTTCGGAGACTTAACCATTTTGATAACCTTAGTATAAGAACGGCCTTCTTTACCTGTCTGAAGGGTTGCGACTGTTTTCTTTGCCATGGTCTACTATTATTTAATTTCTTTATGAACTGTTACTCTTTTCAAAATAGGATTGTATTTCTTCAATTCCAATCTTTCAGTGGTATTCTTTCTGTTCTTTGTCGTAATATAACGAGAAGTTCCCGGCATACCACTATCCTTCATTTCTGTACATTCAAGGATTACCTGTACTCTGTTACCTTTAGCTTTTTTAGCCATAGTTTTCTTCTCCTTTTAATTAACCAATAATTTTGATAGTTTTCCAATCACAGTAACCGTTTGCAACAGCTTCATTCAGCGCTGCATCCAGTCCTTTTTTGTTAATAACACGCAAGCCGTTAGCGCAGATGTTCAGGCTAATCCAGCAATCCTGTTCTACATAGTAGAATTTCTTCGTAAACAAGTTCACATCAAAAGTTCTTTTTGTTCTTCTCTTAGAGTGTGAAACATTGTTGCCAATCATGGCTTTCTTTCCGGTAATTTGACAAATTTTCGACATTTCTATCTAGTTTTTATAGTTTTATTCATGGTTCTTTCAAACGGAGTGCAAAGTAAGCGATTTTATTTTATATAAGCAAGTAAATCACCTGTTAATTGCAAAATTAGTGCTCATTTTCCTGATTTTGGCACAAATCAAGCAGCAATTGCAGGGTTTTTGCCGTTGCAGCCTGTATATTTTTCTCCCGTCCTTCGTCTTCCGTTAATTTGGCAGTTAGTATTTTTTCTTTATTTCCGGCAGCCACCCAGATCGTGCCGACAGGTTTTTCAGGCGTACCTCCTGCAGGTCCGGCAATACCCGATGTAGCAACTGCATAATCCGTCCCCAGAGTCTCCATGACACCTTTCACCATTTCCACTACGGTTTCTTCGCTTACCGCCCCATACTTTTCCAGTGTTTCCTGACTAACATGCAGAAGGCTTTGCTTTACTTCATTGGCATATGCCACAATCCCTCCCTTATAGAAACGGGAACTACCAGGGATAGCAGTTATGACAGCTGGGACATTGCCGGCCGTACAGCTTTCGGCAGTAGCCAGCGTAAAACCTTCTCTCCAGAAGAATTCACTTATCTCCTTGCTTAGCTTTTTAGTTTCTACTGACATAATACTTTTAAAATTTGTGTTATTTAATGCTTACCCGCGAATATGCAGGCTTGTCTATCGTGCAAAAGTCTTTATCCTGATATTTGAAATAACCTGTCATGGCAATCATGGCCGCATTATCGGTCGTATATCCGAACTTCGGGATATAGATGTTCCATCCATACTTGGCCGCATGTTCCCGGAATGCATTGCGCAGTCCGTTATTCGCCGAAACACCGCCGGCTACCGCCACTTCATTAATTCCCGTATCCTTCACTGCCTTGCGAAGCTTTTCCATCAAGATATCCACAATGGTATGCTCAAGAGATGCAGCAAGGTCCACCTTATGATGTTCGATGAAATCCGGATCATCCTTCATCCAGTCTCTCAACGAATACAGGAAAGAAGTCTTCAGCCCACTGAAGCTGTAGTCATAACCCGGAATATGCGGCTTGCTGAATGTATAAGCCTTCGGATTTCCCTGACGTGCCAGCTTATCAATGATCGGTCCGCCGGGATAACCCAGTCCCATTACTTTCGAGCATTTGTCAATGGCTTCTCCGGCTGCATCATCAATCGTCTGTCCCAGCACTTCCATGTCATTATAGGCATTCACACGGATAATCTGAGAGTTTCCGCCAGATACCAGCAGACAAAGGAAAGGGAATTTAGGAGAAGCGTGAACTTCATCCGGTTCTTTAATGAAATGAGCTAACACGTGGCCTTGCAGGTGGTTAACCTCCACCATAGGAATTCCCAATGCACGGGCAAAGCCCTTGGCGAAGGATACGCCGACAAGCAAAGAACCCATCAGACCCGGCCCACGCGTAAAAGCAACCGCGCTCAGTTCATCCTTACTCACTCCCGCCCGTTTAAGAGCTTCACTCACCACCGGAACGATATTCTGCTGATGCGCACGCGAAGCCAGTTCAGGAACAACGCCCCCGTATGCTTCATGCACAGCCTGGCTGGCAGTTACATTCGACAGAAGAACGCCATCCTTGATAACGGCTGCAGAAGTATCATCACAGGAGGATTCTATACCTAATATAATTATATGATCCATTGTTCTTACCTTATAATATATTCATTAATGAGTCAATATTTCAAGTCCGTGTTCAGTCATCACAAAAGTATGCTCCCACTGTGCTGAAGGAAGTTCATCTTCCGTCACGACAGTCCAGCCATCCTCTTCGTCAATAAATACCTCCCACGTTCCCATGTTGATCATCGGCTCGATGGTGAACACCATACCCGGTACAAGCAGCATACCCGTACCCTTCTTTCCGTAATGTTCCACATCAGGTTCTTCATGGAATTCCAGTCCTACGCCATGACCGCAAAGATCACGTACGACTGAAAAGCCGTTCTTATGCGCATGTTTCTGGATTGCATTGCCGATATCACCCACAAAACAGAAAGGTTTGGCTGCTTCCATTCCGATTTCCAGGCATTCTTTGGCCACACGAACCAGCTTTTCTTTTTCAGGAGAAGTCTTTCCGATAATAAACATTCGTGAAGCATCTGCATAATAGCCGTCCAGAATAGTTGTAATATCGACATTGATAATATCTCCTTCTTCCAGGATTTCCTCTTCAGAAGGAATTCCGTGACACACAACTTCATTGATAGATGTACATACGCTCTTCGGATAACCTTCATATCCCAATGTTGCGGGGATACCTCCATGCGAAGTGATGTAATTATGTACCAGCTGATCGATTTCTGCCGTACTCATACCTGCATGAATCTCCTGAGCCACCAGATCCAGTGCTCCGGTATTCACCACACCGCTGCGGCGGATTCCTTCAATCTGTTCAGGTGTTTTGATAAGGCTGCGTCTCGGAACAAGATGTCCTTTGTTCTGCCAGTAAAGCACTTTCTTGTCCAGTTCGGTCAGTTCCGCGCCTTTAGGAACCGTCCAGTTTATCTTGTTTCTTTTCATAACCGTTTTTAGTCTTGTTTGCTTCCTGCAAAGGTAGCAGAAAAAAATGGAAATGCAGCCAATCAGGGACAAAAATATAGCAGGATCGTAACGAGAGCTTCACACCGACTACTAAAATACATTAAAACTTGGTGCTCCTGACTAATAAAATGCCTTACTTTCAGCTATTGAATGAAGTATTTTTTTATTTTTGCTAGGAAGATTATGCAAAATATCATTCACTCATTAAAAAAACAGAAAAATGGACAAGAATCAAATCGGAACAAATGCCGGCATCGTCTGGAATATATTGAAAGACAACGCCCATTGGGAGTATGAAGATTTAAAAGCTGCAACCGGCTTATCAGATCGAGAGTTGAACGCTGCCATCGGATGGCTTGCACGTGAAGACAAAATAGATTTCGACATGGATCAGAATCATGACCGCCTTTTCTTGCATGTCAATGTGTACATCGGCTGATTATTTTCTGGCAATGTCACTCTATTACCCCACACAGATGCAGACCCGTATCTTCCACGCGGAGATCAACCGGCCTGCATCTGTTTTGTTTCCCGGGAAAAGCCGCCCGGCTTTTTCAAAAACGTTTCGGCCTTTCAGCCAAAACGATTCGACGTTTTAGACAAAACGCCGAGAGCTTTTTGGAAGTGCCTTTCATCCTCTCCCAAAGGTTGCGAGACAGTTCTTCGCTAAAGAATCTTTTTTACGGTAACATCCGGAAAATCCTGCAGTAACAGCAACAGCAGCCCTTCCTCATTCATCCGTTTCGCCTTGATCACCATCGAAACCTGATAAACCATTCCCTGATCCGGTGTGGGATATTCTTTCATCTCATAGGAAACGATGATATAATCTTTCGACCGGAAAATTTCCGTCACCTGCTTGAGAGACTCTTCGCTTCTGGTTAAAAACTCCACCATCATATTACGCATACCCATACTCTTGAAACACACACTCAGCACTTCCAGACCGGCAAGCGCAAACAAGGTACTCAGAATTCCAACCATATACATCCCTGCCCCGATGGCCAGTCCGATTCCCGACGTAGCCCAGATACCGGCCGCGGTCGTCAGTCCACGCACAATCTGCTTTTGCAGGATGATGGTGCCCGCACCAATGAAACCGATACCGCTGACCACCTGAGCTGCAATACGGCTCGGGTCCAGGCGGACCAGGTCGGCTTTCAGAACCTCCGTAAAGCCATATTGCGAAACAATCATCATCAGCGCGCTTCCCAGTGCCACCAGAAAATGAGTCCGATAGCCTGCTTCCTTTGCCCGATACTCGCGCTCCAGCCCGATAGCAACTCCCATCAGACCAGCAACCAGCAGTCTCAAAGCAAAATCTCCGTATAATTCCATTCCGTTCATCTCCTTTTCATTAGTTTACCCCGAAATATACTGAAAAACTTCGGATATTGTACTATCTTTGCGCATGAAATCATTAAGTTTTCAAGAATTATATGAAATATAAACTATTAGTACTTGACCTTGACGGAACCCTGACAAACAACCGAAAAGAAATCACTGACCGCACACGCCTTTCCCTGATTGAAGCCCAGAAGAAGGGAGTAAAACTTGTTCTGGCCTCGGGACGTCCTACCTATGGAATTGTTCCTCTGGCTGAAAAGCTGGAAATGCAACAGTACGAAGGTTATATCCTGGCCTACAACGGAGGAGAAATCATCGACTGGAAAACCCGGGAACTGATGTACAAGAACGTATTAGACCCGGAAGTTCTTCCTTATCTCTACCAGTGCGCAAAGGATAATCATTTTGCCATCGTCAGCTACGACGGAGAATATGTGCTTACGGAAAATCCGGAAGATGAATACGTGCTTAAGGAAGCATTGCTTAATGTAATGAAGATCAAAAAGGTAGACAATTTCCTTAAAGCGATACATCATCCTATTGCAAAATGCCTGATTGTCGGTGAACCCACCCGGCTTGCCTTGCTCGAGAAGGAAATGTACGAACATTTAAAGGATCGCATGGGGGTATTCCGCTCAGAGCCCTACTTCCTGGAACTCGTTCCGAAAGGTATTGACAAGGCCCGTTCTCTTTCTGTGCTTCTGGAAAAACTGGGAATGACCAAGGATGAAATGATTGCTGTCGGAGACGGATTCAACGATCTTTCAATGATCCAATACGCCGGGCTGGGGGTTGCCATGGCCAACGCACAGGAGGTCGTAAAAGAAAACGCCGACTTCATCACTCTTTCCAATGAAGAAGACGGCGTTGCCCATGTCGTAGAAAAATTTATTCTGATTTAGGCTTACGGTCAAAAAACGGATTTTTTGAGGATGCACTCACCGGAATAGCATATACCTGGGTGCATCCATCCAACCAGTCCAGCTGCCGGGCAGCCAGACCTGCCGAAAACATGATTCGCGTATCTACCCGATGATCAGCAGCCACCGAGCAGGCTGATCCAAGAGCAATCCCCAAATCCACACTATTGATCGCACAAGGAACTCCGTCTTCCCGTTCTCCACATGCCGCATAGCCGCAGTATCCACAATTCAGTCCCTGCGGATGTTCACGCGTTCCGATCAGCACAACACACTCCGCTTCCAGAATATTGTCCGCATCACGAAGGAAAAACTTGAAACCATTATCTTCATACATCTGTTTCATGGTTTCCGATAAAATCCGAAGATTACTTTCCGTCACCAGCGCCACCTCGATAATATCCACTCCCTTTGCTTTGGGTGCCGTACGGGCCGCCGTCATCATCAGCTGAGCAATCTGTACCACCTGCTCATGCCGACAGTCTCTTTCATTCAGTATCATAAGGCTTCTATATATAAATAAGGTATATACTGTTATTTCAGTCCGTCAAAATACAAAGTTCCACGAATCTGCACAAGACCCGAGTCTTCTCCATGCAAATCCGTGGAACTTTTATTCAGGAAACAGAAAACTTCTTCAGAAAGTCATCTGCCCTTTATCTTATTTCAAGATATCCAATTGCTTGAAACACTTCACCAGTTTATCGATAGCAAAATCCACCTGGTCTTGAGTATGTGTAGCCATCAGCGCGAAACGTACCAGTGTATCCTGCGGATGACAAGCAGGCGGGATAACCGGATTGATAAATACGCCTTCATCAAAAGCCAGCTTGGTTACTTCGAAAGTCTTGTCTGTGTCACGAACATACAGCGGAATGATCGGGCTTTCCGTATCACCGATTTCAAATCCGGCGTCACGGAAACGCTTCAATGCGTAGTTAGTGATCTTCCAGAGGTTTTCCTGACGTTCCGGTTCAGTCTTCAGGATATGAAGAGCCTCGATAGCCGCAGCTGTTGCAGCCGGAGTATTGCTGGCCTGGAAGATATAAGAACGGGCATTGTGGCGCAGCCAGTTGATTACATCCTTGTCACCGGCAACGAAACCGCCGATAGAAGCCAGAGACTTACTGAATGTACCCATAATCAGATCAATTTCGTCAGTCAGTCCGAAATGGTCACATACACCGCGTCCGTTACGTCCGAACACACCCAGACCATGAGCTTCGTCTACGTAAACGCTGGCATTGTATTTTTTCTTCAGGCGAACGATTTCAGGCAAATTCGCCAAATCACCTTCCATAGAGAATACGCTGTCTACAACAATGAGCTTCAAAGCATCAGGTTCGCATTTCTGCAACTCCTTCTCCAGCGCATCCATGTCATTATGCTTGTATTTCAGCTGAGTAGCGAAAGAGAGACGGCGACCGTCAACGATAGAAGCATGATCACGGTCATCGCAAATAATGTAGTCTCCACGTCCGACCAACTGGGGAATAACTCCTTCGTTTACTGTAAAACCGGTAGAAAAGCACAGAGATTCATCTTTTCCAACGAACTCAGCCAGTTCCTTTTCCAGTTTAATGTGAATGTCCAATGTTCCGTTCAGCAATCGTGAACCTGCACAACCTGTACCGTACTTCTGGGTTGCAGCAATAGCAGCATCAATGATTCTCTTGTCATAAGTTAACCCCATGTACGAATTGGACCCAAACATCAGCACCTTCTTTCCGTCCATCATCACCTCAGTGTTCTGCGCACTGTCTATTTCACGAAAATAAGGATACACGCCTCTTTCCATATACATCTGAGGCAGTCTGAATTTACTTAATCTGTCTTGTAATATTCCCATATTTAAATATTGGAAGCCACTCCGGCTCCTTTAAATTATATTTTGATAATTCAAGCTTGTTTAAAATGACGCGCAAAGATAATAATTTCTCCAGACCCAAACGCAAAATACTCAAAAAAAAACGTTTCCATGTCAATTATCAGTCCAAAAAAGGATTTTTCAAGCAAATAATATTATTTTTGTACTCCGAAACCAAGCTAGAGAAGAGACATGAGCCTGAAAAAAAGAATAATTTTCATCGTCAATCCCATTTCCGGAACTCACAGCAAAGAAACAATTCCACAGCTGATCGAGGAAAAGATTGACCATTCTAAATATGACTATTCCATCCAACGCACCCAATATGCCGGACATGCCTCCCAGATAGCTGCCGAAGCTGCCAGGGATGGAGTCGACATTGTTGTTGCTGTCGGAGGAGACGGCACCATCAATGAAATCGGCCGTGCACTCATTCATACCCGGACAGCCATGGGAATCATTCCCTGCGGTTCCGGAAACGGCCTGGCCCGTCATTTGAACATTCCGATGATTGCCCGCAAGGCACTGGACGTCATTAATGCCGGAACTGTCAGAACCATTGATTACGGGATCATTGACGGTCATCCTTTTTTCTGTACCTGCGGAGTCGGATTCGATGCTTTTGTCAGTCTGAAATTTTCCGATTCAGGAAAAAGAGGTTTGCTGACTTATCTGGAGAATACATTGCACGAGAGTCTCACCTACCAGCCGGAAACTTACGAAATAGAGAACGCGTCAGGCACCGCCCGCTATAAAGCTTTTCTCATAGCCTGCGCAAATGCTTCCCAATACGGAAATAATGCCTACATTGCTCCTCAGGCTTCTCTGACTGACGGAATGATGGATATCACAGTGCTGGAACCTTTCACCGTATTGGATGTCCCGGCGCTCTCTTTCCAGCTCTTCAACCGGACACTGGATCAAAACAGCCGTATCAAGACCATGCGTGAGAAAAAAATCACGATTCACCGTTCGCAGGAAGGGGTTTTCCATTTTGACGGCGATCCGGCACAGGGAGGAAAAAACCTTGAAGTGGAAATCATTCATCAGGGCCTGCATGTCGTAGCACCCCTGAAGGGACATAACGACACCATTCCGTTAAACGTGCTGCATCACATCACTGAATTTATCGGCATGCGCCCCATTACTTCAACCATTGCAAGCAAGCACCGGCAGCTTCTGAAATTAAACCAGCACATTCTGCGCCGGCTGGCCAAAAGAGGATAAGGATCTGCCGGCATCAAAGGTAAAGATAGAAATCCTTTACCAGAGCAAGATATTCCGGACTATGCACGCGAGGTTCCGTTTCAATTGTCAGATGATCTGTTTCACTGGACGGAACCAGTTCCTTCGTAAATGCCATCAATACCCGCTTGGGAGCTATTCCCGGTTTGGTATGCACCCAGGTCTGACGTTTTAAATACAGGCGATGGCGCAAGGCCAGGCCTATAAAGTCCCGTCCGGCATCCGAAGGCAGAACGACAGAGAAGACTCCCCGTTCTGTCAGCAGGCGGCATACCGCTTCAAGCAATTCGTCAAAATCCAGTCCGTCCGTATGGCGGGCCGCATTCCTTTGCCGGTCAGGGCACAACACCTTCTCCGTAAAATAAGGAGGGTTGGAAACAATCGCATCAAACACGCCATCCGTTTCCGCCCACATCTCCCGCACATCCTGTTTCCATATCCGGATCCGGTCGGCCCAGGGAGAAGCTGCCACGTTTTCCAAAGCCTGCTCCACCGCGGCTTCATCCACATCAATACCACACACCGGAGCCTGGCAGCGCTGGGCTGCCATCAAGGCGATCAGGCCGGTTCCGGTCCCTAGATCCAGCACGCGCCCCTCCTCAGGCAACTCTGCCCATGCCCCGACCAGCACTCCGTCGGTGCCGACCTTCATGGCACAACGGTCGTGACAAACCGTAAATTGCTTGAATTTAAAATAAGGATTAGGCATATTCTTGTTTCTCTTTTTTCAAAAATGTCGTCAAAAATAACAAATCACTTCCGAATCCTCCAACAAAATGCAGGATATTTAGTTATATAATCTGTATTTGGCACAAATGTTTTTCCAAATTCAGAGTGGAATGATTAACTTTGCAGACGTTTTTGGGGTGAAGTACCCCTTACGTTTGATTATAGACGGTATTAAAAGAAGTATGATAAAGAAAAATAGAAAAGATCAGATTTTGATGAAAACAGAGAATGAGGACATTTCAATGTTAGCCGAAATAGATACCAACCCTGTGGAAGTTACCAAGGAGGAGCTGGATCAGGTATTTCCTGTCATGACTCTCCGCAATCTGATAATGTTCCCATCGGTGGTTATGCCTGTCACTGTAGGCAGACAAAGTACGCTCAAGCTGGTGAATACCGCCTTGAAGAAAAAATCTTCCATCGTCATCACGACTCAAAAAGTGAGCGAGGTGGAGGCTCCCGGCTTTAAAGATCTTTACCCCGTAGCTGTGATCGGTAAAGTTCTGCGTATTTTTGAAATGCCGGGAGGCAATACGACTGTTATTCTCCAGTCCAATGGTCCCAAGGTAAATCTGGACGAAATCACGGCTACCCGTCCTTACCTGCAAGGTAAAGTCAGCCTCATTGAGGAAGACATGCAGGTAGAGAAGTCCGACGAGATGAAAGCCCTGATGGATACATGCCGTGAACTGAGCACCAAATATGTAGAAGCATCGGAAAGAATGAGTCCGGATACGGCTTTTGCCATCAAGAACCTGGACGAACCGGAGATCCTGGTCAACTTCATCTGTACGAACTTCCCGTTCTCGCAGGAAGACCGTTATGCCCTGCTTTGCATCAACAATCTGAAAGACCGCCTTTACCGGCTGATTCAGGTGCTGAACAAGGAAGTGCAGCTGGCTACTCTCAAACAGAATATCCAGATGCGTACTCGCGAAGATCTGGATCGCCAGCAGCGTGAATATTTCCTGCAACAGCAGATCAAGAATATTCAGGACGAGCTGGGCAACGGACAGAATGATGAGGTGGAAGAACTGAGAGAAAAGGCCAGCCACAAGAAATGGAGACGCGAAGTGGGCGAAACTTTCGAAAAAGAAGTAAGCAAACTGGAACGGATCAACCCGCAGTCTCCGGACTACAACGTGCAGCTGACTTACCTTCAGACTCTGCTGGCACTTCCGTGGGATGTTTACACGGACGATGTCATCAACATACCCAATGCCGAAAAGGTGCTGAACAAAGACCATTATGGACTGGAAAAGGTAAAAGAACGTATTCTGGAACATCTGGCTGTATTGAAACTGAAGAACGACCTGAAATCTCCGATCATCTGCCTGTATGGTCCTCCGGGAGTCGGAAAAACTTCTCTGGGACGTTCCATTGCTGCGGCCCTGAAACGGAAGTACGTCCGAATGTCACTGGGAGGTGTACACGATGAAGCTGAAATCCGCGGACACCGCAAGACTTACATCGGTGCCATGCCGGGACGTATCATCAAAAGCCTGATCAAGGCAGAAACGTCCAACCCGGTCATCATTCTGGATGAAATCGACAAACTGGGAAGTGATCACCGGGGAGATCCGAGCTCTGCCATGCTGGAAGTACTGGATCCGGAACAGAACAACACGTTCCACGACAATTATATCGACATGGATTATGACTTGTCAAAAGTGATGTTCATCGCCACGGCCAACAATCTGGCTACGATCCCTACCCCGCTGCTGGACCGTATGGAGCTGATCGAGGTAAGCGGATATATCACCGAAGAAAAAATCGAGATTGCCCGCCGTCACCTGATTCCGAAAGAGATGGATGCCAACGGACTGAAAAAAGAACATGTCAAGTTTACCAAGGCTGCCATCGAATACATCATTGAGAATCATACCCGGGAAAGCGGTGTACGTGAACTGGAAAAGAAGATCAGCAAGGTAATGCGTAAGATTGCCCTGGAAATCGCAAGCGACAAATTCACCGGCCAGCACGAACTGAAGCCGGCAGACATCAGACAATATCTGGGCGCTCCGGAATATTCACGCGACAAGTATCAGGGCAATGAATATGCCGGTGTGGTAACCGGACTGGCCTGGACTGCCGTAGGAGGTGAAATCCTGTTTGTAGAAACCAGTCTCAGCAAAGGAAAGGGCGGCAAGCTTACCCTGACCGGAAATCTGGGTGATGTCATGAAAGAATCTGCCATGCTGGCCGTAGAATACCTGAAGGCACACAGCCACATGCTGGATCTACCGGAAGATATCTTCGACAACTGGAATATCCATATCCACGTTCCGGAAGGAGCAATCCCCAAGGACGGACCTTCTGCCGGAATCACCATGGTCACTTCACTGGCGTCGGCACTCACCCAGCGCAAGGTCAAAGCCAATCTGGCCATGACCGGCGAGATAACCCTTCGCGGAAAAGTTCTTCCGGTCGGAGGTATCAAGGAAAAGATCCTGGCTGCCAAACGGGCTGGTATCAAGGATATCATCCTGTGCGAAGAGAACCGCAAGAATATTGAGGAAATACAGCCGATCTATCTGAACGGACTGACTTTCCACTATGTGAAGGATATCAAAGAGGTGCTCAAGCTGGCCCTGACCAACGAAAAGGTGGCAGATGCCATTGACTTTACCCAAACTAAAGAAGAAAAAGACTCCAAAAAACAGTAACATGACGTTTGAACTCCAATATACAGACCCGCGCTCCAATGCGCGGGCGGGTCTGATCACAACCGACCACGGCCAGATCGAAACCCCCATCTTTATGCCGGTAGGAACACTGGGCACCGTGAAAGGTGTGCACCTGCATGAGCTGAAAGACGACATCAAAGCCCAGATCATTCTGGGAAATACCTATCACCTTTATTTACGTCCGGGACTGGACATCATCGAAGGAGCCGGAGGACTGCACAAGTTCAACGGCTTTGACCGCCCGATGCTGACCGACAGTGGAGGCTTTCAGGTGTTCTCTCTCTCCGGCATCCGCAAGATGCGCGAAGAAGGTGTTGAGTTCCGCTCTCACATTGACGGCTCGAAACACCTGTTTACTCCGGAAAGGGTTATGGACATTGAGCGTACCATCGGAGCTGATATCATGATGGCTTTCGATGAATGTACACCGGGTACCGCTGATTACGAATATGCCCGGAAGTCTATGGAGATGACTCACCGCTGGCTGGACCGCTGCCTGACACGGTTCAACGAGACAGAGCCTAAATATGGTTACAACCAGTCACTCTTCCCCATCGTGCAAGGATGTGTCTATCCGGATCTGCGTAAGCGGTCGGCCGAATACATTGCATCGAAGAATGCCGACGGAAATGCGATCGGCGGACTGGCAGTAGGTGAACCTACCGAGAAGATGTACGAAATGATCGAAGTTGTCAACGAAATACTTCCCACCGACCGTCCCCGCTATCTGATGGGTGTGGGTACTCCCATCAATATCCTGGAAGGTATCGAACGGGGTGTGGACATGTTCGACTGTGTCATGCCGACCCGTAACGGCCGTAACGGTATGCTGTTCACCAAGGATGGCATCATGAACATGCGCAACAAGAAATGGGAAAACGACTACTCTCCTATCGAAGCCGACGGAGCATCCTATGTTGATACGATGTACAGCCGTGCTTACCTGCGCCACCTGTTCCATGCTCAGGAACTGCTGGCCATGCAGATTGCTTCCATCCATAACCTGGCCTTCTACCTGTGGCTGGTCGGCGAAGCAAGAAAACACATCATTGCCGGTGACTTCTCTACCTGGAAGCCTGCTATGGTGAAACGGTTGTCCACCCGTCTGTAAATTCAGGAACTAAAGTTAGAAACCAAGAGAACGAACAATGAAGACAAACCTGTTTAAGAAAAAATGGTTGAAGAGACTTGACAAATACATCATCATCAAGTTTCTGGGTACTTATTTCTTTGCCATTGCTTTGATCATCTCCATCGCTGTCGTATTTGATATCAATGAAAATATCGATGACTTCATCAACAACAAGGCACCGCTGAAAGCAATCGTATTCGATTACTACCTGAATTTCATACCCTATTATACCAACCTCTTCAGTCCCCTGTTTGTCTTCATTGCCGTCATCTTTTTCACCTCCAAACTGGCAGAGAATTCCGAAATTATCGCCATGTTCTCTACGGGTATGAGCTTCAAGAGGCTGATGGTGCCCTATATGATCTCGGCCGGAATCATTGCATTGGTGACCTATATCCTGAGTACGGAAGTTATCCCGACCGGAAGTGTTACCCGACTGAAGTTTGAGCAGGTGTACAAAAACAAGAAGAAGGTAGATTATGTACGCAACATCCAGCTGGAAGTTGACAGCGGAGTCATTGCATACATGGAACGCTACGAGGACTACAACCGGACAGGCTACCGTTTCTCACTCGACAAGTTTGAAGACCACAAGCTGGTTTCTCACCTGACGGCGAGACGGGTAACCTATGATACGGCAACAGTACATAAATGGATCATCCGCGACTACATGATCCGGGAAATGAAGGGGATGCGTGAAACCATAACCCGGGGCGACCGCATGGATTCCATCATCAATATGGAACCTCAGGACTTTCTGATTACACGCGGACAGCAGGAAACCATGACCAGCCCGCAGCTGAGAGAATATATTGACAAGCAGAAGAAGCGCGGATTTGCGAATATCAAGATTTTCGAAGTGGAATATTACAAGCGTATTGCCACTTCCTTTGCCGCCTTTATCCTGACCGTCATCGGGCTTTCTCTTTCTTCCCAGAAACGGAAAGGAGGTATGGGACTGCACCTGGGTATCGGAATCGGACTAAGTTTCTCTTACATCCTGTTCCAGACCATTTCGTCTACTTTTGCCATTAATGGAAACGTACCGCCTAATCTGGCTGTATGGATTCCGAACATTCTTTATCTGTTTATAGCAATCTATCTGTATCGGAAGGCTCCGAAATAACAATCCGAAGCAAGATATTCCTTCATTTCACTATACAAAGCATAAGGCTTATGCAAAGGAAATGCCGGCTTTGTCAGGTAAAAGCAGCTGGTTCCAGCAAGTGAAATAATCTGTCCCAGTAGGTGAAATAATTTGTTCCAGTAAGTGGAACAAATTATTTCAGTAAGTGGAACCCTTCCAGTCTTCCGCAAACATCGGCAATAATCACCAAAAGAAATTCCCGCTGTCTCCTGTCAGAGGACAGGATACAACGGGAAAATACAAGAGAAACGTCAGGCTTTATTCAGCCTTGAAACAATAGATGTTACCTGAAAAATCTGTACCAAAGAAAGTTTTTCCTGATACGGCCACCGTGGTCAGAATGGGAGAGCCTGTCTTATGACGCCACATGAGTGAACCGTTCTTACGGTTGACCGCATAGAAGGTGCCGTCAGAAGCTCCTACGATCACCATGTCACCCGACAGAACAGGAGTGCTTTCCACCTGAGCCATCTCACCGTTTGTGTAAGGAGACGTATATATCATGGCTTTACCTGTACGGTACTTCCATTTGATGTCCAGTGTCTTGCGGTCGAGTGCAACAATACCTTCACCTGCCGTTCCGAAAATGATCTCTCCGCGTGTTACAAGCGGACTGGAAGTAGCCTCAACCGAGAAAGGCAGTTTCTTGACAGCCAGTATCTCGCCAGTCTTTTCAGAAAGTACGAAAAGAGAACTTTCAGACAGGAAATACATGGCTCCGTCGTGCATGGACGGAGATGACAAACGGAAACGGATTCCGTCTTCACTCTTTGCCCAAAGCAGCTTGCCGGTGCGTGCATCATTGGCATACATAGTACCCCACTGCACACTGCCGATAAGTACATCTTCATCCGGGCTCAACGACAAGGTGCAGGTAGTACCTTCGCGCTGCGACCAGGATGAGTTCTTCCAGATCTCACGGCCAGTTCTGGCATCAAGCGCAACCAGTCCCTTTCCTGCTCCGGCAAAGACTGTTGTTTCGTTGGCAGCCAGTCCGTCTTCCAGTCCCGGAACAACTGCTACGTCAAGTTTCTTTTCCCATGCCAGTTTTCCGCTCTTGGCATCAATCGCATAAAGATATCCCCAGATATCCTGAGCAAAGATAAGTCCCTGTGCAGAAACAATGGTGTTCTTCACTGAAAAACGTGTGGAGTATTTCCAGCAGAGGCTGCCGTCGGTTGCATCCATCGCTGTAACGGAAGATTTGCCCTGTATGTTTTCATCCATAGTAGCTGCAAAGACTTTACCGTCAACCACGATCGGAGAAGTCATATAAACATTCGATCCCATGTTCTTTACCCATGCCAGACGGATCGGCAGGTTCAGTGTGTCTTTTGTTACGGCCACATGCTGCGGGTTTCCGCCAAGATTGGTCCAGTTGTCGCCTGTCTTGACTTCGACAGGAGTGGATGTATAAGTAAAGAAGCTTTCAGCTCTGGCTGTCTCTCCGTTTTTGAAAGTAGCTGTTGCCTTAAGTGTCACGGTACGTCCTTCGCATTCGGCCGGAAGTTTCACGGCATCCGTCCAGTTGAAATCGGTCTGGCGGGTCATACTGCGCTGCGGAGTTACAGCCTTGTCTTCCATATATACGGCATAAGTCACCTTGGCTGTCTGAGTTACCGTAGAATAGGTATTGACCGAAACCTGCAGCTTGCCATCCTTCGTCACAGGTGCCTGTTCGTTCTGGGCTGAAGCAATCACAATACTCTTGTCGATGTAAGTATATCTGAGTTCGGAAGAAATATTCCCCTTGCTGTCCATACCTATTTTGCGGAATGCAGACGTAGCATGATCAATACCTCCGCGTGCCAGAGTAGAAGTACAGATAGCCAGCGCGTTGCCGTGACGGGTAATGTGGTTAATGTGAACATGTCCGTATACCCATGCTTTCAGATTATGTGCATCGAGGTCAATATCCATACCCTTGCCGGCAGAAAATACATGACGGTCGCCGCTGGTCCAGTAATCGTGATTGAACACAACAATCGGTTTTCCTTCAGGGATCTGTGCCAGGTCATTCTTCAGCCAGTGGTATACATCTTCCTTGGTATATCCGGGACGGTAGTCTCCTCCCCACATCGGAGTAACGATGTAATGGGTATTGCCTGCATCGAATGAATAATAAACGGGGCCATAGATACTTTCAAAGAGTTCTTCACCATATTTCCCTTTGACAAGGTCATGGTTACCGATGCAATAGTACACAGGCACTTCCATATTGACTGAGTAGCGTATGTCAGCGTAGAAAGTATCACTCCCCATGAGAAGGAACGGAAAAACTTCATTCTTTCTGAAGCTCCCATTGGAGTGCGTTCGCTCCGGCTCGCCTTGTCTTCCTCCGACTGGGGAGGGATAAGCGACAGCATCCATACCCCCAGCAGCAGTACAGGTACAAACACCAGTCCCGTACAGAAGGGCATCCAGAAGTCGGACACATGAAAGTGTATAATAAGGAAGCGCCCGACAGCTTTGGTTATACCTGAAGCCGTAATAAAACTGACACAAAGTCCGGCTCCCAGAAGCTCGGTATTACGGCGCCCCTCAAGAAATGAAATCACAATGCCGAATATCATACCCAGCGGCAAGCCATTCAATACAAGGAAAACAACATTGTAAGGGTGAGGCACCAACGCAAACATCAGCAATGCAACCCAGGCAAAAGCGATAAAGCCAAGTATGCATCTGATCCGGTTCTGTGGTTTCATCGACGAAACAATGGTAATACCCAGAAATTTTGAGCAGGTATAACCCACCACCTGACTGATAATGGCTATAATTTTATAATCAAGCCCCCAATAAGTAATTCCCTCGAATGTAGCAGCCGACAATGGTTTACGAAAAGCATACATACTCATATAAGTAAGCAGTGCCGCCATCATACACAACAGATTAAATCTGGCTCCTTTCGACGGTATATTTAACACAGGCATTTTCATTGCAGCTCTCTCCTATTTATTAAAAATGTATTCCCACTCTAAACGGATTGTTATCTATGGCATACCGGAATGCTTCTTCAGTCTGATCGAGCGTAAAGCCATCGTATATAAGTTCCGATATCGGATAATCAGCATGATGCTTTTCCATGAAGCTTACTGCTGCCCGAAAATCATCCGCATTGTAATTGTGCAAGCCTTTGATGGTATAAAGATTGCGCACAATCTTTTCCGTATCCAGTCTGATCGGCTCCTGGGGACAGACTCCTCCTACCCATACGGCAGTACCGCCTATACGCAACGCATCGACAGTTGCTCCCATTGAAGCAAGATTACCGCTGAAATCAATCGTACAATCCGCTTTCAGTAAAGAGGGATCAAACTCGCCTGCCTTCATTGTCTGTGTGGCTCCAAAACGTCCGGCCAGTGCAAGACGTTCACTGTTGATATCAACAGCTATGATTTCCCGGGCTCCGGCTTCGCGGCATTGTGCACACGCGATGACGCCCATCATACCGATTCCCCACAGGGCTACTCGCTTTCCTTCTACACCTCCGGTCAGACGGATTGCTCCAGCCACCGTAGATACCGAGCAGTTGATGATTGCTGCAGCGTTGACAGGAACATCTTCACTCAAGACAATGACAGGAGTGTTCTTCCTTATAATAGTATATTCAGCAAGTCCACCGTTGAGAGTATTAGTTTCTGTCAGCTGTTCATGGCCATACTTAAACAGATCAGGCGATTTCTGAGGAATACCCAGACGTGACATCTCACTGTCAGGATCTGAAGCATAAATAGCCCATGTGATTCTTTTTCCTTCATGGAGAGGCATTCCATTGAGATCGGCAGCAGGCGCACCCGGTGCAACCGCTACTATCCGGCCCACAATTTCATGTCCAAGTATGGTAGGGCTTTTTTCGATACGCTTGCCCATATAAGTGCTGATATCGCTCCGACAGAGAGTAACATATTCATTTTTCACCAGCAGCTCTCCTTGTTTCAGCTCCGGAATAGAGCATTCTTCTATACTGACTGGAGTACCCGCTTTTCTGAATATTGCAATCTTGCTTTTGTTATACATAATCCTTGTTTTTTTGAATTCGCGGGCAAATTTCGGATGCTATGACATCATGAGAAATTAATCGGTATGAATTTTCTGAATTTCCCATAAATTATCATTCACGCAATACTTTTGAAATACGGATGCAACATGTATATCATAGTTGAGTCGTTACTTTGCAGCAAATTAAATCTGTGTATGATGAATAGAGCTGACAAGCTTTTGGAAATTTATGAACGTCTGAAAAGGCTGAAACAAAACGGTGTGAAAATGAAAGATATAGCCTCAACAATCGAATGGTCACCAAGTGTCCTTTCGGGACTGTATGCCACTGTCCTTCCTGCATTTGCAGAATTATATGCCGGAGGAATGAATTTCGATGAGGCGCTTGATGAGGCTATATATAAGGTAAACAACATATCAAGAAAGAAACTGCTCGGAGATATTGACACCATTTACGACTTCCTGACAGAAACGATGCCGGCAGGTACACCGCGTGTCGGAAAGAAAATACCTTTTCTGAAGCAACTGGCCTCTCAAAGCCGGCTTTCGACAGAAAAGAGCAAAAACCTTGAAGGCACATATATGTCATATAGCTGCTCATCTTCTGTCAGGACACTGAAGGCAGAACCTTTTTATCTGACACACGCCGGTGATGACGGACATCTGGCCTGTGGCAGAAAAAGTGTCCATGGATTTGTCCGTGAAGGAATAGCAATCGTAAAAGAACAACAGATGCTATACATTCTGCTCAACGCTTTCAGTGAACCTAACCTGTCACTCGTAACAGTCTACATGCAGTTACCGTTTCTTGAAGAGGTTAAAATACTGAAAGGATTATATCTGGTACCAGACTATAATCAGAATCCCATTGCACGGCGTATCGTTTTCGTCAAACTCTCTGACACTTATGATGCCTCTGAATTTGCCGCCCTCAACGCACGGCTTATCCCTCATGAGGAATTTACAGATACAGAAAAAGCTATATTCGATTATACGTGCGAACTCACCGACTCCCTGAAAATGTGCACGCTTCCTTCACCCAAGCTTGACTTGCGTGATCTTCAGGCAGAAAAGACATTGCTGAGAAAAGAGGCAGAACTGGAATCCTCTTTATAGATACAAAAAAGGTTGTCTCAAGATAATTTGAGACAACCTCTGCTTTTTGTTGTATTCAATTTTCTTCTACATCAAGAAACTTCCCATCAATTCAGATAAGAAGCCAATTCGCTTGCGGTTACATTCTTTGCCACAATCACTCCCTCACTATTCAACAGGAAGTTTCTGAAACCGCTTTCCAAGCCATACGACTTGAATATCTTCGAATTTTCACCCTCCATTTCCAGATGACAGCTAGCCGTGTCAATCTGATCCTGCCGAACCGCAGCATTGAAGACAGAGCGGTAACGGTCGAAGGATATGGAGATCATCTTCACCTGGTCCTGATTCTTCAGCAAGTGGCTCAACGCAGCATTCTGCGCTCTTGAAGAAGCATCATAACTGGCCCAAAAGCTCAACAACGTATAATTGCCAGAGGCATCCTGCAGGTTGAGCGGCTGCATTTCATTACAGAGTACCAACTCCGGAGCCTTATCTCCCAAAGCCAGTTTCTCTGTCGGAACACTCTTCTTCTGGAAAGAAAAAGAGATTAAGGAACTGAATACTAATACAACAAAAAACCACTTTACATTTTTAATCATGTAATTTGATTTTAGTTAATACTATCCGGGACTGCCCTTTTACAGTGATTTCTACCCGGAACATTGTCTGTCGCAAAACATCCATGCAAACCCTGTTTCCAGTCTTCTTTGCATATTGTTTCGCTTCTTTTACTTAAGAAATCTGCTGCAAAGGTAAGCCCTTTTGACCATTTTACCAAAAAACAGAAAGAAAAATTATGCTTTTAAACATAAATTCGCACTCTAAATCACATAACGCCCTATTCTTTTTCCCGCAGAAACTAGGGTTCAAAGCATTTAATTCGTACATTTGCGAAGATTACTGCCAAAACAGAGAATAAAAGAAAAATGGAAAACAAAACCGAACTGATATTAATCCGTATCAGCGGCCTGGATCGTCCGGGGCTGACCGCTTCTATTACGGCCATTTTGTCGGAATATGATGTAGACATTATGGATATCGGCCAAGCTGATATTCATAGTACCCTGTCGCTCGGACTACTTTTCAAATGCAAGGAAAAGGATTCGGGCAACATAATGAAAGATCTGCTTTTCAAGGCATCCGCACTGGGCATCAACATCCGCTTCTACCCTATTTCGACTGAAGAATATGAGGAATGGGTAAACATGCAAGGAAAAAACCGTTACATCCTGACATTGCTGGGACGAAAGCTGACTGCCCAGCAAATAGCAGGTGCAACCCGGATATTGGCTGAACAGCAACTGAACATTGACGGCATCCGACGGCTGACCGGACGTATTCCTTTAGACGAGAAAAAAGCAAACGTACGTGCCTGCATCGAATTTTCAGTGCGCGGAACTCCAAAGGACAAAGAAGAACTTCAACGACAACTGATGCAGTTAAGCTCCTCTCTGGCTATGGATTTCTCCTTCCAGCAGGATAATATGTACCGCCGTATGCGCCGGCTGATCTGCTTCGATATGGATTCTACCCTGATCGAAACAGAAGTCATTGACGAACTGGCCATGCGGGCAGGTGTAGGCGATCAGGTCAAAGCTATTACAGAGCGGGCCATGCGAGGGGAAATAGACTTCATTGAAAGCTTCAAGGAACGGGTATCCTTGCTGAAAGGACTGGATGAGAGCGTGATGCGGGAAATCGCCGAAAACCTTCCCATTACAGAGGGAGTGGAGCGCCTGATGTATGTATTGAAACGATACGGATACAAGATCGCCATTCTTTCCGGCGGATTTACCTACTTCGGTAACTACCTGAAAGATAAATTCGGAATAGACTATGTATATGCCAACGAACTCGAAATTATAGACGGGAAGCTGACCGGCCGCTATTTGGGAGACATTGTTGACGGCAAACGCAAAGCAGAATTATTGAGGCTGATTGCACAGGTGGAAAAGGTAGATATCGCTCAGACCATTGCTGTTGGTGACGGCGCCAACGATCTGCCGATGCTATCCATTGCCGGATTGGGCATTGCTTTCCACGCAAAACCTAAAGTGGCCGCCAACGCACGGCAATCCATCAATACCATCGGCCTGGATGGAGTTCTGTATTTCCTGGGATTCAAGGATTCATACCTGGACGAACGTGGCAAACTATAAAATAACCGACTAAAAACAACCCATTTTATATGCAATTTTCAGAATTAAATTTAGAAGATAGCGTCCTCGATGCACTGGATGCCATGAACTTCCGGGAATGTACTCCAGTGCAGGAACATACAATCCCTGTCATTCTTGAAGGAAAAGACCTCATTGGAGTTGCCCAGACCGGAACAGGCAAGACAGCCGCCTATCTGCTCCCTGTACTCAACCAGCTCAGCAAGGGAAATTATCCGGAAGATGCCATCAATTGTATCATTATGGCTCCTACGCGTGAACTGGCCATGCAGATTGACCAGCAGATGGAAGGTTTCTCCTATTTCATGCCGGCTTCCAGTGTTGCAGTCTATGGAGGTAACGACGGAATACGCTTCGAACAGGAGAAAAAAGGGCTTACCTTAGGAGCCGACGTCGTTATTGCCACACCGGGACGACTGATCAGTCACCTTAGCCTGGGCTACGTAGATTTATCCAAAGTTTCCTTCTTCATCCTGGATGAAGCCGACCGTATGCTGGATATGGGATTTGCTGAAGATATCATGCAAATCGTCAAATACCTTCCCAAAGAAAGACAGACGATCATGTTCTCAGCCACCATGCCGACCAAGATCCAGCAACTGGCCAAAACGATTCTGACCAATCCGGTAGAAGTCAAACTGGCTGTATCCAAACCGGCAGAGAAAATCATACAGGCAGCCTACATCTGCTACGAAGCACAGAAGCTGGGAATTATCGAATCACTCTTCAAAGAGCAGCAACCGGAACGTGTCATCATCTTTGCATCCTCCAAAATCAAGGTCAAGGAAGTAACCAAAGCGCTTAAACGCCTGAAGCTGAACGTCGGTGAAATGCATTCTGACCTTGACCAGAGCCAGCGGGAAGCCATCATGCATGAATTCCGGAACGGACGGATCAATATGCTGGTGGCAACCGATATCGTTGCCCGCGGTATTGACATTGACGATATCCGTCTGGTCATCAACTATGACGTACCTCATGACAGCGAGGATTATGTACACCGTATCGGACGTACAGCCCGGGCAAACAACGATGGATGCGCCATTACTTTCGTCAGCGAAACAGAACAGAACAAATTTAAACAGATCGAGAATTTTCTTGAAAAAGAAATCTATAAGATACCGGTACCGGAAGAATTGGGAGAAGCTCCGGCCTATAACCCACGCAGTGCCAAACCTAAAGGCAACAGCCAATCAGCTTCCGGAAAGAAACGGTCCTGTAACGGAAACAGACGGAGAAAGAAAAAGAGTGCTCCGACCAGCCCGTCACCGGCAAAAGCCTGAATCCGGTTTCAAACTAAAATCCCTTGCCACTGATCAGAGAATAAAGGCAAGGGATTGTTTATTCCACATCCGCAGATGAAAAGGACAGCTGGTCATCCCGGTCAATGGTGAGCTCTACATTGTAACAGGATGCCCCATCCGGAATACACAAGGTGGCCAGATAATGATAGCCTTCAGCATCCACACCAATGAAATCCATATCCGACAGGATAGACATCTTCAGGTAATCATCCGGGACAACTGAGGAAAACATCTGACGAGTGATATCCTTCGCATAAAGGCGTTGCTTTCCCTGATACACACAGATATGAATCACGTTGTCATAATACACGTTGTCCATCGTCAGTCCTTCTTCTGTCAGACTCGGACGAACGACCTTGATACTGGTCGGATTTATATAGACATACCCGCGGTAACGCTTGCCTTGATACATCACAGCCAGGTCCTTGGAGATCACTCCTTTCTTTTCCGGTCCGGTCACAGACAGCGCAACAAAGGCTGAATCATTATCCGACTTGTGCAAAGACACCATGTCTCCTACCGGAGTACGGAACTGCAATGCCTGTTCCTGACAACGTTCCAAAGGATAATGCACTGTTTCCACTCCATAGATGGTCAATGTATCATTCTTCAAATCATATTTTAATGGTGCATTGATCTGACTGGCATAATAAATGCTGTCGCCTTTGATCTTGAAGACAGGAGATTCCGTGTTATCATCCAGCCATACCCCCTGCAGCCATTGCGTATCTGCCAGTGTATCTGCGGCTTGTTCTTCCTGTCTGGCTTCACCTCCCATACAGGCCGGCAAAAGTAGGCAAAAACATCCCATTAAAAAATAATTTCTCATACCCATTCCCTTTATTTTCATACAGTTCCTCATTTCCCGATGCAATGATATACCAGGCCGGCTTCAGCCAGTTCATGAGGATCATAAATATTTCTTCCGTCAAAAATAACCGGATGCTTCATCGTTTTCCGGATCACTCCCCAGGCCGGCAGACGGAATTCTTTCCACTCTGTCACCATCAGCATTGCATCTGCATCCAGCAAGGCATCATACATATCCTTTGCATAATAAATGGAATCACCGATACGGCGTCTGGCTTCGTCCATAGCAGCCGGATCGTATGCACGGATCAGACAGCCGGCTTCCTGCAGCTTTTTGATCAGAACCAGCGCCGGGGCTTCCCGCATATCATCTGTTTCCGGTTTAAAGGCCAGTCCCCATAAAGCAATCGTACGCCCTTTCAGGTCTCCCTGATAATAGGCACTCAGCTTGCGGAACAGAATATCTTTCTGATCCTCATTGACAGCTTCTACCATTTTCAGCACCCGCATCGAATAGCCATGTTCCTCGGCTGTCCTGATCAGGGCCTTGACATCTTTCGGGAAACAGGAACCGCCATATCCGCATCCCGGATAAAGGAATTTACGTCCGATACGCGTATCGGATCCGATTCCGCTACGCACCATATTTACGTCAGCTCCAACCAGTTCACACAGATTGGCAATGTCATTCATAAAGCTGATTCGGGTTGCCAGCATGGAATTGGCAGCATATTTTGTCATCTCGGCAGAAGGGATATCCATAAAAATCACCCGGAAGTTATTCAGCAGGAAAGGACGATACAACTTAGTCATCAGTTCCCTGGCTTTATCCGATTCCACTCCCACTACAACCCGGTCAGGAGTCATAAAGTCATTGATAGCATTACCTTCCTTCAGGAATTCCGGGTTCGAAGCAACATCAAACGGGATCTCCACTCCCCGGGCGGCCTGTTCTCTCCGGATCACTTCCTTTACCTTGCTGGCTGTTCCTACCGGCACCGTACTTTTAGTTACAACAAGTACATAACGCTTCATGCAGGCTCCAATGGTTCGTGCTACTTCCAGTACGTATTTCAGATCTGCACTTCCGTCTTCATTCGGCGGAGTTCCGACTGCAGTAAATACAATCGACACCTGGTCCAGACAATCCTCCAGCGAGGTTCCGAATGTCAGACGCCCGGCCTTTACATTACGCTGTACCATTTCCTCCAGTCCCGGTTCATAAATCGGAATAACCCCTTTCTTCAAGGCTTCGATCTTGGCAGCATTGGTATCAATACAAATAACGTTTGCTCCTGTTTCAGCAAAACATGTACCTGTCACCAACCCTACATATCCGGTTCCCACGATAGCTATATTCATAACTTTGCGTTTTTATTCTTTTTTTTGACGGTGCAAAAATAGAACAAAAAAAAATTCCTTCCGAAAAAAGTGCGGGAAAGATGCGTCAAACGGATAAAAATTGTACATTTGCAGTATGATTGAATTAGCCAAACATATCGAAGTATTACTGCTGGAAAACGATTGCGTAATCGTTCCGGGACTGGGTGGATTCATTGCCCACAACCGTCCGGCAACGTGGCGGACAGACTCCGGAGAGTTTTTCCCGCCTCTGCGTTCCATCGGGTTCAATCCGCAACTGATCATGAACGACGGCCTGCTGGTACAGTCTTACATGCAGGCATACAATACAGATTTTCCGGATGCAACCCGTAAAATTGAAAAAACAGTAGAAACACTGAAGGAAGAACTCTATCAGCGCGGACAGATCGCTCTGCAAGGGATCGGCACCTTATATTATAATATGAAGGGGGGATATGGATTTGAGCCGGAAGGGAAAGTGTTTTTCACTCCTTCTCTCTACGGACTGGAACCGTTTTCACTGCCACTTCTGAAAGAGGAAGTGATCACTCCTCAGGTACGTCCTGCCACGATTGTTTCCAAGCCTCATGCCATACCTGCCCAACAGACTTTCCGTACCCGCCATTTCCTCCCGGTACGGCGCTGGTTACAGAATGCCGTAGCTGTTGCAGCAGCCGTCATCCTGTTCTTCATACTCTCTGTTCCTGTTGAGAATACCTATGTAGAGGAAGCTGATTATGCGGCATTGGGATCGGCTGGTTTGTTTGATGCCATTCGTAACCAGTCTCTGGTTGCCAACACCTTGCAGAAGAACAATCAGCATACCCAGCAGAAGAAAGTCAGAAACAATGTCAATACGCTGAAACCTGTCAAAGTCAAGACTGAAAAGGTTGCCGCCCCGCAAGCAACTTCTGCCAAGGTAACGGCACAGGCCAGCGGAAAGTCTGTGGAAAAACAGACGCCCTCCCAGACTCCGGTTCAGAAAAAGTCAGCTCCGGCAAGTCAGGCTTCAGCAAGTCAGACAACCGGCAAGTCTTCAGGCAACAAGGGTTATTACATCATCGCAGCCAGCCTGACAACTGCAGCTGATGCCAACAAGCAGGCTGAAATATTCCGCAAGCAAGGCTATAAGGATGTAGAGGTGCTCGAATCTGCCGGAAGATATCGTGTATCACTGGGTCACTATACGAATCAGGCAGAAGCCTACCGCCAGACTGAGACCCTGAAAAAAGAGAAGGCATTCAGCCAGGCATGGGTGTTTTCTGTTAAATAACCAAAGATAAACTTTGCAAAGTAATGAAAAGAGTAAGATGTCCTAAATGTGACAATTATATACAGTTTGATGAAACAAAATATCAGGAAGGCCAGTCTCTGGTGTTCATCTGCGACAATTGCAAAAAGCAGTTTGGTATCCGGATCGGGAAATCCAAACTGAACGCAGGCAGTCGCCGGGAAGAAGTCGTCGACGAAAAGGAAGGAACCGAAAACTGGGGAAACGTTGTCGTCATTGAAAACGTTTTTGCCTTCAAACAGGTTTTCCCCTTGCATGAAGGAGACAATGTTATCGGACGGCGTTCCAAAGGTACGGAAGCCGATATCCCCATCGAAAGCAACGATCCCAGTATGGACCGTCGCCACTGTATCCTGAATGTCAAACGCGACAAGCAGGGACAGATCGTGTATACCCTGCGGGACAACAACAGCATTACCGGCACTTTCCTGATGAACGAATTGCTTGGACCCAAAGAACGTGTCCGCATAGAAGAAGGCAATATCTTCACCCTGGGAGCTACAACCCTGATTCTGCGGGGAGCAAATTCAAACGACACATCATGCGAAGACTGATCCTGATCACCGGTGGACAGCGCTCGGGAAAGAGCACGTATGCAGAACAGATGGCACTCCGCTTGTCCCCGACTCCTGTCTATCTGGCCACGGCCCGCATCTGGGACGAAGAATTCCGCCGGCGGGTACAGATCCATCAGGAACGGAGAGGACCGGAATGGACCAATATCGAAGAGAACAAGGAACTTAGCCGGCATCAGCTTCCGGGAAGAACCATTCTGATTGACTGCGTCACTCTCTGGTGTACCAATTTCTTTTTCGATCTGGAAGGCGACGTCAGCCGGTCACTGGAAGCTGTCAAGGAAGAATTCGACCGCTTCACCGCACAGGACGCAACTTTTATTTTTGTAACCAATGAAATCGGAGCCGGAGGCGTTTCTGAAAACGAAGTGCAACGCAAGTTTACCGACCTGCTGGGATGGGCTAACCAATACATAGCTTCCCGCGCGGACGAAGTTTTCTGGATGGTTTCCGGAATTCCCGTTCAAATCAAATAGACTTATGATGCACTTTTCACCTCAACATCCCGACGAACGGATCCGGCCGCTTCTTCGGGAAAAGATAGACAACCTGACCAAGCCCAAAGGTTCATTGGGCAGACTGGAAGACCTTGCCCTTCAGATCGGCATGATCCAGCAGACCCTTTCACCGGAACTCAAGAAACCATGCAACATTCTTTTCGCCGCAGACCACGGCATCGTGGAAGAGGGAGTCAGCCTCTCTCCGAAGGAAATTACCTGGCAGCAGCTGAGTAACTTTCTGCATGGAGGAGCCGGAATCAATTTCCTGTGCCGCCAGCACGGTTTCCGCCTGTTGCTCGCCGACTCAGGAGTCGACTACGACCTGCCTTATGAACAGGGAATACGCAACCTGAGTGTGGGTAAAGGTACCCGCAACTTTCTGAAAGAAGCAGCCATGTCCCCGGAAGAGTGTCAATTATGCCTGGAACGGGGAGCTTCTCTGGTGGATGAAGTATTCGAAAGCGGCTGCAACGTTGTCAGCTTCGGCGAAATGGGTATCGGAAACACATCGGCTTCGTCCGTGTGGATGCACCTCTTCACCCGGATTCCCCTGGAACAGTGTGTCGGTGCCGGAAGTGGTCTGAACGCAGCCGGAATCTCCCACAAGCTGGATGTACTGAAACGTGCCGTAGCACGCTATAACGGAAACGGAGAACCGCTTGACATCATGGCCGAATACGGCGGCTTTGAAATGGTCATGGCTGCAGGCGGCATGCTGAGAGCAGCTGAACGGAACATGATCATCCTGGTCGACGGTTTTATCATGACCAACTGCATACTGGCTGCATCCCGTCTGCATCCGGAAGTACTGGACTATGCTGTCTTCGGCCATCAGGGTGATGAATCCGGCCACAAACTGGTACTTGACTGGCTGCAGGCCCGTCCTCTGCTGAACCTCGGACTCCGCCTGGGAGAAGGATCCGGAGCCGTATGTGCCTACCCCATTCTGGAATCAGCCGTACGGATGCTGAATGAGATGGATAACTTTGCCCATGCTTCCATTACCAAATACTTCTGACCGATGAGACTGCTGGCTGCCCTGATCTTTTTTACCCGGCTTCCATTCTGGAGAATAGCCGAAGTTCCACCCCGCTATTACAAAGAGGTTGTCAACTACTGGCCACTGGTCGGCTGGCTGACGGGAGGTGTCATGGCAGGTATCCTTTGGCTGACATCCCATTGTTTTTCGTGGGAAATAGCTGTTCTACTGACCATGCTCTCACGCATTCTGCTCACCGGTGCCCTGCACGAAGACGGACTCGCCGACTTCTGCGACGGCTTTGGAGGAGGAACCACCCGTGAACGCATCCTTTCCATCATGAAAGATTCTCATATCGGCACCTATGGAGTTATCGGACTGATCTGTTATCTGGGAATGTTCTATCTGCTCATATACCGCCTTCCCATGGCTATAGCCCCGTGGCTGATCGTGGGATTCGATACCTGGAGCAAGTTCTGTTCAGCCCAGATCATCAACCTCCTGCCATATACCCGCAAGGAAGAAGAATCCAAAGCCAGAGTTATCTACAACCGGATGAGCCCGGGAAACTGGATCATGGCTTTCATTTGCGGCTTTCTGCCCCTCGTTCCGGCATTACTGGCCTGCCCTTCACTGGTTCTTCTGCTTCCCGTTCCCCTGCTGGTAACTCTGGCGCTGGTTCATCTGATGCGAAAGAAAATCCAGGGCTATACCGGAGACTGCTGTGGAGCAACCTTCCTGCTTTCCGAACTGGCCCTGTACCTTATGTCCAACTGTTTTTTCACTCATCTGCCATGAAAGTATATCTCATCAGACATACGGCAGTAGATGTTCCTTCCGGCACATGCTACGGCCAGACCGATGTTCCCTTAAAGTCCACCTTCGAAGCGGAAGCAGCACAAACGCTCCGCAACCTGAGCGGAACCCACTTCGACCATGTATATTCCAGCCCGTTAAGCCGTGCCCGCCGGCTGGCCGGTTATTGCGGCTACCCCGATCCGGAATGTGACGACCGGCTGATGGAAATCAATTTCGGCGAATGGGAAATGCAGCGTTTCGATGCCATCAGTGATCCGCGCCTGCAGGAATGGTTCGACGACTATTTCCACGTAGCAGCAACCGGAGGCGAATCCTTCGAGGATCTATACCGGCGCGTTGCTGCCTTTCTTGACGAATTAAAAAAGAAGCCCTGCCAGGAAGTGGGAATCTTCGCCCACGGCGGCGTACTTATCTGTGCACAGATCTATGCAGGAGCCGTCCAAAAAGAAACAGCCTGGGAACATCTCACTCCCTATGGCGGTGTAATTTCCATAGATCTGTAATCCGCCCTGCTAATTGGACCTGCCGTCCGTTTTCTCATCCTGAAAACTTGGAATTTTTACAGGATTGTTTTATTTTTGTAAAATCTTTGAAAAAAGAGAAGAATCAAAAAAGGATAACTAACAACTAACAAAACCCTTAATTATGGCTTTTACTAACAACGTAATGATTGTCCGGCACAAGCTACTGGAAAATCTTGTCGCCCTCTGGAAAGAAAACCAACTTGTCGAGAAGATAGACCGCATTCCCATTGAATTCAGCCCGCGCCGTTCACAGGCAGTAGGCCGTTGCTGTATTCACAAGGAACGTGCCGTAACCAAGTACAAATCACTCCCGCTGTTGGGCTGGGACATGAGCGATGAAACCGATGAACTGACTCCCCTATCCGAATATGCAAAGAAGGCGCTCGAACGCCGCGGAAAAATCAAGGAAAACATCCTTTGTGTCATCGATGAAGCTTGTTCTTCCTGCGTACAGGTCAACTACGAAGTAAGTAACCTGTGCCGTGGATGCGTGGCACGAAGCTGCTATATGAACTGTCCGAAAGGTGCCGTCCATTTCGACAAGAAGACCGGCCAGGCTCATATCGACCACGATACCTGTATCAGCTGTGGTATCTGTCACAAGAGCTGCCCGTACCATGCAATCGTCTACATCCCGGTTCCGTGTGAGGAAGCCTGCCCGGTAAAAGCCATCAGCAAAGATGAACATAACATCGAACATATCAACGAAGACAAGTGTATCTATTGCGGCAAGTGTCTGAATGCATGCCCCTTCGGTGCCATCTTCGAAATCTCACAGGTATTTGATATTCTGGAAGCGATCCGTGCCGGTGAAAAACTGATTGCCATTCCGGCTCCGTCTATTCTGGGACAGTTCAAGGCTACCATCGACCAGGTATATGGTGCCCTGAAGGAAGTCGGATTTGCCGATGTCATCGAAGTGGCAGAAGGCGCAATGGAAACAACCAGCAACGAAGCACATGAGTTGCTCGAAAAGCTGGAAGAAGGCCAGAAATTCATGACCACTTCCTGCTGTCCGTCTTACATCGAACTGGTAAACAAACATATTCCTGACATGAAAAAGTATGTTTCTTCTACCGGATCTCCCATGTACTATGCAGCCCGCATCGCCAAGAAGAAATACCCCGATGCAAAGGTTGTTTTCATCGGCCCGTGTATTGCCAAACGCAAGGAAGCACAGCGTGATGAATGTGTGGACTATGTAATGACTTTCGAGGAACTCCACCCGTTGTTCCGCGGACTGGGAATCGAACTGGAACAGGCTACTCCGTATAAGGTTGCCAGAGAATCCGTCTGCGAGGCTCACGGTTTCGCACAGGCCGGAGGTGTTGCCGGTGCCGTACAGGCTTATCTGGGCCCGAAAGCACAAGGCATCAAGGTACTGCAGTTCTCCGATTTCAACAAGAAGAACATCGGTGTACTGCGTGCATACGCCAAGACTGGCAAGGTAGATGCCCAGTTCATCGAAATGATGGCCTGCGAAGGCGGATGCGTTACAGGTCCGAGTGCCCACAACGATCCTGTTTCCGGCCGTCGTCAGCTGAATCAGGACCTGCTGAAACGTACATTGAAATACGAAAACTATCACGAAGGAAACGAGGAAGGCAACCAGTAAGTCCTTTTTCCAATGAAATCGCTGATCGAACAACTATATCGGGAGGGCACACTACCTCCCGGTGATTTATATACCCTGCTGAGCAAATGCACGGCAGACGATCTGGCCTTTATCAATGAAAAAGCCAGAGAGGTCACTTTCCGTCATTTCGGCAACCGGATCTTTATCCGCGGACTGATTGAAGTCGGCAATTGCTGCCACAACGACTGCCTCTATTGCGGCATCCGTCGCAGCAACCGGAACATTGAGCGTTACCGTCTCAGTCAGGAAACCATTCTGGCCTGTTGCCGGGAAGGATATGAACTGGGATTCCGCACTCTTGTCCTGCAAGGAGGAGAAGACACCTGGCTGACCGATGAGCGGGCCGAATCCCTTATCTCAGCCATCCGGAACAGCTGGCCTGACACAGCCATCACTCTCTCACTAGGAGAACGCCCCACCGAATCCTATGAACGCTTCTTCCGGGCCGGAGCCAACCGCTATCTCCTGCGCCATGAAACCCACAACGCCGCCCATTACGCCCGGCTGCATCCTGCGGGTATGTCGCTTGCCAACCGGCTTCGCTGCCTGAACGATCTGAAACGCATCGGTTTCCAGACAGGAACCGGAATCATGGTGGGCAGTCCCGGACAGACACTGGAGCATCTGGTAGAAGATATCCTCTTTATCGGAGAGTTCCGTCCGCAGATGATCGGAATCGGTCCCTTCCTTCCCCATCACGACACGCCATTCGCCGCCTGTCCGCCGGGAAACATGGAACAGACCCTGCTGCTGCTTTCCATCTTCCGCCTGATGCATCCCCGTGCTCTGATCCCTTCTACCACGGCACTGGCCACTCTGGCCCCCGACGGAAGAGAACGAGGCATTCTGGCAGGAGCCAACGTAGTCATGCCGAATCTGTCTCCCAGCGGCGAACGAAGCAAATATGCCCTTTATGACAACAAGGCTTCCATGGGAGCCGAAGCAGCCGAAGGACTCGCCCTGCTGGATCAGCGTCTGAAATCCATCGGCTATGTCATCGACAAGAGCCGGGGAGATTATAAATAATACAACGATTGAAAAATCAGAATATCATGGGTAACTATAAAGTAGATTCACCAAAAGCCGAAGAATTCATCTGCCACGATGAAATTCTGGACACATTAGCGTATGCACAGGCACACCGCAATGATACTGCCCTGGTCCGTTCCCTCATCGAAAAGGCACGTGCCTGCAAGGGCCTGAACCACCGGGAGGCAGCCGTACTGCTGGAATGCGAAGACCCGCAGCTCCTGGAAGAGATCTATGCGCTCGCCCGGGAAATCAAACAGCGTTTCTATGGCAACCGCATTGTCATGTTCGCTCCCCTCTACCTGTCCAACTATTGCGTAAACAGCTGTACATACTGCCCTTATCACATTAAGAACAAAACCATTGCCCGCAAGAAGCTGACTCAGGAAGAAATTCGCCGCGAAGTGATTGCCCTGCAGGACATGGGACACAAGCGTCTGGCTCTGGAAGCCGGCGAAGACCCTCTGCACAACCCGATTGAGTACATTCTGGAGTCCATTCAGACCATCTACAGCATCAAGCACAAGAATGGTGCCATCCGCCGGGTAAACGTCAATATCGCAGCCACTACCGTGGAGAACTACCGCCGCCTGAAGGAAGCCGGTATCGGTACATATATTCTTTTCCAGGAAACCTATCACAAGGAAAACTACGAAAAGCTGCATCCCAGAGGCCCCAAGAGCAACTATGCCTATCATACGGAAGCCATGGACCGTGCCATGCAGGGAGGCATCGATGATGTAGGAATCGGTGTCCTGTTCGGCCTGAATACCTACCGTTACGATCTGGTAGGCCTGCTCATGCATGCCGAACACCTGGAAGCCACCTTTGGTGTAGGACCGCACACCATCAGTGTACCCCGTATCTGCTCAGCCGACGACATAGACAAGGCCGATTTTGAAAATGCCATTTCCGACGAGACCTTCCAGAAGATCGTGGCCGTTATCCGTATCAGTGTGCCCTACACCGGGATGATCATCTCCACCCGTGAATCCCAGCGTTCCCGCGAAAAGGTGCTGGCCCTGGGTATTTCACAAATCAGCGGAGGCTCACGTACCAGCGTGGGAGGCTACGCAGAAGAAGAACTGCCGGAAGAAAACTCTGCCCAGTTCGACCTGAGCGACACCCGTACTCTGGACGAAATTGTTGCCTGGCTGCTGAAACTGGGCTACATACCCAGCTTCTGTACCGCCTGCTACCGGGAAGGACGTACCGGCGACCGCTTCATGTCGCTCGTCAAGACCGGACAGATCGCCAACTGCTGCGCTCCCAATGCACTGATGACCCTGCAGGAATACCTGGAAGACTACGCCTCTCCCGAAACCCGCGCACTGGGCACCGAAATGATCCGCCGGCAGATGGAACAGATCCCCAATCCGGCCATCCGCAAACGTGCACTGGAAAACCTGGAACGTATTGTCCGGGGAGGAAGAGATTTCCGTTTTTAACCATTCATCTGCCGCCATATGAATACATTACAAGATACCCCCCGTGCCAATCGGATCCATATCGGTCTGTTCGGAAAGCGCAACAGCGGAAAGTCTTCCCTGATCAATGCCCTGACCGGACAGGAAGCCGCTCTGGTCTCCGAGGTGGCCGGTACCACCACCGATCCCGTCTACAAACCCATGGAAATCCATGGGCTGGGTCCCTGTGTTTTCATTGACACAGCCGGACTGGACGATGAAGGAGACCTGGGAGCACTGCGCATCCGTCAGACTCTCAAGGCCATGGAACGGACTGATATTGCCCTGCTGGTATGCCGGGATGAACAAATCGGGCCCGAAATGGAATGGGCCGGCCAGCTGAAAGAAAAGAATATCCCGACCATCTGGGTGCTGAATCAGGCTGACAAGCTGGAAGATCCCCTGGCAACTGCCCGTGCCATCGAAAAGAAATGCGGACAGGTTCCCCTCATTGCCAGTGCCCTGAACCGGCAGGGCATGGATGACATACTCCGCACACTGGTCCACAAACTGCCGGATGCCAGTATGGAGAAAGGCATTGTCGGCCATCTGGTCAGCGAAGGAGACACCGTGCTTCTCGTCATGCCTCAGGACATTCAGGCCCCCAAAGGCCGCCTGATCCTCCCTCAGGTACAGACCCTGCGCGAACTGCTCGACCGGAAATGTCTGGTCATGAGCTGCACGACCGACAAATTGCCCCAGATGCTTGAAGCACTGGCCCGGCCGCCCAAACTGATCATCACCGATTCTCAGGTCTTCGGAACAGTCTATGCCCAAAAGCCGGAAACCAGCCGGCTGACTTCCTTCTCCGTTCTCTTCGCCCAATACAAAGGAGATATTGATTACTACATCCAGGGAGCCAGAGCCCTTTCCGCCCTGACGGAAAAATCCCGCATCCTGATTGCCGAAGCCTGTACCCATGCCCCACTTTCCGAAGATATCGGACGTGTAAAAATACCCAATATGCTGAGGAAACGCTTCGGACAGGGAATACAAATCGATATGGTTTCGGGAACCGACTTCCCGGAAGATCTGACTCCCTACGATCTGATCATCCACTGCGGAGCCTGCATGTTCAACCGGAAATATGTATTGAACCGCATCGAAGCAGCCCGGAAGCAGCAGGTCCCCATGACCAACTACGGAGTGACCATCGCCTGTTTGCAGGGGATTCTGGACAAAATCGATTATTGATGAAAAAAAACAGGCTTTATTGTTGCTCAGTTCCACAATAAAGCCTACTTTTGTCATGCTCAAAAAAAATCCTTGCGGTAGTAGCTCAGTTGGTAGAGCATCGGCTTCCCAAGCCGAGGGTCACGGGTTCGAGTCCCGCTTACCGCTCATTCCCTATATATTGTCTCGGGTTGTTAGTTGCACTATCTACCTTATTAAGTGGTTTAATATTAACAAATAAAAAAAAGGAGGAGAAATAAATGGAAGCTATATTTGTTCTATCAGCTATCGGATTACCATGTGTAATTTTTCTCATTTATTGCCTTACCCCTTCAGGCAGAAAATGGCTAAAAGCAAATCACATGATCTGAAAATTTGACTGCACGATCGGGCCGCAACGTATATACAATGCGGGCAAATCGACCGCAAAAAATTACCCCATCGACTGTACGATTCAGCTCCATCGTACGCGAAGAAATTTCCCCTTCACGTACGGGCAAAAAAAGAGGGAATCTTCCCAGACTCCCAATCTTCATTAACCTTAAATCTAATACCATGAAAAACACGATGCAAAGGTATGGTTTTTATGTTATGCAACATAATAATTACGCAGAAAATCGTCTATATTTAACACTATTTCACAAAAGCCATATCATTTTCATCTACTTTGCTCCCCTTCATTCCCGACTTTGGATGTAACCCTTTCCGGCCTGTCATGCAATTCCTTTTCTTCCTTCACCGTATTTTGTTTTTTTTCGGATTTCAAACTCTGAAAATCCAACAAAAAAGCCTACCTTTGCAGGAAGTTTACCAAGTTGGAAAGACAAAAACAAAACAAACCAAACTAAAGATAACTCTTTATGAAGAAACGATTCGCAAGACTCGCATTCTGCCTTTTCCTGCTGGGAGCTCTCCCCGCAGCGGCACAGACCATGAGTGACAGCCAGGTACTGGAGTATGTCAAACAGGGAATGCAGCAGGGAAAAGACCAGAAGCAGATCGCCATGGAGTTGGCACGCCGGGGCGTTACCGAAGAACAGGCACGCCGAGTACAGGAAATGTATCAGCAACAGTCCAAAGGAACCCTGGGCACCAGCAGTTCCACTTCACAGGACCGCATGAGACAGTCTTCCTCCGGAGAAAGCGATTATTATTACCAGAACGGTTACCGCAAGAATACTAACCGTAACTCTGAACTGCAGCAGGAACGCCGCGAACAGATGGAGCAGGAATACCGTCAGCGTAAGAAAATGGAAGAAGAGCGCAAGAAGAACGAGTTCTCCCAGCGTGACCAGTCCAACAACCCCTACTCCATGGAATACAGCAAGAATACCAACCAGAACCGGGTAGTATCCCTTCTGAGCGATTCACTTTCACTGACTCCCCTTTACGACTATGATCCCGAAGACCAGGTATTCGGCCGTGACATCTTCAACACCGAAAATCTGACCTTCGAACCCAACATGAACGTGGCCACTCCTCCCGACTACCGTCTCGGTCCGGGTGATGAAGTGATCATCGACATCTGGGGAGCCAGCCAGAACACCATCCGCGAAACCATTTCTCCGGACGGCTACATCAATATCCCCGATCTGGGCCTTGTCTTGCTGAACGGCATGAGCGTGTCCGAAGCGAAGAATGTTCTGAAGCAGGAACTCAGCAAAATTTATGCAGACTCCGGCAACAATATCCAGGTCTCCCTCGGCAATGCCCGCACCATCCAGATCAATGTGATGGGTGAAGTGCTGCGCCCCGGAACCTATACACTGTCCTCCTTTGCGACGGTATTCCACGCCCTTTACAGTGCCGGCGGAGTCAGCGATATCGGTAGTTTGCGTAACATCCACGTTGCACGCAACGGAAAGAACGTCGCTACAGTTGATGTCTACGAATTCATCATGCAAGGAAAGATCCAGGACGACATCCGCCTGCAGGAAGGAGATGTCATCATCGTTCCCCCGTATGAAGCCATCGTCAAGATCACCGGCAAGGTAAAACGCCCGATGCGCTACGAAATGAAATCCGATGAATCCATCGCAACCCTGCTTAAATACGCCGGAAACTTTGCCGCAGACGGCTACAAGAACAGCTTGCGCGTCATCCGTCAGGCAGGCCGCGAATACTCTGTAGCTACAGTAGACGCCAAAGACTTCACCCGTTTCCAGATGTGCGACGGCGATGAGGTGACAGCCGATCCCATCCTGGAACGTTTCACCAACCGTCTGGAAGTAAAAGGAGCCGTCTATCGCCCGGGTATTTATGAACTGAGCGGTTCACTGAACACCGTCAAGCAGCTGGTTGAAAAAGCCGACGGTCTGCTGGGCGACGCCTTTACCAACCGCGCCGTTCTCTACCGCCAGCGCGAGAACCTCACCAGCGAAGTACTTTCCGTAGATATCAAGGGCATTCTGGCAGGCAGCAGCCCCGACATTGCCCTGCGCAACAACGATGTACTCTATATCCCTAGTATCCACGATCTGAAAGACCTGGGCAGCATCCGCATTTATGGAGAAGTCACCCTGCCGGGAGAATACCCCTATGCGGACAATATGACGCTTGAAGACATCGTCATCACTGCAGGCGGCCTGAAAGAATCAGCCTCCCTTGTACGCGTAGACGTATCCCGCCGTATCCGCGACCCGAAGAGCACCACCGAGGCGCAGACTATCGGAGAAACCTTCTCGTTTGCCTTGAAAGACGGCTTTGTGGTTGACGGCGAAGCAGGATTTGTCCTCCAGCCATACGATCAGGTATTCGTACGCCGCAGTCCGGGTTACAGCGAACAGGCCAATGTAACCGTCAAGGGCGAAGTCCTTTACTCCGGCCAGTACACCCTGACCAGCAAGAATGAACGCCTGACCGACGTGATCAAGAAAGCCGGTGGTGTAACCCAGTTCGGTTACGTCCGCGGTGCGAAGCTGACCCGTATCGCCAACGAGGAAGAAAAGAAACGCATGGAAGATGTCCTGAAGATGATGCAGAAGGAACTGGGAACCGGCATGACCGATTCACTCAAGCTGGAGCTTGACAGTGTCTTCACCGTCGGAATCGACCTGAAAGCAGCTCTGGCCAAACCCGGAAGCAACGCCGACATTGTCCTGAGAGAAGGCGACATCATTACCGTACCGGAATTCAACAACACCGTGAAGATCAACGGAGCCGTCATGATGCCGAATACCGTATCCTACATCGACGGCAAGAGCGTGAAATACTATCTCAGCCAGGCCGGAGGCTACTCCAGCAATGCCAAGAAGAGCAAGAAGTTCATCATCTACATGAACGGGCAGGTAGCTGAAGTGAAAGGCAGCGGCAAGAAGCAGATCGAACCCGGCTGCGAAATTGTGGTTCCGAACAAACAGCGCAAGAACAGTCTGGGCAATGTTCTGGGCTATGCCACTTCCTTTGCCTCTTTAGCGACAATGGTTGCATCGATAGCCAATATTGTCAAGTAAGCGGATTTTCCGGAAATGATACTCTCCCCGGGGTGATAATGAACAGGTTATCTCCCCGGGGATTTTTTTTGTTACTTTTCCGTGCAGTATTTTCCCTTCCTCTGCATTGTGAAGAAAATCCCTTGCAGAGGCGTATTTTGGCCACATTCCGCTTTGATGTCTCGAAAATAAAGCCTACATTTGCAAGTAAATACTATTCAATTTCGCAATTACCTTTCTTCTCCGAATGGGACAGGTAATCGCGAAGCGTACCCAAAACTATTCTTCACATGGCAAACATGTATTTAATAATTGCAGCCTTCATTACTGCGATCGTTCTCGGACGGATCATCATTCCGAACATTCTGATTATCTCTCTGCGTAAACGGCTCTTCGATGCGCCCGATGCCCGGAAGATCCACAAACGGCCCATTCCAAGATTGGGAGGTGTCACGTTCTTTCCCGTCATCCTCTGCACCACCTGCTTTTTCACTGCCTTACGTATCTTACTAGGATATCTCCCTGATCCGCAGTTCACCGTAACCATGGTAACCGAGTTGCTCTTTCTTATAGCCGGACTTACCCTGTTGTATATCGTCGGTATTGCCGATGACCTTATGGGGGTAAGATACCGCAAGAAATTCTTTGTGCAGATCATCTCTGCCGCATTCTTTCCGCTAGCAGGACTCTATATCAACAATTTCTACGGACTTTTCGGGATTTACGAGATTCCCACCTTTGTAGGAATCCCCCTGACCATGCTGCTGGCGGTATTCATTACCAATGCTATCAACCTGATTGACGGCATCGACGGACTGGCTTCCAGCTTGAGTATGGTTGCCCTTACCATTTTGGGAGTCATCTTCATTCATAACCAGCAATGGATCTATGCCCTGCTGGCCTTTGTCTGTGTAGGCATCCTGATTCCCTTTTTCTCTTACAATGTATTCGGCAACGCTGACCGCGGACGCAAGATCTTTATGGGCGACACTGGAAGTCTGACACTGGGATACATTCTCAGCTTCTTCGTCATCAAATATAGCATGTATACCGGAACCATTCCCACTGAAGAAATTTTGGGTTCTCCCCTGCTCGTTTCCTTCAGCGTCCTGCTTGTTCCCTCACTTGACGTCGTACGTGTCGTACTTCGCCGGGCACGTAATGGGAAGGCTCTTTTCCTGCCCGACAAGACTCATATTCATCATAAATTTCTGGATATGGGATTTTCCCCACGCCAGGCATTAATCACTATTCAACTCATGTCTGCCAGTCTTTGTGCATTTACATTGGTTACAGTTCATTCCGGATGGAATAACACCTTAGTATTTATCATAGATGTTGTCGTATGGACAGGACTGAATGTATGGTTTGATGTAGTGATAAAAAACAGGAAAACAAAATAATAAATAAATTACAACATGAAACTCGAAAATGTAAAGATCATTAATCTACCCAAATTTTTGGATAGAAGAGGAAATTTATCTTTCATTGAAGAATTAAACCATATACCTTTTAAAATAGAGCGTTCTTATTGGATCTATGATGTACCTGGAGGAGAATCAAGAGGCGGTCATGCTTACAAAGAAAATGAGGAATTTATTGTTGCTCTTTCAGGTGCATTTGACGTTGTACTAGATGATGGATTTAAAAAAGAGGTTTTCTCATTAAATCGATCATATTACGGGCTTTATGTACCCAAAGGACTATGGAGAAGTATGGAAAACTTCTCTACAAATTCCTTGGCATTAGTTCTATCTTCCACTAAATATAATCCAGAAGATTATATTTACGATTATGAACAATTTAAAAAGATGAAAGAATGAAAAAAAGTACCGTATATGATTGTACCATGATCGAGTTAGATAAACACCATCATGAAAAAGGTAATATATCAGTTGTTGAAAATCAGAGTACAATCCCATTTGACGTAAAAAGGACTTATTACCTATATGATGTTCCAGGTGGTGAATCGAGAGGTGGACATGCGCATAAAGAGTTGAGTCAATTAATTATTGCTGCAAGTGGTAGTTTTACTGTCACTCTAGATGATGGCAATGTAAAACGAACATTCATGCTAAATCGTCCTTACCAAGGACTTTATATCGTACCAGGTATTTGGAGAACTTTAGATGACTTCTCATCTGGTTCTGTATGCCTCGTATTAGCTTCGCATAAATATGATGAAAAAGATTATATTAGAGAGTATGACGAATTTATAAAAAGTAAAAAAAACTATGAACTTTAAAATCCATCCTCTCTCCGATGTTAAATCATCTAATATCGGCGATAACACTAATATTTGGCAATTCTGCGTTATCTTCCCTCAAGCACGTATTGGCAACAATTGTAATATATGTGCAAATGTTTTGATTGAAAATGATGTTGTTATTGGGGATAATGTCACTATTAAATCTGGAGTCCAGATCTGGGATGGCGTCCAAATAGAAGACAATGTTTTCATCGGCCCTAATGTGACCTTCACGAATGATCTAGTTCCCCGTTCCAAAGTATACCCGCAATCCTTTGAACAAACTTTCATAAAAAAAGGAGCTTCAATAGGTGCTAACAGTACAATCGTTGCAGGACATACAATTGGAGAATATGCTCTTGTTGGAGCAGGAAGTGTTGTTACACAAGATATTCCAGCACACACTGTTTGGTATGGGAACCCTGCCCGCCAAAAAGGATATATAACAAAAGAAGGTATTCTGTTAGATATGAATTGTAAGGATAAACAAGGAATTACTCATAAAATAGAACAACTATGATTAAATTTTTAGATTTACAAAAAGTCACAGCAAAATATGCTGATGAAATACATGAAGCAGTAAACCGAGTTGTTGATTCCGGGTGGTATCTGCAAGGTAAAGAGAATGAAAAATTCGAAGCTGATTACTCTGCATATATCGGAACAAAATATACTGTCGGATGTGCGAATGGCTTGGATGCTCTGATTTGGATATTCCGAGCTTATGTAGAAATGGGAGTAATGAAACCAGGTGATGAAGTCATTATTCCAGCTAATACTTACATTGCTTCTATCCTAGCTATCTCGGAAAATGGGCTTGTACCTGTTTTAGTAGAGCCTTCCATCGAAACTTATCAAATTGATGATAGCAAAATAGAGGAAGCAATAACAGAGCGTACAAAAGCAATCTGTATTGTACACCTATACGGACAATGTGCCTATACTGACAAAATAGGTGACCTTTGTAAGAAATATAATTTAAAACTGATCGAAGACAATGCACAAGCACATGGTTGTCTATTCAAAGGGCGTAAGACAGGTTCACTCGGAGATGCTGCAGGACACAGCTTCTATCCGGGAAAAAATTTAGGAGCCTTTGGAGACGCTGGTGCTGTAACTACTAACGATGAAGAATTAGCAAATGTTGTAAGATCTGTAGCCAATTATGGTTCAGCCCGTAAATATGTATTCAAATATTTAGGCCGTAATAGTCGCCTTGATGAAATTCAAGCAGCTATATTGGATGTAAAATTAAAACATCTTGATGAAGACGTTGCGATTCGTAAAAGAAATGCCAAGTATTACATTGATAATATAACTAACCCAGCGATCATTACTCCTATTGTAAAGGATTGGGATGCACATGTATTCCATATATTCACTATCAGATGTCAAAAGCGTGACGAGCTTCAGAAATATTTGACAGAGTATGGGATTCAAACTATCATTCACTACCCTATTCCTCCTCACAAACAGGAATGTTACAAGGAATGGAACAATCTTTCTTTCCCCATCACAGAACAAATTCACAATGAAGAGCTAAGTATTCCTATGAGTCCCGTGATGACAGAAGAAGAGCTCAAAACCGTAGTTGATGTATTGAATACATTCAAACTTTAATTCATGATAAAAAGGTATATTAAAACATCCATCGCCAAGTCTATCAAATTATGCTACGGTTTAGCTATACGATTTAAATTGGCTAAACCTAGCATAATAGTCATGATAGATGGTGGCATCTGCTCTCAAATGCATCAATATCTATTAGGAGTTATTTTAAAACAGAATGGAATTAATGTCGAATATGAATTAGAATTCTTCCAAAACAACGGAATGGATTTAACAGGGACCCAAGTTCGGAATTTTGACCTTATCAAAGCTTTTCCATGTCTACAACTAAAAGAAACTTCTAAAATAAAACTTCTGATTTACAAATTGGCCTTCTCTCATTTTGGAAATTATCCTACAGATAGAAGCACCAACTGGACAAAGCTTAAAGAGCCACAATTACTCCTTGGGTATTATGCAGATCCTGAAAATTTATATTACCCTTTATTTCAAAAGATATTCAGATTGGAACCATCAAAAGCATTAGACGAAAATAATTTAAGAATATACAATTCTATAGAAGAAAATACCTCTATTGCTGTACACGTAAGAAGAGGAGATCTCGCACAATTTGTTATTGGATATGGCCATCCTGTCACATTGGAATATTTTGCCCGTGCCATATCTTTATTCCATGAAAAAATGGATAATGCTCATTTTTATTTTTTCTCTGATGACCCTAAATATGTGGAAAAAGAATTAATACCATCTTTGCATTTGAATATTAATTATACAATCCTTAACAATGGTTCAGATAAAGGATATATGGATTTATATCTTATCAGCAAATGTAAACATCAAATTACAAGTAAAGGCTCTCTTGGTAAATATGGGGCTCTACTAAACCCCCAAAAAGATAAAATTATAGTCGTTTCTGAAGATGATGAACAAACGTTCATGTTTAATCTAGTACCATCTAAAATTATCAGATTATAACCCCAATGCCATCAGATAATTCATATAGAAACATATTAAAAGGCACTGCGATATTTGGAGGAACTCAGTTCTTTACAATTCTCATAAATTTAATACGAGGGAAACTCGTTGCCTTATTTTTAGGTCCTCAAGGAATGGGTATTTCATCTTTAATTACCGCATCAATGAATACAATTCAACAACTTAGTTCTATGGGATTGAATTTATCTATTGTAAAAGAGGTATCAAATGCCAAAGAAATTAACGATGAGTACAAATTATCTTTGATTATAGCTATCGCACGTTTTCTATTAAAAGTAACAGCATGCATTGGTGCGATATTTACTATTCTTTTCAGTAATACTTTAAGCAAAATAACTTTTGGGAATAATGAATATCAATGGTTTTACGTTCTCCTATCTGTAGTTATCTTTTTCACTACAATGTCTAATGGAGAACTATCAATACTACAAGGTTGTCGCGAAATAAAGAAACTAGCATGGGCTTCGGTAATTGGAGCTACGGTTGGATTAGTAATAGGGGTTCCTATGTATTATTGGTGGGGTTATAAAGGTATTGTACCCGCAATGATAGCTTTAGCATTAGCTAATTATGCATTTTATAAATACAATAGCCATAAACTAAAGATTCTTAAAATACGCTTCTTATTAAAAGAACAATATCCCTTAATAAAAAATATGCTTTTATTGGGACTTACTTTAATGATTGCATCCCTCATTGGCACTTTTGCCAATTATTTATTGAATATGTATATAGGTAGATATGGTTCACTTAATGATGTAGGTATGTACCAAGCAGCAAATTCCATAACGAACCAATATGTAGGTATAATTTTTACAGCAATGAGCCTTGATTATTTCCCAAGGTTAGCATCCGTATCTAATAATCATGAAAAAATCCGAGATGTAGTAAACAAACAAATAGACATTGTTCTAAACATTATGGCACCTTTATGCTGTATGCTCATTATATTCACCCCACTTATAATAAAAATTCTTTTAACAGAGGAGTTCTTACCAATCATAGATCTAATAAGATGGATGAGTATCGGTTTATTCTTAAAAGCATGTACATTCCCTCTTGGATATATATCTTTTGCCAAAGGAGATAAAAAAACCTTTTTTTGGCTTGAAGGTATATGGAGTAATGCATTAAATCTGACCATTAATCTTATCAGTTATTATATTTGGGGTATCTCTGGTATGGGAATTGCTTTATGTATTATATATTTAATATGTCTACTAACTTACATTTGGATAACCAAACAATTTTATTTATTCCGACTTACAAGCTCAAATTGCAAACTTATTATGATATTACTAGCTTTTATTCTTTTAACATTTTTCTTAAGTTTAATACCACAAACTACCATATCATATATATGTATGGCCTCTAGTTGCATTTTATGTTGTACATTATGCTTTAAAAATCTAAATATAAAACTAAGATTCAAAGAGAAATAAATTTTCTACTACACTCACGTTCTATAATAGCTATATATAAACAAAGATTATCGAAATATCTTTTCAAAATCTTACTGTAGTTAATTTAAAATTTCAAAATTAGCTTTATATTATACATACTTAATATTAGAATAATCATTTAAATCCTCAATTAAAATGGAATCGCCATTAGTTTCTATTATTGTTATAACATATAATTCATCGCAAACCATTATTGATACTTTAAATAGCATTAAAGGACAAAGTTATTCCAATATAGAGCTTATAATTAGTGATGACGCATCAACAGATGATACTATCTCATTATGCAAAGAATGGATTAAAAATAATTCTTCAAGATTTATTCAATATTATATAAATGTAAATTCAACCAATTTAGGGGTTACAAAAAATTGTAATGCAGGTTGCACTTTAGCCCATGGCCATTGGATAAAATTAATCGCTGGTGACGACGCTCTACTATCAAATGCAATTACAGAATTCATGGCGTTTTCACAAAAATTTCCCCAAGCAGAGATTATTCATTCACGGATATTAATATATAAAAATAATTTCAATGATTCATCTCTTTTAGATACGAATATAACATATCCTATTTACTTTACCGACAACAAACCCCAAAATGCAATTTTACAACATCAATACCTTTGCTTGCAGAATACAATAGCTGCAGGCAGTGTTATAATAAAAAAAGCTCTTTATGAACAAGTAAAAGGTTTTGATGAAAGAATTAGTAATTGTGAAGATTGGCCTATGTGGCTCAAAATTACAAATCAAGGCCATTCTTTCTATTTTATGGACTCTCCAACATTCAAATACAGACTAACAACAACATCTATTTATGGTAAAGAAACCATAAACTACTTGTTTAAACGCTTCTATAACACTGAAAATAAAATATATAAATTACATATAAAGCCTTATAGTCCACCTATATATAAATTTATGAATAGATATAATTTCTATTTAAGATTATGTTTGGATCAAATAGGATTAAACAAAAATAGGATATATGCAAAGATAATTTATTCAATATTAAATATTCCATATATCTTTTTCTATAAACAAATTCTCAAAACAACATTTTAAATATGTCTCAGCAATCGATCCGACCCTTAGTTTCAATAATTGTACCTTGCTACAATCAAGGTAAATATCTTCCAGAGACACTTGATAGCATATTAAAACAAAGTTATAATGAATGGGAATGCATTATTATCAATGATGGATCCAGCGACAACACTGAAGACGTTGCTTTAAAATATTGCAATATTGATACAAGAATAAAATATATAAGGCAAAATAATAAAGGTTTAAGTAGCGCGCGAAATTCAGGAATAAGAAACTGCAATGGAAAATACATTTTACCATTAGACTCAGATGATTTAATAGGATCTACTTATATTGAAAAAGCAATAAATATCATAGAAAATAACGACAAAATAAAAATAGTATATTGCCGAGCTAAACTATTTGGGGAAATCCATAAAGAATGGAATTTACCACAATATAGTTTAGAAAAAATACTGGGCAGCAATTGCATTTTTTGCACAGCATTATATTCTAAAGAAGACTTTCTTAAAACAAAAGGATACAATACAAACATGAAATATGGATTTGAAGACTGGGACTTTTGGCTCAGCCTAATAGAATTAGATCCATCATGCCAAGTATACCAACTTGATGAAATATTATTTTATTATCGTATCCGAAGAAAATCAATGGCAAGGCAATTAGACCAAGAAAAATATTCTTACCTCAGAAAACAAATCTGGATAAATCATCAACAATTATACAGTAACTTTTTTTACTCTCCAATTGATAGTTTTGAGTATCAACAAATAACGAACTCCTTTGAATATAAAATAGGTAAACTAATAATAAAACCGATACAATTTATATTAAAAATTTTCGCATAATGTTTCCATATATTCTTATAGTTGTTTTATATAAAGAGAAGATTGAAAATTCAGATACAATTACTAGTTTTGTCAAAAAATGTACTTCATTCCATAATAAAATTAAACTTATAATATGGGATAATTCTCCAAACAGCATAAATAAAGATAAATCATATTTAGACAAACACAATATTGAATATGTTTATTATCACACACCAGAAAACAGACCATTATCCAATATCTATAACAATATTTTTGAGACATATAAAAACTGTGATATTACATTTTTATTTGATCAAGATTCTATAATAAGTGAAGAATATTTTCAAAAGACAATTGAAGCTCATTTACAAAATGATGATATAGCTTTATCTATCCCATTTGTAAAACACAATGAAACAATAGTCAGTCCTGGAAAGTTTCAATTTTATAGAGGGCATTATATACGACATTTAACCTTTGGACGCATACGTTCTAAGAACATTATAGCTATTACAAGTGGAATGGCTATAAAGAACCGTATTTTAAAAGAAACAGGTTTAAATTTTGATGAAAATCTATCTCTATATGGTATTGATACCAAATTCTGCCTAGATTATTCAAAATACTTTGACAATATATATATAATCCAATATCAATTGGAACATAGTTTATCTCAATTTAACAAAGAAGATAAAAAAGTAAAAATATATAGATATAAATCACAAATGAAGGCTATGAGATACATAACAAAACAACGATCCATTCTATCTTATTTATTATGTTCATTAGCCACATTTATACATTATACCACATTAAGAATCAAACATCTATGAAGTTTAAAAAAGTAATATGGACTTTTATGACAATTAATCAAGGCTTCATTCCCATTGATAAACTTGTATCTTTATTTTTACTTCATTACTATTCTTATCATAATGATTCAAATGATAAATACAAATATTTTACATTTGCAATACTCACACTATCATTTGTATTACTTACTATATGGACAAATCCTAATTCTAATATATTACTCGTTTTCCCTGTTTTATTTGGACTATTGGCTTTTCTTGTATATGACACAGAGGAAGACATAACAATAATTCAGAAAGCACTTCTTTTAAATATATATTTTGGACTTTTATCGGCGATCTTTCAAACAATAGGAATTCCCATGATCGGTAATAAATCTTTGTATGAGAAAGGTCTTCCTTTTCTATATGCTCCAGTCGGATTCAGTCCTACATTACAAGTTTATGGGACTTTATGTACCACTTGGATTATGATAGCTCTTGAAAAAAAACAGAAATTTAACATTAATTACTTTATTGTGATTATAGCAACCCTATGTACTCTTAGTAGAGCTACACTTATAACTTTTTTTCTACTTCTATTCATTTATAAAAGAAAATTGGCGATTTGCTTAATCCTACTTTCTCTAACTACAATACTTTCATTTTCTTTTCTAAGAAAAAATTTGTTTTCAACAGCAACAATGGAATCACGCAATGATTTAAGACTTGGTGCTGAAATCTCATATTGGCAATCTAATGATATATTAATTTATCTGATAGGAAGAGGTACTCATTTTACTTCTGATCAGATTGCAGATCTATCCTTTTGGGGACAAAGCTATATAGAAAATGGAATAGATTTTATTTTCCACTCATATGGAATTATTGGATTTATATTATACCTAAGCTTTGTTATAATTGTCATCATGACTATTTATAAAAATAAAAATATCCATCTAATCCCTATTGCTCTTTATTACTTTTTAATAGAACAGCAATTTACAAATGAATTTCTATCTAGTTCCTTCTGCATATTTACTGCTAGTATTTTATTGCTCAGCAAATTCAATATTAAAGAAAAATATCATGAAAAAAATTATCTGTTTTCATCTTTATAATGATTATAGTGGTAGCCCACGAGTTCTAAAAATGATATTAGAAGGGTTACAAAAGGAAGGATATTCCATAGAAATCATAACCTCTAAAGGAGGTATTTTAGATCAACTAAAAGATTTAAAAGGTATAAAAATAAGATATTATAAATACCATTATTCTACAAACAAATTAAAAACAGCTATAAATTATCTCTTTATTCAATTATATACATTTTTTCTCGCTTTTACATATATATTTAATCGAAATATCCTCTTTTACATTAATACAATATTACCTGTTGGACCTGCTTTTGCCGGTTTCATAATGAGAAAAGAGGTCATATATCATTGCCATGAAAACATAAATACCTCCAATAAACTCTATACATTATTAGGAGCTATCATGAGCAAAATAGCAAATAAAATAATATGCGTTTCTAAGTATCAAAGTACCCAAATCACAACTCATAAGCAGATTTATATTATCCCAAACTCTGTTTCTACCACCTTCTATAATCATTTTAAAAATATAAATTATAAAATATTAGAAAATAAAAAAACAGTATTATTACTCTCATCTTTAAAAAGATATAAAGGAACAATAGAGTTTATTCAATTAGCTAAATCATTACCACAATACCATTTTTTAATGGTAATCAATGATAAACAAAAAAACATTAATAATTTTCTAGCGAGCTACAACTTATCGCTTCCTACAAACATTCAAATCTATAGTCAACAAAAGAATATTATTCCTTTTTATGAAAAAGCTTCTCTCTTGATTAATTTATCTAACCCACATTTATTCATTGAAACATTTGGGCTAACTGCTATAGAAGGTATGACTGCTGCATTACCAGTCATAGTTCCTACGATTGGAGGTATTTCTGAGTTTGTACAGGACAATATTAATGGATTTAAATTAGATGTAAATAACTTAGAAGAAATAAGACAAAAAATAGATTATATATTTACCAATCCTAATATATATAACAGTCTATCTGTCAATGCAAAAAAGACATCAGAATATTATAACTACAACAAAATGTTAGCACAAATATTAAATGTAATAAAATGAATAGTATACCTAAAAAAATCGCAATTATTGGAACAGTAGGAGTACCTGCTAATTATGGAGGATTTGAAACTTTAGTTGAAAACATTATTGGAGATAATTGTTCTTCACCTAATATCATATATACAATATATTGTAGTAGTAAAAGCTACACAGACCACAAAATTTCATATAAAAACGCAATATTAAAATATATCCCATTAGAGGCCAATGGAATACAAAGCATTTTATATGATATTATATCATTATTTGCCGCATCAAAACATAATGACACAATTGTAATTTTAGGAGTATCTGGATGTTGTATTTTGCCTTTTTATAGATTGTTTTATTCTAAAAAATTAATTATCAATATAGATGGTTTAGAGCATAAAAGAAATAAATGGGGCAAATGGACTAAAAAGTTCTTAAAATTCTCCGAACGAATGGCTATAAATTATGGCAATATAATTATCACAGACAACGCTGGTATACAACAATATGTAAAAGAAGAATATCAAAAAGAATCTGTTTTAATAGCATATGGTGGTGACCATGTCATTACTCACCCTTCAGAAGAAATGACAAAACAAATATTACATAAATATGAACTAGAAAATGCCCAATACTCTTTTTCTGTATGCCGTATCGAACCTGAAAATAATATACACCTTATACTAGAAGCATTTTCTCAAACTACGCAAAAGTTAGTTTTTATTGGGAACTGGGGAAAAAGTGAATACGGAAAACAATTATTAACAAAGTATCAGGCTTATAATAATATAAAACTCTTATCTCCTATTTATGATTTAAATATATTAAATATTTTAAGGAGTAATTGTTTATTTTATATTCATGGGCATAGTGCAGGAGGAACTAATCCATCTCTTGTTGAAGCTATGTTTTTTAAAAAACCCATTATCGCTTTTGACGTTATATATAATAGAGAAACTACAAATAATCAAGCTAACTATTTTTCTAACGAGAAGGAATTAATATCACTTATAGAAAAACCATATTATTTATATAAAAACAATGCTATCGCAATGTATAATATAGCTAACTCACAATATAAGTGGAAAACAATCTCACAAAAATACGAAGCTTTATATTAAAGAAGCCTTCATGATATCAAACTCAAATGTTCTATTTCCATATTTTAAACAAGTATGGGATAATAAAATTAGTATTCTTTTTGTATCATTTTTTTTTACATGCATAGGAATATTGATAGTAAAAATAACTCCACCGCGATATGAAACTTTTGTAATTATAGCTCTTGAAGATTCCCAAAAAAGTAATTCTAAATATAATGCTGATTTGAATTATAATGCTATTCAAAACAATGCTTATTCATATATTTTCACTTCAACCCCATTTCTTTTAGATCTATTAAATATTACAATTAATAATAATCCGCAAAAAAAACTTCAAGACTATTTAAACAAACAACTATATCACGAAAAGATATCGCATTCTTATAACGATAGCCAATATTATGGACACCAATATCTTAAATTAACTCCCATAGAATATAACAACATTGAATATCTAAAAAATCATATCAGAATATCTGTTAGTTTAACAAAACCAACATTACTTATCTATTCAACATTTCCGTCTGATACAATTTCTGCAATTGTTGCAGATAGTGCAACAAAGAAACTAAATCAATACATCAGTCGCTACTATAATGAGAGTAAACAAAAAGAATATAAAAACTTATTACTACAACTTAAATCTCAAGACAGTATATACAAAGCAAATATAAAGCTATATGCATATTATAAGGATAAACATAAGGCTATGCAATCAGCTATAAAAAAGATGGTAGAAGATAGTCTCTACAACAATATGATTGAATCTAAAAATAATTACGACGACTTATATCTTAAAGTGGCTGATATACAAGAGGATTTATATAATATACAACAAAATTTTCACGTTATAGAACCAGCAATAATACCCAAGAACAAATCAAATATAAGTTCCTTCAAAACAATTGTATGTTTCTTTTTTTTAGGAATTATATTTTCTACTTTCTGGATAATTTTCATAAAGCCATCTTTTATTACTGCAAAACAATTTATCACAAGAATCAATTTTAATAATTATGGAAATAAAGGGCAATAAAACATTATTAAGTATTATTTACATATCGAATAAACTTATTAAGCAAAAGAAACTTATCTTATGTTCAATTTTAATAGGTATCATAGTAGGTTGTGTTATAGCTTATAGCATTCCTTCTAAATATGTTGTTACAGTTTCATTATCTCCTGAGTCTGGTCAAGGAACTAACAACAACTTAACATCTATGACTTCTATGCTCGGCTTAAACATTAATACTTCTATGGGAGAAGCATTGAATGTTTCTTTATTTCCTGAAATTATAAAATCAACACCCTTCCTTTTAGAAATATTAAATATAAAAGTCCATACACAAAAAGACAGTTCATCAATAAGTCTATCAGAATATATTGAAACACAAAAAAAACCATGGTGGAACTCCATAAGCCTATCTAATATTTTTTCTTTATCAAAACCAAACAGCAAATCAGATAAAACTTTATCAAACAATATCAATCCTTTTTATTTACCGCCCCAAATACATGCTCAGATAAAATTACTTCAAACGTTCTTAAAAGCAGAAACAGATAATAAAACCAATATAACTCAAATTACTGTAATATTTCAAGATCCCGTCGTTGCAGCTATAATAGCTGATAGTACAGTTACTAAACTGCAATCATACATAACAGAATATCGAGTAAAAAAAGCAACAGAAGATTATCATTATCTAAGTAAGTTATATAATGAAAGAAAAAATGAATATTATCTTGCGCAAAAAAACTATGCAAGCTTTTTCGATGCTAATCGCAATATTATACAACAAGTAACTAAATCAGAAATAGAACGTCTTCAAAATGAGATGAATTTAGCCTATCAAGTATACAGTCAAGTTGCAACTCAATTACAAATAGCTAAAGCTAAAATACAAGAAGATAAACCTGTCTTTGCTATTGTTGAGCCTTCATTCATACCTTTATACCCTGCATCACCCAACAAATCTTTTATTATCATAGCTTTTATTATATTTAGTTTCTGCATTGCAACAACGTGGATTTTATTTAAAGACAAAATATTTTATATTATTCTATTATTAAAAAAATGAATATTATTCAAGCATCCATACCTGGCGTAGTTATCATTGAACCACGCCTTTTTAAAGACGACAGAGGATATTTCTTCGAGTCTTTTTCTGAACGGGAGTTCAATACACAAGTCAGAGAAGTCAAGTTTGTACAGGACAATGAAAGCATGTCATCCTATGGGGTCATGCGCGGACTGCATTTCCAGCGTCCACCTTACACACAGAGTAAGCTGGTACGTTGTGTAAAGGGAGCTGTACTGGATGTAGCGGTGGATATCCGCAAAGGAAGTCCAACCTACGGGCAGCATGTGGCCGTAGAGTTGACAGAAGAGAATCATCGTCAGTTCTTTGTTCCACGGGGCTTTGCACATGGTTTCGCAGTCTTGAGTAAAACTGCCATTTTCCAGTATAAATGTGACAATTTTTATCATCCGGAAGCAGATGGAGGAATCAGTATTCTGGATAACTCACTGGGTATTGATTGGCACATTCCAACGGATCATGCCATCCTGAGTGAAAAGGATACAAAGCATCCGCTTTTGAAGAACTTTGATTCTCCTTTTGATTTCAATGTTTCTTTATACTAACAAGTAAAAAAGAAAAGAATCATGAATATATTGGTAACCGGTGCCAACGGGCAGCTTGGCAATGAAATGCGCATCATCAGTAAGGAAACTGGATATGATTTCCTGTTTACAGATGTTGTGGAGGCGGAAGGTGTAGAAACAACCTTGCTGGACATTACCGATGCAGAAGCTGTAAAGAATATTATACGGAAACATCAGATCGATTGTATCGTAAATTGTGCTGCCTATACCAATGTGGATAAGGCAGAGAGCGATGTGGATCTGTGCCGGAAGCTGAATGCTACTGCTCCCAGTATACTGGCCGAAGCAATGAAAAAAGCCGGAGGATTGCTGGTACAGGTCTCAACGGACTATGTATTTGGCGGAGATCCTTATAACACCCCTTGCCGGGAAGATCAGAAAGGCACGCCAACCGGAGTGTACGGGCTGACCAAACTGGAGGGAGAAGAGAGTATCAAAGCCATCGGATGCAAGCATGTAATCATCCGTACGGCCTGGCTGTATTCAGAATTTGGTAAAAATTTTGTCAAGACCATGCTGAACCTGACAGCTACAAAACCACAGCTGAAAGTGGTGTTCGATCAGGCCGGTACGCCGACATACGCTTATGATCTGGCTGTTGCCATTAAAGCGATCCTGGAGGACTACACTGCAGAAAAGTCCCGGAATGAATACAGCAAGACCGGTATATACCACTTCAGTAACGAAGGTGTATGTTCCTGGTACGACTTCACAAAGGTTATTGCTGAACTGGCAGGAAATACCACCTGCGATATCCAGCCCTGCCACAGCGATGAATTCTCCAGTCCGGTGAAGCGCCCGGCTTATTCGGTACTTGACAAAACAAAGATCAAACAGGCCTTTGGATTGAAAATCCCATACTGGACAGATTCTCTGAAGGCTTGTATGGCCAATATGGAAGTTATTAAATGAATTATCACAAAATTGCAATATTATGGATTTCAAACGCAACATCCTGATCACCGGTGGTGCCGGATTTATCGGCAGCCATGTGGTAAGACTTTTCGTGAACAAATATCCGGAGTATCATATCATCAATCTGGACAAGCTGACCTATGCAGGTAACCTGGCCAATCTGAAGGATATTGAGAACAGAGAAAACTATACTTTCGTCAAGGCAGACATCTGTGATTATGACAAGATGCTGGAACTGATGCAGCAGTATCATATTGATGGAATCATCCACCTGGCTGCGGAAAGTCATGTAGACCGCAGTATCAAGGATCCGTTTACCTTTGCACGGACAAATGTGATGGGAACGCTTTCGCTGCTGCAGGCTGCCAAGGTATACTGGGAAGGGCTGCCGGAAGGTTATGAAGGCAAACGTTTCTATCATATCTCTACAGACGAAGTATACGGAGCTCTGGAAATGACGCATCCGGAAGGAATTGAACCGCCGTTTACCACTACGGCTTCTTCAGCAGAACATCATCTGGCATACGGAAAGGATTTCTTCTATGAGGATACGAAGTATAACCCGCACAGTCCGTATTCTGCCAGCAAGGCCAGCAGTGACCACTTTATACGTGCCTTTCACGATACATACGGTATGCCGACCATTGTAACCAACTGTTCCAATAACTATGGTCCTTACCAGTTCCCGGAAAAACTGATTCCGCTGTTCATCAACAATATCCGTCACCGCAAACCGCTGCCGGTATATGGCAAGGGAGAAAATGTACGCGACTGGCTGTATGTTGTGGATCATGCACGGGCCATTGACGTGATTTTCCACAAAGGCAAAATTGCGGATACATACAACATCGGCGGATTCAACGAATGGAAGAATATTGATATCATCAAGACAGTGATCAAGACTGTAGACCGCCTGCTGGGACGTCTCGAAGGAGCTGACATGGATCTGATCACTTACGTGACTGACCGGAAAGGACATGACATGCGTTATGCCATTGACTCGACAAAACTGCAGCGGGAGCTGGGATGGGAACCGAGCCTGCAGTTTGAGGAAGGTATTGAGGAAACCGTGAAATGGTATCTGGACAACCAGGAATGGATGGACAACGTAACCAGCGGGGACTATCAGAAGTATTACGAAAGTATGTATCAGAACCGATAATCGCACACAACTATGAAAGGTATTATCTTGGCAGGGGGAAGCGGAACACGCCTCTACCCCATTACGAAAGGTGTCAGCAAGCAGTTATTGCCGGTGTTTGACAAACCGATGATTTATTATCCCCTCTCCGTCCTCATGCTGGCCGGAATCAGGGAGATCCTGATCATTTCCACTCCAAACGACCTGCCGGCTTTCCGGCGTCTGCTGGGAGACGGAAGTGACTTTGGTATCAGACTGGAATATGCAGAACAGCCTTCACCGGACGGACTGGCACAGGCATTCATTATCGGAGAGAAATTCATAGGAAACGATGCAGCCTGCCTCGTACTGGGTGACAACATCTTCCACGGAAGTGGTTTTACTGCCATGCTTCGCGAAGCTGTACGCACGGCAGAGGAAGAAGGAAAGGCTACTGTATTCGGATATTGGGTAAGCGATCCGGAACGTTACGGAGTGGCTGACTTTGACAAGGATGGCAACTGTCTGAGCATTGAGGAAAAGCCGCAGCATCCGAAATCAAACTATGCAGTGGTAGGTCTGTATTTCTATCCTAACAAAGTAGTGGAAGTGGCTAAGAACATCAAGCCTTCCGCCCGTGGAGAACTGGAAATCACGACTGTGAACCAACGCTTCCTGGAAGACGGAGAACTGAAAGTGCAGACACTGGGCAGAGGTTTCGCCTGGCTGGACACCGGCACCCACGATTCACTGGCAGAGGCTTCTACTTACATTGAAGTAATTGAGAAGAGACAGGGACTGAAAGTGGCTTGTCTGGAAGGCATTGCTTACCGGAAAGGATGGATTACTGCCGACAAGTTACGGGAAGTAGCGAAGCCTATGCTGAAGAACCAGTATGGCCAATATTTGTTGAAAGTTATTGACGAGCTGGAACGGACTGGGAAGAATAATCTGGAGTAATTTCTTTCGCATCTGATCTGATATTATTCAGGCCTTCTTCTCCGAAACTTTTTTGGGAAGAGGGTCTGAACTGTATTTGTTCCGCAATTTTGTTCCGCACCATTTTCTGCTGATCAGAAATGTCCTCAAGCAAATAATTATCAACGGTTTACAATCACCAGAGCGAGTCCTGTTCCCGAATTTCTGCCAGCTTTGCCAGGCTTCTTTTAAACTATTATAGTTACATATTCCGGAGCATACCCGTTCACTTTCCGGCAGCTTATTAGGGTATAAAA